>Ga0099364_10005269_pt1 | contig 19273 bp, 14 predicted proteins | sample TergutTh196P3_FD_73070 | JGI IMG/M metagenome (GOLD analysis project Ga0099364, IMG submission 73070) | Microcerotermes parvus P3 segment gut microbial communities from Pointe-Noire, Republic of the Congo - Th196 P3 | ecosystem: Host-associated > Arthropoda: Insects > Digestive system > Gut ...
ACCGAATATGGAGGGGGAAAAAAAAAAAAAAAAAAAAAAAAAAAAAAAAAAGAGGGGGAGGGGGGGGGGGGGGGGGGGGGGGGGGGGGGGGGAGGAGGGGAGTCATACAAAAAACAGATTGCCGCTTGCCGTGGCGTTGTATTAAATATTTTTGTTTGTGTTTTTAATAATAGTCTAGTCGTTCGGGAAGTTTATAAAACCATCCATCGCCTGTCAAGAGCAAAAGGCCGTTTCCCTGGTTCCCGGCTTTCGCCGGGATGACGATTTTGACGGGGTTCCGAACAATTTTTACCTCCTTTTCCCCTTGACCGTTATGGAGAAAAAATATACCCTTCGTATAGTACAGCCAAGCCGATCAACCATGAACGACTCTCTCACGAAATCCGCCCTTCTTTACCGAAGCCTCTGCGTCGCTTTACTCATTCCCTTTACGTTCGCTTGCACAGGGTTAAGCATTTTCATCAAAAATTTTGAGATGATGCCCGGCTCCCTGAACGTATTGCTGCCCCTGTTGGGCGGACTCGTTCTCCTGGCCGCTCTGCCTTTTTTCCTGCTGCAACTCCCCTTTCTGTTCGTCAAAAAACACTGGTTTATCTATATCAATTCCCTACTGTTCGCCTGCGGCTTCTTGCTTTGGATGCAAGCGAATGTCTTCAACTGGAATTTCGGCGAATTAGACGGCACTCGAGTCAACTGGGCCGCATTCCGCCCCATGATGGTGCTGGAATTGGTTGCATACATTGCCGTCATCGTCCTGGTACTTTGGAAAAGGCAATGGCTCCAAAAACACGTTCTCTATCTTGCCTGCTTGCTGATATTTATGCAAGGCGTCGTCCCGGCCACACAGATTCCTCGCGTTTTGAGCAGGGAAGGCGGGGGATGGAAACAATATGAAATTACATACGAAGGTTTTTTTGATTATTCAAAAGAGCAAAACGTGGTGCTGATTATTGCCGATGCGTTTTCTTCGCCGCTGTTTCAACGGATGGCAAAAAGACATCCCGAAATACTCGAATGGTTCGCTGATTTTCACTATTTCCCCAACCAAAAATCGCAAGGGCGAACCGGCGTGAGTATTCCGCAGATGCTTACGACCCACGATGTCGATGCGCGGCCCAAAAGGAGCGAGTTGGTCTCGCTTTGGAATGCCGAGGGAGCATTATTGAAAACGCTGAACGATGTGGGATTCCAAACCCGAGTGTATGCGTTCCCGCCGCAAGCGTATCACTGGGATCCGCAATGGATTTCCAATATCCGGCTGCAGGATCGGGCAAACGCTGCCCAGCGTGCTCAAACCCTGTGGGACAGATTGTGTGCGACGGGCATCGGCCCCCTAATTGATTTGGCCATTGTGCGGACGTCCCCCATCGTCTCGAAACCGGCAGATATGGAGGCATTTTCATTGTTTCAGCGTTTCCTTCCGCCGTTTGCCGAAACAAAAACTGCCTATTATCCGTTGTTTCCGAGCGATGATGTGTTTTTGACTCAAATCATTGCGGAGAATCCCGTTTCCGCGAATTCGGCCAAGCCCGTCCTCAACGTCATCCATTCCAGGGCTGCCCACGCGCCTTACAATTTCAACGAAAATTTTGAACGGGGAACGATGAGCGGAATCGAGGGCGAAGAACGGCAAGCACTTGCATCGCTGCGTATTATGAAGCGTATTCTTGATGACCTGAAAGCAGCGGGAGTCTACGATCAGTCGCATATCATCATTGCGGGCGACCATGGAACTCGGGATTCGATGCTGTTAACCTGTGTGGGAGATGAATCGCAAGACCACAATCCGCTCTTGTTAATCAAAAAGCAACATGAACGGCATGAGGCAATGGTGCATCACGACGTTTACACAAATGTCAAGGATGTTACGCCGACGATATTGGCTCTGCTCGGCTTGGAAAATTTGCCGGGACGGTATTCGGTTTTCGAGATGCCGACCGATGTTTTGGCACGAAGAGCGGCGGAGTACGAGGCATTTTGGGCAGAAAAACGCGAAAACAGGATGTGGAGTCCTGGAGACCGCAATATGCCGACCGTTAAAATGGCAATTGCGAAAGCAGATACCGTCGATTCTTCGCCGGTAATCACGCTCAAACGTTCGGAATTGCTCATGTATCACGGAAAACTATGTTGGTATGTGGGCGACAATCCCGATGTGTGGAACAAAACCTATCCAAGCCGCCACGCGATTATTACGATGACACCGACAAACAAAGAAAATGTTGGTCGCTATCAGGGTTCGATCCGGCTGACCATGCTGGGAAATAGCGAACGTGAAGCACATTATTATTGGTTTTGCACTGGCAATATCGACGTAACGATATTGCCTGACGGCGAATACGAAGTTGCCTTTTTGTTGCCGCAAAAAGAGGCGGACGGGTATGTCAAAAACGTCCTGGGAACGACCGTCATCGCATCGGGAACGGCCAGTATCCGCTAACGGGCATTGGTTCGGGTATTTTTCGCCATTCCGACGCACGCCGGAATGACGGAGGTTCGGCGGATGCTTCACTTCCGCAGGATTTTTTCGACGATTTCCTCCGCACGCCGTGCAACTTCCGGCAACTCCACCAACTCCGGGGCATGATGCGGCTTGCGTTTGGCGTCTATAACAAGCGGGCCCGTACAGCCCCAATGCTTGTTCTCCACAAATTCCCCAATTCCCCGTACGTCGCTGGCCGGATCGCTCTTCGTGAATGCCGTCCAAAGAAAATTACGCAACGACGATGCCGCTTCCGATGAATCATCCACCAAAACAATCAACGGAATGTCATCCGGGAACGCCGCGTTCCAATCAATATCTTCGGCACACAGCACACCCGGCATCGCAAGACGGGGGGCCTCACAGGCGAGACGGCCAACCAGCGATGTCGCTAACTCGCGGCGAGGCTTGCCGCTGACCGTTACATACAATTTCGAGCCGCGATGCAATTCGCCGCCCGTGTAATCCAGCGTATCCGCCGTCGTTTTCGTTACGAAATGGACATCACTTCGCCAATCGACCCGACGCAGAACATGTTGTAAGAATCGGGCTTTATCATAAACCGACAGGTTCGGGTCATCTTCCTCTGCCGCAAGGAACAAATACTTTGCCAGCGACAGTTGACCGTACCCCAAAATAGCGTGTGCCAAAGTATGCAACTCCGCCGCTCGGCGATTCGGGTCGAGCGGCAGATACGTTTCCCGACCCATTGCCAGCAAAAGCGGGTGCACGCCGGCCTCATCCACCGCATGTACCGCACGAATGCCCGGTATCTTTTTCGAGACCGCTCCATCCACGAGATGGTGTATAAACTTGCCGAACTGCGTGTCTTCCTGCGGTGGTCGGCCAACGACCGTGAAGGGAAAGACCGCATTCTTTCGGTGATACACATTTTGGACTTTCAGTACCGGAAAATCGTGTGCCAAACTGTAATAACCGAGATGATCGCCGAAGGGGCCTTCTTTTTTTTGCTCCGTGTGCATCGTACCGACGATGCAGAAATCGGCCTCGGCGTAGATGTTAGCCGCATTGCCTGCAACTCGCTGGGTTTCGCAGGCGAAACCGTTCACGCGCACCATCGGAATGCGGTGCTGTCCGAGAATCCCGGCAAGGATCAGTTCGCTCATTCCTTCGGGCAGGGGCATTACGGCGGCGAGCGTCATTGCGGGCGCACCGCCGATGAAAACCGCAACCGGCAACGGCTTGCCAGCGGCAATCGCTTCCGCGTGATGACCGGCAATACCGCGATGGATTTGATAGTGCAAGCCTGCTTCTTCGTTGGGAATGTAATCATTGCCGGAAATTTGCACACGGTACATTCCGAGATTCGAGGCACCGAATCCGGGCTGGCTCATTGATTCCGTATAAACCTGCGGCAGGGTGATGTAGGCTCCGCCGTCGTTTTGCCAGGAAACGAGTTGCGGCAGTTGGTCGAGTGTTGTTTGGCATTCAAAAACGGGAGCACGGCGGGGGGAAACGCGTTTCGGTCGGGAATAATAAAACGATTTGAGTGCGGTCAAGCCGAGGCGAATTGAAAGTTGCTGTGCGGCAACGACGGGATCAGCACCGAGTTCGATGGCATTTCGGAGGGGTTCGATTCCATCGCGGAAGATGTATTCGACGCGTTTTTCCGTACCGAAGAGGTTGGCGAGCATAGGGAATCGGGCATTTTTCGGTTTTGTAAACAGGACGGCGGGAGCGTTTGCGTCGTAGAGTCGGCGTTGAACGGCGGCGATTTCGAGGTATGGATTGATTTCTTCGTGGAATTCGACGAGTTGCCTTGTGTGGCGGAGGTCGTCGATGCAGGATTGGAGAGTGCGGTAACCCATGTTAGTTATTGTAGAGCGCAAGAGCCGGGGACGTAAGCCCCCGGGTGAATCCACGTCGAACGAACCCAGAGGCTCATCACACCTCCGGCTCGTCGCCCGCTTGCTCCGCTCCGCTTCGGGCTTTCAATTCCTCAACGTCCTTTTGCAAGCGCTTGAAATCCTTCTGCATTTCCGGCAAACGCTGTTGCGCCAACAATATCCGCATCTGCTCCTTCTCCGGCGTTGCCGGTATGCCCACAATCCGCACATCAGGAGCCACATCGCCCAAAATGCCCGCCATCGCGCCAATGACCGCCCTGTCGCCTATATGCACATGATCCTTCACGCCAACCCGGCCCGCCATCACAACAAACTCGCCCGTCGTCGTACTCCCCGCTATGCCCGTATGCGCACATATCAAATTGTGCTTGCCAATCTTGCAATTATGGGCAATCATCACGAAATTGTCGATCTTCGACCCTTCTCCGATAATCGTTGAACCATACGTTGCCCGGTCGATCGTACAGTTGGCACCAATTTCGACATCGTCGCCGATAATCACATTGCCGATCTGCGGCGAAAGTTTATGTCCCCCCGGCGAACTGCTATATCCAAAGCCGAACGCCCCAATCACCGCCCCGGAATGGATAATGCACCGAGCACCGACCAGCGAATCCCTGTACAACACGACATTCGGAAAAATGACGGTATCGCTCCCGATTTTGCAACCGGCAGCGATGTGCGTGCCGGAATGAATTGCAACATTGTCGCCCAAAACGGCATCTTGCTCAATGACGGCAAACGGCCCGACGGCAACATTGCTGCCGATTTTCGCCTTCGGATGGATGAATGCCTGATCGCTGATGCCGAAAATGGACTCATCCCTCGGCGGTTGGAAGAATCGGGCGATTTTTTCAAACGATTCCAGGACGTTGGGAACTTGGATGACAGAAAATCCTTCGATGGCAACGTCGATGGGAACGACGACGGCACCGGCCTTGCTTTTTCGTTTGAGTAATGCGACTCGGTCAGCCCGTTCAAGAAATGTAAGTTCCGTCGGAGCAGCACTTTGCAGTGGAGCGACACCTTCGATGGGTAAATTTTCATCTCCCAGTACAGTTCCGCCGACCAATGCGGCTAATTCAGCAAGCGTTGTTGACATTTTTTGGGGGTGTGAAGTTAAACGTCGACGGAGCCGGGACCCAAACGCGGGACCTGCAACCGGTCACCCTGGAGCATTTCTCGAATTGACGCGAACCCGTTCCCGTCATTCCGGTGCAAGCCGGAATCCATAGGGACACCCTACAAGCCACGCAACTGGATTCCGGCTTTCGCCGGAATGACGATTTCGAGGGTTTCCGAACCAGTCTGTTACTTCCCTTTCTGTTACTTCCCTTTTTTCCCCGTAGCGGTCTTACCGGCAGCGACTTTAGCGGCAATTTTGTCTTCTTTGGAAACCTTTTGCTTTTTCGGGCCTTTGTCTTCCCGAACCTTCGCCTCGCCAGCCGACCCTATATCCAGGCCTGCTCCGCGAGCCGCATCGGCCAAGGCCTTCACCCGGCCATGATACTTGAAACCATGACGGTCAAACGCAACCTGCGTTACACCAACAGCCAAAGCCTTCGCCGCAATGGATGCACCGACCTTTTCGGCGGCAGCACAGTTGCCCCCGTTGGTAATCTCTTTTTTCAGGTCTTTATCCAACGTCCCAGCAGATGCCAATGTTTTTCCTTCGGCATCGTCGATTACCTGAGCGTAAATATGGGAATTGCTGCGAAATACGCAGAGGCGCGGCCTGGTCGAGTACCGTTTGACCGCATTGGACACGCGATACGCCCTATTACGACGCTGCCGATTGATTTGTTTGAACTTTTTCATGATATTTTGTGTACTAACTATTTCTTGGCGGCTTTGCTTTCTTTTCGTCGGATGACTTCGCCTTCGTATTTAATTCCTTTGCCCAAATAGGGTTCGGCTTTTCGGATCGACCGAATATCGGCGGCGAATTGGCCGACTAATTGCTTGTCGATTCCCTTTACGCTGACGTGCGTTTGGTCGGGACAGGTTACGGTCAAGCCCGTCGGGACGGGTTTATGCACTTCGTGAGCATAGCCAGCCCGAACTTGGAGCGTGCTGCCTTGCATGGCGAAGAGATAACCGGTTCCGAAGATTTCGAGCCGTTTTTCGAAGCCTTGCGTAACGCCGCTGACCATATTTTGGAACAGTGCTCTGTAGAGGCCGTGCATCGCGGCGGCTTCCCGGGTCGCATTCGCTCGGACTACGGTCAGCGAATTCGAGTCGGCATCAAGTTCGACATTAACATTGGGACTGAACCATTGCGACAGTTTCCCGAGGGGACCTTCAACGGTCAGGATTTGTCCGTCGATGGCGATTTTTACGCCTTGCGGAAGGACTATCGGTTTTTTACCAATTCTTGACATTGCGGATATTTCGCCTCCAAACCGGATAACAAGGCTACGGAGGAGCGTACTTGCCCCGATATTCTAGTTTTTTTTGTTTTTTTGTCAAGAGGTCAAGCCGCAGGGTGCGTGCGGCCGCTCCGCTGGCGGTCAAACCGAAATTTGATACAATAACGCTCCGTGGACACCCCAACCGTTTGGCTTTTTTGCGGCGTTTTTCTGCTCCTCACAGCAGCAACGGTCGGACTCCGCTCACTCCTAAAATATACCGACTACGGCGTTGATCCCGCGATCATCGAAACATTTCGGCCACGAATTCGCACCTGGTGGATGCTCTTCGGCCTCCTGGCCTGTGCGTCATTTAGTCCGCTGGCGACCGTTTTCCTGTTTTTCTTTCTGTCCGTAACAATTCTGCGAGAATACATCACGCTCACGCCCAAAAGTCCCGCCGATCACCAAACGCTGTTCGTCATTTACCTGCTTTTCACGCCGCTACAGTTCGCTCTCGTCGGCATCAATCCCGACTGGTTCCTGCAAAATACGGGATTCACGCCGTATCAGGTGTTTTCCCTGTTGCTGCCCGGCTACGTCTTTCTGATCCTGCCCGGCATGATGGCAATTTCCGGCGACCCAAAACGCTTTTTGGAACGCACGGCAAAACTCCAACTCGGGCTCATCGTTTGCGTCTATTCATTGAGTTACGTTCCCGCCCTGCTCACGCTGGATTTGCCCAAAACATGTCCGACGCTTGAACCAGCACCGGCAACGGCTCTGAACCTCAATTTGGAAGAAACCGTCATCGCGATGCTCGGCGGAAACAACGGGCAGGCCGTCGAAGAGCACGATATTGCATCGCTTGAAGAGGCCGATCTCACGGATTCTCCGCTTTTCCGTCTTGTCCCGATTATCGACGGCAAACACTTCCAACTGCTTCTTTTTTTCGTGTTGATCGTGCAACTGAGCGATGTATTCCAGTATCTTTGGTCTCGGGCATCGCGGCGGTATGTTGTCGCGGGCCAAATCAATTCGACGCGGACTTGGGAGGGTTTGCTGGGCAGCATGCTGACGACTGCGTTGTTGGGCGTTGCGTTATGGTATTTCACGCCGTTCCCGTATTGGTGGCAGGCGGGACTTGCGGCGATGCTGGTTGCCTTTATGGGATTTTTGGGCAGTATGACGATGTCGGCGATCAAACGGGACCGTGGCGTGGGCAGTTACGGAGCGTTGATTCCGGGACACAGCAGTTTTTTGGACCGGATTGATTCGCTCTGCTTTGCCGCTCCGGTGTTTTATCACTTCGTGTGGTACTTTGCCGCGTAGAGGCTAATTATGCCAGTCCGTCTGCCAGTTCGTCATTCCGGCGAAAGCCGGAACCCAGAGAAACTGGTATCACACGCAATGTCTGGTTCCCGGCTTGCGCCGGGATGACAATGCGTGCGCCGGGATGACGGAGGGGCGTCCAGACCAATTCTGGATACGCATTAGGCCAATTTTGCCAACACGCCGCTGACGATTTTCGTCAACTTCGGCTCCGCTGCGTTGGCCGTTGCGATAATCTCCGCCACGATGGCCGGCTTCAGTGCGTCGGGCAGTGCCATATCGGTTACGATGGACAAACCAAGCACCTTCATCCCGCAATGCACCGCAACGAGAACTTCCGGCACCGTGGACATGCCAACGACATCCGCTCCGATTGCCCGTAAGAATCGGTATTCCGCTCGGGTTTCAAGATTCGGCCCCAAAACGGCAACGTACACGCCTTTGTGTGCCGTAAAGTTTTCCTTTCGGGCAATTTCCAGCGCCTGGGCAATCAAATTTTTATCATAAGGCTCGCACATGTCGGGAAATCTCGGCCCGAGACGGTCATCATTGATACCGACCAGCGGATTGATGCCAAGCAGATTGATATGGTCTTCGATAACCATAATATCGCCCTGTTGGTACTGCGGATTCATCCCGCCGCACGCGTTGGAAACGATCAGCAACTCCGCTCCCAAGGCTTTGAGCACGCGGACGGGAAAGGTGATTTGCTGGGAATCGTATCCTTCGTAGGCGTGAAATCGTCCTTCCATTGCGGCGATGGGCACGCCGTTTAGAGTTCCGGCGACGAAGTTGCCTGCGTGAGTTTCAACGGTCGAACGCGGAAAATGCGGTATCTCTTCGTAAGGGATTGACGCTTCGGCATTGATTTGTTTTGCAAGGTTGCCGAGTCCGGTTCCGAGTACGATTCCGGCTTTAGCGGTGCTGGACCATCGGGAGCGGATGAATCGAACGGATTCTTGAATTTGGTCGTAGATGTGCAGCATTGGGATATTCGGGAGCGTTTCCGCTGATTTTATCCCTCGTCGGAACGTTTTGCAAGACGGGTAAGCAATGTATTCGTCCTTCGGGGTTCCGCGACGGAATGACGATATGTACGCCGGAATGACGGCTTTGTTTGTCCGAAGCAAAATGGAGACACTCCAACCTCTTGCATTGAGCGGTTGAGACTGTAGAATGACGGTTCCCTTGATACCAACCCCAATTACCCCAAAAAGGGGAACAATGAGCGAAAAACAATATCACCTCGACACCCTGGCAATCCATGCCGGACAGGAAATTGAGCCCTGCACCATGGCCCGAGCCGTCCCCATTTACCGGACGACGGCATATAACTTCAGAAATGTCGAACACGCCGCAAACCTCTTCGCCCTCAAAGAACTCGGAAATATCTACACCCGATTGATGAATCCGACAAACGATGTGCTCGAAAAACGCTTCGCCGCCCTCGAAGGCGGTGCTGCCGCCCTGACGCTTTCCAGCGGGACCGCCGCCGTGTTTTTCGCCCTCACAAACATCCTCAAAGCCGGCGATGAATTTGTTACTGCCTCCAATTTATACGGCGGCACAATGACCCAATTCGGCTCGATTATGCCGCAATACGGCATCACGCCGCGTTTTACAACGGTCAACGATTTCCAGGCCGTCGAAGCCGCCGTCAATGCCAAAACGCGGGCGATTTTCATCGAAACAATCGGCAACCCGATGCTGGACGTTGCGGACATCGAAGGATATGCCAAAATCGCTCAAAAGCACAATCTGCCGCTGCTTGCCGACGCAACATTTACGCCGCCGCCCGTCTTGCGACCCATCAAATACGGGGCAAATATCGTGATTCACTCCCTGTCAAAATGGATCGGCGGGCAAGGAACCGGCATCGGCGGCATCGTTGTTGACGACGGCAAGTTCGATTGGACGGATCCCAAATTTGCCCTGTATAACGAGCCGGATACGGGCTATCACGGTTTGCGCTGGGCACACGATTTGGGTGCATTGCAGCCGCTTGCGTTCACTCTGCGTCTTCGGCTCGTTGGCTTGCGGAATCAGGGGCCGGCATTGGCTCCAGATATGGCTTGGCAATTCTTGCAGGGAACCGAAACGTTGCCGATTCGGATGGAACGGCACAATGCCAATGCACTCAAGACGGCACAGTTCTTGAAAAAGCATCCCAAGGTTGCGTGGTTGCACTATCCTGGTTTGGAGGGCGATCCTTCATACGAGTTGGCCAAGAAATACTTGCCGAACGGAGCGAGCAGTGTGGTTGTTTTTGGCCCCAAGGGTGGAGTGGCGTCGAGTATAAAAATTGTGGATAACATCAAGTTATTCAGTCATTTGGTGAATGTAGGCGAGGCGAAGAGTGTGATCACATTTACGGGCAGCACGACGCATTCGCAGTTGACTGAAGAGGAAGTTCGGGCGACGGGATTAAAACCGGATGTTGTGCGTCTTTCGATTGGATTGGAGCACATCGACGACATTCTCGGAGCCTTGGATGATGCGTTGAAATTGGTTTAGGCCGGATGTTAGGAGCGGGGGGGTATATCTCCCCCACAGTCCCGTTGACGCGGTTTTGGGATGTGCGTGCTCAAAAAGGCCTGTTTTATCGCACGTGATTGATTTTTTTGCCGTTTCCGGTATAAATGGGCGACCGTAATGTACAACATTCTCGTCATCGGAGCAGGACACGCCGGAGTCGAAGCCGCTTTGGCCTCGGCACGATTGGGAATGCGCACCGCCCTCATCTCCCATAACCTCGATACCATCGCACAAATGAGTTGCAATCCCGCCATCGGAGGTATCGGCAAAGGACACTTCGTCCGCGAAATTGATGCACTCGGCGGTGCTATGGGACGCGCGATCGACAAAACCGGTATCCAATACCGGATGCTCAACCGACGAAAAGGTCCCGCAATGCAAGGGCCCCGTGCTCAAGCCGATAAAAAAGCATATCAGGTCGAAATCAAACGCATTCTCGAAGAACAACCGAACCTGGAACTGCGGCAGGAAAATGTCGTCGGGTTGGCCGTTTCGGGATTTTCGGGTCGTGTTAGCGTACTCCTCGACGACGGCACTGAAATCGCTGCCGAGGCCGTCGTGCTCTGTTGCGGGACTTTTTTGAACGGCAAAATTCACTTCGGCGAACATATCACGCCCGGCGGCCGCATTGCCGAAGCCCCTGCCGATGGAATCTCCACATCGCTCCAAAAACTCGATATCACAACCAAACGCTTTAGAACCGATACCCCTGCCCGAATCCACGCACGAAGCATCAATTACGCCAAACTGACCGAACATCCCGGCGATGAAGAACCGATGCCGTTTTCGTTCCTCAATGAAGCTAATTACGCCCAATGGAGCAAAACCGTCGAGCAAATTCCTTGCTGGATGGCTTATACCAATCCGGCACTGCATCAGTTCGTGCAGGAGAACCTGTCGCAAGCACCGATTTTTAGCGGTCAGATGCAGACGGCTGGTCCGAGGTACTGTCCGTCCATTGAAACGAAAATCAAACGCTTCGGCGAAAAAGACCGGCACCAACTTTTCCTGGAACCGGAAGGCCGAAATACCTGCGAAGTGTACATCAACGGCTTTTCGACCGGGTTTGGCCGAAACATTCAAGATACGATGCTCCGCATGATTGAAGGCTTGGAAAATGTCGAAGTCATGCGGTACGCTTACGGCATCGAGTATGATTATGTCCCGCCGGAGCAACTGAAATTGACCTTGGAAACCAAGGCCGTCGAGCGATTGTACATCGCTGGTCAACTCAACGGCACGACGGGGTATGAAGAAGCGGCGGCACTCGGTTTGATGGCGGGAACGAATGCTGCTCTGAAAGTTTTGGGAAGGGAACCGTTGATTCTGCGTCGGGACGAGGCCTATATCGGCGTAATGATTGACGATTTGGTAACGCGGAGTGTCGATGAGCCGTATCGGATGTTTACGAGTCGGGCGGAGTATCGTTTATTGCTGCAGCATGGCAATGCGGATCGTCGGTTAACGCCGATGGGGCATCAAATGGGACTGGTCGATTCCGAGCGGTTTGAGTTATTGCAGCAAAAACTGTCGGACATTGCAACGGCAAAGCAGGTATTATCGACGACTCACGATGCAAACGGTTCCCTGCTCAAGTATTTATCGCGGCCGGAGACGCAGTGGTCGGAAATCGTCGAACGCATACCGGCATTGTCGGGGATTTCGTTGCAGGCGGCAGAGCAGGTTTGCAATGATGTCAAGTACGATGGTTATATCAAGCGTCAGGCGATCGACATAGAGCGGATGCGGCGAATGGAGTCGCGGGCGATTCCGCCGGGGACGGATTACGGAGCGATGCAGCATTTGCGGAGCGAGGCTCGGGAAAAGTTGGAAAGGGTGCGGCCGATTGATCTTGCTCAGGCGAGCCGCATCAGCGGAATTACGCCGGCGGACGTTGCCGTACTGACGGTTTACATTACGCAAGAGCGGGGGATGTGAGCCTCGTTCCTCACGCTTGCACGCTTGTTTTCACTAGACCTATTCGGAAACCGTCATTCCGGCGCACGCCGGAATGACGATTTTTTCCATAGCAAAAATCGCTTTTTCGGCGAACTTCGCTGTTGACTTTCCCGTTCGCCCATGGTACGATAGGGGGCTTCAATCATCTCTAACCATCAAGGAGAATCGAGCATATCAATGCCAAATTGAAAGCGTTCAAAATCGTAACGTTCGCGATTGTTGTGCTACTGTTTGATAGTGTTGCGTTGGGAAATCCTGTAACAGTAAATGTGCGAATACACGTGAGAATAAACAATGAGGATCTCTATTTTACCCGCACCGCCCAGCAGTATATTGCAGCGAGCGGCAACCCCCTCGTCACAAGTAAACATTCTCTTCCAAACAATCCAAGGTATCTTGTCCACGCTGTGCCGGGCAGTTTAACCTACCCGTCTTGGGTTCCATACAATGGACAAAATCACGCCACTGTTCCAGCCGTCGATAGATACAGGGAACATCATCTATATGGCAGTTATACAAAAGTTAGCGGTGCTAACCCTTCAATGAATTGCCACGGCTATTCGACAGGAACAAATGTCTGGCTGGATGACTTTCGAAAACTTGTGAATGATGATTGGCATAAACGTGATATGGTTGCGGATTTGGTGCCGGGAGCGGCTTATGGCACTAATGCACATTCTATAAAAATAAATGGAATAGCGTGGGAATACGAGAACAACTCAAATGTGCGATATACTGTTTTCATCGCCGAAAAATGGAGAGATTCGGGTATCTATTCAACCTTTTTCTCGAAAAGGGTTAAACAGAATCCTGAAGTAGAACTTAACCTGAAAAATTTGACGGAAACAGTAGTTTTTGAAGAATTTTACGTGCCAAACTAATCTTATCCCCCGGTTTTCGATCTCGCACGCACCAACTCCGAGCGTAGATATCCAAACATCACCGCTGACGACTTATGAAACGAAAACATATTTTTATCCTTACGGCGATTATTGTCGTCAATGTTATTGCATTTTTTTCTCTTACCAACTGGCGGACACAAAAACAGGAGCAAGCCAGGGTAATACTCCAAGATGCAACACGATACGACGGTGCAACGGGACCGACTATTGCAGCATTCGACGATCGCACCAGACGCTGGATAGCAGAGTTGGAGGAGGAGCCGATAGAGGAGATACTACGCAAATTAACCGATGCGGCAGAGTATACGGTGGGCTATCTGATGGCTTCGGATGGTTTATACGGTTTCCACGACGAGGAGTGGCGAAATCGTTCTTTTTACCGTCCGGTCATCGAAGCCATTTTGAGTAACCGCCGGTTTCGAGCGGCGTATGAAAATCTGAAAAACACCAATAGAAGGCAAGCCGCAGAGATGTTATCCCTAAATATAAGAGAGAATTTGGCTGTACTTCGTATAATGTTGCAGGAAGATATTGACAAAATTGCACGGGGAGAGCATAAGGATACAGATGAAATCATCCTTGTACCGCTGTCAACATCACTTGAAGATGGCTATCGTCCTATGGCTCCCCCTGATACTCCACCAACCCGAACCGGTCGCCGATATGCGATTTTTTCCTACATTTGGCTTGCATCGCTTCTCGAACTTCGTGAAGTGCGTACTGCAATAGAGGAGGTTATTCAATTTGCAAAGGAAGAATATGAACTTTTTAATCGTGTTGACACCAACGAAGCGAACCAGTTTAAGAATGCTCTGTTTGGGCAGTCGCTGTATAACCCTTCCCTGTTTCTAACAGCGACGCTTGCCGACCCCGCTTGGAATGCGGATAAGCACAGACTCCTTGAAGCGAAATTGGTTACTCGTGAGATAGTCGATTACCAGGCGAGAGCACTGGAACACGACAGATATGCAAGCCAAGGTTTGGTTCCCGTCGTTCCGCACGGTGGCATGATCACGGTCCGCTATTATATTGCCATAACGGATGAAGAATTCAATGACTTTTTTCGATAAGATAGTGCGTTGCTCTGCCCCTCCGTCATCCCGGCGAAAGCCGGAATCCAGACATTGCGTGTGATACCGATTCCTCTGGGTTCCGGCTCTCGCCGGAATGACGATTTTCAGGGTTTACGAACAAGTCTACTTTTCACTCCGTTGGCAACTTGAACTGTTCCGGCCGTTCCTCCACCACTCGACGCAACCACGAATCAGGGTAGGGATCGCCCTCACGGGGATACGTCCCATCGTCCGCTCGAATGTATCCATCGTTAAACTTCGTGAAAATCTCCGTCGCAAGTTGTTTCCACCGGTCAAAGACTACGTTGCCCGCACTCATACTGTAGGATGTCAAAAACTCTTGGGCCGTCAACACCTTCGCAACCCTGTTGCCAGTCGATACGTCAATTACAGGAATACCCTGCGGATGATCCAGCACACTTCGGTCCACCGAGCCTTGTTGCATTATAAATCGTGTTTCCAATTTCTGCTGAACCTTGATGATTTCCGGGGCGATGCGGTCGAACTTCAAGTTCGCATAGTTGGCCACAAGATTCGTTACCCACCAGGCACTATCCCAGGAAAATTCCTCGATCGAACCCGTCGCAAACGGCTTCGGCACCTCCGTAATTTGACAATACAACGGGAAATAGCAGGTTGTATAGGTATCATCCACGCCGTACCACAGGACACCGCCGACCATATCCGGCAACCAAGAACGCGACTGCGACACCACCGAAAAGCCCGTCTGCTGCGTCGAAATCGGACGCTCCCAGGCATATTCGGTTTCGACGTCATCCTCACCTTGCTCATTTTTGAGATGCCAGTACAGCGGTCGCCAACGGAGCGGCAAGCCGAACGGTTCCGCATCGGCACCTTTCGTCATATCGAAATCCGTCCCTTCGTAATGGTCCCGTTTCAATGCAAACACATCGTAAAGCGACAATTTCCTATCCGGCGTGATCGACCAGGGATACGGCTGGGCGCCCGGCACGCCCCGATGATAGTCCGGCGACAAGTCCAGCGACGGTGCCGCCCGGCGGAACATGCTCCATACTCGTGCTTCGCATACCCGTTTCGACTTCGCCGTGATTTCGTCGTAAATGTAATTGAACCGGAACGGCTCCCCCGATGCCGGATCGTACCAACCCTTTTCAATGGCGAAACTGCGGATGTTGTCGGAATAGAAAAAACTGTCCCGGTCGGGCACATCGGGAATCACGCCGATTCTCGCCTGGTTGGCATGAGCGGAAATTTCGCCGTCGGGGACTTTTTTGGCAACCCAAACGACGAGTCCGGGATCTGCGCTGCGGCCATCCGCACGGATTTCGGAATTTTCCGCCCGATCCCAACCGTCCGCGAGCCTGTGGAAAGCCTCTTCGTTCATTTTGACGACTTCGTCGGCAGATGTTCCTCTGTACAAACCGCCGCCGCCAGCATTGAACCAATGTCCATCCCTCTTGGAGAACACCCGATTGTTATAAGTCTCTCCCTTAACGACTTCGGCAATCACCATTGCGTGTTTATCCCGATAAATGAAAACGTGCAAAATTTCGGCATTCAGCATAGACGAACGGCCTTCCGGCGTCATGGACGTGACCCATTGCTCCATATGATCGGGAATAGTCAGTCCAGCCGTATATTGCCGGAGTCGTTCGATCTTGTTCTCTCCGTCGCCGCCAATAATCCGGTTTCCCAATGCGTAAGTCGATTCGGGAGAGAAAAGATCAATGGCATTTGCCGGAAAATCCGTAACTCTTTTGCCGACGGCGTAACTTTCGATGTGTTGCGGCTGCGGCTCTCTGGGCCCGGTGCCGATGAGTTCGAGCACCCAGGCTTCCTCTTTGTCGGCAATCGAAAAAGACTCGCCGGTGTCGTGATAGCCGTATTCTTCGGCAAGCGAAGTGATGACATCAATCGCTTCTCGGGCGGTTTTGGCTCGTTGCAGGGCGAGCGTGATGAGCATGGAATAACTGGTCAATCCTTGCGGATTTCGCAGTTCCGGGCGACCGCCGAAGGTCGATTCGGTAATCGCCAGTTGGTGTTCGTTGATGAGTCCCTGTTTGAGCCATTCGCCTCGTCGGAAGCCGGGTTCGGGATCCCAGGTTACGCCGACGACGTGATGGGTTTTGGGGGCTTGTTTGATGGCACCGGCGGTTGGCCTTTCATCGGTGGGAGGAATAACGATCACGGAGCCTTCGGGATGTTCTTCGGCGGGCAGGATGATGAGTCGGGGATAGAATCCGGCGGCGTCGGCGGTATAGGTAATCATCACGGCACCATCTTCGGAGGCTCCTTTGGTAACGAGCAGGCTGGTGCAAGCGGAAGCGGTATGTGCGGTTAGAGCGAGTGCTAGGAGCAGGCAGGCGATGCGTGGTGGCATAAGATACTGGTCGTATTTGCGGAATGTTTATCTTGTTGAGTCTAGCATTCGGCTTGGGGGAAGTCAAGATGCGAGCAGAGTCCGTGCTTGTGCCGTCCGTCGGCAAGTTCGAGAAATGCCCTCTTGCCTTATTTCCCAAAAATCAATAGACTTCCCGAATGCAATTCCTCCGAATCAACCTCCTCTGCCCGTTGCTGCTTGCTCTGCCTCTCTTGGGCGGTTGCAGCAACTATAAAAACCAAATCGGCTCCGATATGAGGTTTGAAAAAATAGAACAATTCCGTGCGGCGGCCGAACAAGGCGATGCCGAAGCACAGTTTCAACTCGGTTGTGCATATAGTCGGCACTATTACTACTGCAAGAAAACGGAGTCTTCTGCTCCCATCGACAAGGCGGAAGGAGCAAAATGGTTTCGCAAAGCCGCCGAGCAGGGACATGTTCCAGCACAAATGGCACTTGGACATTGTTATTCATTCGGAGATGGTGTGCCCAAAGACGAAGAAGAAGCGGTAAACTGGTTTCGCGAAGTTGCCGAACAAGGACACGCAGAAGGAATGGTTGCACTCGGTGTGGCTTACCAATACGCCAGGGGTATCACTGAAAACGTAGAGGAAGCGGTATACTGGTATCGCAAGGCTGCCGAATTGGGACATCAGTGCGGAATGTTGGCACTCGGCGGATGTTATTTCAATGGCGAAGGCGTGCCTGAAGACAAAACGGAAGCGGTCAAGTGGTTTCGTCTATCGGCAGAGCAGGACAATCATTTTGCACAGTATGAACTCGGCAAGTGCTATTACAATGGCGAGGGTGTTCCGCAGGACAAGGCGGAAGCGATAAAGTGGTATCGCAAAGCCGACACGTGGATCGAGGCAAGGTTTGCACTCATTCGGTGTTATCTCGAAGATGAATTAGTTTTCGACGAAGCGGAGAGGCAAGAGCGGCTGGAGGGACTCCGTTGGATTGTACAATCTGCCGCCAATTATGATAGTGATAGTGATTGGTCAATGAAAATGGTAACGCAAGCGGCGGAACTGTTGCGGGAAATGGATGCGATCGAAAACCGTCATCCCGGCGCAAGCCGGGATCCAGACATTGCGTGTGATGCCGGTTCCTCTGGGTTCCGGCTTTCGCCGGAATGACAATTTTTTGTCCAGAACAAAGGCCGGAAAACGGCAACCTACCTATTGAGTCCATTTGGATTATAATGAGCGTCGTCCTTTTCTCGAATTCCAATGCGAGCCTACACACTCCTCGAAGTCATGCTCGTCCTGGTGCTGATGGTGACGCTTATACTGCTCATCAATCTGGCACTCGACGTTCATTTTCGGCAAATGACCACCAATCGGGCCGACGTCGAAGAAGCACGGTTGGCACGCGTCCTCCTTGATAAAATTGCCCAAGATATACGCTCCGTCGTCGTTTCCATTCGGGAAGAAAACATCGAAGTTGATACATCCGCCATTATGTCCATTATGGGCCTGGACGGTGCCGCCGCTCTGCTCGAAGGACTTCAATGGGATGCCGAAGGCGGCGAAACCGATGCAGATGATGAAGAGCCGATGATTTACGGCGTCCTGCCCGGAATCTACGGCGAATTGGATTGGATTCAAATTGATACCGCCCAACTGCCCCGCGGCGAAATGTACGGCTCGCGTCAAATCCGGCGCGGAACATCGCTTGCCGCCGACCGATTGAGTGCTTCTAAAACGGTACGCTATTATCTCGGAGAAGATACCAGCACGCTCGCGATGGATGATCCTTTGTATCAGCCCGAACGGCTCGTTGCCTCCATCGGCCAGTTGCCTGCTCCCGGTGCTCCGCAGTACGGCCTGTTCCGTCGGCAACTGGATCGCCAGGCCGCCCAGTATGCGATGCATGAAGGACTGGATTGGGAATATGAGCAATTTGACGAGCCGATTGCCCCTGAAATTGAGTGGATAGAGTTTTACTATTTTGATCCGACGCTTGCCGATGTTGGCACGACGGGCGATTGGGTTGATCATTGGGATATGGATGAGCGATTATCGTTGCCGTTGGCGGTGCAGATTGTGATAGCGATCCGTCGTCCGAACATTGGCCGTGGATTGTTATCGTTTGGCCAGTCTTCGGTTCAGGAGCCGGTCATTTATTCTTTGGTCGTACCGATACCGGTCAGCGTTGACGTGCCCGAAGAGAGCGAAGAATGGGACGAAATGCTGGGATTGTAGGGATTCATGCCCCCGGGTTGACGCCGCAAACGCATTATGATATAAAAAGGCCTTCCCTATCAGAAAGGAGACCAAATTTATGAAAAACGATCGCCAAAAAATGTTAACTTGGGGGGGGGGGGAAGTTTAGTGAGAACCGAACGGTTCCCGCGCTCCCGTCGCAAACGGGGTGCCACGGTCGTCGCACTCCTCGTCTCCGTTGCAC
>Ga0099364_10005270_pt1 | contig 19272 bp, 18 predicted proteins | sample TergutTh196P3_FD_73070 | JGI IMG/M metagenome (GOLD analysis project Ga0099364, IMG submission 73070) | Microcerotermes parvus P3 segment gut microbial communities from Pointe-Noire, Republic of the Congo - Th196 P3 | ecosystem: Host-associated > Arthropoda: Insects > Digestive system > Gut ...
TCACAGGCGTTATATGTGTCGCGTGCGGTTATCGCATAGATCCCTGTGATATCAGGCGTGTTTAAAAGCGAGTGGGAGAGGTCGTCGGAAAATTGGTTCGGACTTTTATGACAGTTATATATTTCGGTAAATTGCGTCTCAGGTTGGATTTTTTTTATGTATGACGCGAAACCCCGTCTGTTCGCGGCCAGGTTTTCAGCGGGCTTTATGCCTCCGGCCACGATCTTTCGTCCCTCCGGCGCTATGTGTCCCAGCACTTCCGCCGCCAGGCTGCCTACTCGCTCGTTGGGAGCGCTGACACAGGCTATCCTCTTGGAGTTTGGGGCGTCGGAGTTTGCGGTGACGACCGGTATTCCCTGTTTGTAGAGGAGATTGATTGCGTCGTCGAGCTTCGTTTCGTCCCAACAGTGGAGAATTACGCCGCTTGCCGAACGGGTTCGGGCTATTTCGCGCAGTATCGCGTCCTGGCTCTCCCAGTTATCCTCGCATACAATCCTCGTTATCCTTACGTGATAATCGCGGAGATTGCGTTCAGCTTTTTCGATGCCGTCCCACATCTTGTGAAAGAAAAAATTTCGAGGTATCGCTTTGCCTCGGAAAATCACGGCGATCTCAACAGCTTTGCGTTTGAGGGATGAAGCGGCGATGTTCACCGTGTAATTAAGGTTGCCCGCTATGTCCAGAACTTTTTTTCGCGTTTTATCGCCGACTCCGCCCTTGGCGTATAGAGCCTTGTGAACTGTGACCGCCGAGACTCCCGCCATTTTTGCTATATCTTTTAATGTTGCCGGTTTATGCATATTGTCACTTCCTGAACATTTTTTGAAGAATAAACGTTTATCTTAATGATATTATCATTACGAACGGTATATTGTCAATAAATGCCGAAAAGCCATACACTTTCAGATATTCTCAAACCGCCGGCCGCCAAAAATACCTTAAAAATTACGCTTTATTATGATAAGCTGACTTAGTGCCTGCGGGAGACCACAGGCCGAAATCAACTGCGTCGAGCGAGGGAATTTCGATGAAAAAATTGCTGAACGCTCTCTTCTCGCACCCGTATCTGATAGCCGTGAGAAACGGCCTGACCTTGACATTTCCTGTCGTGATGGCCGGATCTCTCGCCGTTATGCTCAACAACCTTCCTATCCAGGGGTATCAAAGTATGATGGCGAATTTATGGGGGGAGGGGTGGCGCTCGTTCGGGGGGCACGTCTGGAACGGAACGTTTGCCGTCATGTCGTTTTTTATGATCTACACCATCAGCCACAGCATCGGAGAGCGTCACAACCACGACTACCCTCTCCTGTCCGTCAGTCCCTCCGTCGTCGCGCTGGTCAGTTTTGCGAGCCTCATGGTTCTGTTCCAGCCCGCCTCCGAAACTTTCGCGATACCCTACATCTGGGCGGGGATCCACGGGCTTTTCCTGGCAATTCTCGTGGGACTCGCGGCTTCGATTTTTTTTCTGCGACTCTTGCGCGTTCAGGCGCTGCGCATTTCGTTTTATTCCGAATCGGCCGATACATCCATACCACATGCTTTTAACTCCCTCTTCCCCGGTCTCATCACCGTCCTCTGCTTCGCCGCGCTGAAGACCGCGTCGGTTTGGGCAGGCGTACCCGACATTCACCTGGCGGTTTACGACCTTCTGCGCCGCCCCTTCGACAACATGGGGAACACTTTTTTCACCTCCGTCGTCTACAATTTTCTTCGCCACTTTTTCTGGTTTTGGGGGCTTCACGGCTCCAACATACTGGAGCCGGTGACGGAGAGCCTATACACAACGGCGATGAACGCCAACGCCGCAGCGCACGCAGCAGGCCTGGAACCGCCCTTCATCTTCACCCGGACGTTTTTCGATGTGTTCATTTCGATGGGAGGGGCGGGAGCGACGCTTTCCATGATAATCGCGGGTATGTTCTGCTCGAAAAGGAGCAGCTTCGGAAAAATTTCCCGGCTTTCCCTCTTTCCGGCAATTTTCAACATCAACGAGATGATGATCTTCGGTATACCGATTGTTCTCAACCCTGTTTTTTTCATTCCCTTTATTGGAACGCCCCTGGTACTGAGCGCTGTGTCGTGGTTCACGATGTGGTTCGGGTTTGTTCCCTATACGATACAGGAAGTCGCGTGGACCACGCCCGTTTTGCTCAGTGGCTACGCCGCGACGGGCAGCGCCGCCGGGTCGATTTTGCAGGCCGTGAATGTCGCAATCGGCGTAGCGCTTTATTATCCCTTCATTAAAATTGCCGAGCAGGAAAAGGACAATCGATTTGAAAAGACATTCGCAAAGCTGATTTCTCTGTCGGACGATGTCGCGATCGCCACCCGCAGCACCCTTACAGGCAGATTGGACGAAGCGGGCGCGTTGGCGCGATCTTTAGTCGGCGATCTGGAAGAGGCCCTGATTCAAACGACTCTGCGCCGAAACGCCCCGCTTTATTTGGAGTATCAGCCCCAGGTGAACTGTTACACCGGTAAAGTTACAGGAGTCGAGGCACTGATCCGGTGGCGTCATCCCCGTATAGGCTACGTCCCGCCGCCCGTCATCGTCACTCTGGCGGAGGACGCCGGGCTTATCAAAAAAATCGGCATGTGGACTTTCTCGGAGGCTTGCCGGCAGTTGAGGGAGTGGCGTGACCGCAGGCTCGCGGATATCACGATGTCGGTCAACTTTTCCGTGTGCCAGTTGGACGACACGAACCTGCCGGATCAGATCATGGCGGTGCTGGCTGAACACAGCATACCGCCCTCGTCTGTGGAGATCGAGGTTACGGAGTCGGTGGCGCTGCCCGTAGGGTCGGTCTATAATGAGCTGCTGATGGAAGTTCACGCCTGCGGGATCAAGCTGGCGATCGACGACTTCGGCATGGGGCACAGTTCGCTCGTCTACCTGAAGCAGTTTCCCGTCAATACCCTGAAAATCGACAAAGTACTCAGCAAGGACGTGCTCACCAATGACGGCAGCGCGGAGATCATCGCTACCATCGCCGACCTGTGCCGTTCGCGCGGCATCTCCATGCTGGTGGAGTACGTCGAGACGGAAGAGCAGCTGCAGAAATTGAAATCGCTTGGCGCCGTCAACATTCAGGGCTATTTCTTCAGCTGTCCGCTTCCGCCCGACGAGTGTTTAGCCTTCATCCAAAAAGGCGCGAATTAATGATCCGCAGCGCCGCGCGGTCACGCGTTCAATTTGCTGTTGGTCGGGAACGGATTGACGAATGTCCTTGCGGCAAGTTCGTTGTCAAGGGAAAGCAGCAATCCCTTGTCGCTGCCGATCATCTGAATCCTGCTTAAAATATCCGAGGCGTTAGCTTCCTCCTCTACCTGTTCGTTGACGTACCACATGATGAATTGATAACAGGCATGGTCATTTTCCCGCATTGCAAGGCTTGCGATAGCGTTAATAAGTCCGGTGACTTTTTCTTCGTGTTCGATAACTGTTTTAAAGATTTCCTCAATATCGGCAAACGAAGCGGGAGGTTGCTGGATGGCGTAAAGAACCGGAATCGCGCCCCGATCCAGAACGTATTGGTAAATATTTATTCCGTGAGCCATTTCTTCTTTCGCCTGCACAAACAGCCAGTTAGCAGTACCCTTCAAGGCGGCGCGCTCCATGCAGGCTGACATGGAGTGATACAGATACGCCGAATAATATTCCGCGTTTACCTGTTCGTTTAATGCTTTTGCCAATTTTTCGCTGATCATTTCTTTAAAACCTCCAAATAATAAAATATTGAACTGCTGCTCCTGTTTTTTCAGTGTACCATATCTTTTCAAACGCAACAGGTGTTTTGTACTTATTTTTATTTTGCAATAAAATTGTAATTCGATTTCAAAGTCGAATGACTTAGGAATCGAACTTACAAGCGAAAGCAGAAACCTAAAACACCGCGTAATCAGCGTCCTTTTTGTCGGATATGAACATGTGGCCCGGGGCGTGGGTAATTGCAAACGGCGGTTTCGATTTCATCACGGCCGCCTGCGGCGTCACTCCGCAGGCCCAGAAAACAGGAGTCTCCCCAGGGCGTATCGTCACGGGGTCGCCGAAATCGGGGCGGTTTATATCGCGCACGCCTATGGCCGACGGGTCGCCGACGTGCATCGGGGCGCCGTGTACCGCCGGGAAGCGCGCCGTACATGCTGCAGCGCGCGCGATTTGGCCGCGCGGGATCGGCCTCATGCTCATCACGACATTGCCGGAGAACCTGCCTGCCGGTATGCATGGTACGTCGGTTAAGTACATTGGGACGTTTACTCTCTCCTCAATGTGGCGGACGCCTATTCCTGCGTCAAGCAAAGCGCTCTCGAATGAGAACGAGCACCCTATCATAAAGGCGACTAAGTCGTCCCTCCACGCCGATTTTATATCCGTAGGCTCGTCAACCAGACTGCCGGCCTTCCATATGCGGTATCTCGGCAGGTCGGTTCGAATATCCGAGCCGGGAGCAATAAGCTTTGCCTCCGCGCTGCCGGCGTCCGTCACGTCGAGGATGGGGCAGGGTTTTGGATTCCTCGCCGCAAAAAGGAGAAAGTCGTATGCCCAGTCGTAGGGCAGGATAATCATGTTCGCCTGCACGTACCCGAGACAGAGCCCGGCAGTGGGGGAGATCCATTCCTCTCTCCCGATTATCTCGCGTACTTCAGGCGCCGGCATATGCGCAAGCGATTCAACTGTGTACGGCATCTACATTATCTCCCTCAAAGGCTTGATTTCCACTCCGGCTTCTTCAAGCGCCCGGCGGACGGCTGCGGTCATATCAATCGCCTCTTTTGTGTCTCCGTGCAAACAGATCGAGTCGGGGCGGATTTTAATCAGCGAGCCGTCGTCTGCGGTGACCGTACCTTCCGTGACCATCCGGACAACCCGGCAGGCGGCAAGCGCGGCGTCGTGAATAACCGCTCCCTCCCTGGAACGCGGCATCAGCGTGCCGTCTTTGAGATAAGCTCTGTCGGCGAAAGCTTCGGCGGCGAACTTAACTCCTGCATCATGCGCTGCGGGCTCGAACTCCGAGCCTGCGAGTCCGAGAAGGATCAGGCTGCCACCCGAGTCGCGCGTTGCAGCGGCAATTGCGCCGGCGAGTTTAATGTCTTTGGCGGCTTGATTATAAAGAGCCCCGTGAGGCTTGACGTGCTGGAGTTCAATGCCCTGGGCGCGGCAGAAAGCGTTCAGGGCGCCAATCTGATAAAGGCAGTAATCGTAAACCTCCCGAGTGGAGCATGCCATGTCCCTTCTTCCGAAGCCAATCAGGTCGGGGTACGAGACATGAGCTCCGACCGCGACTCCCTTCGATGCGCAGAGTTTGACTGTCCCGCTCATTATGGACGGGTCGCCGGCATGGTATCCGCAGGCTACGTTCGCCGAAGATACCGAGGGTAGTATTTCTTTGTCGCCACCCATGCTCCAGGCGCCGAAACCCTCTCCTAGATCGCTGTTGATGTCGATTATAACGCTCACCCGCAATACCTCCTTGATCTGTGGGTTGCTCGCAACTCGGCAAGCCGGCGCAGGTCATTTTCGAATTTTATCAGATACACCGTCGCTTCCTTTTCGGATATCCTATTGAAGCGAACGGTCTCGCCCGGCTTTTTTTGCGCGAGCGCGGCGACCGACCAGGCGCTGACGACGGCGATTTTCGTGTATCCCCCGGTCGTCTGGCAGTCGGACATCAGCACTATGGGCCGGCCTTCCCCGGGTATCTGGACGGCTCCGTGTACAGTGCCGTCGGACACTATGTCCGCGCCTGTTTTGTGCTCGATTTTCGGCCCCTCAAGGCGGTAGCCCATTCGGTCTATATCGTTCGTGACAGTGTAGGTTTCGCTGAAAAATTTTTCAATACCACCCGGCGTGAACGCGCCAATTTGCGGGCCTTCAAGCGTGTGCAGCGGTTCGTCCCATAATCTCGACGGTCTCAATTCAGGCGGGCAGACGAAACCGGCCGAACGCCGCCAGAGCGGTTTTGGGTTCAGCATATCGACGACGTCTCCGGCGGCGAGCGCGCGTCCCTTGTACCCGCCGATCCTGCCCCTTGTGAAAGTCGAGCGGCTTCCCATGACAAGCGGCACGTCAATGCCGCCGCTCACACAGAGATAAGCGCGGCAGCCGGAGCGGCCGGGCAGGCCGGTTATGGCGAGTCGGCCGCCCGGAGCGACGCGGTGGACTGTCCACGGCGCGGCTGGCAGTCCGTCGATACTCATGACGAGATCGGCCCCGGCGAGCACGACGCATCTCTCGTCGCCGAAAGTTATTTCAAGCCCGAAAAGCGTGACCTCCAGAGCGGCGTCGTTTTCGTCGTTGCCCAACATCACATTGCCCATTCGCAGCGAGAATCGATCCATCGGGCCGGATACCGTTAGTCCTCTGAACTGGTGGCCCCATCGCCCGAGATCCTGCACGAGAGTAAGCATTCCGGGTTTTTCCACGCTGAATGACATTATCCGCCGTTTTTTAAGGCTAGACGTTCGGGCGCGTACGTTCCGTCGTCAACGCCGCGCTTAATAGTCTCGAACTCATCTTTAGATATACATCGGAACTTTATCCAGTCTCCGGCGTCTATCAGAGTCGGATTGTCATTGTTATCCGGGTCGAACAGCTTGAGCGGAGTGCGGCCTATCAGCCGCCACCCGCCGGGACTGTCTATGCTGTATGCGCCGGTCTGGTTCCCGGCAATACCGACGCTACCGGCCTTTATCAGTTTGCGCGGCGTTTTCAGCCTCGGGGCGGCGAGGCTTTCGTCGAGCCCGCCGAGGTAGCCGAATCCCGGCGTGAAGCCCAGCATATAGCAATAGTAGTCTCCGCTGGTATGGCGTTTTACTATCTCGCTCTCTTCGAGTTTCGTGTGCTCCGCCACGCTTGTCATATCGGGGCCGAATTCGCCGCCGTAAGCGACCGGCATCACCAGCACGCGTTTTTCCGTCGCTATGCTCTCTCCGGGATTCTCCATCGCCCCGTTCACGACTGCTTCCAGCTTTCTGCGAGGCAGTTTTACAGGGTCAAAATGAACGTAAAGCGAGCGATATGTCGGAACCAGCTCTCTGACGCCTTTTACGCCGATTTCGGTAAGTTTTCTTCTCAGGTGCTGAAGCCTCAAGTTGGCGTCCATCTCGATGCTGTCCGAGAATTCAACGACGAGGCAACTATCGCCGGAACTCAGGAATTTAGGATGATCGTACACGTCGGCTCGGATTTTCAAAGACAGCCCGGCGAACAGCGTTTCGCTGCGTTAAAGGGAAAAAAGCCATGATATCACGCCTATCATGAGTCCGACTATTAAAAGCAAAAGGAAAATGACGATAAGCGGTCGTTGTTTAAGCGGTTTTGTTTCGATGTCGTTTGTTGCCTGCGGCGTTGTCTCCGACTGTATCGGTTCGGTTTGCTCGGAAACCTCGGACATTGATTGAATTTGCGGCGTTTCTTCCGGCCCGGTCTCCAATTCTAACGGCAGCGGAGGTGTGTCGATGTCCGCCGGGCTTGGCAGATCCAAAGCAGTGAATTCGTCCGAGAAATAAGATGACAGCGGTGTGTCAAACGCATACGCCCACCCTCTATTCTCGTCTTTTGTATCCGAGTTCCACACCATTGTCACGAAAGCTACTTTTCCGTTATCAATCAGTTCGGCCATGGTTTCCTCCGAATACGGCCCGAATACGGCTCCATCGCGCGTGTAGTACCAGCCGGCCATCTCATCACCTCCGAAAACGGAAAATAATTTTAATTTGTTCTAAATGAAAATTATACATCAATTTTACTGAAATTGATGTCAGCGAACTCCCTTCCGCAAAAATGTTACAAGGCCGAATGTTATTCTAATTCTAAATTAATATGCGCGCATCGCATGTTGATTTTAGAAAAAACTCGGGCGCTGCGCGTTGGACACGACATACCGGCGCGTTTTAAATCATGTGATTTTGTCGTGTGATTTTGTTTGAATTCGCGTTTCTGATGAGTTATAATATTTGTACAGTCACATATCAAAAATTTTCAGATTTTTAAGGAGGGTATCTTTTATGAAAAGAGCACTGCTGGTTTTGGTCGCCCTGTTTTTTGCGGTCGGGGTAATACTTGGTGCAGCCGGTCAAGCAATTGCCGCCGAGGACAGGACATTTACTTTTGGGTATACCTGTATGCAATTAAGCAATCCCTTCTTCACTATCCTGGAACAAACAATACGGGATGAAGTCGAGGCAAACGGCGACACGCTCATCACCACCGACCCTGCCATGGATCCGGTCAGGCAGATCAACCAGATCGAAGACCTTATCAGCCAGGGAATCGACGCAATCTTCTTGAATCCCGTCGACTGGGAAGCAATTCGTCCCGCCCTTGTGGCTCTGAATAACGCGGCCATCCCCATCATCAACTTCGACGCGGAAGTCAGAGACTTGGATCTGGTCACAGCCTACGCCGGATCGAATAACTGGAACGCCGGTTATGTTTGCGGCGTCGATCTGGTGAGTCGTTTTCCCGATGGCGGTCCCATAGCCATTCTCGATTCTCCAACGATGAACTCCGTGCGGGATCGCATCGACGGCTTCATGGAGGCAATAGAGGGGAAAAATTTCAATGTCGTGTTTCAGAGAGACGCCTTGGGGGATCTTCCCACAGCTCTTCGCCACACGGAAGACCTGTTACAGAGCAATCCCGAGATAATTGCAATCATGGGAGGCAACGACCCGACGGCACTTGGCGCACTGGCGGCGCTTATAACCGCTAACCGGCTCGATATCGTCATCTACGGCGTGGACGGCTCCCCGGAGGCGAAGGCGGCAATAGCCGCCGATGGGCCGTTTGTCGGCTCGGGAGCTCAGAGCCCTATCTCCATCGCCAGGGAATCCGTGAAGCTCGGTTACCAAATTCTGCGCGGCGAGCCTTTCGAAACGCGGGTTCCCGTTCCGACCTTTATGATCAACGAGGATAACGTCCACGAATTCGGTATCGAAGGCTGGCAGTAGAAAATACAGTAACGCGGGGGCAGCCCGGCTGCCCTCGCGTTTGATGTCTTCCAATAGGAGCCCCAAGTTGTGAGCGAACCCATTCTTTTGGAAATGAACCACATAAGAAAAGCATTTCCCGGAGTCGTTGCCCTGAAGGACGTATCCTTTCAGTTGCGTGCGGGCGAGGTTCACGCTCTGCTCGGCGAGAACGGCGCGGGAAAATCAACCCTTATTAAGGTTCTGGCGGGGATATACAGTGCCGATGGCGGAGAGATACGAATCAACGGGCGGCCGGTTGTCATAGAATCCGTGCTGGATGCCTATAGAAACGGCATAAGCGTCATCCATCAGGAATTGGTTCTGGTTCCCCACATGACGGTGGCGGAAAACATTTACCTTGGCCGGGAGTCTTTGACACATGGGGTTGTAGATTTTAAAAAAATGGATCAGGACGCGAAGGAAATTATGGATTCATTTGAGCTGGACATTGCCCCGGAATACAAGATATCCCGGCTCAGCATCGCCCAGCAGCAGATGGTGGAAATTATTAAAGCCCTTTCATTCAACGCTAAGATTCTCGTAATGGACGAACCTACATCGTCTCTCTCGGAAAAAGACGTGATTTTCCTCTTCGATACCATTAAAAAACTAAGAAAGAGCGGTGTGGGCATTATCTACATTTCCCATCGAATGAGCGAACTGAAACAAATAACAGATCGCATTACGGTATTACGCGACGGAGAGTATATCGGAACCCGAGATACGGCAGCCGCCTCGAATGACGAGCTAATTGCAATGATGGTGGGGCGCCAGCTGACCAAATACTACACACGCACCTTCGGAGAACCGCAGGAACCGGTTCTGGAGGTAAAAAATCTCAGTGATGAGAAACTGCTCAAAAACGTATCCTTTCAGCTTCGCAAAGGTGAAATTCTCGGTTTTGCGGGCTTGGTGGGCGCGGGGCGCAGCGAAGTCATGAAGTGCTTATTTGGCATCGAGCCTTACATAGCGGGAGATATTCAAGTCGATGGAAAGCCGGTGAAGATCCGCAACCCTGATGACGCCATGAACCTGGGAATCGCGCTGGTACCTGAAAGCCGAAAGCTGGAGGCCGTTTTTCAGGCACAGAGTGTCATGTTCAATATTACGATCAAGGTTCTCAAAGAATTTATCAGGGGCATTTTCGTCAATAAAACCAAGGAACTGGACATCACGCGGAAATATGTGGACAGTATGGCCATCAAAACCCCTGCTTACGCGCAATTGGTGGGCAACCTGTCCGGCGGCAACCAGCAGAAGGTCATCATAGGCCGGTGGCTGGCGACGAATCCCAGAATTCTCATCTTGGACGAGCCCACAAAAGGGGTCGATGTCGGGGCAAAAGCGGAAATTTACGCTATCATGAACGACCTGGTACAGCAGGGGGTCTCCATTATCATGATATCCTCGGAGCTGCCGGAGGTCATCAATATGAGCGACCGGGTGGTCGTAATGAAAAGCGGCCAAGTTGCCGAATGCCTTCCCCGCGAGGGACTGACCCAGGAAAAAATCATGCGGCACGCAACTCACCTTGTTGGCTGACCACTTGTATCGAAGGAGCCGAGGAATAGATCATGGAAGAAAAAACGACCGTAAATAAAAATATCCAAAAGAAATCCCTGCTGTGGAATAATCCCATCGGACGTTTTATCCGTGAAAATCTGGGAATCCTGATAGGATTGCTGGTTCTTTGTATGATCTTGGTGATATACGATCATTTTCGGGGAAGAACCGTATTTCTTTCCACCAACAATATCATGAATGTCCTGCGGCAGGTGTCGACCAATCTCTACATAGCCTGCGCCATGACAATGGTCATCATATTGGGCGGCATCGACCTTTCGGTAGGTTCGATACTCTCCCTCTCGGGTTGTGTTACCGCCATGCTGCTGATGTACAATGAATTTTCTCTAACCGCTGCCGTCATAATGGGGCTTCTGGTGGGAGCCCTTTTCGGCGCGTTCAACGGTTTGGTAGTTGCGAAAACAACGATACCTCCCTTCATAGTTACTCTCGCCACAATGAACATCGCCCGGGGCGCGTCCTACGTGTACACCGGCGGCCAGCCCATCAGGGTGATGAGCGACAGCTTCAACTTCATAGGCTCGGGGCATGTTTTTCAGATCATTCCAGTGCCGGTCATATATCTGGTGGTGATAGTGGTCGTTTCCGCCTTTATCATGAATCGTACCAAACTGGGCCGGCACATCTATGCCGTCGGGGGAAACCCCGTCGCGGCGCGTTTTTCGGGGATTAAAAACAGCCGCGTGCTGTTTTTCGCCTTCCTCTTTTCCGGACTCATGTCGGCCGTGTCCGGCATCGTTTTAGCCTCACGCATGTTCTCCGGTCAACCTACCGCAGGCATGGGAGCGGAGCTGGACGCCATCGCCGCCGTGGTTCTTGGCGGAACCAGCATGTCGGGCGGCGTCGGCAAAATTGGAGGAACCGTGATAGGCGCCCTTATCATCGGCGTTCTCAACAACGGTCTCAACCTGCTTAACGTCAATTCCTTCTGGCAGCACATCGTCAAGGGTGCCGCGATTCTCATCGCCGTGTACGTGGACTTCATCAAAAAAGATCCCAAAAAGCTCCAGGACTTTTACTCGTTTATTTACCGACGTATTCTGCGCAGGGTACCGGGTTGATAAAAAACAACGCTGCGCATTGGGCGCGGCATGTATGCCGCGTAATTCCATTTCTAAGCCGAATGACTTAGAAATGGAATTACTATCTCTATTTGTTATTTAAAACGCCGAGACGATTCCTCTCGGTACGAGTTCTTCCTCAATGAACCTCCTCACCTCGGGGGAGTTCATCGCTCTCGCGAGCGCCTGGATCTCCGGTAAATCCACGTCGGCGGTGCGAACCGCAACCACGTTGGCGTAAGGCGACTCCCCGCTCTCGATCGTAATGGCGTCATGCGCCGGGATCAATCCCGCCTCGACCGCAAAATTCGTGTTTATCACGGACGCTGTCATGTCGTCAAGCGTGCGGGGCAGCATCGCCGCTTCGAGTTCGTGTAACCTGATATTTCTCGGGTTTCCGGTCACGTCGCGGGCCGTTACAAGAGCGCCCTCAGCGACCGTTATCAAACCGGCCGTTTCAAGAAGACGAAGAGCCCGCGCGCAGTTGGTGGGATCGTTGGGGATCGCTATTGACGAGCCGTCCGTTATCTCGTCGAGAGTCACAACCCTCTTGGAGTACAACCCCAGCGGTTCTATGTGCACCTTCACCACCCATGTAATGTCCAGATTCTGTTCGCGAGCCTGGTTTTCAAGATACGGGACGTGTTGGAAGTAGTTTGCCGAGAGACTGCCGTCGTTCAGAGCTATGTTCGGCGTCACGTAGTCGTTGAATTCCCTTATCTCAAGTTGAATACCTTCGGCCTCGAGCAGAGGGGCGACAACCCTCAGAATTTCGGCGTGCGGAAACGGGGTCGCCCCTACCACCAGTCTCACGCTGTCGGCGGCGGACGCGGCGAAAGATGACAGCGCCAATATCAATACCGCCAGTGATAAAATAACTTTTTTCTTCACAATAATCACTCCTCATTTTTTGTTTGATCCGCTGCAAATTTCTGACTCCTGAAGCCCGAAAATTTTCCGCCCCCTTCCTTGACACGATTTGAAAAAGCAAGTTTGTTTATCAGCGATCCCATAAAAAAAGGATCCCTAAAATAAGGGATCCTCGCTCAGCTCGCATATTTATAAACCACACTACGCCCCTGGCGAAGATCCCGAGATCCGACACATCATCATATTGAATTTTCCGCGAGCGACAGCCTGTAATATCAAAGCATCCTCTTCCTCTCAACAGATTCATTCTATGACCGTATATGCGTTTTGTCAAGTAGCGAGGCGCAGTTGACGGCGTAGAGTAGTTGAATGCAGTTGTATGGAGTATCCGAAGCGCATTTTTCGGCCCGGGCTTCTGATGAATATTGACACGTTCGCGCTGAAATGATAACTTAGCATAGTAATATCTATAATTTATTTACGCATGAGTGTTGCGGCGGGGAAACGTTAAAGTGGTTTTGCTTTTGACAAAGTACTTGACAAGCATGATATTACAAGCACAATGGCAATGAGCAGGTTTTCTATTTCATATGGTTTCAGGAGGGGGCAAATATGGATTACGAGAATTTAGTCTTAAAATCCCGTGATAAAATCGCCACCGTAACTCTGAATTCGCCGAAAAATTTCAATGCCGTATCCGAAGAGCTCATGATAGATATAGGGAATGTTCTTGATGTATGCGCCGACGATAACAACATAAGGGTTATAGTTATCCGGGGGGAGGGCAGGGTTTTCTCCTCGGGAGTTGATGTAAACGCTCTCAAGAAGGGACTTGAGGAGCGCGACATGCTCAAGCTGGTTAGAATGGTTCGCGCGTCGGGCAATGTTGCCCGAAAACTGCGAGCGATAAGAAAACCGATCATTGCCTCGCTTCACGGCGCAGTGGCGGGCGCCGCTTGCAGTCTTGCCCTGTTGAGCGATTTCCGGGTGGCTTCGGACGATATGCTGTTCATTCAGGTATTTTTGAATATGGGCCTTATTCCCGACATGGGATATACATTTTCTTTGGGGCGATACGTCGGTTTTGGCCGCCTGACCGAATTCGTAATGTTAAACAAGATCCTCACCGCCGACAAGGCGTTTGATCTGGGTCTGGTGAACATCGTCACCACAAAGGAAAATCTTCAGAACGAGACGATGAACCTCGCCAAAAAACTTGTCGCGCTTCCGTCCGATGCAGTCGCGTTGACAAAGACTCTCATTAATCAGACCGTATTCGCCGGTTTGGATCAGTGTTTGGAACGTGAGATTAAATATCAGGATCTCCTGTCGCGATCTGAGAATTATGCCGAGGGATTGGACGCGTTTCTTGAGAAACGTCCCGCTGTCTTCAACAAACAGGACGCGCAGTCCCCGACAGCCCCTGTCATCTGAACAGTGTTTTACGAATCGTGAGTTTGAACTCCCATTCGATTGAAAAAGGAATAAAGTGGGCGGCGCCGATAATGCTCGGCTATATTCCTATTGCTCTGGCGTACGGATTGTTAGCGCAACAAGCCGGCCTGTCCATGCGGCTCACCGCCGCGATGTCCGTGTTCGTATTCGCGGGAGCATCACAGTTTATCGCCGTCTCCATGCTCATGAGCGGGTACGCGCCTGCCGCTGTCATCGGCACGACTTTCACCGTAAATTTCCGTCACGTGCTAATGTCGGCCTCGCTTTCGCCACGCGCGGTGGAGTGGAGCGCGCCTATGCGGGTGTTGTTCGGGTCAATGCTGACTGATGAGTCGTTCGCAGTGCATTCGGTGCGCTTTGCGGATGGTGACGTGGATTACGCGGCGGCGGTAACGATGAACGCAGCGGCTTATCTCGCGTGGTGTATCTTCGGCGTGTTGGGCAACAGGCTTGGAACTCTGATAGAACGCCCGGAAGTATGGGGTCTGGACTTCGCGCTCCCGGCGATGTTCATCGGGTTGCTGATGCTTTCATGCCGAAACAAAAGCGCGGTAGCGGCCGCTTTGACAGGAGGCGTCGTATCGGTCGCGCTGTATCTTGCCGGGTTTGGATGGTGGGCGGCATTCATGGGAGCTGTCGCGGGAGCGACATCCGGTACCTTGGTAAGCGGGGTTGCTGCCGATGAGAGATGAGATGTTCCTGATCGCTGGTATGGCGGCTGCGACGTTCATCCCCCGTATTGTTCCCTTGTTGCTGTTGCCGGGTATGAAGCTGCCGAAAATTGTGGAACGTTGGCTTTCGTTCATAGCCCCGGCCATCATAGCCGCGTTGCTGTTGCAGGATCTGACGCTTGACCGTTCCTCCGGAGGGCCGGCGCTGTCTATACCAAACGTAAATATGCTCGCGGCGATCCCAGCTTTTACCGTTGCGCTGCTGACGAAAAATATGCTTTTAACCGTTATTACGGGCATTGCTTCAACCGCGCTCCTCAGGTTCTTCCTGTGGTAAAGTGGAATATCCCTTGCGCGGCGGAGCGGTTAGTGGTAATAATTAGCCAACGCAATAGGAAACGCAATCAAAGAGGAGGCGTCCGATAATGAAATCAAGCGCTTGCAATCAGTATTACGGAACCGTTTTGAGCGTAAAGAAGGGCACGATCAGCGATGAGGTAGAGGTTCTGCTGGACAGCGGCAGCACGAGGATAACAGTGATTCTTACCAGTGTCGCCAGTAAATCGATGGCGCTCGAAACAGGCAAAAATGTCGTCACGATTATTAAAGAAGAATGGATCATCCTTATGAAAGACGAGGAGGGATACAGGTTCTCATCGAGAAACAGTTTCCCGGGAACGGTCGTCTCCGTCAAGGAAAGCGTCGCCACAGTTGAGGTGCACATGCGTTTAGTGGGAGGCGAGTCGCTCACCGCAATAGTTACCTCAGACGCGGCTAAATCCCTCGACATTAAGACGGGCGACAAGATGGTCGCCCTGATTAAAGCCCCTATGGTACTCATCGGCGTTAAGGAATAGCGCGCTATATCCGCATACGGCCTCCCGCTATGCGCGACATATGTTCATAACACCCCTTCCGGCGTCGGCACTGGGATTCCCAATTGCGGGCGAGCGTCCCCACCTTGCGCAATAATCGGCGGAGCGGTCATATTATTCGGCATTTTTATTTTCAACCTAACCTTTTGACGTATAATAGAACGTTGAGTATGAGTGCAACGGGGTGTCTTGATGATTGAAAAAAAGGGAAAAACATCGCGCGTGATACATTTTTTGCGTTTACCTAAGACGAAGATTATGCTCATATCGCTCGCACATGTAATCAACGATATGTACGCAGGTTTCCTGCCTACTTTCATACCATACATTAGGGAAAATCTCGGACTGTCCTATGCCCTCTCAGGAAGTTTCAACGTCCTGGCAGGTTTTCTTGATTTTATATGCCAGCCTGTCATGGGCTTCCTGTGCGACCGAATACGCAGGCCCGTCCTTTTGATGGTCGGTCCATTTCTCTGCGGACTCGGCGCTGCAATGATGCCCAACGCAAATTCCTATGCAGCGGCGCTCTTCTTCGCTGCCCTCTGGGGATTCGGAGGCGCGCTCTATCACCCGCAGGGAACGGGCGGTATCGGTTACGTTGCAAACCCGGAACACCTCAGGAGTTACATGACTTTGTTCAATATTGCGGGAACGGCGGGAGTAGCGTTAGGTCCGATCATAGCCGTGACAATCGTAACGACGCTTGGCTATCGCTGGCTGCTTTTGGCTGTCATTCCCACACTCATCACCGCGTCCCTCATTTTCTTTTCCATACCCTCCCTGAGAGACGAAACAAAATCCGAAGAAAAGCGCGGCGGGCTCGTCAAGACGCTCCTGTCTCTTTTTGCGCGGCTATACCCCATTTGGGGCATAGCCGTGCTCCGTGATCTGCTTTTCCTGTGTGTGCGGCTTTTTCTGCCCCTGAAGATAGTGGCGCAGGGAAGCAGACTGGAGTCCGTCGGCACTGTCGTATTATGCATAAGTCTTGGCAGCAGTCTCGCTATGATACCAATGGCGAGAATAGCGGGACTTATCGGCAACAAGAGAGCGCTGTTTGGAAGCCTGATCGTTGGATCGGGCATTCTGCTTGCGGCTGTATTCTCGGCGGGGTTATTCTCAATAGTTCTTTACGTTCTGGGAACAGCATGCGTTTTTTCGTCGCTTCCTCTGACGACAACGATGGCTCAAACACTGGCCCCCAGCGAGCGTAGCATGGCAAGTACAATAGTGCTTGGGCTTGCTTGGGGCTTTGGCAATATGCTGGTCTCGCCGTTCGGGAAATTAGCTGATTTGTTTGGAATCGACACGGCTTTCATCTTTCTTGCGCTGCTTCCGGTTCTTGCGCTGCCGCTCTTTCTCACGCCGCCTCTAAGAAAGCTGAAGGATTAATTGGACGAGGGGCGACGGGGAGCGCCCATAGCCACAGTTTACAACCTCTACCTCGTAGTCCTTGAATATCTCAAACCAGTAAACCTGCTTCCTTAAAAAACATTTCGCAAACCTCGGGCCATCAGCGTACGGCACGCCAATTTATCCGCAAGTATACACAGTGGTCAAAAATTTCACACGGTCAAAAATTTCTGCTTGACAGAGAGCAAGCGCGCTGATATGATTGCCCTTGCTCTGCTCCGCGGGCGCTAACGTAACCGCAGGAGCATATTATTTGTGGTTTTGCGCGAGGCGCGACGGAATTATATTTTGAAATATGAACTAAGGAGGGGAAAATTTGCCAAGCATAGCACAGCTCATAAGACACGGCAGACATGACAAGAGGACGCGTTCAACCGCTCCGGCGCTGCAGGAAAACCCTCAGCGCAGAGGGGTATGCACTCGTGTTTACACGGTTACTCCCAAGAAGCCGAATTCGGCGCTTCGCAAGGTAGCCCGAGTTCGCCTTACAAACGGCATAGAAGTAACCGCATATATTCCCGGGATTGGGCACAACCTTCAAGAACACTCAGTTGTTCTGGTGCGCGGGGGTCGTGTCAAAGATCTTCCCGGTGTCCGCTATCACATTATCCGCGGGACTCTGGACTGCGGCGGCGTGGAAAATCGCAGACAGAGCCGCTCAAAGTACGGCGCGCGCGCGCCCAAGAAATAAGAGAGGTGCATGATCGATGCCGCGTAAAGGGCAAGTAAAACAAAGGGTTACACCTTCGGACGCCGTGTTCTCAAGCGCTTCCGTGGCAAAATTCATTAATTGTCTTATGCTGGACGGCAAGAAGAGTATCGCGGAGGGCATTATGTACGGCGCTCTTGATCTGGCCGCGTCCCGTCTGAATATGGAGCCCATTGAAGTTTATGAGAAGGCGATGAACAACGTCAGACCGCAGATAGAGGTTCGGCCGAGAAGGGTCGGCGGCGCAACATATCAGGTGCCGGTGGAGATTCGTGCTGAAAGGGCGCAGGCGCTTGCCATTCGTTGGATAATTCAATATTCACGCTCACGTAAGGGCATTCCCATGGTTGAGCGTCTGGCGCGAGAACTCGCGGACGCATGCAGGGGCGAGGGCGGCTCGGTTAAAAGGCGCGAGGATACTCATCGCATGGCTGAAGCAAACAAAGCGTTCGCGCACTACCGCTGGTCATAACCGAAAAGAATGGATGATTTCGTTAACAGTTTGGTAACGAAAAATAAATTTTATGTCAAAAAATGATCTTTCAGCTATAAGGAATATATGAATAGCCGCCCATATTGACGCCGGTAAGACGACGACCAGCGAGCGCATACTTTTCTACACGGGAAGGAAGCATAAGCTGGGAGAGGTGCATGAAGGGACGGCCACGACGGACTGGATGGATATTGAGCGCGAGCGCGGCATAACCATAACGAGCGCCGCCACGACATGTCAATGGGGGGAAGCTCTCATCAACATTATTGATACGCCCGGGCACGTGGACTTCACGGTAGAGGTAGAGCGCTCTATGAGAGTGCTTGACGGCGCTGTTTCCGTTTTCTGCGCTGTCGGCGGTGTGGAACCGCAGTCGGAAACCGTGTGGCGTCAAGCTGATAAATACGGGGTTCCCAGGATTGCGTTCATCAACAAGATGGATCGGATTGGGGCCGATTTTCCGCGCGTGGTGGGTGAAATGAAGGAGCGGCTGGGCGCCGTCGCGGTACCCATACAGATCCCCATCGGGGTGGAGGATGGCTTCGTCGGCGTGGTGGACTTGGTCAAGTTCAAGGCGATTGTTTACGAGGACGATCTGGGACAGGAATTCAAGATTGCCGATGTGCCGCCGCAGCTTGCCGAGGAGGTTTGCGACGCGCGCGGCGCAATGATAGAAACTTTGGCCGATTTCGATGACGATATTATGACATCCTTCCTCGACGGCGGCGAAATTTCGCCCGATATGATAAATAAAGCCCTCCGCAAGAATACCATATCGTTGGACATAGTCCCTGTAATATGCGGAAGCGCGTTCAAGAACAAGGGCGTTCAGCCCCTGCTTGACGCGGTGGTGGATTATCTCCCCAGCCCGCTCGACCTTCCGCCGCTTAACGGAGTCGACCCTGACGACGAGGATCGTGAAATCTTGGTGAGGCCCGATGAAAACGCCCCTTTTGCGGCTCTTGCGTTCAAGATTATGGTCGATCCGTTTGTCGGGCGGCTCGCGTACTGCCGGCTCTATTCAGGAAAGATAGTCAACGGTACCGTGGTCTTTAACGCCACAACGGGAAAACGCGAGAGAGTAGGACGGATACTCAGGATGCACGCCAACAAACGCGAGGATCTGGAAGAAGCAACAGCTGGTATGATTGTTGCGATACCGGGCTTC
>Ga0099364_10005271_pt1 | contig 19272 bp, 17 predicted proteins | sample TergutTh196P3_FD_73070 | JGI IMG/M metagenome (GOLD analysis project Ga0099364, IMG submission 73070) | Microcerotermes parvus P3 segment gut microbial communities from Pointe-Noire, Republic of the Congo - Th196 P3 | ecosystem: Host-associated > Arthropoda: Insects > Digestive system > Gut ...
ATAACCTTAGACTATCTTTAAGCATCTTTAAGCACCCAGCGTATAAATTTTATTCCGCCAAAAACACCTATGAGACCCATTACAATGAAGGCAATCCCAAAAGGAATTCCCACTTCTGACATTACTAAATCTTCCATACCCTGTTGTGCCTGCTGCTCTTGAATACGATCGGGAGTAAAAATAAAACCAAAACCGGTTAACAGGAAATTTCCTGCAAAGAATACAATAACTGTGCCAATTAGCAGTTTTAAAATTCGCATATTAGCAATTCTAACATGGCGGTGCTATTCTTTCAATATTACACATTGAAAGCAATTCCCACCTGTAAGCATATATTTCGATATACATTATTAATACAGTGGGAACAGTGGACAAAAAAAGGTTTCGCTTGAATGTACTCATTGAAATTTTATATGTAATAATAGATAGTAATAGTATGGATAAATTTGACTCTGAGCCGCCAAGGGATAATAACCAGAAAAAGAATAATGATCCCCAGTTTCCCTTTGGAGAAGGCGGACCCAAATTTCCAAACATAAAACCGCCTTTTGGAGGCTGGAAGCTTACAATTGCATATATTTTGGTAATTATTGTGGGTTTGAGCCTTTTTAACTATATATTTTCAGGTCAGGCAAATCCAACTATTTATTTTTCTGAATTTAAAGCAAGAATTGCCAGCGGTGAAATTAAGCGAGTTGAACTAAACGATACTGTTTTTATTGGCTATACAAGTGCACAGCCCCGTACTTCGACAGGAACTTCGCCTTTTAGCAGCCAAAATATTAGTCAACCGGAAGTTGTATACAGAACTGTTCCCATAAATGATACAGAATTCATTAAACTAATGGACGAAATGAATGTTTCTTATTATGCCGTCTCCAGAGAGGGCACTGCCTTGTTTAACATCCTTATAACCTGGATACTGCCCATAGGCATTTTTCTCTTAATTTGGCGCTTTCTTATTAAACGTCTGGGTAATATGGGCAGTAATGTACTTTCTGTAGGTCAAAATAAAGCCGTCGTTGTTGCAGAAGGAGATATTTCCACACGTTTCGATGATGTTGCAGGGGTGGATGAAGCGAAAGAAGAACTAATGGAAGTAGTGGACTTCCTTAAAAATTCCAAAAAATACACGGAAATTGGCGGAAAGATTCCCAAAGGTGTTCTTTTGGTGGGTCCCCCGGGAACGGGAAAGACTCTGCTTGCCAGGGCAGTTGCAGGTGAGGCTCAAGTCTCCTTCTTTAGAATCTCCGGGGCGGAATTTGTAGAAATGTTTGTTGGTGTTGGAGCTGCCAGGGTAAGAGACCTCTTTAAGCAGGCCCGCGATAAGGGTGGTGGAATTATTTTTATTGATGAGCTTGATGCCATAGGGAAAAGCCGTATAAACAATGTCGCAGGCGGTAATGACGAAAGGGAACAGACCTTAAACCAGCTTTTAGTAGAAATGGACGGCTTTGACGGCACCAGCAGCCTTATAATACTTGCTGCAACCAACAGGCCTGATGTGCTAGACCCGGCTTTACTTAGACCCGGGCGCTTTGACAGGCAGGTTTTGGTAGACAGACCTGACCTTAAGGGTAGGGAAGCGATCTTAAAAATACATTCAAAATCTGTACAAAAAGATTCTACTGTGGATCTGGAGGCCATTGCCCGTATAAGTTCAGGTTTTTCCGGAGCAGATCTTGCCAATATTGTAAACGAAGCGGCTTTACTGGCAGTAAGAGCCGGGCGTAAGAAGGTTTCCCAAAAAGATTTTGATGAGGCAATAGAGAAAACTGTTGCAGGTCTACAGAAAAAGACCAGGGTACTAAAACCGCAGGAGAGAAAACTTACCGCCTACCACGAAGCGGGACATGCTCTTGTTGCTGCTTATACGCCAAATGCAGACCCTGTTCAGAAGATATCTATTATCCCAAGGGGTTTTGCCCTGGGCTATACCATGCAGCTGCCAATGGAAGACCGTTTTACCATTACAGAATCTGATCTTCTTGGCAGAATAGATATACTTTTGGGCGGCAGGATAGCAGAGGAAATGATCTCCGGGGAATACTCCACCGGAGCGGCAAACGATCTTACCAAGGCAGCAGACATAGCCCGAAAGATGATCACCGATTACGGCATGAGCGAGCGTTTCCGCAATGTTGCCCTCACTTCCAGGGGCATTAGCATGACAGGGCAGGAGAGAAATGATCCCCTCTTTCAAAGAGAGTATGCGGAAAGCACACAGCAGTATATAGATGAAGAAATTGCCCGTATTATGGAGTGTGAGTTTCAGAAAGCCGGTGAAATTTTAAAGAAAAGGCGGCATGTGCTTGATAAAGTCGCAGCGGCATTGCTGGAAAAAGAAACCTTAGACGAAAAAGAGTTCAACTCCCTTCTTGAAGAACCCGCTTTTTATACGATGAACGCTCACGCCAGCGATGAAATCAGCGATAACATTGATCCCACTCTTTAAGCTGGCACAGCTCCCACCTTCGCAACAGCTAAGAAAAGCTGCAAACTTAATCAGGGCAGCAGAAAGACGTTCCATAAATGGTAATTTTGATGCGAAGGATTTTGATTATTATGCAAGGTTGCTTGCCCTCCTGCTTGATACCGGCGGGTTTTCTCCCCTAGAGGTAGATACTATAAAAAATACACAGGACAAATTTTCACTAGAAAACGGTAATGCTGAGCTTCGCCGTCTTTTTAACAACTTGTACCAGATCTTACTTTTAAAGACAGGTCGCTTCCAGGCGGATTGGGATTTTTATGATGCAGATGGGATTTTGGATCCTGCAAAAAGACATTTTTTTATGGGCATGCAGGTTTACCTTGAAGATATACGCTCTCCCTTTAATGTTGGTTCCATGTTCAGGGCGGCAGAATCCTTTGGAGCCGAAAAAATCTGGCTCTCACCTTTTTCCGCCAACCCAAAGCATAAAAGGGCAGAACGCACTGCCATGGGCTGCGTGGATGTTCTTGCCTATGAGCAGCTTGAAGGCAGCCCCTTCGATAATCCTTTACATGTTGCGCATAATGCTTTTGCTGATCTTCCCCTCTTTGCGCTTGAAACAGGTGGCACTGCGCTTGAGGATTTTCCCTTTCCCCGCCAGGGTATACTAATTGCCGGCTCTGAGGAACTTGGCGTAAGCCCCGAAGCTCTTGCAGCAGCAGATGCATCCCTTGGAAGGGTTAGCATAAAGACCTGGGGTGCCAAAGGCTCATTAAATGTCTCTGTGGCATTTGGAATAGTAATGCAGGCATGGGCGGCATATTTGTCCGGGGCTTAGCCCAAACCTTTGATTAAAACGTCCGTTTGAAAAACGTCCGTTTGAAAAACGTAAGCTTCCATTCTTAATGAAAATCTGCTATAATTTTCTCCAATAATTAAATTATCCGGATAGATCCGTAAAAAGAGGAGGTTTTTTAATGGTAAGTGAAAGCGTTATAAAAGAGATAAAATCCATCGCTTTAAAATTCCGTTTTGATGTTCTGGAAATGATAGGTAAAAATAATACCGGACACCTGGGCGGATCATACTCGCTTGCGGAAACCATGGCAGTTTTATACTTCCATCGTATGAATATCAACAAAAGCAATCTACAAAATCCCAACAGGGACAGGCTTTTATTATCCAAGGGGCACGGTGCGCTTATTCAGTATGCAGCGTTATGCGAAAAAGGCTTTTTCCCCAGGGAAGAATTAAAAAGGGTTAAAACTCTTAAAGGACTCTTGCAGGGACACCCGGATTTAAGCATACCCGGTATAGAAGCCGTAACAGGTTCTCTTGGACAGGGCCTTTCCATAGGTCTTGGCATGGCTTTGGCACTTAGGCTGGATAAAAGCCCTGCCAGAGTTTTTGTTGTAATGGGTGACGGTGAACAGAGTGAAGGGCAATTATGGGAAGCTGCACAAGCGGCTGCTTTTTATAAAGCAGATAATATTACTGCCTTTTTGGACTGGAACAGAATACAGGCAACCGGTGCAACACAAAAAGTTTTTGATATTCCTAACCTTAAAGACAAGTGGAGTTCTTTTGGCTGGGAAGTATGCAGTGTAAATGGCCATGATCCCGAAGCTATTATTACCGCTATAGAGCATACAGATTCTGTAAAAGGTAAACCTTCCTTAATTATTCTTGATACAGTAAAGGGAAAAGGTCTTTCCTTTGCAGAGGGAAATGCCGCTTTCCACAATGGTCTAATAGACGAAGCCACATATAGTAAAGCCCTTCGTGAACTTGAAGCGGCAAAAGCGAGGTTATAAATATGGCAAAAACGAAAAAAGCTACTGCAAAAAAAACAGTTGTAAAGAAAGTAGTTGTAAAAAAACCAACAGCAAAAAAAACAGCTGCGAAGAAAGCTGTTGCAAAGAAAACACCTGCAAAAAAAGCAGCTGATAAAAAGCCGGTACTGAAAAAAGCAGCCGGTAAAAAAGCAGCACCAAAAAAAACTCTTGCTAAAAAAGCAGCCGTAAAAAAGCCGGTTGCCAAGAAATCCACGGTAAAGAAAGCAGTTGTAAAAAAAGCAGCACCTAATAAAGCCGCAGCAAAGAAAGCTCTTGCAAAAAAACCTGCTCTTAAAAGATCGACTGCTAAAAAAAGCACAGTAAAAAAAGCCTCTGCCAAAATGAGTGTTATAAAAGCAGCGCCAAAAAATGAAAGTCTTCGCAGGGCTTATGGCGACATGCTTGTTGCAGAAGGTAAAAAGAACAAAGACATAGTTGTTCTTGAAGCAGACCTTGGAAAATCAACAATGTCTTTTCTCTTTCAGGAAAACTTTCCAGATCGTTACTTTGAAATGGGCATAGCAGAACAAAATATGACCTCCGCCGCTGCCGGACTTGCTCTGGCAGGAAAGATCCCCTTTACAGGAACCTTCGCAGTATTTGCAGCAGGACGAGCCTACGATCAAATTCGTTGTTCCATAGCGATTCCCAAAGCTAATGTAAAATTAATTGGTTCTAGCTGCGGTCTCTCGGATTACGGTGATGGTAAAACACATCAATCCGTAGAAGACGCCAATATTATCCGCACAATTCCTCACATGGTTGTTCTTAACCCTGCAGATGCAGAAGAAGTGCGAAAAATAATTCCGGCTATTTTAAAGTATAAAGGTCCTGTTTACTTAAGAATTAACAGGGGAGACCTTCCTGTATATACTGCCCCCGGCGGAACTTTTACAATAGGGAAAATTTACCCCATGAACGAAGGCAAGGATATTGCCATTTTTGCAACGGGAGTAATGGTAAGTAAAGCCATGGAAGCAGCAGAAAAACTTAAGAAAGATAAAATTTCCGCACAGGTTCTTAACGTTAGTACGCTAAAACCATTAAGCAAGGCCGAAGTCTTAAAATACGCCAAGGGTAAAAAGGCAATTCTTGTTGCCGAAGAAGCGGTAAGAACAGGCGGTCTTGGGGAAACAATTGCTTCCATGTTAATTGGCGAAGCAAAGATAAAGTTTGATATAATTGCCATTGAAGACGAATTTGGAACATCTGCCTTAAACTACGAAGATCTTTTGGTACATTATGGCTTGTCGGCTAACCACGTTTATAAAAAAGTGCTTAGTCTTTTTAGATCTAAATAAAAAGTAAAAGGAGAAATTTATGGCAATAATTGGATTTATAGGTCTTGGAATTATGGGAAGACCCATGGCAAACAACCTTATCAAGGCAGGTTATAAACTTGTTGTATATGATAAGTTTGCAAAGTTTGATGATCTTGTTTCACAGGGTGCTGAAGGAGCATCGTCTAACAAGGAAGTAGCATCAAAAAGTGATATTATTATTACTATGCTGCCGAATTCCCCCCATGTAAAGGAAGCCATACTTGGTGCAGGCGGTGTTGTAGAGGGTGTTAAAACTGGAGCTATTGTAGTAGACATGAGTTCCATTGCTCCGGCTGCTTCACAGGAAGTTGGAGCCGCACTAAAGGAAAAGAATGTAGCCTTTTTGGATGCTCCTGTATCCGGCGGCGAACCTAAAGCCATAGATGCTACTTTGGCAATAATGGTAGGCGGAGACAAAAGTGTATTTGAAAAAGTTAAACCAATTTTGGAAAAAATGGGTTCATCAGTAGTGCTTGTTGGTGATGTAGGTGCAGGAAATGTTGCAAAACTTGCCAACCAGATTGTTGTCGCTTTAAACATTGCCGCTGTCTCGGAAGCCTTTGTGCTTTCTACCAGGGCAGGTGTAAAACCCGAGGCGGTCTTTGATGCAATTAAGGGCGGACTTGCCGGCTCTACTGTTATGAATGCAAAAATACCAATGATATTGGACGGCAACTTTAAGCCGGGTTTCCGTGTAGAACTCCATATAAAAGATCTTCAGAACGCATTGGACACAGCGCATGATCTTTCCGTCCCCATACCTCTTACCGCCTCCGTAATGGAAACACTACAGGCTCTAAAAGTAGATGGAATGGCGGCTAACGATCACAGTGCAATAATCCGCTACTATGAGAAGCTTGCAAAGGTAGAGGTTAGAAAGTAATGGAAGCAGCTACTTCGCTTGTTCAAGGTTCAAGGTTAAAAGGGAAAACTGCCCTTATAACAGGCGGCGCTCAGGGCATAGGCGCGGCAATGGCCAGGCGTTTTGCAGGAGAGGGGGCTGCGATATTCATCGCGGATTTAAATGCAGAAGCCGGAGAGGCAGCGGCAGCTGACTTAAAAGCCGGCGGAGCTTCAGCCTTTTTTGTAAGCCTGGATGTGACAAGCGAAGATAGCTGGAAAGCTGCCATTGCCGCAGCTCTTGCAGAATGCGGCAAACTTGACATACTTGTAAACAATGCAGGAATTAATATACGCGAGCCCATAGAAGAAATGAAGACAGAAAGCCTTGACGCTATGATGTCGGTTAACATAAAAGGACCTTTTTTGGGCTGCAAACATATAATACCTGTGATGCGCAAAAACGGCGGCGGTTCCATTATAAATATGTCTTCTGTATGCGGTCTTATAGGACACCGTTATACAACAGAGGCCTACACTGTTACAAAGGGAGCCGTAACCTTGTTAACCAAAACAGTTGCAGTACGCTATGCAAAAGATAATATACGCTGCAACTGTATTAACCCCAGCACAGTTGATACCCCCTTGTTACAAGAACTTTTTAAGATCCCCGGCAGAAGAGAAGAGCGTATTGGTGAAGTTCCCCTTGGGCGCCTGGCTACAGCAGATGATGTTGCAAATGCAGCATTGTTTCTTGCCTCTGACGAAGCCTCTTTTATTAACGGTGTAGCCTTTCCTGTAGACGGGGGAACTACAGCAGACTAAAACTAAAGAAAATGTCTTGGCAGTGTCAGAACCATCTATAGCTTGTTCGGCATTGGCTTAGGAGGGTAAATTGAAAATTACCGGTGTAAAAATTCTAAAAAGAACATGCAATTACGTTAATCGCTATCCCCGTGAGTTGGGTCCAATTACAAGATCTGAGCAATACGATGAGTATGCATACCGTTATCCTCCCATGCGTTCGGCTGGGGAGAATCCTGGACAGAGAATAGGACATTTTATTGAAGTAAATACTGATGAAGGAATATCCGGACAGTATGGCATTATAGAGAGTAAGCCTGAACTTCTTGCAATAATGGATGGTTTAAAGGATTATGTCATAGGCAAAGACCCCATGGATAGCCGCATGTTGTGGGATATGATGAGCCGTTACGACAGACATGCGCGAAGCGGAATTATGATGATGGCAATATCTGCCCTTGATATTGCAATTTGGGATTTAAAGGGAAAGATACTAGGACAGCCCGTTTATAAAATACTGGGCGGCGGCAGGAATAAAGTGCGCCCATACGTTAGTACGCTAGGTTTTTCTGTTGAGCCGGATACAGCTAAAAAAAGAGCTCTGGAAATTAAAGCTATGGGAATAAGAGCACAAAAATGGTTCTTCCGTTACGGTCCTGCCCATGGAGCAGAAGGTGTAAGAAAAAATCTTGATATGGCATTTGCACTGCGTGAAGTTCTGGGGGATGATTACGAAATTATGTTTGACTGCTCCATGAACTGGACTGTAAATTATGCGCGCAGAATGTTTAATGAACTTGAATCCGTCCATCCTGTATGGGTAGAGGAAGTATTAAGAGCACACATGATAGACGGCTACAGGCATTTAAGGGATTCTACAAGCATACCTCTTGCGGCAGGAGAGCATATTTACACACGCATGGAAGTAAACGCATATTTACAGGATAATATTTTTTCTTTTATGCAAAGCGATCCTGTCTGGTGCGGCGGCATAACAGAGTCTCTTAGAATTGCAGACCTTTGCGAGATGTACAGTGTTACCTATGCGCCTCACGGTCATGCGCTAATGCCGGCAGTACATGTTGTTGCATCCATGCCGCCCGATGTTAGCCCTTACTGCGAGTACTTAATTGCAATAATGGACAGCAAGAATGCATTCTTTAAGGAAAGACCAATTGATAAAGACGGTTTTATTTCATTAAACGAAACTCCCGGACTTGGAGAAGAACTTGACGAAGAAAGAATAATTTCTACAGAGCAGGTACAGTCCTTTGGATTTTAATCATGAAAATTACAGAAATTTGCATTGTAAAAAAAGTTTGCAATTTTAGTTCAAAGTACCAATCCGTTGCCCGTCAGGTAAATCAGCTTGATGCTTATGATGAGTATGCAAATAGAGATCCCACCTTTCTTGCTCCCGGAGCAGGAACAAGAACAGGCTACTTTATTGAAATTAAAACAGATGAAGGCATAAGCGGGCATTATGGCACAGTGGAGAGCAGAAGCGAGCTCCTCTCTGTAATGGATGGCTTAAAAGATTATCTATTGGGAAAAGACCCGCTTGAAAACCGTCTCTTATGGGATATGATGAGCCGCTTTGACCGCCATGCAAGAAGTGGTGTAATGATGATGGCGATTTCCGCCCTTGATGTTGCACTTTGGGATTTAAAGGGAAAAATATTGGGGCAGCCTGTCTATAAAATTCTCGGCGGTGGCAGGTCTAAGCTTAGGCCTTATGCAAGTATTCTTGGTTTTTCCATTGAGCCATTAGACGCAATTAAAAAAGCACTGGAAATTAAAGACATGGGAATAAAGGCTCAAAAATGGTTTTTCCGTTATGGGCCTAACCAGGGTGCAGAAGGCATAAGAAAAAATCTAGATCTTGCCTTTGCACTTAGAGGTGCATTAGGCGATGATTACGAACTAATGTTTGACTGCTATATGGGCTGGACAGTTAACTATGCACGCAGGGTCTTTAACGAACTGGAACTAGTTAAACCGGTCTGGGTAGAAGAGGTACTCAGGCCCCACATGGTGGACGGCTACAGGCATTTAAGGGATTCTACAAGCATCCCGCTTTCCGCCGGAGAACACCTATATACCCGCATGGAGGCAAATGCATACCTTAAGGAAAATATTTTCGCAGTTCTGCAAAGTGATCCTGTATGGTGCGGGGGAATTACCGAAGCACTGCGTATAGGAGACCTCTGCGAAATGTATGGTGTAACTTTTGCGCCTCACGGTCATGCCCTGATGCCAGCACTGCACGTCGTTGCCTCCATGCCGCCTGATGTAAGCCCTTACTGTGAGTATCTTCTTATACACATGAACAACAAGAACTGTTTTTTTAAGGAGCCTCAAATAGATAAGGAAGGCTTTATATCTTTAAACAGTGATCCCGGTGTCGGAGAAGATATAGATGAAGAAAGACTAATTTCATCCGAAATAATTCACAAATTTGAGTTTAGCTAGAATATAAGAGGAATATATTATGAGTAATATTAATAATGAATCACATGTAAAAAAACGCAGAATTTCTGCAAAGTTTATAGTTGCAGTTTTTTCCATTGCCTTATTTCTTGTTTTTTTTATAGGAGGCAGTGCCGCGTTTTTCTTTTCCATGTCACGTATTACCTATGCAAATGCCGGCTTGGATCTTGCCAATGCGCTGGAAATTGAAAGGATCAAGCTTGAAGCATCTGTTAACGCAGAAATTGCAATAGCCTTAAAGATGGCAACATCCCCCCTAATTATTCAGCATTTTCTTGAGCCGGAGGATCCTGCACTCCGAAGGATGGCGTTTAACGAGATTGAAGGGTACAGGCTTGCCTTTGAAAGCCAAATTACATTTTGGGCAAGCGATATAGACAAGGAATTTTATTTTGATGAGTTTAACCATTATACCATGGATGTAACAGATCCTGATAATTACTGGTACAGCATGACATTATATGAAACAGAAAGCTTCAACTTTAACATAAACTATAACCCTGAAATTGAAAGAACTATGCTTTGGATAAATGCCCCTGTTTTTGATCAATACGGTATTCCTATAGGCCTTGTAGGTACAGGAATAGATCTAACTAATTTTACTGACAATATCTACATGAATTATACTGCGGGAGGTGAGCTTTATTTATTTAACGCCTATAACGAAATTACAGGAGCAAGGGATTCCAGACTTATTCTTGATAAGGTAACCATAGATGCAATACTTGGCGATACTGGCAGGGAAATTTTATCTGCAGCGCGTATTTTGGGGGATGATGAGAGTGTATCTTTTAGTTTTGGTGGAAATGAAATTGCACTAGTCAATGTCCCTTCACTGGACTGGTATATAACTGCAATCACATCAATATCTGCAGCTGACATTTTGAATTCCTCTATGACTGTTTTATTTATTGTAATGCTGGCAGGTATTGCTTTAATTTTCATTATTTTTTACATGTTTATATCCTGGCTTTTAAAACCATTAAACATAATAATGACAACTCTTGATGATATTACAGGGGACTGGAATCTTTCCCGCCGGCTTAATATTAAAAGAAATGATGAAACAGGAACTTTGGCGGATCTATTTAACCTTACATTTGAAAAAATCTGCGCTTTAATAAGGGATATAAAAAACAGTGCAGAAACACTTTCAAATATAGGTAATGATCTTGCCTCAGATATGAATTTAACAGCTTCTGCAATGAACGAAATTGCAGATAGTGTTCAAAATGTTAACGGCAGGGTTTTAAACCAGAGCGCAAGCGTAACAGAGACCAATGCAACTATGGGTCAGGTTGTTTTAAATATTAATAAGTTAAACGAGCATATAGAATCGCAGAGCAGTAATATAAATCAGGCATCTTCTGCCATTGAAGAAATGGTTTCCAATGTTCGCTCAGTTACTGAAACACTGGAAAATAATATTGTCAATGTAGACTCTTTAAAGGAAGCATCAGAAATAGGAAGATCCGATTTGCAGGAAGTAGCCGCAGATATACAGGCCATATCCCGCGAGTCAGAAGGTCTTTTGGAAATTAACTCTGTAATGGAAAATATCGCCAGTCAGACTAACCTTCTTTCTATGAATGCAGCCATAGAAGCCGCTCATGCAGGAGAGGCGGGCAAGGGTTTCGCTGTTGTTGCAGAGGAAATTCGCAAGCTGGCGGAGAGTTCAAGCGAGCAGTCTAAGACTATCAGCACAGTACTTAAAAAAATAAAAAGTTCCATAGACAAGATAACACAGTCTACAGACAATGTGCTTAACAGGTTTGAGGCTATAGATTCTAATGTAAAACTGGTTTCCGCACAGGAGGAAAATATCCGGGTTGCGATGGAAGAGCAGGGAGTAGGGAGCAAGCAAATTCTAAACGGAGTAAGCGAAGTAAAGGAAATTACGAAAGAGGTAATGAGTGGTTCTACTGAAATGTTAAGAGGTGCAGAAGAAGTTATTAATGAAAGTAAAAACCTGGAAAAGATGACACAGGAAATTACTATGGGTATGAATGAAATGTCTTCCGGTACAGATCATATTAACAAGGCGATTAACAATACTAATAGCCTAAGTAACAAGAACCGCGATGCCATTAGCAGCCTAATAAAAGACGTATCTCGTTTTACAGTAGAGTAATATTGTGTATATTAACACGATAGAAACATTTTCTGCTTCCCATATTTGCTTTGTCAGAGTGCTTGATAATAATGGAGACTATGGTTGGGGAATGACCGCACCTTTCTCTGCAAACATTACAGCACAGGTGCTTCATCAAATTTGTTCTGATACTGCCTTTGAATCTTTTGATGATTTTACCACTGTTGCAGATAATATTATTACAAAGCAGTATAAATTCCTTGGAAGTTTTTTGGCAAGAGCAGCGGCAGGTATAGATACTGCACTTTGGGATCTTTACTCAAGAAAGAAAGGTCTGTCTGTTGCAGAAATGGCGGGTAAAAAGCGTGATAAAATAGATCTATATGCATCCAGTATGAAGAGAGATTTACCTGTGCAGGAAGAGGCAGACAGGCTCCGCACTTTGCAGGATAAATTCGGATACCGTTCCATTAAGCTTCACCCGGGGATTCCTGTTGGGCAAGATATGGACCATTGGCCTAACAGAACAGAAGACATGGTAAAGGCCATGGTAAAAACTGCAAAAAGCGGAACAGAAATTATCGTAGATGTAAATGGTAACTATTCAGTTAACAAAGCTATAGAGATGGCAAAGTTTTTTCAAGAGCAGGGAGTTGTATTGTTTGAAGAACCTTGTCCTTATTGGGAAATAGATCAAACAAAAGCAGTCCGGGAAGCCTGTGAAAAGATAGGTATAGCAGTCGCAGGCGGTGAGCAAGACTATGTAGAGCCTGTCTGGCAGCGTATGATAGATGATCATGTAATGGATGTGTGTCAGCCTGATCTTCTATACCTTGGAGGATTCACAAGATCGCTTAGAGTTGCTCAATATGCCGCCGCAAAGGGTAGACCTGTTACTCCTCATACTTCCAATCAATCACCAATATTTATCATGGGGCTTCATTACATGGCAGTTATAGAAAAGCCTTACCATTTTTTGGAATGTGGAATTGAAGATGACGCATGGGCTATTACTTGCTATAAACCTCTTGTAGAAATTAAAGATGGAAGTGCCTTTGTACCAAAGACCGCAGGCTGGGGTTTTGAACCTACAGAGGAATTTTTGGCTAAGTCTGAGTATAGAATAAGCAAAAAGAGACTTTGAAATTTTCATAGTTGTGGAATCATAATATATGCACTTTAAAAAAGTTAAAGGCATTTTATCTCCAAAAAATGGGATGAACCTTTGCCGCGGCTGTACTCATGGCTGTATCTACTGCGATTCCAGGAGCCACTGTTATAAAATAGAACATGATTTTGAAGATGTGGAAATTAAGATAAATGCAGCCGAATTATTGGAGCAAAGGTTAAAGTCTAAGCGCCGCCGGTGCATGATAGGGACAGGCGCCATGAGTGATCCCTATATAAATATTGCAGAAAGTTTGGATCTCACAAGAAACTGTCTTAAGATAATAGAAAAGTACCGCTTTGGTCTTGCCATTCAGACAAAATCTTCACTTATACTCCGGGATCTTGAAATACTTAAAAGTATAAACCAAAAGGCAAAATGTGTTGTCCAAATGACCCTCACAACTTTCGATGAAGAGCTTTGCAAGAAATTAGAGCCTAATGTCTCGGGAACTAAAGAGCGTTTTGAAACACTTAAAACTTTTAATGAAGAAGGGATAAGCACTGTGGTCTGGCTCGATCCCCTGCTGCCCTTTATAAATGATACAGAGGAAAATTTAAGAGGTGTTTTGGAATACTGTATAAATGCTAAGGTGTATGGAATTATCTGTTTTGGCATGGGTATGACATTAAGGGAAGGAAGCAGAGAATATTTTTACAAAAACCTTGACAGGCATTTCCCGGGCTTAAGATCCCGCTACGAAAAGAAATACGGCAATAGCTATATCATCACAAGTGATAATAATAAAGCGCTGCTTTCCCTTTTTCAAAAAACATGCAAAGAAAATAATATTGTCTTTATAATGGATAAAGTTTTTGAGTATATATATAGTTTTGAGGAAAAGCAGAAAGTAGTCCAGCCGGAGTTGTTTTAATCAGGAAGTGCCAAATCCTATTCTAAAAGAAGTCTCTTTACTAAATTGCTCTTCTTCGCAAAGCTCTATCATCCTGTTAAGACTTGGCTTTGTGCCGGAAAGGACATAGTTTACCGTGCATTTTCGGGAGATATTTTCTATCTGTCCGCCTGATAAATCAAACTTTACAGATAGATGAGAAGCATCATCCTCTCTTAGATCGGGAATTAAACTTTTCCATAATTGTCTTTTTGTAGCAGTATCGGGTTTTTCAAATTCTATTTTATATAGAAAACGCCTTTCAAACGCTTTGTCAAGATTAACTGTTAAATTTGTGGTTGCAATTAATATTCCGCTTAAGTTTTCTATCTCCTGTAAGATAATGTTTTGTATTGCATTCTCTGTTTGTCCTGGACCGCTCCTTGCATTGGAAAGCTCCTGGCGTTTTCCAAGTATTGCGTCTGCTTCATTAAATAAGAGTATTGGTGCAAGTTTTGAGGAATTAAGCATTCCTCTGTAACGATCAAAAACAGCTTTTATACGCTTTTCGCTTTCTCCATACCACATACTTTTTGATTCTGAAATATCTACCAAGTAAATATCTCTTCCTGTCTTTTTTGCAATTTGAAAAACGGTTTCAGTTTTTCCTGTTCCTGGGGGACCTGAAAAAATACATGGAAAGCCTGTACGCATTCCATTTTCTTCCAGGCGTTTTTGAATATTAATAAAATTTTCTTCTTCCAGTAAAGTGGTTAATTCATCAATTCTCTCTTTTATTTTTTTTCCATAATAGAGTTTTTTTGCTTTAATATTTTTTTCATGAATTATATCTTTTCCTTTTTGTTTACGTTGTTGCTTTATATCTACATCCGTTAAAAATTCATCTTTAGCTTTTTGTGATAAACGGTATTTTTCTGTATCTGCCATACCCATTTGACAATCATATTCAATTAACATATATGTAATAAGCTCCTGATCTCCTACTTCAAATTCTGATTCTATTCTGCGAAAGATTCTTCGCCCGAGTTTTCCCCTTAAAGCATTTAAGTAAAGTGTATCTTCGTTTTCATGAATTAAGGCGCAGCAAAACAAGAGCAGAATTACAATAGAAATGTCATCTAGAGGATAATTTTTTATATGTTTAGAAAAGGAGATATGCTTGTTAAGATCTATAAGAGAGTTCACTTCACTAATAAGAGTGTCCAAATCAATTTCGTTATCTTCTGAGGCATCAAAAAGGTCTCCTATGCAGTCAAAAAATTCTTCCGGACTAAGATTGTCCATAACTTTGAACTGATACTCCACTCCATTCCTTATGGCATTAATTACATCAAGAGGTACAGAATATTTTGGAAATTTTTCTTTTCGTCTGCGGCCGCTGAATGGATCCATCATATCTGATGATATTTTTTCTGATCTTATAAGTTTTTTGCTGCATAGTACATCAAAATCATCAAGATACTTTAACACTTCTAGGTTCTTGCATTTCAAATCTTCTGCAAGTTTTTTTATGGAAACAGGACCTTCGGTAAAACTTTCCAGAAGCCAGGAAAAAAGAACCGCTTGGGTTTGATTTACACGCAGATATGCTGAAGCAAAATCTAGATGTTCTGAGGCTTTTGCGAAATATTCATCGCAAAGGCCTACGTCCGACAATAAGGTTATAATTTTTTCAAAATGTTCAAGTGTTTTCATATATGCAATATACTAAGTTTAGAGTGTCACAGAGTGATATGGTGAATTTGTAAATCATTTATTATTCAATATATTTATTCACTATAGCAATATATGACATGGTAGGAAGATATATTTCTAAATATATAATAGATATTTTATATCTATTATTACAGGAGGAAAAATGAATGCCTGGAGTCATGAATTAATAACTAGAACACGCCTGGAATTCGATGACAGCAGGGAGCAGGAAAATTTTAAGCCTTTAAATGCACTTTTTAAAGCAGGGTGGGTGCTTGATTGAGGTGTAGATAAAAAGATGCTCCCAATTCGAGCCTGTCCTAAAATTCTATCTTCAGTAATTTCCTTAATGAAGTCTCATTTTTCTTAGTAACTATGCTCCTTTAATTGAAGAACAAGTAAAAAATAAATAATATCAACCATACGATTTAAGTCATGTTTACCGTCGCATTCATGCTTGGACAGTTTTTTACTTATCTCCAAAAAATCCATGTCTATAATTTTTTTTAGCAAAACCATATCTTTTTTATGCTCTCCGTTTATATAATCAGAAAAAGTACCATAAAAGCATTTTTCAAAGAATACCTCCCGTCCATTCGATTCAATAAATTCCTGCAAACCTAAATAAAAATTGTCAATTATTACATTGCTAGAGTGTTGAGGCTTTACGATATTCTCATGTTTGTCGGTAAAAGTATAAATGCAATTACCGAGAGATAATATATATTGTTTTTTTGATTCTATTATCCTATTAATATCATCTCTTAGTGCAGATTTAATGTCGGTGTTTGCTTGATGGTATTCATTACCGGCAAAAGTTTCAACAAAAAACAAATCAGTATCAATTGCAAGAAGAAAATTATTTAGTGTGTCTTCCCAGTTGCCGTATATTGCGCTTCGTAAGCCTGCGTTCGAATAATCAATTGCCTTCTTGGTACCGCCGGCATTTACCGCTATCCAGATATCTTCAAAAACGTGCCTGGAGTCAGGCTTTGGTTTTGAATTTTTTGGCCAGTCTTTTGGATAATTATAAGCTTCCCTGTAATTATCATAAAATAAATCCAAGTGAGTAAAAAAATGGCTGGGGTGTATTTTATAATCATAATACGCATGCTGCCAACCGCTAAATGCTTCAGCATTTCTTCCTGGATCTATATTTATAGACCTTTTAAAATCATCAATAGCCTGAAGATAAAGATGGTTTTTTAAGTATTCTTGGCCTCTCTTATTCAGATGCTTTAATTTATAATTTATTGGAGCTTTAAAGGAAAAGGAAAATTTAGGTCTGACAGATGTATCAAGAAAATCCTTATTAAATGCTATGGCCCAGCTATAAGAGGCAATGGCAAGTTTAAAGTTATTTTCTTTTGAATACTCATTCCCTTTATTAAAAATATGTTCAGAAAATTTATCTGACAGATGTATCAAGAAAATCCTTATTAAATGCTATGGCCCAGCTATAAGAGGCAATGGCAAGTTTAAAGTTATTTTCTTTTGAATACTCATTCCCTTTATTAAAAATATGTTCAGAAAATTTAGTTTCCATGGTGAGGCCTTGTACATGTTCCATAATAAGTATATACAATAATCACCATGTCATAAAGTGCCAGTGTGAAATTATTTAACTATATCATTTTATGACATTATAAAGTACTTAAACTATATATTGTGAACTATAAAAAAATTGCCAGGAATTTTAACAAACTTGGAAAAAAATACTATAGTAAAGGTTTATATGATGAAGCTGTAACAGCATTTACGCATAGCATTTTTTTTGATAAATCAGGTAACGCCAAGTATCTGCTTAACCGTGGTACTGTTTATTTTTCAAAAGAGGAATATGATTTAGCACTGAGAGATTTCAATTTAGCAATAAAATACTTTGCAGACTTTCCTTTGTCTTATGTAAAAAGAGGATATTGCTTTCTGGAAAAATATGAATATAATTTACAGCAAGGTTTGAAAAAGGATGAATACCTGGAAATGGCAATTTGTGATTTTACCAAGGCAATAGATTTGGGCCATATAGAGCCTGAAGTATTTGTAAACCGCGCAACGTCTTATAATTTGTTGGAGGATTCTGTTAAAGCCCTCTCTGATATTTCAAGAGCAATAGAATTATTTGACCCGCCCAATGCAAATGCATTGGTAAATAGGGGAATTACTTATGCTGAATGGGGAGATTGGATTCATGCACAAATAGACTTTGATAATGCAATTAAGGCTGCTTCGGGTTATAAACATGAAATGGACGAGGTAAAGAAAAGAATCAAAGAAATTTACAATTATTACAACTACCAATCTTAAGGAGAAACTGATGTCAAATACTATAGAGGAACCTGTGAGCGGAAAATTATATACTTATAAAGATTTCCTACAATGGAATTACCGTGAGGGAACCTATTCCAAACTAGGTCATAAGGATGAAGATTTACCTCCCGGCTTTCTTGGGTTATACGAAGCTCCCAAACAATATCAACTGATAAATGGTGAAGCTATTTTATTTAACGAACACCAAACAGAATTTTATTCTATTTCAATTCAGTTATCCGCTGAATTTAATGAGCTGCTAAAAGATAAAGGCAGCCGTGCCTTTTCTCGTATGGACCTAAGACTATTCCCAAAGGACGATAACTCAGATGATACAGTTGTGTGTCCTGATATGGTAGTTATTTCTGATAAAAACATGTTAAGCCAGGAAACCCAGAGAGCCTGGAAAAATCCTATTATGTATAATGGAAGAGGCTGTTTATTGGGTTCACCAGACCTAGTAATTGAAATATTTTCTCCTTCTGTATCTGAAAATGAACTCTTAAAACTTTATGATGTATACCTGAAAGCTAAAGTAAAAGAGTACTGGTTAATAGATCCAGAACAGAAATCAATAAAAGTATTTATTTTCGAAAATGGAATTTTCAAAGAATCAGAGTATAGATCAAACGAAACTATTAAATCAAAAGTATTATTTGATTTACCAATAGAGCTTAAAACTCTTTGGGAAGCTTATGAGTATGCTAGTAATTAATACTTCACTTCTTCTTTGTTTTCAAATCCGGTTGTTTTTTGAGAAAAGTATCTATAGAAATGTCGCTGGATATAGCATACATTTTCTCTATAACCTGAACCCAGCGATCAACAAGCTGTTTAGGCGCAAGTGGGCGGGCATTCTCCCCCTGGGATAAAAGCCAATCCATGACTTTGTCAAACTGATTGCTGCTAAAAGATAGTTTAATGCCATTGGCAGTTTTTTGTATGCTCTGATCTTCTGCCCATTTGCGTTCTGTAACCCACCGGGCATCACCTTTAATTTCAATAATAAATTTATAGACTTTAGCACCGGCAAATACACCAAAGTAACTCTGTCCTTCCTGGCTTTGATAATCAAAACCACTTTTTAATGTAAATTTTTCATCTGTAAGTGCAGCTTTGGTAATTCTGGAAAGTGAGAATATCCTCTTGTCTTTTCTGTCTGCATCATAAGCGGAAAGATACCAGGCGCTTCTGTCAAATAATAACTGGTATGGATGAACCTTGCGTATATTTAATTTTGATCCTTTTTCTGCTTCATACTTAACTGTATCTTTCTCACTTGCGTCTTGATAGCTAAAACTGATAACACGATTTTCCTGCAGCCCCATAACTATGCATCTCCAGACTTCAGAATCCACATGAACAGTAATGGATTTTGGGATTATAATACGGTTTGTATACCACTCAGTATCTTCGCTATCCTGTAAAG
>Ga0099364_10005272_pt1 | contig 19269 bp, 11 predicted proteins | sample TergutTh196P3_FD_73070 | JGI IMG/M metagenome (GOLD analysis project Ga0099364, IMG submission 73070) | Microcerotermes parvus P3 segment gut microbial communities from Pointe-Noire, Republic of the Congo - Th196 P3 | ecosystem: Host-associated > Arthropoda: Insects > Digestive system > Gut ...
CCTGCTTGAAGTCGTGGCAGCCGGGGCTGTTCAGCAGCTCGTCGTTCAGAGCCGCGCTCACCCCATCTTTATCCCCGTTCAGCAAACATTCCACGAATTTCTGTATAACCCTCGGCGTTTCCCGCTCCCGCCTGTTGAGCCATATCCCGATGCACTCGCCGAACACATTGCGCACTTCGCGGTTTACCAACTCCGCATAAAAACTGTCTCCCTCCGCTCCCGCGCAGGGCTTTATATATCCCGTGTTAAGCAGCATCGACCAGAATACGCTGTCGTTCTCGTAGATAATAGGGTAAGTGATACGCTCGGTGTATGTCATCTTCACCGGTGTGCCGGTAAGCAGCCCCGCCATATCGTCTTTTAGGCCGGTTGTGCCTTTGATAAATATATCCGCCAGCACATTTATGCCGCCTGTGTTTACCCAATAATTTTTGAACCTGTTTTCATCAAGGTACCCGGTGATACTCCACGGGTTGTATATATCCTGCCCGCCGAACCGGTACCCGTTGTACCACTGTTCAACTTTCTCAAACTCGCCGCTCACCCCGTAATTTTCACAGGCTTCTTTTACTTCGGTTTCGGTGAAGCCGAAACAGTCGGCAAACTGTTTATCCATTATACCGCACACTTTGGGGTTGTTGAAGCTGCTGACCAGGCTCTCTTTTGATATTCTCTGCACTCCGGTAAGCACCCCGAACTCCAAATATTTGTTGGTTTTGAACACATTTCCCATAAATCCCCGCATGAATTTTATCATTTCGGGGTAATACCCCTCTGTTAAGGCGTTGGTTATCGGCGTATCGTATTCGTCCAGCAATATTATCGCTCGTTTTTGGTGATGGGTATACAGGCATTCCGTTAAAAATCTCAGCGCGGACTTCAACTCGTTTTCAGTCGATTTTCCCGATAATAAAGTATAAAATATCTCTTTTTGCTCTTCGTCAAGTTTTTCGCTTTCGCGCAAATACCTGTTCTCCCTGCATATACCGGCAATAATTAGCTTTATATTCTCGATGGATTTTTCATAAGTCGTTGATTCAACATTTTTCAGTGTAAGGAATATAACGGGGTATTTGTTCATATGTTTTTCTATGATGTCTTTATGCTCCGCTATCTTAAGCTCGGCAAACAACGATTTGCTGTCCGTATTCACGTCGAAAAAACACTCGAGCATATTCATGTTCAGCGTTTTGCCGAACCGACGCGGACGGGTTATCAATGTTATTTTACCTTTGTTTTCGAGCAGCTCTTTGATAAACAAGGTTTTATCAACGTAAAAATATCCGCCTTCGATGATCTCTTCAAAAAATTCCGCACCTATCAAAATCGGCTTTTTCATCAATTATGCCTCCTGCTGTGTTAAAAAATGTTTAACTTTCCCAATATTTAATCAGTTCCACAATTTTACCGGCTTCGGTAAAATCGGGGATAACGGCGCTTGCCCCCGCCGCGGTCAGCCGGCTGCGCTTCCATTCGTCTATGCCTTTTCGGCGTTTTTCATCTGTGGCAACAGCCACGGAATAACCGCCTATATTTGCAATCAGCTCAATTTCAACATACCCGTCGCCGAAAGACACAAGTTCCTCCCCTGTGATATTGTTTTCGCCGAGTATACGCTTTATCACAAGCTCTTTGGTGCATTCGGTGGCGTGCTCGTCGAGCGCCCCGTATATGTTTCCGCCGAAATATTTGTTCAGCCCGAGAAGCCCCGCCTCCTCAAGCACCGCCCCGTTGTCCGTGCCGCTCGCCAAATACAGGCTGATTCCGGCGGCTTTAAGTTTTTCAAGCAGTTCAAGCGAACCCGGAACAAGCATCTCCTCCGGGGATATTGTCCCGTTTATCAGCCCGGTTTTCCTGTCTTTTATTTTTTCGTGTAGCCGCCGCAGATACTCGGTTTTATATACCATCGGTTCTTCGGGGACACCGCCGCGTTTTTTTATTTCCTCGGCAACTCTGATACACTGGAATATGGTCTGTTTTCCCGTGAGTTTATCCACAAAATCCGTAACAACAGCCTCGATGTCCCCGCTTTTGTCCGGACATGCCGCAAGCAGCTCGCAGAAATAGGGTATCATAACCTGCTGCCAGCCTTCGCGTATAAGGCTTAATGTACCGTCGAAATCAAACAGCGCGGATTTAAAAACACGGTCTTTTTCCGGCAGTTTTAAAATTTCCATCCCCCACATATCACTCAGCGTATCGACCATAACCACGGTCAAGGCGTGTTCATACGCCATATGGGCGTCCTCGAGTTTTTCCATGCTGTCAGTGGGCGCAATTATAAATAAATCGCACAAATCTTTCATTCTGCCGCCGTCGCGTCCTAAGAACCCGATAACGCAAATGCCCGCTTCCCGCGCATATTCCGCTGTTTTCACAACATTTGGCGAGTTTCCGCTGCCCGAATACACCACGAGTACGTCCCCTTTTTTTCCCAAGGTTTTGAGGATGATTTTATAGGCGTCCTCATAGCTGAAATCGTTGGCAAGACAGGTGACAAGCGTGCTTGAGTCGCTAAGGCACAGCGCTTTAAACCCTTCCCTGCCGTGTACGCGGCAGCCTTTGGTCAAATCGTTCACCATATGCGACGCCGTCGCGGAGCTTCCCCCGTTCCCGGCTGTGAAAACCGTGCCTCCGGCGGTTTTGGTCGCTATCAGCCGGTTCGCAATATCAGACAGCGCCCCCATATCCGACTTTTTTATGATTTCCGCAGTATCGGTTAAATAATCATTGAATTTTTTAGATAAATCCATAAAATATAATTTCCTTTCCGTTATTATGTGTGTACAGTATAACAGAAATACCGTCAAAATACAATAACATTTCACTTTTTAGCGTAAAATTCACAAAAATTTCAAAACTTTATGATATAATCAATATATAAACTTCAAAAATTAAAATAAGGAAAAAGAAAAAAATGGATTCATCATATGAGAACCAAAAAATTATCAACGTGGAAATAGACAAAGAAATGAAACAGTCATATTTAGAATATGCGATGTCCGCTATAACCGCGCGTGCGCTGCCCGATGTGCGCGATGGATTCAAGCCCATACACCGGCGTATAATCTATGCTATGCACGAAGAAGGGCTCGCATACAACAGACCTTACAGAAAATCCGCGACAACGGTGGGTTATGTTATGGGAAACTATCACCCCCACGGGGATATGTCCATATATGATTCGCTTGTGAGGATGGCGCAGCCTTTTTCACTGCGCTACCCGTTGATCGACGGTCAGGGCAATTTCGGCAACGTTGACGGCGACGGCGCGGGCGCCATGCGTTATACCGAGGCGCGGATGAGCCGTTTGGCTGAAGAGATGCTGACGGATATAGAAAAAAACATCGTTGATACCGCGCCCAATTTTGACGGCAAACTGCAGGAGCCTGTTGTTTTGCCGGCGCGATTCCCCAATCTGTTGGTGAACGGCTCGATGGGTATCGCCGTCGCGATGGCAACAAATATCCCGCCGCATAATTTAAGCGAGATCGTGGATGGGGTGATTGCGGCGATTGATAACCCCGAAATCAGTATAATCGAGCTTATGAATTATATAAAAGGTCCCGATTTTCCGACATACGCGTCTATATACGGTACTGCGGGAATCGTCGAGGGTTATCTGACGGGGCGGGGGAGAGCCGTTGTACGCGCTAAAGCGGAAATTGAAGAACATGGGAAATCACACAGAATCATTGTCACGGAAATACCTTATCAAGTCAACAAATCCACCCTTGTTAAAAATATTGCGGATTTGGTAAAAGAAAAAAAAGTCGACGGCATAACCGATATACGCGACGAAAGCGGCAGAGCGGGTATGCGTATTGTGATAGATGTGCGGCGCGACGCCAACCCGCACATTATACTGAATCAGCTGTATAAATTCACACAGCTGCAGGATACGTTTTCAATGAATATGCTCGCGCTTGTGAACGGCGAACCGAAAATATTGAATCTTAAACAGCTGATAACGCATTATATCGCGCATCAGTCAGAAGTGATAAGCAGACGCGTGAGTTTTGATTTGGAGAAGGCCCGGCAGCGTATGCACATTCAGGAAGGGCTTAAAATTGCAATTGACAATATCGACGAGGTCATAAATATAATCCGCGCCAAAACAACGGTGAACGAAGCCAAACAGGGTCTTATCGAGAGGTTTGAGTTTTCCGATATACAGGCTCAGGCGATAGTTGAGCTGCCTTTGGGCAGGCTTTCCGGGCTTGAAATAGAAAAAATAACGGAAGAGCTTGAAAAACTCAAAAAACTGATCGAAGAGCTTACGGCGATACTTGCAGATCCGGAAGCTGTGAACACCATAATAAAAACCGATCTGCTCGAAATCAAAAGAAAATACGGCGATGAACGCCGCACCGAAATTCTGCCGAATGAGAACGAAATAATTTTGGAAGACTTGATTGAGCGCGAGGAATGTGTGGTAACAATAACCGAAGCCGGATATATAAAAAGACAACCCGCCAGCGTTTATCAAACGCAGAGGCGCGGAGGCAAGGGCGTCACGGCTATGGGTACAAAAGAGGATGATTTTGTGACGGATATGTTCGCTTCAAACTCGCATGATGTGCTGCTTATTTTTACAAACAAAGGAAAAGTCTATGAAAAAAAATGTTATGAAATACCGGTTTCATCAAGAATCTCCAAAGGCATGAATATCGTCAACCTGCTCGAACTCAGCGAGGGTGAAACGCTGTCGACCATTATTCCCGTATCAAAAAAAGAAATCGGCGGATATTTGGTGATGGTCACCCGGCGCGGTTTGATAAAACGCACACGGCTGAGCGAATATTCAAGAATCAACAGAGCGGGTAAAATCGCTCTTACCATTGAAGACGGCGACGAGCTCGCGTTTGTCGCCCGGACAAGCGGGGGGGACGAGATATTTATCGCTGCGACAAACGGGCAGGGATTAAAATTTAACGAGAGCGCTGTGCGTGTCATGGGCAGAGGAGCGCGCGGGGTAAGGGCGATACGGCTCGCTTCCGGTGAATATGTCACAGGGGTGACCATAAACCCGCTTGATGTATATGAAGATACGGCAAATGAAGAGCTCGAGCTTGTAAATGAAGATAATGAGGAGAGCGAAGATTTTATTGAGATCGATACCGATGAACCCGATGAAAACGGCGAAAATGATGAACCGGACGAAAACGGTGAAAACGGCGAAGAAGAGACGGTGACAGTTGATAAAGATGCTTTTACCATACTTACAATCACTAAAAACGGGTTCGGCAAACGCTGTGAATTCGATAGTTTCACATTGCGGAACAGAGGCGGCAAAGGTATGAAATGTCACAGAATCGACAATGTAACCGGAAGTTTGGTCGGCGCTGTGGGCGTTTTGGAGAGTGATGATATTATGATTATCACAGATGACGGAACAATGATCAGAACGCCGGTTGCGGGTATACCCGTTTATCTTAACAGAAGCGGCAAAGGCGTAAAAGTGATGCGCACCGCCGAAGGGGTTTCCATAAAGAGTTTTGTAAAAGTCGCGGCGGACGAAAAAGAAGATGACGATGAAGAATTTGCCGGTAGTATTGAAATTGAACAGCAGCAGCAGAGCGGAGCGGATATATGAAATTCGGCATAAGCGTTTACAGCATATCAAGAAAAATCATAAAAGGCGAAATAACTCCGCAGAAAGCCGTGGAATGGCTTGTTAAAGAAGCGGGCGCGGAGGTTGTTGAGATTGTGCCGTTTGGGATAGATATAATAAACAACACGGGTCTTGCGGGCGAGCTTGTAAAAATTGCGCGGGACAGCGGCAGCTCTGTAAATAATTACAGCCTGAACGCGAATTTTCTGCAGATTTCCGCGGACGAATATTCTGCGGAACTGGAACGGGTAAAACGGCATATTGACGCCGCGGCGGAGTTGTGCGTTGAAACCATGCGGGTTGATGCGAGCTCATACAGGCGCAGCCCGGAAGACAACACAATTGAAAATTTTATTGCAGATATGCCGGTTATAACCGAAACATATGAAAAGCTGTGCGAATACGCGCGGATGTATAATATTTTTGTGCTGCTTGAAAACCACGGTTTCCATATAAACGGCTCGGATCGGGCAGGAGCGGTTTTATCGCTGGTAAAAAGCGAAAATTTTTCGCATCAGCTCGACGCCGGCAACTTTTTATGCGTTGACGAGAATCCGGAGCCCGCTGTTAAAAAACTTGTCGGCAAAGCGAAAACAATCCATATGAAAGATTTTTATGTCCGAAGCGAAGACAGCGACCCGGGGGATGCGACACAGTTTGAGTGTTCGGGTTCATGGTTCCGCTCGCAGCACGGCGCGTATCTGCGCGGCGCGATTTTGGGGCAGGGGGATATGAATATAAAAAAAATCGCAGAGATTATAACGGCTGCGGGGTTTGACGGCTGCGTGTATTTGGAATATGAAGGGATAGAAGACTGTTATTACGGGACAAAAGTTGGATTTGAAAACATGAAGAAACTGTTCAAAGCTGTTAGGTTTGAACAGAATGGATAAATTTATTTATGCGTTTTCCGGGTGGCAGAAAACAATTTTTACATAATCGCCGCAGATCAAAGCTCCGGGAATATGATAAGGCAAAAAAATCTCGTCCGCTTTTTCTATTTCCATAACGCCGCCTTCATATTTAATAACGCCGTTCCCTTCCGTAACAACAGCGATTTGCGGAAACCCTGTGCCGCGCAGTTCGGTTTTACCGTTAAGGGTTATTTCTGTCATGGAAAAAAAGGCGGTTTGACGTCTACCTATAAGAAGTTCTTCCCTGCCCCATACCCCTTCGCGTATTATTTCGCGTTCGACGCGGCAATGCCGCAGGTTTTCCTCATAACTCCGACCATTATAAATATACGAACCTATAAGCCGCTCATCGAAAAATTCCCTGCTGATATCCGGCGCAGGTTTTTTGTGTTCAGCCATTTTTTTATATGACGCCGCGCCAACAGTTATATCGCACGGTTCCTGTGTTTCAATCACAAAACATCCCGCGCCGAGAGCGTGCGGACAACCCGCAGCAACATAATACATCTCACCCGGTTTGACATATATTTTATGACAAAGGTTTTCCAGAGCTTTTATATCACCTTTATGATAATGCGTCTCCCATATATCACGCGTGACGCCTTCTTTGAATCCGAGCAGCACAAAAGCGGCTTCAGGCGTATCATCGCGGGTGCCGATTATATACCAGCATTCTTCTTTGCCGTACGGACTGCCGAACATTTCAGCCGCCCATTCGCGGGTGGGGTGGCATTGCAAGCCGTACATCTCAAAAGCATCGAGAAATTTCACCAGCATACCCAAACTGTCACAACTGACAGACATATGCTTTTCCCCTAAGATTTTTTCAGGTGAAAGAGCGATGGCTTCAAACAGATACATCCGCCGCCCGTCGGGGAGCACCGCTTCGCTGCAGCCGTAATGCGGTTTATCGGCGGGAGGTTCGCCTACCCGCGTCACCGAACCGATCCACGCTTCCGAACCTGTGCCGCTGTCGGCGGGGGATGCGATACCCCGTAATTTATCAATTTCGCGACCGCCTTTGCCGCGTATTTTATTTTGTATTAGTTTCCATGGCTGATTGTACATATTCATTATCTCCATTATCTCCATTCAATTTTATGTCTGCATTATATCACAACCGCCAAAAAAAAGCAATAATATTTTTTGGGTTTTAATTTATTTATAAAAATCCCGACGAAAATTTACAAAATTTCAATTAAGCACCGCTTGTTTTATTTTCGTGGCTGTGCTATAATTTTCATAAAAAATTATGTAAAGGAATGGTCTTTGGCTTGAAAGTAAAAACAAAAATAAGTCTTGCCGTCGCGGTGCTGGTATTCGCAGGAATTGCCGTACTTACCTTGATTGCAGTTCTGCCTATGCAGGCTAAAGTACGCGGCGACGCTGAAAAAAATATTTCGGATATGGCTGAGAGAATCGGCCGTGTATTTTCAAATTCCCTTGAGTTCCCCGCGGTTTTAGTAAACGCAGTCGCTGCCGATACAGGCGTGTTTGTTGAAAACGGTAATTTTAACCGGGAAGATTTTGTTAGCCATCTTGAAACTCTCACGGCAAACGCGCCTTCCTTAAGCGCGCTTTGGGTTATGTTCGAAGCGGACAAGTTTGACAGCAACGCTGAGGCATACATTGGAAGCGATTACGGCATTGTGCCTGACGCGCGGCTGTTTCAAGTGTTTATTGAACAGGAAGCCGGCGGTATCGCCACATTTATTCCGCTGACAGAACAGGAAGAAACGGAAGCCTACACTAAAGATTATTACACGGAACCTATGCGCACGGGAAAATTAACCGCCACATCGCCGTACAGGGACGTAATAGACGGTGTGGCTATTGATATGGTCACCGTCTGCGCGCCTGTTATCACTCCGAGCGGAGAAAAAATCGGCGTTGCCGGAGCGGATATTAATCTGCATCTTGTAAACGAGCTTATGCAGAACGAAAAAATTTTTGATACCGGTTATATGGTGTTAAAAGATTCTGAAGGAACAATTATTTATTCGCCCAGAACAGACGACTGGATGAAAAACAAAAGCGAAGTGGGTTTTGATTATCCGAACTCGCCGAGTCAAGGGGTTTATGCAAATGTAAAATCCGTTAACAACAATAAAGACAGCGTGGTTTTTACTATGCCTGTCTATTTTAATTTTAATGATAATATATACTATTTATCGGTTGTGGCGCCGCTTTCTGAAATAAACGCGGGTTCGAGCATGATTTTATTGATTTTAATAATAGGCGCCGTGCTTCTCGATATACTCATCACTCTAATTGTTTTCGCCATAGTTTCGCGTATACTTAAACCGATCGATGTAATTATCGAAAAATTAACGGTATCATCCGGGGTGATACATTCTTCAGTAGACGGGTTTATTGCGGCTTCCGAAAACTTATCAAGCGGAAGCGCACAGCAGGCGGCATCAATCGAAGAAACTTCGGCGACGATGAACGAAACCGAATCAATGGTAACGCGGAACGCGGAAAACACGCGCGCCGCCGCTCAAATAGCTTTAAAAACAGCGCAAAACGGCGAAGAAACCGGTAAACATATGTCGGAACTTATGGAAACAATGGATGAGTTGAAAGAATCAAGCGACATCATCGGCAAAATAGCTAAAACAATAGACGATATAGCGTTCCAAACCAATCTTTTGGCTGTCAACGCCACAATTGAAGCGGCAAGAGCGGGCGGGGACGCGGGCAGAAGTTTCGCCGTGGTTGCGGAAGAGGTGCGTACTTTGGCAAAAAAAAGCGCGGCTTCAAGCGCGGAGACCGCAAATATAATCGAAAAAAATATCGGGCTTACCAATTTAAGCAGAGAAGCGGCGGATAAAGTTCTTCAAATAACGGTTAAAGACGCGGAACAGACAGTAAAACTAAACAAGTTGATCACGGAGATAAACGCGGCGAGCGAAGAACAGTCGAGCGGGATAAAACAAATAAACACAGCGATAAATCAAATGGAGAAAGTGACGCAGGAAAACGCTGCGGCAGCGCAGGAGAACGCTGATTTGAGCAGTAATATGAAAAACGAAATAGTAAACCTCGACGAGGCTGTTAATATCGCAAAAAGCCTTGTCAGCAGCAAGGCTTAAGTTGTTTTTGTATTTAAATTATCCAAAGTGCTTTAGCCCCCGCCTTCGGCGATCAGCGCGAGTACGGTTTGCAGAGCGTCCATGCCGGGACGGTTGAATATATGGGGACTAACGCCGAACTCTTCCAGGGAGCGCCCCTGCAAGTCGGTCGCATAGCCGTAATCGTAACGGATTATGGCGCCGGTGTTCGGCAGCCCGATAAATGCCGCCGTATACCCCCCGAAAATACCCCCTGTGGACTCGCCAACAAGTGTCGCAAACCCGGATTCTTTAGCCAGCGCCGCAGAAATTTCCGAAGCGGAAAACGAGAGCCGGTCGACAAGCAGCCATATTTTACCGTCAAACGCCAAGCGCTCAGCCGAAGGCTGTACGGTGATCTCCCTTTTGATCCCATAGCTTAACTCAGCGAAATCATCGGCATTGGCATAGGGCAGATCCGGCAGAAGCTCACCGATGGGGAACCGCGGAGCGTCCCTGTGAAGCGTCAGATTGTTGGCGATTTGCCATTGGAGGTCGCGGTAATAGAGCTCATCAAACATTTTGGCGTGCTGCCCGTCCTTAAAAAACAGATAATAAAAAAGACTCGCGGGTTCGCTTATCAGCGGAGCTACAACGTTCCAGGTAAAATAATCGGCGCTCCCACCCTGGTTGCCGCGGATGTCTATTATAAGATGGTCAAAATTCCCGATTGTTGCGCCGAAGTCGGCGATCAATTCTCCGTCATGATAAAAATTTGCCGAATTCATGGCGCGTATTTTCATATATGCCACCGAATCCGGCTGAATTATATCGAAAGTGACGTTGTTCGGCACAGGCGTGAATAATACCTTTTGCAGATAACTGTCTATATCCACCCCCGCGAGAGGATCGCCGTAATAACGGAGCGCTGCGGGGGAAGTAAACACATTGTTCAAATGGGCAGCATAAAGATTGGGATACCATGAAACCTCAAAGCCGGCATCCCATTTTATCAGCGCCAATTGTATTTCATGCGCCTGGCTCCCCGCCCAAAGTCCTCTCATATGCCCCATACTGTGCAGGGGGGTGATGATATACCGCGATAAAATATCGGTAAAATCGCGCAGTATCTGGCTGTCCTGCCTTGCGGTGTTCAGTTGTTCCACCGCCGCGCGCGCGGCGGTTTTCTGCCCGTATAAATCAAGCCCGTATTTCCTGCGCGCCGTGCCGTAAAAAGGAAAATTTTCTTCAATGATGCCGATAAAACGGTCAAAATCTTCAAGCAGGGTTTCTGTGTTCAATTCGGCGGGCTCGCGGGGAAGAGTTTCCGGCGGCGCCGTTTGGGGTTCTGTAAGTATCTCGCTTAGTATCAAATTTCCGGCAGTTTCTTCAACCGCTGACGTATCCGGCTCAGCGTCTGTGAGTGTTTGCTGCGCTGTGGTGTTGTACACTTCTTCTTCGGCTGCGGTTACGGTTACAGGCAGCGTTTCTTCGGGTGCGGCAGCGGCGGTTACAGCGGCTGATGTATCGGCCGGAACAGTAATTTGTTCGGGAGCGGGTTCATGGCCGCCGGTGCTGCACGATAAAATCCCGCTTAACAGAAGCAGTACAGCCGATAAAATTAAAAATTTTATATGTTTGTTTTTTTGTTTCATTTTACGATTATTTACCCCGTTTTTCTTATAATACGGTAACATTTTAACATATATCTCATTTATTGTCAAGGGACTGATAAAAATTTATACATAATTTACTTTTAATTCGATTTTATATGATATAATATACATATAATTATATTTTCAAGGGGGAGCAGAAACATTATGGAAACCGTAAAAAAATTAGTAAAATCAACGAAATTCACCGGTACGGACGGACCTTTGGTCTGTGTGGTTATGGATGGAATCGGACTTGCGCCGGAGAATGAAGGCAACGCTGTTGCCAGAGCGAATACTCCCGTTCTCGATTATTTGTTTAAAAATTATCCCGTGCGCAAATTAAAAGCCCACGGAACAGCCGTGGGTCTGCCGAGTGACGAAGATATGGGCAACAGCGAAGTCTGGCATAACGCCATGGGAGCGGGGCAGGTTTTTGCCCAAGGCGCAAAACTTGTCACGCAGTCCATCAAATCCGGCTCAATGTTTACTTCCCGTACATGGAAAGAGCTTACCGATAACTGCCGCAGCAACAATTCGGTCATGCATTTTATCGGGCTGCTGTCCGACGCAAACGTACACTCGAATCTCGATCACCTCGAAGCCATGATCAAACAGGCAAAATCAGAGGGGATAAAAAAAGTCAGAGTTCATATACTTCTCGACGGGCGCGACGTCGACCCTATGTCCGGGCTGTTTTATGTCGAAAGGCTTGAAAAATTTTTAACCATACTTAACAGCGGCGCGGACTTCGACGCAAAAATCGCTTCGGGCGGCGGCCGCATGGTTATAACTATGGACAGATACGGCGCGAACTGGAAAATGGTCGAGTACGGCTGGCGCACCCATGTGCTCGGCGAAGGCAGACAGTTCAAATCGGCGGCAGAGGCGATAAATACGATCAGAAAAGAGACAAACAACGAAAACGACCAGTTCCTCGAGGCGTTTGTTATAGCTGAAAACGGCGAACCTGTCGGCAAAATAAACGACGGCGACAGCGTTATATATTATAATTTCAGAGGTGATAGGGCGATTGAGATGAGTATGGCGTTCGATGATGCGGATTTTGACAAATTTGACAGGGTAAAAAGACCCGACGTTATATACGCGGGTATGCTTGAGTATGACGGGGATCTGCATATACCCAAAAAATATTTGGTTGAGCCGCCCGCAATAACGGGCACTCTCGGCGAATATCTCGCAAATGAAAAAATTATGCAGCTCGCTGTGAGCGAAACGCAGAAATTCGGGCATGTGACATATTTTTGGAACGGCAACCGTTCCGGCAAATTTGAAGGCGAAACATATTTTGAAGTTCCCAGCGATATTATTCCATACGAGCAACGACCTTGGATGAAGAGCGCAGAAATCGCTGATGCAGTGATAGAGGCTTTGAAGAGCGGAAAGCATAACTTTTTGCGTTGCAACTTTGCAAACGGCGATATGGTTGGGCACACAGGCTCATTCCGCGCTGCAACAATGGCTGTTGAGGCGGTGGACTTGGCTCTAGCCCGCGTTTTGCCCGTGCTTGACGCTCTGGGTGGCGTAGCGTTAATCACTGCAGACCACGGCAACGCAGACGAAATGTATGAGAAAGGCGACCCGTCAAAGGCAAAAACAGCTCACACGCTAAACCCTGTGCCCTTAATTCTTTACGATAACGTAAGCGGCGGAAAGCTTTCGCTAAAAAACATTCCAAACGCAGGGCTTTCCAACATTGCGGCAACCATTGCAAACTTGCTCGGTTTTGAAAAGCACGAAAGCTGGGATGAGTCTTTACTATCTTTGTAAAGTAAATGCCTCTTCTTCTCGTTTTAATTTTTTGCGGACTGAGTTTTGCGCAAGAGTTCACCCGTTTTGAATTGGAAGAACGGCAGCAGGAAGATACAACGCTTGTTCAAAGCGGATGGCTGATAGAAGATGGCTCAAATGATACTTTGGAATATAATGCCGTAGATTTGGAATACGATGTTTTTTCCAAAACTTTTAATTTGAACAATAAGGCTCAATTGAAGTACAAAACGGCAACGCTGAGCGGAGATACCGTTATTTATAGCCAAGGGGACAAAACGATAGAAGTCAGGGGCAGCCCGATTTTCAGAGAAACCTCGCAGCCAACTCTTGCTTCTTATAAAATGAGATATAATTTATCCACAAAGGTCGGAGAAATTATTTACGGCACTAGCTATGTGGATAATCAGCAGTTTAATGGAATGGTTATAAGAGCGGTGACAATTCAAAGCGCAGATACATTAAAAGAGCAAAGATTTTTAATTGAGAGGGGAGACTTTTCCACTTGCTCAAATCCAGAGCATCAGCATTATTCCTTTTACAGCAGGCGAATGGTGCTAAAGCCAAAAGAAAGCGTGACAGCGCGCCCTGTGGTTTTGAATATGGGCGAGGTTCCAGTTGCGGTTTTGCCATTGATGGTCTCTCCATTGAAAACCGGGCGGCGCAGCGGTCTTTTAACTCCCAGATTTGGCGGCGACCAGGCGCAGGGATTTTTTATGAACAACTTGGGTTATTACCACGCTCCTAATGACTACTGGGATGCAATGCTCTATGCAAATGTTTTGGAGGGCAGCGAAGCGGATTTCAGCAAAAGCAACCTGAACACGGAAATTCGCTACAATGAAAGATATGTGCTGGATGGTTTTGTTAATGCAACGGGGTATTGGAACGATGGAACATTTTGGCAAGATTACGATATACGCTTTAAACATGCGCAAAACATAACGCCAGACCGCAGCAAAACCCTTACCGGCGAAGGCTCCTTTGTTTCAAGGCGAAACTTGAGGCAAGAGAATGGCATAGATGAAAAAACGATTCTGGACCAGCAGGCAAATGCAGAAATGACTTATTACCAAAGAATTGGCGATAATATAAATTTTACCATAAAAATGAGGCAGGAATATAATTTGATGACTGGCTTTTTAAAGCGGCAAGTTCCAGATGTTCAGTTCAGAGCTTTTGGATCTCTGTTTGAGCCGGATATGTCTGGCGAGGTTTTAGATCCGCCGTTTTGGGAAAAAATAAATTATTCCTACAGCAATCATTTTAATCATTTTGTGCAAAGGGCTCCCGATACAACGTGGATATATGCATTAGATACAACGTTTAGCGCAGTAGATACAACGGCTTATCACACAGGTTTTGCGGATAATCTTACTTTTAATTACACAGGAACTCTCTTTGATGTTTTAAACATAACGCCATCAGTAAATTTTAGCCAAAACTGGACGGCTAGAGAATACAATTCGCCTGGAGATTCAATAGACAGGAGCAGCAGTTTTGTTTTTGATCCTTCCAAGGATGAGTGGGGGAAACACTTTTGGAAATATAATATTAATGTTGATTTTGCAACAAAGCTATATGGAATTTGGCGCCCGGAATGGGGCAGGTTCACCGGGGTTCGCCATACTCTTTCTCCGACTATTGGTTTGCTTTATGCGCCTGAGCTAGACACGAATCATGTGTTTGCTCCGCATCCTCTTTTGGGGCACAGCCCGTTTCAGAAAGAGCAGCAGACTGTGACTTTTCGTTTGGGAAACGATTTTGACATGAAGTATTTGCTGGCAAATCTTGATGAGCTTGACGATGATGCAGACCCTGATGATTTTAGCAGAAATTTAAGGCTTCTTGCCACAACGCATTCTACTTCCTATAATTTTGCGGCAGATTCTTTTCACTGGGCTCCCATAAGTTCGTCTTTTGGCGTTCAAGTTTGGGAAAATTATGTTTTTACAGTAAATACAACGCATAATTTTTACCATCTTTTTGAGGAAGACTACCACAAAGTCCGCATTCCCCAGCTAACATACTGGAGTTATGCTTTGAGCCGCAGGTTTTCATGGTTTGGCGATTTTAACGTTGGGCTTCCTTCGAGAAACGGCAAGTATGAGAATAAATCCTGGAATGCTGCTGTTGATTATGGTTTTACTTTTTCTAGCCTTAGGGTAGGCAGAAACGTTTTTAGAGATGATTACAGGCATCATGCTATGTTGTCTGCTTCTATTTTCCCAAGCAGAAAATGGAATTTGCAATATTCCTCTCAATACTCATTTGAAGAAGGCCAATTCACATCTCATTCCTTGCAATTTTACCGAGAGCTTCATTGCTGGAAAATGGATTTCACCTGGCGCCCAGCCGGCGCTGCCCCAGGCTGGAGCTTTGCTATTTACATCCTAGACCTGCCTGACGTAAGATTGAGCGCATCGAATACTTTGGATGCTTATTAGTATTTACCTGTCAAATCTACGCTGCTTCTGCGGCATTTTTTGCGATTGTTTTATTCTTTGCTATCTTGGATCTTGCAACTCCAGCTGTTTGCTGGTCGCCCAGGAATATACGGATTACTCGGATATTTTCTTTGGCTTCGGGAATCTTTACCTTTTCAAACAAATTTACTCTTTGGTTGGTTGTGCGAAGCTCTTCGCTTAAAAGGCGAAATTGCTCTTCTATAACTCTTCGCTCCAATCTTAGGGAAATCAATTGCTCAAAAGCGCGAATGCCAGAATCAATCCATACGTGAGTGTCAAACAAATCAGGTATATTGCGTTCAAAAACCACTCCATCAAACATAGGTATTGCTACGCCAGCAATATTTCCTTCGCTTATGCGAATTTTAGAGACTTTTATATAATTGCTCCATTCAACAGGCTCAGCAAACAGTTTTATCCAGCCGTCCATATCTGCCAAAAGCACTTCTTCTTCTTTTCTCTTAGCCTCAACCCTGGACTGCAGGCTTCTAATTTCCATCTGAAGCTGCTGTTTTTTAAGCTGCAGCGTGGGCAAATAGCGTTGAAACCTTTTCAGAGCATCACGTTCTGCTTTCAAGGCATTTTTTGTAAGTTTGACTTTGGCCATAAATAAAATGTAGAAAATTAAATATGCAAGTAGCTTTTCTCACTTCCATCGTTTATTCTGGCACGCTTTTCGCAATCTCCCATACGATATGTCTATTGCGGAAACAAATAGCCTTGAGATGCGGATGCCAAACGCTGCTTCTAGCGATGCTAAAAAATGGAAAGCAGCTCAGGATTTTGAAGCATTGTTTATACACCAAATGTTCAAATCCATGCGAAATACCGTTCCTAAAGACGAAGAAATTAGCACCGGAAGGCGAATTTTTACCGAAATGCTGGATGAGCAAATAGCAAATACAGCAAGCCGAACAGGGAGTTTTGGCTTGGCGCAGATGATTTACAAAGAACTAGCCGGACCAGATGCAGAAAATCCGCAGAAAGTTATGGCTGCGCAAAGTGCTTATGGCTCTAGGCCAACTCGCGCAACCGCTTCGCAAATAGAAACTTGGATAAATGAGGCTTCCGACACCTTTAAAATGGACAAAAATTTGATAAGAGCCGTTATTCATCAAGAAAGCGGCGGAAATTCTTTGGCTCGCTCTCACAAAGGGGCAAAAGGACTTATGCAGCTCATGGACGGCACAGCAAAAGATATGGGCGTTGCAAATCCATACAACGGGCGGCAAAATGTTATGGGCGGCACAAAATATTTGAATCAAATGCTGAATAGGTTTAACGGCGACGAAGCCAAAGCCCTAGCAGCATACAACGCCGGTCCTAGCGTGGTTGAACAATATGGCGGAATACCGCCGTTCAAGGAAACCGAAAACTATGTTAAAAACGTTCTGCAACACAGAGAACAGCTTTCACAGGAGACAACTATATGAACTTCGAAAAGGAATTTGAAGCTTTAGCAATGGTGCTTGGCAAAATGAAGGAGCAATACGTCAAATTCAAAGACGCGCTTGTAAAACAGCGTGCCGCCATAATAACCAACAATACCGATGAACTTACCGATATCTTGAATGAGATAGAAAACATAACCGAAAATATAAACAGGTTGGAAGTTCGCCGTGCTTACAATGCAGATATATTGGCTTTAAACGCCTGTCTAGAAACAAAAACCATTCGCGATATTGTTAAAGCTTATCCAGAGCTTAATGGCGCAAAATTGGAAAACATAGCTTTGGAGCTAAAAAAAGAAGCCGCAGAAGTCAAAAATATTTCTGCATCCAATGCAGAGCTTTTGGAAATTTCACGCAGCATAATAAAAGAAACAATGAAAACAATAATGACTCAAAACGTAGACCCTCGCGACCGCGCTTGGCGCACCTACGGCAACAGCGGCGGATATTCACGCACCGTAAAAAGAGAACCCGTTCATTTGGTAAATAGAAAAGGCTGATTGCCAATAAGCAACCAGCCTTACAAAAAACTCATTTACCCTAATCTTTTTTCGATAGCAGAAAGCTCGTCTGCAAGTTCTTTTGGCAGCTTGTCTCCCAGCTTGGCGTAGTGGTTCTCGCGAACATCCTTGATCTCGCTCTTCCAGCCCTCGACATCAACTGCGAGAAGCTCCTTCAAGGTTTCTTCGCACACATCGCCGGGACGGTCTATTGAGGATGGCTCTGGCATCAAGCCGATTGCCGTGTCAACTGCTTTGCCAGTGCCGTCGCACTGCTCAAAAATCCACTTGAGAACGCGGGCATTGTCGCCAAAGCCAGGCCACATGAACTTGCCGTCCTTCTTGCGGAACCAGTTGACGAAGAAGAACTTGGGCTGGGCAGCCTCGGGAACCTTCTTACCCATTTCAATCCAGTGCTTGAGGTAGTCGCCCATGTGGTAACCGCAGAAAGGAACCATGGCCATGGGGTCGCGGCGAACGGAGCCGACCTTGAGGTCAAGAGCGGCGCCCGTGATTTCTGAACCGGCAATGGAGCCGATGAACACGCCGTGGTTCCAGTTCTTGGCTTGGTGAACGAGAGGTATAACGCTGGCGCGGCGGCCGCCGAACAGAATGGCGTCTATGGGAACGCCGTTCGGGTCTTCCCATTCGGGGGCGATGGCGGGGCACTGCCTTGCCGGAACCGTGAAGCGGGCGTTGGCGTGAGCAGCAGGCTCCTGCTCCTTGTTGCCTTTGTCCTGAACCCATTCCCTGCCTTTCCAGTCAATCAATTTGCCGGGTGCGTCGTAGCCGATGCCTTCCCACCAGATGTCCCCGTCCTCGGTCAAAGCCGCATTGGAGAATATGGTGTTGTCCTTGATGGACAGCATGGCGTTGGGGTTGGAGTGCATTGAAGTGCCGGGGCCTACGCCGAAGAAGCCAGCCTCGGGGTTGATGGCATAAAGACGGCCGTCCTTGCCCTGGCGCATCCAGGCTATGTCATCGCCGATGCATTCGACTTTCCAGCCGGGAATAGTGGGGATGAGCATGGCGAGGTTGGTCTTGCCGCAAGCGCTTGGGAACGCAGCCGCTATGTATTTCACCTTCTTGTCCGACTCGCGGGTCATCTTGAGAATGAGCATGTGCTCGGCAAGCCAGCCCTCGTCGCGGGCGGAAACGCTGGCGATGCGCAGCGCGAGGCACTTCTTGCCGAGAAGGGCGTTGCCGCCGTAGCCGGAGCCGAAGCTCCAGATGGTTCTCTCCTCGGGGAAGTGGGAAATGTATTTCTTGTTGACATCTGGCTCGCAGGGCCATTTGCCGCCGTCGCTCTCGCCGTCGGCGAGAGGCTTGCCAACAGAATGAAGGCAGGGGATGAACTCGCCGGAATCGCCAAGGACTTTCAAGACCTCGGTGCCCACGCGAGTCATTATCTGCATATTCACTACAACATAGGGGGAATCGGTAATCTCAACGCCTATCTTGGCGATGTGGGAACCGATGGGACCCATTGAGAAAGGAATTACATACATGGTGCGGCCTTTCATGCAGCCCTTGTAAACGCTTCTCATCGCTTCTTTGAGCTTCTCCGGCTCAACCCAGTTATTGTAAGGGCCGGCATCCGATTCGTTTTTGCAGGCGATAAAGGTGCGGCTCTCGGCGCGCGCCACATCCGATGGATCGGAGCGGAACAAATAAGAATTCGGACGCTTGGAAAGCTTGGTGGCCAAGCCGGCATCAACCAAAATCTTGATCATTTGGTCATATTCTTCCTTGCTGCCATCAGCCCAATAAATATTGGATGGCTCTACAAGATCGGCGATTTCTTTGACCCACGCATTCAATCCTGC
>Ga0099364_10005273_pt1 | contig 19269 bp, 15 predicted proteins | sample TergutTh196P3_FD_73070 | JGI IMG/M metagenome (GOLD analysis project Ga0099364, IMG submission 73070) | Microcerotermes parvus P3 segment gut microbial communities from Pointe-Noire, Republic of the Congo - Th196 P3 | ecosystem: Host-associated > Arthropoda: Insects > Digestive system > Gut ...
TGTTGGGATTTACGGGATTCTGTAGGGGACGGATTTATCCGTCCCGAGGTTGCCTCGCTCTGCGTTAATGGACGTTACCCACCCCGAATTGACGAACGTGCGTACCTCGGGACGGATAAATCCGTCCCCTACAAGAACCTGCGATTCCCCTTAATCTGTGGTTTAACAAATGATTTACGCAACACGGATTTCAGTGATTTAACAAATGATTTATGTAACGCGGATTTATGCGGATTTGCACGGATTTGGCGGATTCGTTCATGGGAAATCCACAATCCATGATTAAAAAAACACGCCCGAAAAAATCCGCGTAAATCTGCGTAAATCCGTAAAAATCCGTGTTTAATTGCCTTTAAATCCACATCTATTGTCTGCTGTGCCACGCTCCCTCTGCGTTTAAAGGACGTTACCCGCCACGAATTGACGAACGTGCATACCTCGGGGCGGACAAGTCCGCCCCCTACAAAAAACCTGCAAGCCCCCACTACCCTATTCTAACCATTCCCGCATATTCATTGCACTGTGTAAAATACGGTGTATTTCAACAATACCCTCGCCATCGTTCACATGGTAAAAAATCGTATAGCCGCTTACTGTTGAATGTCTGCGGCTATTATCGTCAATATACCTAGGGTAGATGTTTGGCGTTTCTTGTATTTTTTTAATCCTATGCTCAATCGAATCCAGTATTTTTTCGCCTGCCTTGCTTTCCTGCTTTGTGTCGAAATACTCTTTGATATTTTTCATGTCCGTTATTGATTGCTCAAAATATGCCACATCATAACCCTTAAACATCAGATTCGCCACGAATAGCTTCCCACGCTTCCTCGTGGCTGTACCACTTTGCGTTAGGCTCTTTCATTGCTTCGTCTGTCTTTTTCAGTTCGGCGAGGACATAACAGCGGTGCATATATGCTTCATAGCCTGCGTAATCCTCCATGCTTATTAAAACGGTATCGCCTTTGCCGTGGTTCGTTATTATTACAGGGCTATGCTGTTTAACAATGCTTGAAATTTCGGGATATTTATTGCGTAAATCTCTTGATGGTCGCACTTGTACGGTCGGCATTTTGAAAACCTCCTTATGCCGTCAATGTATCACAATATTGATACACCGTCAATAAAAAAGAACGAGCCGAATACTCCTTTCGGCTCGTTCCTCACTACCTCAATACCATATTACTTTATTGCCTTACTTACTACATACTACAACTTACAACTACACACTACCCAAGCGTAACAACGCCAGAGCGGAAGTCAATGGGTACACCAAAGATTTCTGCGAGTACACGAGCGGGAACATAGCTTCTGCCGTTGATAACAACTGGAGAGATTTGTCCTGCAAGTGCGGGTTGACCTGCTCTTACAGCGATGTCAAAGGATTGACCGTTTACGCTGATGTTAGGGCTGTCAAGTGTGAGAACAACTGTTTGTTGTACGCCTGTCATGCTTACGCCTGTGAATGTTGCTGTTCTTGCTACGTCGTCCCAAACTACAGATGCGCCAATGAAGTCTGCGAATACGCGTGGGTTCATCATGGTGGAAACAACGCCAGGAGCTACAAGTGGTAGAGCAATAGCTTGGATAGATACGCCGTCTACTTCAGCAAGAGTGTTTACTGTGAAGGAAGCGCGTGTAAATCCGCCTTGTCCGCCTGGGCCAACGATTGCTTGACCGTCAATGTGTGGGTTTCCTGTTACTTCTAATACAGTTGCACTGTAAGGAAGTGTACGGAATACTGCACGCTCACGATAACGTGTATTGTTGGTGTCTACGTCTGGTGCAAGGTTTGCAGAGTCAAGTACATAACCCAAGTAACGTGCGTTTGGATTTGGTACTGGGTGCAAGCCTGAGGTTTGTGCTACTTGGCCTGGAAGCAAGTGGTTGCTTGTGATTTCTGGGCCGTGTACCATTACGCGCCATTCTACGCCTGGTACAGTAGGTCCTGCAAGGTATACGTTTTCAAATGTGAAGCTGCCTGGTGTTCCGCCTGCGTTAGATGGGCGTTGTACTCTCCAGCCAAGACCTTTTGAGCCTGGGATTTCGCGTACTGCGAAGCCGCTTTCAGCTTCGTTTTGAACTGGTGGGTCTACGAACAATTCCATTTCACCGTAAGGAATGTCTACGATACGGCCAGCTTGAACAGCTTGAACTGTAAACCAAATTTCGTCGCCGCTCTTTAAGGTGTTCGCTTCTGTTTCGCTTACTGTGAAGCTAGAAACAGGAGTAAGAGGAAGAACGTCGAATTGGTTACGGAAAATTGTTTCAGAAGCAGATGTGTTTACAACGATTGGGTCTGTTACTGTACCCACTTCTACTGTGCCGAGAAGCTCGTTGTTGCGGTAAATTTCAACTTCTACTTCGTCTGTGTCGTACAATGCTACATAGCCTGCTTCGATACTAAAGGTAAGGCTCAAGTCCATAGAGCGAAGCTCGTCTGGGTTAGAAATGTCAGCGGGGTCTAATGAACGTGGTGCAAAGAACATAGAACCGTCGCGGAAGTTTGTGCTTGTTGCGATAAAGTCTGCGTTGTTTTCTTCTGGTCTTGCCCAGATTACGTCAATATCGCGTTGTCTTTCTGTACCGATACGCACTCTACCGTCTACTATTTTTACGCCTTCGTTAGCAGGACGTAGCTCGTAGATGTCGAATGTGCGGAACATTGCGCCTGTGAAGTTTTCTGTCAAGCGAATGGTGTGGAACTCGTTTTGTGCCCATTGTACGTTAGAGCCTACGTTGCCGCCGATTGTATCAAAGTCAGATGTTGTACGTCCAGAGAGTGATTCAAACAGCTCTGCTGGGCCGTCAATGGTTACAATACCAACATCGTCAAGTGTACCAACAACCAAGCCGTGGTTGCGCCAGTTGTTTACGCTGTGACTTTCTACAAATTTACCGAACAAAGGACGAAGAATTTCGTATATTCCGCTTGCGTTGCGGCGAACATCGCCAAGACCTCTAAGGTCCTCTAGTCTGTCGCGTGTGCCTTCTGTTACTGCTGGGATAGAGTCGCCAGGCATTGCCCATTCAAGAGCTGTGCCGCTGTTTACTGCGTTTCCTTGTCCCCAGCTGTTACCGCCGACATATACGTCAACTGCTACGTTGCCAGAGGTAGGTGCGCTTGGAAGGGTGATAAGTGACAAGCCTTCAAGGTCAATCCAGATTCTTTCAGAAACAGAAGCAGGATTTTGGTTTCTGTTAGGAATGTTTACTCTAACATAAAGCTCATCTCTGTCTGTAACTGTGTTGAACCAGTGTAGAGGTGTTTGTGTTCCGTTTACATCACCGATTGTGATAACTGGGTTATCTCTTTGTTGAGAAACGCTTGGGCCGAAGTTTACTGGGTTACCGATTACTACTAATTCTTGTGCGGACAAGCCAGGCATTGCGCCTGTGTCCCAACGGAAGCCGCGAGGAGCTACAAGGCGAATGGTGTGAGGGCCGTTAAGAAGGCCATTTCTGTCCTCAGTAATACGGATTGCTTGCAAACGGCTTCTGCCTGTTATAGGAACGATACCGCGAGAGGTAATGTTTACGCCGCCGCTCCAACCTGCTACAAGCTCGCCTTCCAACAATGTTGCTCTTGTGGAAACTGCGCCGTTAGCGGTTGCACGTAGACGGATTCTGATTGCGCCGTCTGGGTCACCAACTTGGAGAGGTACTCTTACGTTAATCCAGCCTTCCATTGGACGAATACCTGTTGTGGTGATACCGTTTTCGGTTTTGGTTATAAGAAGTGGAGTAAGGTCAATAACACCGCTGCTCCATAGACGGTTTTCTACTCTTTCGCCGTCGCTTTTTACAGACAAGCTGTGACGAGCGCCAGTCCATGTCCAGCCATTGCTGTCAACACCAACATAACCGTTAAGAACGGAAAGAGCTGGGCCAGATACTGCTGCTGCGCCAGCATGGGTTGATGCTGTGTAGTTGAAGCCAGAGCCTGCTGCGAACGAAAGCTCGTAAGCTGCTGTTCCTGCGCCGTCGCCTGTATGAGAACCAACGCCGCTTCTACCTACCATACCAACCATGTTGCCGCCAGATGATGGGCCGCCGGTTGTTTCTACTTCTAAGAACAGGTATGGGTTTGTGCCGTTTGGTAAAGATTGGTTAGATAGCCATGCTGCGTCGATTTGGAACGTGTGCCATCTTTCCTCGTTACCTGGTTGGCTGTTGTCTACGCCATGGGCGTGAGATTTTTGGGTAATGATACCCTGTACTCTACCGAATACGCTCATTGGCATGGATACTAGCATCAACATTGCCAATAAAATTGCTACTTTTCTTTTCATAATTTCTCCTTTCGGTTTTTGAAAAAACTTTTCGCTTCTCGCGCCGCTTCCGATGCGCGTGTATTGTGGCGCGTATTTTCCAAGGAAGCGATGCGCCATTGGGCTATGCCCGATTTACTGCTTTGCTTTTTAGGGCGAAAGCCCAGTAGGTGAAACGACGGGAACGACCTCGCAGATTGCAAATTCACGAGCCGTGCGTGCCTCGTGTGCCGCAAGCGGGAAAGCCCTCCCGCAAAAACCGATACCTCCTTTCTGAATGTAGGCAGCGAAGCATTACACCAACCACCGCCGAATAATAGGAATATAGCATTTAGAAAAAACACGGTCAATGGCTTACGGCACAGTGTAAGAAAACTGTAACCAAACGCCAACCGCCGCAACCTTTCTAAAAAGCCGCAAGGGAGTGTAACATACCCACACATCTAAATTCAACCATGTTTTCATAATTGTAACAAATGTGTAATATTTGAAATACTTGCGGTGTATGGTGGTTATTATTTGAGGTGTGGGTATTTTTATGCCAGTTATCTGCTATGTAATAGGAATGTAATATTTGCTTGGGTTTTTGGTGGGATTTGGGAGAAAATTTTGCACAGAGGGAGCGTGGTATGGCAGGAGTACGGACTAGGAAAAATGTATTTAAACGCGGATTTTACGGATTTACACGGATTTGCACGGATTCGTACGAACGAATCCGCATAATCTGCGTAAATCCGTTAAATCCGTGTTTAATTGTCTTTAAATCCGCTCCTATTGTCTGTCGTGCCACGCTCCCTCTGTGCCTCTGTGCCTCTGTGCCTCTGTGTGAAAAAATCTTTTAAAATAAAGAACGAGGGTAGACGGTTTACCTGCGTTCATTATTTATCAAAAAGATTTTCACACAGAGGCACAGAGGGAGCGTGGCACAACAGGAAAGAAACGTGGATTTAAATATCGGGAACACGGATTTAAGCGGATTTTCGCGGATTTGGCGGATTCGTCCGGGCGGGGGTTTTTAGCAGTGTTCAGTCGTAGGCATTTGCAAGGTTTCGTAGGGGACGGATTTATCCGTCCCGAGGCTACCTCGCTCTGCGTTAATGGACGTTACCCACCCCAAATTGACAAACGCACATATCTCGGGACGGATAAATCCGTCCCCTACATGTAGCCGTTGGGTAGTGACAACCTAGCCCGAATACAAATACAGAAAGGGCATGGAACACGGATTTACACGGATTTGTACGAACGAATCCGCATAATCCGTGTAAATCCGTTAAATCCGTGTTTGATACCTTTTAAAAACCTACGTAATCCGCAGTTCGTTAGTTTTTAATGAACGCAAGATAAAATCCGCACCCCATACCCTTAAATTCACATCAACGGCGCAAACAAATGCAAAACCGCATCAAGCAGCTCATTCCCAAGCCGCCATCTCTCGCGTGCTTGCACTACCTCGCGGCTTTGTGCCACGGTATCTAGCACATCTTGCTTTATGTCCGCCACCGCACTGGAATTATATAACAAGACCGCACATTCAAAATGCAAATACAGGCTGCGATAATCAAGGTTAATTGTGCCGACCACGGCGATTTTGTCGTCGCAGACCACGCTCTTGGAATGAAGAAAACCGGGCGTATATTCATAAATTCGCACTCCTGCTTCCAATAAATACCGATAATACGAGCGCGTTAAACGGAAAACCAATTTTTTGTCGGGAATGGCGGGCGTAACGATTTTTACGTCCACGTTTCGCTTCGCGGCAAGCTGCAACGCGCTGATTAGCTTCTCGCTTATAATGAGATACGGCGTAAAAATATATACGTATTTTTCTGCCTGCGACAAAATATCGACATACACGTTCTCGCCCAAAAGCTCGCCGTCCAGCGGCGTATCGCCATACGGCACAATGAGGCCGTCAGTAGCCCTGCTGCAATGGTTCAAGTACACCTTATGCTCCTTAATCACTTCGTCCTGTCCGCAAAAGGTGTCCCACATTTCGATAAACATAAGCGTAAAGCTCCACGCCGCGTCGCCCTTTAGCCGTATTCCCGAGTCCTTCCATACGCCAAACGGCTTTTTCAAATTGATATACTCGTCGGCGATATTTATACCGCCCGTAAACGCCGTTATTCCGTCCACCACAAGGATTTTGCGGTGGTCGCGGTTGTTCATAAACATAAGCAAAATAGGGAGCATGGGGTTAAACCGCAGTACATGGATATTTTTTCCGCGCAGCTCCTTCAAATATTCGCGCGTAAACAGCTTGTGCGAGCCTAAATGGTCAACAATCAAGCGTACCTCTACGCCCGCCGCCGCCTTTTTTTCCAACGCCGCAAGTAGCCTGTCCCACATTTCGCCATGCCGCACAATAAATGTTTCCAAAAATATGAATTTCCGCGCCTTTGCGATTTCTTTTAGCATATCCTCAAACATAGGCTCGCCCATGGAATAATACTTAGCCGAAGTATTAACATATGCGGGGTAGCTAGATTCCTTTCGTATATACTTTAACAAGCCGTACATTCTGCCGCATTCTGCTTGGCTTACCACGGGCAGGTTGCCGTCCCTGTCCAAAATTTTGGCAATCAAGGCGTGTTCCTGCATATGCGCATAAATTTTCTTGGTCGGCCGCTTGTTGCCAAACACCAAATAAAAAATGCCGCCAAGGGGCGGAAAAGCCAAAATAACAATAAGCCACGTAATCTTGTAAACCGATGCCTCGTCCTTTTTCAGCACAAACGAAAAAACCAACACGCTAACAAAAACGCCCGCATAATAAAATAAAACATGGCTACGCACAATCCAGCCCGCAAGGAAGATGATGGCTGTGATTTGTAGGAGGAGGAGGAATATAGTGATGTTCATTCTGGTTAGTATTTTTCGCACGGAGGTTTTACTGTTCACCTTTCGAGGGGGTCTTAATATAGTCTAAAATCAATCCCAAAAAGTCGCCGTCCGCAATAGGCTCGTCATACATACATTGCGTGCGGATAGCATTTTTTTCTTGTAGAGCTGTCATTATTTCTGCATCTGTCATTGTAAGTAGATTCATGCTTATCCTCCTAGTTTTTATTATGGTAAAAGGGGCGAAATCGAAGATTTCAGCCCCTTTTGTCATACGTTTTATTATAGGATTTTTACAACCACACCAGCCCCAACAGTACGTCCGCCCTCACGAATAGCAAAGGTCGAACCTTCCTCCATAGCGATTGGGGAAATAAGCTCAATCGACATTTCGATATGGTCGCCAGGCATACACATTTCTGTACCCTCGGGCAGAGTAATTACGCCAGTTACGTCCGTTGTGCGGAAGTAGAACTGCGGACGGTAGTTGCTAAAGAACGCTTTATGGCGGCCGCCCTCGTCTTTGGAAAGAACGTAAACCTGCGCGGTGAATTTTGTATGCGGTTGAATGGTGTTTGGTTTAGCGAGAACCTGCCCGCGTTCGATTTCGTCGCGAGCGATACCGCGAAGCAGAAGCCCTGCGTTGTCGCCTGCCACAGCTTGGTCTAGGAGCTTGTGGAACATTTCGATACCAGTTACTACCACCTTACGCTTTTCGTCTGTGAAGCCGATAATTTCGACCTCGTCTTGTACTTTAAGCGTACCGCGCTCTACACGACCGGTTACAACTGTTCCGCGGCCTTGGATTGTGAATACGTCCTCAACAGGCATAAGGAAAGGCTTGTCGGTGTCGCGTTCTGGCGTGGTGATAAATTCGTCTACGTTTTCAAACAACTCAACGATTTTGTCGCCCCATGAGCCCATTGGGTCATTGAGTGCTTGCAACGCAGAACCGCGGATAATAGGCGTATCGTCGCCTGGGAATTTGTATTTGTCTAACAGCTCGCGTATTTCCATTTCAACAAGCTCAAGAAGCTCCTCGTCCTCTACCATGTCGCACTTGTTTAGGAAAACAACGATTTTGGGTACGTTTACCTGGCGGGCGAGAAGAATATGCTCGCGTGTTTGGCTCATTGGGCCGTCTGTAGCTGCTACTACGAGAATTGCGCCGTCCATTTGCGCCGCGCCTGTAATCATGTTTTTAACATAGTCGGCGTGGCCTGGGCAGTCTACGTGCGCGTAGTGGCGGTTAGGTGTTTCGTACTCTACGTGTGTTGTGGAAATGGTTATTCCGCGCGCTTTTTCCTCGGGAGCTTTGTCGATTTTGTCAAAGTCTACGGCAGAGCCGAGCTTGTAACGCTCCGCAAGGGTTTTGGTAATAGCCGCCGTAAGGGTCGTTTTACCGTGGTCGATGTGTCCTATTGTGCCGATGTTTACGTGCGGCTTAGAACGCTCAAATTTTGCTTTACCCATTTTTGATTTCCTCCTGTTTTTAGAAGCTATTCTCATAGCCGTCCATGATTTTGGACTATGAGAACAGCCTCTCATTATTTTCATTTTTTATATATGAATATTATACCAGTTGTTAAAGGGATTGTCCAATTATTCTAATCCCAGTTTACGCCGTTGCAACTCACGCCGCCGCCGAGTATTGTCTATGAAACGCGGATTTGGCGGATTTTCGCAGATTATGCGGATTCGTTCGTGGAAAAATTCGCTTAAATCCGTGTTTAATCTACACCTTTTGGCTTCGTGCGTTTGTCGTGCTAATCCCTGCCCACACCCGAGGTTATTTTTTCTTGTACGCTCTTTGGCACAGGCTCATAATGGTGTACTTCCATTGTGAATGTTCCGCGCCCCTGTGTTTTTCCGCGTAGGTCGGTCGCGTAACCGAACATCTCCGCAAGCGGTACAAACGCGTGAATAACCTGGGCGTTTCCGCGCGCTTCCATGCCCTCGATTTTTCCGCGGCGGCTGTTTACGTCGCCTATTACGTCGCCCATGTATTCCTCCGCCACAGTAACGTCAACCTTCATTATAGGCTCAAGCAACGCAGGGTCTGACTTACGCATGGCTTCCTTGAACGCCATAGAGCCTGCAATTTTGAACGCCATTTCGGACGAGTCAACATCATGGTAGCTTCCGTCATACAGGGTAGCGCGTACGCCGAGTACAGGATAGCCCGCAATTGTTCCCGACTGCATGGCTTCCTTTATGCCGTTTTGAATCGCTGGGATATACTCCTTGGGAATAGCTCCGCCAACGATTTTGTCCACAAATTCAAACGTATTCTCGCTATCGTTTGCGTCAAGCGGCTCAAAGGTAACCTTACAATGACCGTATTGACCGCGACCGCCAGATTGTCTGACGTATTTGCCCTCCACGTCCGCGGACTTGCGGAAGGTTTCGCGGTAAGCTACTTGCGGCTTGCCTACGTTTGCTTCTACGCGGAACTCGCGCAACAAGCGGTCTACGATAATTTCAAGGTGCAGCTCGCCCATACCCTCAATGATTGTTTGCCCCGAGTCAACATCGGTATGCGTTTTGAAGGTTGGGTCCTCCTCCGCGAGCTTTGACAAGGCAATGCCCATTTTGTCGCGCCCTGCCTTTGTTTTCGGCTCGATTGCTACAGAAATAACAGGCGATGGGAAATTCATAGATTCGAGAATAACCTCGTTTTTCTCGTCACATAGAGTGTCGCCAGTGGTTGTAAATTTTAAGCCTACAACGGCGGCAATATCACCTGCGTAAACATTTTGCGCGTCCTCGCGGGCGTTAGCGTGCATGAGCATAATACGCCCCATGCGTTCTTTTTTGCCCTTTACAGAGTTGTAAACATACGAACCCGCGCTTAGCGTGCCAGAATACACACGGAAAAACGCCAGCTTGCCCACATGCTCGTCATTCATAATTTTGAACGCCAACGCGCTAAACGGCTCTTTGTCCGAAGCCTTACGCTCTGTCGCTTCCTCCGAATCGGGCAAAATGCCTTTAATCGGCGGAATATCCACAGGCGAGGGCAAATAATCCACCACGCCGTCCAGTAGCTTTTGCACGCCCTTTTTCTTATACGCAGAACCGCAGAAAACAGGGATTATTGCCACGGAAATACAAGCGGCGCGCAAGGCGGCTTTAAGTGTAGGCACGTCAAGCTGCTCGCCGCCAAGGTATTTTTCCATTAAATCCTCGTCGGTTTCCGCAATGGATTCCACAAGATTTGTGCGGTGCTCCTCGGCAAGCGCGAGCATGTCCTCGGGAATGTCCTCCGTGGTAATTGTTTCGCCATTGTCGCCAGAGAAGTAATAGGCCTTCATTTCAAAAAGGTCTATTACGCCCTTGAACGTGCTTTCAAAGCCAATGGGAAGCTGTACAGGAACGGCATTATGCCCCAAACGCTCTTTTATCATGCCGACCACATTAAAAAAGTCCGCACCCAAAATATCCATTTTGTTTACATACGCAAGGCGCGGAACTCCGTACTTGTCGCCCTGCCGCCAGACCGTTTCTGACTGTGGCTCTACGCCGCCCTTTGCACAAAACACACCGACCGCACCGTCTAGCACGCGTAGGCTACGCTCTACCTCTACGGTAAAGTCAACGTGACCAGGCGTATCTATAATGTTGATACGGTTTCCCTGCCACTGCGTAGTCGTCGCCGCGCTGGTTATCGTAATTCCGCGTTCTTGTTCTTGTTCCATCCAGTCCATGGTTGCTGTACCCTCGTGGGTTTCGCCGATTTTGTAGCTACGCCCCGTATAGAACAAGATACGCTCTGTCAGCGTGGTTTTCCCTGCGTCTATATGCGCCATAATGCCGATGTTTCTTGTCTTTTCTAAAGGAAAAGCTCTCACTTCGTTTACCTCAATTCACGTTCTTACCACTTATAATGTGCAAACGCCTTATTCGCGTCAGCCATTTTGTGGGTTTCTTCTTTTTTACGAACCGCACCGCCCGCGTTGTTTGACGCTTCAAACAATTCGTTGGCTAGGCGGTCTACCATATTTTTTTCACTGCGGTTTCTGGAATAAGTCACCAGCCAACGCAAGCCTAGTGTCTGGCGGCGTTCTGGCCTTATTTCCATTGGCACTTGGTATGTCGCGCCGCCTACGCGCCGCGCTTTTACCTCCAGCACGGGCATAATGTTGTTTAACGCTTCCTCAAATACATCTATTGCGGGCTTGCCTTTCTTTTCGGCAGCCTTCTCGAAAGCGCCGTACACGATTTTTTGAGCCACGCCCTTTTTGCCGTCTAGCATTATGCCGTTAATCAGCTTTGTGACTATAATGCTCCCGTATAGCGGGTCTGGCAAAACAGTACGCTTGGCTACATGTCCTTTTCTTGGCACGAGAACTTCCCTCCTTAACGATTGAATTAATTCACAGGTACTCGTGTTTTTTCACGTTTCGCGCCTATATAAAGCCGTGGAAAGGTCACGCTGTTGCGTAGCCTTTCCTATATATATAAGCCGCGAGTGCGGAAAAATTAAGCCTTTTTGGGTCTTTTCGCGCCGTATTTGCTGCGCGCCTGCTTACGGTTTGCTACGCCTGCCGTGTCGAGCGTACCACGTACAATGTGATAGCGTACACCAGGTACGTCACGAACCCTACCGCCGCGCATTAGTACAACGCTGTGCTCTTGCAGATTGTGCCCCTCACCTGGAATGTAGCAGGTAGCCTCCATTTGGTTGCTAAGGCGAACACGCGCGATTTTACGAAGCGCAGAGTTAGGTTTTTTTGGCGTGTCGGTAAACACACGAGTACAAACACCGCGCTTTTGCGGCGAGGATTTGTCTGTGCGTTTGTCCTTGATGGTGTTAAGACCCCTTTGCAACGCAGGCGATTTTGACTTCTTTTTGGCAGAATGTCTGCCTTGCTTAACCAGTTGGTTGAATGTGAGCATAGTCACCTCCTATAGATATTTATGAATTGTAAAAAACGTACGAACTCTACCATTTTTTGAGGGAATTGTCAAGGAAAAGTTGGGGGGGCGAGAAAGAAAAGAAAAACAACCACCTCTGGTGGCTGTTTTTTTTATTTGTCGCCGTTTCTTAATTTCAATTTAGCCTCGGCAAGCAAGCCCTCCATAAACAAAACAAGAATATCTCTGGAAATAAGGCGATAAGTAAGTGTATATACTAAATACTCATGTTCTTCTTCTAATAATGACACCTTACATGGGTAATTATATCTTTTGTGCAGAGAATGAACAAGCGACATCGCCATTCCAGCGGAAATACGCGCGGTCGCGCCCACAGAGTTGCTCGTTGACGAATCGCCTGTTAATTCGTCTGGCGCGTTATCCTCTGTCCGTATTATTACATTTAGTCGCATAGACCAGTAGCACAGCTCTGCCATGCGTTTTATTTCGTCCATTTTCATGCCCTTATGATATACATGATAATAAAGATACCGTCTGTCTGTGCGTATCAAGGCTTCTCTTAATCTTGCCCCATCTATTTTGTAATTTTTTGGATTCATTTTCAAGTTGGAACATACCTTTTTAAAAACATCAACATACGCCATTGTCCATTGCTTTATCATTTCTGGCGGCGGCGGAGAATAACAGCAAAAATCCACACCCCAATGATTATAAGGGCTAGGCAGGTTTTCATTCATTTATTGAACCTCCCGCGGCTTTTTCCATTTCCTCTTTGTAAATTTCGACACCCTCGTCTATAAGTTGGAAAAGAGCCTCCATAGAGCCATCAATAATCGGCGAGTTTCTCACGTATTCTTTTTCGGGTTTATTGTGTAATTCTTGATAATATTGTAACAATTGTTCTTCCTTAGCCTCCAAAACATTCATATTTGAACATTCCTCTCCTGTACGCATAAATACAACTCCTAGCCGGGGTAAATTTTAGGGAAAATTTACCATAAGCCTTTCGCAGATTGTGTTGTATTTACTTAGTTACTGTATCTTTTCTCGACAATGTACAACAATTGATGTCGAAAGTCAATAGCTTTATTGATTTTTTTGTGTCATTTGAAAACCCACGCCCCATGCCCTATCCGCAAAATCCGCTAAATCCACGCAATCCACTAAATCCACGTTCCATGCCCTTGTAGGGGACGGATAAATCCGTCCCCTACAGGTAGCCGTCACCAAGCCCAATACCGTCCCCCACGATTAGCAGTCACAAAGCCAAGCCCAAGACCGTCCCCCACGATTAGCAGTCACAAAGCCAAGACCAACACCAAACCAACACCAACACCACAACCACACAAAACCAAAACACACAAACCAAACACGGATTTAACGGATTTACACGGATTACGCGGATTCGTTCGTACAAAAATCCACATTCCACAATCCGCTAAATCCACGCCCCACGCCTATCCGTCAAATCCACGCCCCACCACACAAAAAAAAGAGCGTTGACGATTCAACGCCCTCTCTTTACACAACACACCACAACTCCCTAAAGGCTCCGAGGCGACATTCCCACCACACCTCAATCGGCAGAAAGGGGCAAAGCCCCCTCCCCCTCACCCTGCTCCACCTTAGCCACAGACACCTCATAGGCGGTCTTTTCCAAAATCGTATCCTCGTCTATTTTTTTCTGATACTGGCGGCTTTGCATTCTTCCCCAGAGCCGTACGCGCTCGCCTACCGCCAGCTTTTCCGCAAACCGCGCGTTTCTGCCCCATACAATGCACGGTATGTAGTCAGATTTGTTGTACGAGCGGTTTACTGCGACAAGCAGGTCGGCGATTTCTCGCCCAAACGGCGTAACGCGATACACAGCGGGCTTGCACAAAAAGCCTTCGAGGAATACATCGTTTGGGTTGTCGGCGTTGTCGTCGGGCATGGCTATATCCCGCGCAAAAATGGTTAGCACGAGCTTGTTTTTCCTGTCCGTTTCTACATAATTATTGTACGAGCGAATTTGACCCACAATTTTAATGGGCTGACCGATTTTCATTCTTTCGCGTTCTATTATCCGCTCGCTTACCGTTACGGGCAAAATGTCGCTCTGTCCGCTCAACCGCTCGACCTCTACGTCGAGCTGCCAGAAGCCCTCGCCGTAAATCTCGTGGCTAAAGCTCAAATCAGAGGAAATCTTGCCCGCAATGGTGATGGTGTTGTTGTTAATGTTTTCCATGTGTACCCTCCTTTGCATTACCGCTCATATAACGGTAGTATAGCATATTAGCCCAAGTCTGTTTTTAGAACAGACCACGCCGCCGCCGCTCCGAGAACAGACATAGACGCTTCGCCCGAGGAGCGCGCCGCAAACTCGTGCGGCTCTAGCTCTGTTCCGTTTATATTGGTGAAGCCGCGCTGTACACAGACCTGCACGCCGTCCTCCGTTACGCTAGACACGGTTATACACGCGCGGCTATTAAAGCCGTAGGTGATTAGCTTTGCCGAGATATTTTTCAGCAACGCAAATATTTTTTTATCGTCAGAATTTATTAGCAAAAAATCCTCACTGCCAAGGCTTGGCAGAATTTCCGCAAGCACTGGCGAAGCGTCGTCCGCCACAAGTATATTCAGCTTGCACGGCGGCTGCGGTGCTGTTATATGGAAGCACCTCGCCGCGCCGTGGCTAAGGCGTGAAAAAACCTGCGCCATTTCATGGCCGTTTTCGCCGACAATTCCTACATATGCCATAGTTCCCTCCAGACCCATTCTTACATATAAGTGTAAGCAAGTGCATACAAGAATATGCAGTAAAATATTGGAGGTCGTTCATGGAATCCATTCCTACTAAAAAAAATCTATTATCCGCAAAGCAGCATTTAATTCTAGCGAAAAAGGGCTACGAGCTTCTTGACAAAAAGTATACCGCACTTTTACATGAAATAACACAGCACGAAAAAAGGGTCAGGGAGCTACGCGAAAGGGTCGCGCGGCTTTTTGCCGAGGCAGAGAATACACTGGCCGTTGCGCGTTGCTTTTCTAGCTTTTTTGACAATGGCTACGGCGAATGGCAACGAGCGTTAGGCGAGCAGGGCATACCGTATTCTATGAAAAACACATGCGCGGAGCTTGATATAGCAATTATAGCACAACGACAATTTTTACGCTACAAGGAAATTCTCACAAAAGAAGAAGAAATTTTGGCACAGCTGAAAGCGCGCGCCGTTCGCACAAAAAAACGTGCCGCCGCGCTAGACAAAACCCTTATTCCCAAGTACATAACGCGCATTAAATACATTTCCGCACAGCTAGAGGAACACGAACGCCACGAGGTCGGGCAATTTAGAATACACCGAAAGCGTAGACATATGGTATAATTTCTTATAAAATAAAAGATACGATTTTAATGGCGCGCTAAATGAACGTGCCAAGAATGGAGATTCGCATGAAAAAAGTATTCTTATGTAAAGAAATAGAAAAAGACGAAACAAGAACCGCCCTTGTTCCCATGGACGTAAAAAAGCTGGCGGCAATGGGCTACGAGCTTATGGTACAAAGCGGCGCAGGCGCGAGCAGCGGCTATTCGGACGAGGAATACGCGGCCGCAGGCGCGAAAATTGTACAAGCCATAGAGGACGGTTACGCCTTTGCGGACATTGTCGTACGCATAAACAAGCCCGAAAGCGCGGCAGGGCTAAAAAGGGACACACTGCATATTAGCTCCTTTGACGTGTTCAACGAAAAGCCGCTACTGAAGGAATTTGCACAAGCGGGCGTAAAGCTAATTAGCCTAGAAATGGTACCGCGTACCACTTTAGCCCAAAAAATGGATATACAAAGCTCGCAGGCCTCGCTCGCGGGTTATTATGCCGTCATTCTTGCGGCGGCGCGGTTGCCCAAGATTTTCCCCATGATGATGACCCCCTCGGGTACTATTTCCCCTGCCAAGGTGTTTATTATCGGCGTTGGCGTGGCTGGCCTACAGGCGATTGCTACCGCAAAAAGGCTAGGCGCGCGAGTAGAAGCCTTTGACACGCGCCCCGTGGTAGAGGAGCAAGTAAAATCACTCGGCGCGAAGTTTGTCAAAATCGACCTAGGCGAAATGGGACAAACCGAACAGGGCTACGCCAAGGAGCTAACGCCCGAGCAAATTAAAATACAACAAAACGCCCAAGCCAAGGTCTGCTCCCAGTCCGACATTGTTATTACCACCGCCAAGGTCTTTGGCAGAAAAGCCCCCTTGCTAGTGACAAGGGACATGCTCGCCCAAATGAAAGCAGGCTCAATTGTCGTAGACATGGCTGTTTCCACAGGCGGCAACGTCGAAGGCTCACACCCCGACGAGGACGTGTTCACCGACAACGGCGTGCTAATCATAAGCGGCAATACCCTAGAGCGTTTTGTACAAAGGGACGCGTCTAATATGTTTTCTGGTAATATCTTCGCGTTGCTGGAGCATTTCTGGGATAATGAGAATAAGGGGCTAAAGGTGGATATTAGTGACGAGATAATGGCAGGGTGTCTTGTTGTTGCTGATGGTAAGGTTTTGAGGGAATAATCGGGGGCTTTGCCTCTTTTCGCCGATTGATTGGTTGATGTTTTGCGTTCGCAAAACATCAACTTGGTGGGAATTTGCAGGGTATTTGTAGGGGCAGGCTTGCCTCGCCCGAGGTGCGACGGCTAATCGCATGGGGCAAGCGTACCCCCTACAAAAGACCTCGCAATACTCGGGGCGGACAAGTCCGCCCCCTACAAGCCCCTGCACACACCCCACAATGTGCGTTAATAAACGGTGATTAAACACGGATTTGACGGATTTACGCGGATTTTGCGGATTGCATGTATTGCACGAAGTTATGTGGCTCTACACGGACAAAATCCGCGGAATCCGTGTAAATCCGTTGAATCCGTGTAAAGCCCTTGAATCTCTTAAATTTGACCTTTAGTTAAAATGGGAATATATTCTATATATAACTAACAGATAGAAAGGAGCTACTTATGAAAGCTCTAAAAAAAACAATCGTCACACTTACCCTACTACTCACTCTATCACTCGTCACACTACCCACACAGGCGATTTCACAAAACCCTTACGAAGTCGACGACCCTGTAGTTGTATCATTTACCTCTGATGTGCCGTCACGGCTTGTGGAGGGCGACATCGCCCATGTAATACCACGCGGCGGTACAGTAACCGAGCCGCCAATATTCGCGAGCGAGGGGCGCATCTTTAACGGCTGGGACAAAGACCTAAGCAACATAACCGAGGACACCGTAGTAATGTCCACATGGCTAAACATCGGCGCGGTGTCCACAGGCGGTTTGGGCTATGTCTCGACCCAAGACCTAATATACCTAGCGTGGAACGTAGTGGGAAGCCCAGACCATGAAATAGCCGACTACCGCATATCTAACCTATACGGCGAGGATAGACCGCCCACCGAGGAAGACGTGCGTATGCTGCTTCAATACTTGGTGGGCTACAGAATAGAAGACCTTACGTATAGGGAGAGTGACGTGGGTATGCCTACTATCGAGGTGGTGTCGGAGATACCTCGTGGGGGGCTTACTGTCGGTAGTATAGCAATAGAGTACGTAGCTACGCCTAGTGAGGGGGCGTATATAGATAGGGTATGGTATCAGTACGGCCATTCGCAAACAGCTGTATACCTATCAGAAACAAACCGAAACGGGCCAAGGGGTACACTGGGGCAAGCAAGGCTTCCTCTTAGATATGAAGGACAAGAAAATAAACTTACACTCCATGTGGAAGATTCCGCAGGGCTAACGGCGACATATGAAATTGAGGATATGCCGTATCGTATAGACCTAAGCTACGTTGTACCAAATATGCCCGCGGCTGAAGATGCGTTTTCTGATACTCATCGTGTCTATTATACAAATAATCGGCTCTATGTTGATATTGTGGGTCAAGCTGACCCCGGAGATATAGATATGGATGCTATTGCCGAAGCGTTTGCGACTATTGAGGGGGAAATAGAGCGTTTTAACGGTTGGACACTCTTTACTATTTATGTACCCCCTACGGACGAAGATGGGCTTACTGCCAAGGGCGAATATTTGTTAGAAAACTATCCCCATCTGTTTAGGTTTTATTATATAGGACACTTTGCTGGTATATCTGGTTCGGGCGACACAGCCACTAAAGGAGGTGGTTTCTTTGAATCTGGTGTGACTACTGGAAGCTCCTTTCGTACAAACAATCGCTCATGGTGGCACTTGGGTCACGGTTGGCCTCTTCACATTGTTGGCTTTCCTTGGGCTTGGTCTGTTTTTGGTGCACAAGTACGGCAAGGGGTAGAGGTGGGAATAATAGACGATGGAGTTAATCACGAACACCCGTCCTTGCAGATGTTACCAAGTCACACATTTAAGTTTTCACCAGAATCCCATGGCGATGGCTCACACGGAACTGAAGTAATGGGTGTTATCGCCGCCACCCATAATACAGCCGAAATAGCCGTAGGTGCAATCAATATTGATAGGGAATATCTCTATAGTTACAACTCTTATGAAACGCGTGAAACTATAGGCGGACATCGGAATCCTGCGATATTGGCAGGACTTGAAGAGTTGGTTAAAAAGAAAGGGGTTCGCGTTATAAATGTCAGTATTGTAGGGGCAGAACCTATAGACCCATTCATGCTCACAGAAGATGAGGAGGAAGTACCCCGCTTCCCTGCATACAATGACACGATGAATAAATTGATGACAGGGGATGAATTGTTAGAGGAAGAGGGGAGCGACTTTCTCATTATTCATGCCGCAGGGAATAGAACATGGGAAGCACGAAATAACGGTGTATTTGCATTTGTGACAGAACCTGATTTGCGTAAGAGGATAATAACGGTGGGCAGTTCTACAAGAAATGGAGCTATATCAGACTTCAGCAATTACGGCCCATATGTAGATGTCGTTGCTCTAGGTACTCTTATTTCTGTTATTACAGATGAGGGGATAAGATTTTTTAGCGGTACGTCTTATTCCGCACCCGCTGTATCTGCTTTGGCGGCGTTAATATGGGCAGAAGCCCCCGATTTAACCCCCGAACGAGTAAAAGAAATAATCGTACAATCCGCCTACTCCCATGGTCGAAGAATAGTAGACAACCGCACCAACATACCCGAGGAACACCGCAACCGCACCTACTACGAAATAAACGCCCCCGCCGCCCTATTCATGGCGCGCGGCATAGACCCAAACAGCTACCTAGGCAATCCGCGCGATTTAACAGTCAAGCCATACCGCGCCGTAGTGGTAGGACATGTTG
>Ga0099364_10005274_pt1 | contig 19267 bp, 16 predicted proteins | sample TergutTh196P3_FD_73070 | JGI IMG/M metagenome (GOLD analysis project Ga0099364, IMG submission 73070) | Microcerotermes parvus P3 segment gut microbial communities from Pointe-Noire, Republic of the Congo - Th196 P3 | ecosystem: Host-associated > Arthropoda: Insects > Digestive system > Gut ...
CGATCTTCAGGTGCGCGGCATGTGCAGTTTAAGACCGCAAGTGGAAGGGCTGAGTGAAAACATCAGATTGACGTCCATCGTTGGCAGATTTTTAGAACACACAAGAGCTTACTATTTCTACAACAACGGCAACGAAGAACTGTATCTGGGAAGCGCCGATTTGATGCAAAGGAATTTAGACCGCCGCGTTGAGATTATGTTTCCGGTAAATGGCGATTATCTTCGAAAAATAAAAGACGTCATTTTAGAGCAGCACATGAAAGACAACGTAAAATTGCGCATCGGCTTACCGGATGGAACATTTGAAAGATACAAACGATCCAAAAAGGAGCCTGAACTGGATTCTCAAATTTGGATGACGGAAAATCAGGATAAATGGGACTAAATGGATTTGATTTTCAAATTCGGATGACGGAAAAACCAAGATGGGGAGGAAAGGATTTGATAATCTACAACTTGGCACTTTTTTAATTTTGCTGCCAATAATTTGAAATTGTTTTTAAGTAATTATTCAAATCATTTTTCCGTTTTCGTCTATCGGCATAACGCAGCATTTTATTTCGGTTGATTGTGTATTTCGCTAATGCTTCATTGAAAATCGTCCGCATTTCCGCTCCTTGCTGAGCGGAAAAAAGCGTTTCGTCACAAAAAATGTCAACCAGCATTTTTTCGATCGAAACAGTACAAACGCCGCTGACTTTTTGTATCGGGGCTTCGGAAACCAATGTTTTTACAATGCATATTTCTTTATTTTTAGGAGCGTATTTATCTAAAATTTCCGGGTTCGGATTAAGAAAGACAGATAAATTTCGGTCTTTCAAATAATAGAAAACAGCTTCGGAAGTTTCCTTTTCGACCTCTGCCAAATAATAAAATTTTCCCATTTGGTGCTGCATAAATTCATTAAAAACAGAAGTGTGCCACACACAAACAAGACTGAAAGGGAAATCTCTGCTGATTTTTTTGTATATGGATTTTAATTTGACCGATATTTCGGGGAAGTAAGTTATTGATTTCCCCAAACGATATTTTCCTCTCCCGACGCGCTGCAAAACGCCTTTTTGCACCAATGAATAAATACGCCAACGAACCGTCGTTGACTTGATCTGCTCATCTGCGGCACGATAAAAATCAATAATATCCACTATTTCAATAATACCTTTGTCTTTGAAATGTTTCGTTAAACTATCTATATTTAAACTATTCATTGATTGGAGATGTGCTGCAAAGATAATAAAATTTTCGGCACAAAATCAATTTAGTGCCGAAAATTTGATAGCATATTTTTCATTGTTTTGCATACGGAAAGCGATTGTTTATTATTTTTTCAGGATTTGGTCAAAAAAGATAGAATGTTAATTTATTGAATTCATAAAACAACGAATTATGATCCGCCATCTATACATTTTTAACAATTCGTTTTTTTTATTTCCAAAATTCATACCATTTTTTCTTCTTCTCAACAAAAGCCGATCCTGTTTTTTCATCCTGTGCAATTTTCATTTCATCCTGTACAGCTTCCACTTTCTCCTGCACAACTTCTACTTTATCCTGTACTGCTTCCACTTTCTCTTGCACACCTCCCGTTTCATCCCGCAGCGGCACACCTCCCGTTTCATCCCGCAGCGGCACATCTTTCGTTTCATCCTTCAAAGGCGCCGCTTCTTCTTTTTCCTCCGCCTCCGAAATTTTTTTGACTTCCTGTCCTTCTGTCAATTGCGCTTTTTCAATCAGTGGCTGGACTTGAAGCATATATGCTTGATATGTTTTCATCAGTTCTTCATAATTATGATTGACGGCTTTCAGCTGATCTTTCAAATCCGAGATGTGGCGGCGCTGAATCTCGATAATGTTGTTGTCAATTTCTTTTTGAATAATCGAATTGGATCGACTGTTCTCGGAATAAAACGCCGCCAAAGCTTCGGCAGCAACGGCATCGGGATTGCTTTCTGATCGGATTTTTGATTCCAAATCCTTTGGCAAAATCAACCGGATTTTGCCGGAATCTTTCGGAATCGGAGCCGTTTCCTCCTTCGTCTCCTTTTTCTTTTGATCTTTTTTATCTTTGGACATGATTTCACCTTTGAATAAATGAATGAAATGGATGAAGTGATTTAAAAATTCGCCTCTGTAATGATTTTTGAAATACGGTCATGGAAGAATCGGCGATCCATAATTTCCCATTTGGAATGGAAATTTTGAAGAAGCACTTCAATTTCACGCTCGCGGTATTCTTTGTATTTTTCTAAAGCATTTAAAGTTGTTTCAATCTCCGCCAACTTCTTTTTTGAGTCGGAGGAATTGCCGATGCTGTCGCCCGCGGCATCAATGCGGACCATGTAAGAGCCGATGACATCAACAGCGACAACAGCATCATGAAAATCGCCTAAAATGTCTTGCAGCTCTTTAAATTCTTTGATCAGCTGAGGGACAGAGCTGCCTAAACAGTCTTTGAAAAAATCCAATGTGTACCGGAAATTTTTGGCGGCAATGCGCAAACGGTGAAGTTTGTCAACGTAAATAAACGGACCGTCCAGCCATTCATGATAAGCCGTCAAATCAGCGGCCTTCTCATACAAAACAGCGGGCAGTACATCGCAAATTCTGACGGGGAAGACATCGCCTTTTTTATTAATCCGCGGCGTTCCAAGATAAACGCCGCTGTTAAAGGTTTCGTGAAGCCCGATTTTAAAAGATGCGTATTCGCCCGACTTCAAATATTCCACCGCCTTTTTGTGATTTTCATCCCGATCTTTGGAAACGGTTTTGTAAAAAAGAGAAAGAGCCGCCTTCTCAATCTTTTCGTCCTTCATGTATGCATCCGTTTTTTCCAAAAGAACATCCAAGTCACGGATCGTGCCGAAAAAGGAAAGCATTTGCTTGACATTCAATTCTGTCTCCTCCAACCATTTCGGGTCCAAAAAGTCTTTAAAAATCAAATTCGCAGAACGAATTTTCCGAAGCGCGACGCGAATGTCATGGACATCTTCAATGTCTTTTGCCGAAATAACACCGGGCTCTGCTTTTTCAACATCATGAAATTGAGTTTTAAAGATTTTTTCAGCCGCTTCTGCCATCATGTCATCTGAAAGCAGCTTGGCATTTTCGGGTTTTTCAAAAGCGGGAACAACGGATTCGAGAGACGGCAAGGTTGTTTCTTTTGCATCTTTTTCCCTTTCCTTTTCCCTTGTCTCTTTTTCCTTTTCTTTTGGTTCTTTTTCTTTTTCCTTTTTGTCTTTCTTTTTGATTTCAGCGGGCCGGCCGGCAGAGTCCTCTCCTTCGAATGCGGCAGAAGGGGACTTAAAGAGAAGCGGAACATTAAAAACAATATCAACGAATTTGTTTACAGGAGACTTTTTCGGCTTTAAAGTTTCATCGGGAGAAACAAAATCTTCAAATTCGGCAAAATGTTCCTGTTTTGAAAAATCGGCATCATCTGATCTGACGGAATCATTCGAAGCAAAATAAGAAATCTCAAGCCGGCTTTTTTTGGCATCACCAAAAAATACATCGGAAAGTGCAGCTTGGTCAAAAATGCCGATCTCATCGACCGATTCCATGATTTCCAAAAAGGATGACAAAACCAAAGCTTTCTTCTGATAAATCGGCGGAACAAAAAAGCCGGCGTTTCGAATCGCTTTTTGAATGTTTTTCGGGGCGCGTTTTTCCAAATGGTCAAAAATGAAAATCAGCCCAAGCATTTTAAGTTCGTTTAACGAAAAGCCTTGGAGCGGGTGCGTTAATATGATATTTGCGGAAATATCAGGCCGTTCAAATGTTATCCCTTTGCCGATGTCTTTTAAGAAAACGGCCGCTTCTAAAACATCTCGGTCGCGGTCCGATAAACCGTAAGCCGTTCCAATTGCCGCGAATAATTTCTCCGCATTCAAAAGACGCGTTTTTAAACGATCAGCATTGATGTTGTAAAAAGACGCCAGCTCTTTTGCTGTCCAAACTTTCCCATCGGATATCGGCTTTTGGAAATAATAATGGAGAGGGGAGACGATTTCAAAAACAAAAGGAAAAATCTCCAATCTGAGAAACTCAAACGATCGGCGCAATGATAAAACTTCATTCTTGGATAAGCCAAATGTTAAAGCAGCAAACCCAAGAGACATCCCGCTGTCAAGCGCCAGCAAAAGAGAAGCCTTTTTCAAAAACGGATCATTGTTCATTGAGCCGCGGTTTATTAAAAAACCGGTGCTTCCGAATTGGTCTGTCGGATCCGCCGTGTATTTCTTTTCACAGATTTGAATTAAGGCGGCTTTTTCACGCGGCATTAAAAAACCCGAATCCGCCGAATCCAAATCATCGGGCGACACATTTTCGAGATCAACATGATAAGATTTTTTCTCAAATCCGGCGCCGACACCGGCACCTTCTATTTTGTCCCTGTTAAAAAACAGAACAAGGCCGCGGTCAAATTTTGACAAATGGTTGAGATAAATATCGTTTTTAATTTCCTTGACATTTTGAAGGACAGTAACAAAATCTTTCAAATCGCGCGTGGTTCCGTGTGCAAGTTCCGCTTCAAGTTCCATGAAAGTATGTGTTTGCTCGGAAAATTTCAAGCGAACCAAATCGACTGACAAGTCTGACAATATATTTTCGGGAATAAATTCTGTTTCTTTTGTACCGGCTTTGTAAACGCTTTTAAAATAACGATCCTGATTCAGCGTCAGAATCGGAACAAGTTCCATGTCTCCGACAAACGAAAACAAGCATTTTAAAATATCCGGATCGGAAATGTCTGCCACATTCGATTGAAGCGAAAGGTTTTGTTTGAATTCATGGCGCTTATGAACCTCCGTCAAAGACGCGTCCGATTTTTTTAAAGTCCATTCCGCAAAATTCTTTCCCTCTTCCAAACGTTTTCTCAAATAATATCCCAAAGAAAAAAGCAAAAAATCAGGGGTGTCATAAAAAGTATCCGTAAAAAGCGGATGAGATTTATCTTTTAAAACATAATCGCCGACTTGAGACATAGTGGATAAAAAGTCAAATGTTTCTTTTTTTCCGATTCCGAATTTATATTCAATTTCCATTTTAGCCATCCTTAAGATACGGATTCATTTTGTGAAGGTTTTTATTTTAAAATTGTTTTTGAATTTATTTTTACTTGCTTCTTACATATTTTCGTCCACTTATTTATAAGACATCTGCATAAAATATATATTTTTCAAAAAAAAACCAAAAAATCAAAAACATCTTTTTCAAAAAAAATCAAAAAATCAAAAACATCTTTTTAAAAAACCAAATCAAAACAAACTCCGAGAATCCAAAAAGCTTTGGATATTTCGAAATCTCATTTTTTGGTGTTTTCATCATGACCCCACTTTTTATATAATGTGGGTACTGTAAATTATTTATTGTTTGAAAATCAAGAACGAATATTATTTTCGGCGGAAGTGAATAATTTTGACACGTGAAAAAGACATGCTGATGTGGGATGAAACTATTTTTAAACAATCTGATGTCTTTGAACTGGATTATCTTCCTGATTTTTTCCCCCATCGCGATAATCAGCTCAATTCAATTCGCTTTGCACTTAAACCGGCTGTTCGGGGGGGAAGGCCGCTGAATTGTTTATTATACGGTCCCCCCGGCACCGGAAAAACAAGTGCATCTCATAAAATTTTTGAAGAACTCAAAGAATACACGGACAAAGTGCACACGGTCAAAGTGAACTGCCAAATTGATTCAACTCGCTTTGCCGTGATTTCACGCATTTACAAAAGTGTTTTAAATGTTTCGCCGCCGGCATCGGGGGTTTCATTCAACCGCATTTTTGACAAATTGGTGAAAAAACTTATTGACACCGACAAAGTGCTGATTGTGGTTTTGGATGACATCAATTATTTATTTTACGAAGGGCATGCCGATGAAGTGATGTATTCGCTGCTGCGCGCTCATGAACAATATCCGGGATCGCGCATCGGCGTGATCACAATCGTTAACGACCCTGAAGTCATTTACGGATTTGACCAGCGTGTCAGTTCTGTTTTTTTGCCGGAAGAAATTGAATTTCCCCGATACGAATGGGGAGAAATTGATGACATCTTGGCGGACAGAATCCAACACGGTTTTTTCCCGGGCGTTGTTTCAGACGATGTCCGCGAGTGTATTACAGAATACGTCAGCGAAAACGGGGATTTGCGTGTCGGAATTGATTTGCTGAAACGCTCCGGTCTCAATGCCGAAAAGCGATCGTCCCGAAAAATAGACATCGAAGATGCCAACAAAGCATATGCTGCCTCTCGCTCTCTTTATTTAACCCGCATGTTTTCCGTTTTATCCGACCATGAAAAGTACATCGCAATCCAAACGGCAGAAGCGGAAGAAATATCCACCGGCGACTTGTATGAAAAATTCAAAATGCATACCGGAATCGGCTATACCCGTTTTTATGAAATCGTCAACAAAATGATTTCCGCCGGCTACCTGACAGCCGATTTTTCAGGCAAAGGCTCCAAAGGAAGAACGCGTCTCATTCGCTGCGGATTCAAAAAAGAAGAACTCAAAGAGTTGCTCAAATAAGACAAAAAAACGAGGAACGCCGGATTGTTTCCAATATCATAATCATAATATTGTTTTTTTAAAAGGTGAAAAAATGCGGGGTCGTTTCCAATATCAAGATACTGTTTTTACAGGAGATGTTTTTGACGGCATTGTCTATCCTGATCCGATATTTCAGTAGCTGGATGATGAATATTCTGTTTCATCCGTTTTAATTTTGCCGCCTGTTTGCCCTTCTAAAATTATTTGCGTCGGTCTGAATTATGTCGACCATGCCAAAGAGTTGAATATGCAAAAGCCGAAAACACCGATTTTGTTCTTAAAACCGCCGTCTGCCGCCTTGCCTCACGATGGTTTGATCATTTATCCGCAGGAAAGCAGCCAAGTGGAATATGAGGCGGAATTGGCAATTGTGATCAAAAAAGGCGGTAAAAATATTTCAGAAACGGAAGCAATGGATTATATCCTCGGCTACACCTGTTTTAATGACGTCACGGCTCGAGATTTGCAGCGCGCCGACGGACAGTGGACGCGCGCCAAAAGTTTTGACACATTTGCGCCGTTTGGACCCTTTATCGTAACACCGGAAGAATTAGAACAAAAAGGGCTGTCGCCGAATAATTTGGAAATTATCTGCCGCTTAATTAATCAGGGCGAAGAAATTCGGCAGCATTCGACAACTTCCGAATTTATATTCAGCATTCAAAAAATCATTTCTTTTATTTCGTCCATCATGACATTGGAAGAAGGCGATGTCATTGCCACCGGAACGCCCCCCGGCGTCGGTGAACTTAAAGACGGCGACATTGTCGAAGTCGAAATCGAAGGAATCGGCATCCTCAGAAACACAGTTGTTTCTCAATAAAGTTCCAATCGGTTTCAATCGGTTTTAATCGTTTCCAATAAATTTCAATAGATTTCAATCGTTTCCAATCGGTTCCTTTTTTTTAGAATGGGAAGGATTAAAAATATTGAAATTGTTTTAAAAGTAAGGTTTGTCCCATGTTGTTTGATCAAGCATATACAGAATTGGAATTGATTGACCGGCACATTCGTGTCTTAAAATTTGTTGCAGAGAGGGGACCAATCGGCATTTTAAAGCTGGCGGAAGAAACCGGACTGCAGGCGCACAAAATACGCTATTCGCTGCGCATCTTGGAACAAAACGGACTCATTAAGCCCTCGCCCCAAGGCGCCGTTGCAGGCGACCGCCTTGAAGAATTTATGGAAACAGCCGATCTGGAATTTGAAGAAATCAAACGGCTGACAAACATGATCGAAGAAAACGGAAAACAAATTGTTCACAAAAAATAATCTGCCATTTATTTTTTTTTGACAAAAGCTAAATATCAAATAATAGTGTAATCGTAACTTTTGAATCATTAAATTGTTTGAATCATTAAATTGGTTTAACTCAATTTGAACAATAATCCGTTATCCGTTTATCAATAATTAAAAAACATGGGAAAAATATGTCTCTTGACCCGAAAGATTTGGACACGATTGAAAAATATACGCTTCAAAACGCCGTGAAATATGAGGCTGTGCCGCAAGAAAAAGCTGTTCTTGGAAAAATCATGGGCGTTTGTCCGCACCTTCGTGCAAGTGTTTCTGACGTCACCGCCGCCATCCAAGAAATTACAACGCGTCTTGGCAAAGAGTCCCCGGAGGACTGGGCGCGCCGCTTAGATGAAATTGCACCGGAATTGGCAGCTGAAATTACAACAAAAAAGGAACCTGAAAAGGGATTGAAAGCCTTAAAAAATGCCGAAGCCGGCAAAGTCGTGATGCGTTTTGCACCCAACCCAAACGGGCCGCCGACAATCGGAAGTTCTCGCGGCATGATTATCAACTCCGAATATGTCAAAATGTATGACGGCGAATTTATTTTAAGATTTGATGACACCGACCCCGACCAAAAAAGACCGATGGTTGAAGCTTATCAATGGTATGTTGATGATTTTAAATGGCTCGGCGTTGTTCCCCAAAAAATCGTCTGCGCCTCTGACCGATTTGAATCCTATTACCAAATTGCAGAACAACTCATTGATATGGGAAAAGCTTATGTTTGTTTCTGCGACAGTGAAACTTTTAAGGACTTGAAAGATCACAAAAAAGCCTGTCCGCATCGCGATACTTCGCCGGAAGAAAACATGGCGTATTGGAAAAAAATGCTTGCCGGCGGCTATGAAGAGCGTGAAGCGGTTCTCAGAATTAAGACGGATATTGAACACAAAGATCCTGCCCTTCGTGATTGGGGGGCGTTTCGCATCCTGAAAAAAGATCACCCGAGACCGGAAGTCGGGAACAAATATGTTGTTTGGCCCCTTTTGGACTTTGAAGGCGCTGTTGAAGACCACATGCTTGGAACCACCCACATCATTCGCGGCAAAGACCTGCAAGACAGCGGCAAGCGTCAAAAATATATTTATGATTATTTGGGCTGGACGTATCCGATTACCACACATTGGGGGCGCGTTCGCATTGAGGAATTTGGAAAACTCAGTACAAGCGGCATTCGTTCAGCCATTGAAAAAGGCGAATACACCGGCTGGGACGACCCGCGCCTTCCGACAATCATGGCAATCCGCCGCCGCGGAATTTTACCTGAAGCCTTGAAGAAATACATGATTGAGATGGGCGTTGGGGAAACCGATGTCAGCATCAGCATGGAAACATTGTATGCCGAAAACAAAAAAATCATTGATCCGATTGCACACCGCATGTTTTTTGTTGAAAATCCGGTTGCTATGACCATTGACGGCTTAGACGACCAAACCGTTCACGCACCGCTGCACCCAAGCAAACCGGAAACGCGTGACATTCAAGTCGGAAACAAAGTTTATGTAACGGAAGACGATGTTAAAAACATGGCCGCCGGCACAAGCATTCGGCTAAAAGACTTGGCAAACATTGAAATCATATCATTGTCCCCGCTGACAGCAAAAATGATTGACAACAGCATGGAAACCGCCAAGAAAAATAAAATGAAAATTATCCACTGGGCACCGTTTGATGGCGTAAATGTCACCGTTCTCGGTCCCGAAAAAACATCCAAAGGCATCGGTGAACATCAAATCACAAAAGAATTGGATAAAGTTGTTCAATTCGAAAGATACGGATTCTGCCGCATTGATGAAGTCAGCGGAAACGATGTTGTTGCTTATTACACACACAAATAAAGAATTTTGTTCGAAGCTTAATCCCAAAACTCAATCCCAAAACTTAATCCTAAAACTTAATCCTAAAACTCAATCCCAAAACTTAATCCTAAAACTTAATCCTAAAACTTAATCCTAAAACTTAATCCCAAAATTTGTTTCAGCATAAATTTATCATTATATCACTTGTAATCATCATATCAAACTTATAAATTATCGGAGAAATGAATATGAAAATTTTAGTCAGCGACACTCTTTCTGAGGAGGGTTTGTCGATTTTAAAAGAAAGCGGTTTTAATGTTGTTGTTAAGACCGGTTTGTCTGAAGATGAACTTGTCAAGGAAATCAAAGATGCCGACGCTCTTGTCATTCGAAGCGGCACCCAAGTGACGGCAAAAGTCATCGAAGCCGCCGGCCAATTGAAAATCATCGGCCGCGCCGGTGTCGGTGTTGACAACGTCGATACGGATGCCGCCACAAAAAAAGGAATCATTGTATCAAACACGCCGGACGGCAACACGCTTTCTGCTGCCGAACACACTTTTGCCATGATGATGTCTATGGCAAGAAATATTCCTCAAGCCTATGCTTCCCTTCGTGCTGAAAAATGGGAACGGAACAAATTTATGGGCGTTGAGCTCAACAAAAAGATTTTAGGTGTTGTCGGCTTAGGGCGAATCGGGGCTGAAGTTGCCAAGCGCGCCCAGGCTTTTAATATGCAGATTCTGGGTTTTGATCCGTTCGTCTCCGAAGAGCGTGCCAAATCCATGGGCATTACATTAACCACCGTTGAAGAAATTTGTAAAAAGGCGGACTTCATTACCGTTCACACGCCGCTGACAAAAGAAACCAAAAACATCATTGACGCCAAAATGTTTGGCGTGATGAAAAAATCCGCCCGCATCATCAATTGTGCCCGCGGCGGCATCATCAATGAAGAAGATTTGGCGGAGGCTGTCAGCTCCGGAAAGATCGCCGGCGCTGCCATTGATGTGTTTGTGAATGAACCGCCGACCGAATCCGGACTCATAAAGTCTGATAAGATTATCGTTACGCCCCATCTTGGCGCCTCCACCATTGAAGCTCAAATCAATGTTGCAATTGATATTGCTCATGAAATCATTGATGTTTTAAACGGCGAAGGTGCCAAAAGCGCTGTCAACATTCCGGCCGTTCGTGCTGATGTCAGAGAATTTTTAGACCCCTACGTCCGTTTGGCTGAAATTTCGGGAAAGATTGCCGCGACTCTTTTTGAAAAGAGCTATGACAAAATTGAATTGGAATACAAAGGCGACATTTCTGCAAAAGACGTCCGCACCGTGACGTTGGCGGCTTTAAAAGGCGTTCTTCAAACAGCTGTCGGCGCCGGCGTCAACTACGTAAACGCTCCGGGTCTTGCCAAATCACGCGGCATTGAGGTCAGCGAAAAGAAAACAGAAAAGGCGGACGAATACGCATCCGTCTTTACATTAACCGTTTCCGGCGGCGGCAAATCCAAGACTGTTTCGGGAACCGTTGTCGGCAATGACATCAAAATCATTCGGATCGATCAAAGCCGTGTGGATGTTTTCCCGTCAGCCCACATGATTTTCGCCGACCACATCAACAAACCAAACGTGATCGGACCGTGCTGCCAGGTTCTTGGCGCCAACAACATCAATATTTCCGGTATGCAGGTTGGACAGGTTAAAATCGGCGAAGCTACAATTATGGTTATCAGTGTTGACAGCGATGTTTCTGAAGCGGTTTTAAAGAAATTAACGACTGTTGACGGCGTTTTGAGTGCGAAGATTGTGGATATGTAAAAAATCGTTCTCTAAATATATATTGGTGGTAATATGAAAAAGGAATTAAAAACTTTAACTCAATTATTTTCAAACAACATTTTTAGAATACCAGATTATCAAAGAGGATTTGCATGGGGTGAAAAAGAAATAAATGAATTCTGGAATGATCTTATAAGATTGGATACAAATTCAAAAAAAGAACATTATGTTGGGGTTTTAACATTAGAAACGGCAAAACCAGATAATTATAAAAAATGGTTTGATGACGTTTGGCTTGTTGAATCAAAAAATTATGAGCCATATTATGTTGTAGATGGACAACAGCGGCTAACAACGTCAATAATTTTAATAAAGGCAATTATTGCAACAATGAAAAACAAAAATATACAAAAATTAAAAGACGTTCCTTAGCAAGAAATGTGTACTCGGTTTATATATGAATCAAAAGATGAAAACAAATCTTTTTCTTATTTATTTGGATACGAAAAAGAGAATCCAAGTTATTTCTATTTAAAAGATGTTATTTTAAAAGATATTGTGTTTTCAAATAATAACATAAATCAAAATACATTTGAAACATCGTATACTGCCAATTTAGAGTTAGCAAAAAATACTTTTTTAAAACATATGGAAAATATGGAAATAAGTGATTTAGAAAATATATAGCATAAAATCTCCCACAGATTTTTATTTAATGTTTTTGAAATTACACAAGAAATGGATGTTTGTGTTACTTTTGAAACAATGAATAATAGAGGTAAAAAATTATCTAATTTGGAGTTATTAAAAAATAGATTAATATATTTATCTACATTGTTTAATTCAGGGGAAGATATTAAAAATAGATTAAGACGTGACATAAATGATTGTTGGAAAGATATATATCATCTACTTGGAAAAAATAGAAATGAACGATTAAAAGATGATGATTTTTTATATGCGCACTATTGTATATATTTTGAAAGCATATTAAAAAAAACAGATAAAGGGTCACGCAAATGCAAAGATTTCCTCTTAAAAGAATATTTTGTTCCAGAGGAAATAATAAATAATCGCCTTGAACCTACAAATATATTTGATTATGTAACTGATCTGAAAGAAGGAATTAAAAGTTGGTACTATCTAAGTAACCCAACAGATTCTCCATATAACAAAGAAACAAAAGAATATCTTCGAAAAATAAATTATATTGTTTCCGAAAACATAGATCAAAGGAGTTTTCATGTACCAAACATAGATGTTTTTTTATTCACTTGTTTTAAACAAACAAATGGTAAAGAATTTTTGGCACTTCTAAAAATCTTGGAAAAGTACCTATTTCTAACATTATTTTATCCAGATGGAACTTTTCTATATCGTTATTTAAACCCTATCTTCGATACAAATCAAAAAGTTACTGAAATAGTAGGGTTGGGTCAGGGCCGCATACCTAGGCTAAGACTTTCAAATGAGAAAACTAACGTATCAGAAATCATTCAAATAATTAATATCGTAATAAAAGAAATGCAAAGCTCCGAAGAGAGAAAAAGAAATACAATTGAATATTACAATAAAAGAGGCTTTTATCAACAGCTTTTTTTAAAATATTTCTTAGCAGAATATGAAATCTTTTTATCGAAACAAAGCAGGAACTATGAAGAAAAATTAAATCGTGATAAATATTTCAAAAAAGATTTAGATTCAATAGAGCATATTCTTCCTATGAATATAGGCAATAATAAATACTGGCAGGAAAGATTTGGAAGTTCAAAATTCAGCCAATATAAAAGAAAGGCTCTTCAAAATTCTTTAGGAAATCTAGTAATAATAACAGTTGAAAAAAATGATAAAATGAAAAACCGATCCTTCCCAGAAAAAAAAGGGGCCAATTCTAATTCCATCGGTTTTAGATATGGTAACTACTCAGAAATACAAATATCTGCATATGAGGATTGGACAGAAAAAGAGATAAAAGATCGTGGAATGAACCTTATTACTTTTTTAAAAAGAAGATGGGGGATAGTAATAGGTGATGGAACAAAATCAGATAAATTGATGTTTTTAGGACTTGAATTTTTAAAAGAGAGAGAAAATGATTGAAAGATTTAATGAAGTATGCGAAGATTTCAAATATTGCCCTGAATTGTACACGGAAGAAGAAATTGCCGCCGTCGAAGAACACATCTCGGAATATTTCGGCGACTTCCCCAATGTTTTTCATGAATTGGTCTCTCCCGATATTCATGTCGATATTGCCGCCATTCCGCCAACGCCTGAAAAAAACTTTTACACTTTTGTTACAATGGGCATGGGTGCTCATCGCATGACTGTTCCAAAGGAGCTTGAGAAATATCAATTAGAGCGTGCTGAACTTTTGATTAACATGCCCGCAGACTGGAACATCAACAGCAATGATGAAAAAGATTATTGGCCGCTTCGCTGGTTGAAAATTATGGCGCGCTTGCCCGGTGAACAAGAAACGTGGCTGGGCTGGGGGCATACTGTTCCTGCCGGTGAGCCGTTTGCCGAAAATACAAAATTAGAATGCATGCTCCTCGTTTCACCCGTTCCTTTTAAAGACGGCGCCGAAAAATGTATTCTTCCTGACGGCGACGCTATTGTTTTCTATCAAATGATTCCGATTTATGAAGAAGAAATGAATTTTAAATTGGACAACGACGCTGAAGAACTGCTGCAAATGTTTGATGATGACATGTTTGAATATGTCAAGATTGACCGCAGAAATGTTTGCGAAGGGCGGTAAAATAAAACGGTAAAACAAAACGGTAAGACAAAACGGTAAAACAAAACGGTAAGACAAAACGGTAAAAATAAAAGGTAAAAATAAAAGGTAAAAATAAAAGGTAAAAATAAAAGGTAAAAAAACAAACCCTTTTTTTTCATTTGCGGACAACTTTCAATATCCTGTGGTCAACAGCGTTTTTCGGGCATCCTGCAATACATCTTTTACAGCTTGACCCTAAACATTTTTGGCTGTCGATGACAATGTTTCTTGCCGGTCCGTATTTATGAACAGTAATGGCATTTTCGGGACAGACGTCTTCACATTTGTGGCAGTAAATACATCCGACAGCTTGGGCTTGCAAAAAGACGCCAATGCTTTCGACCATTTGGATGCTTTCTCCGACGTCGTCGATGTCGCGAATGACACGGCGTTCAATGTTTGGGTCGGGATCATCGTGCGGAAATGGTTTGACGCCAAACATTTCAACCATTTGGTCGTAAATTTCCATGCTCATGCCCTGTTCCCAATAGGATAATTCGCAAAGATAGACGTTTTTAAATGTATCGGATGTTGCCATCATCAAGTGGTCGGCTTTGATTTTCTTGGCCATTTGGCGGATTTCTTCTAATTTTTCGGGATGTATCGCTAATTTTCGAGCCAAACCAATTGATGTGTTGCCGAACTGAACGATATTTTTGGCATAACCCGGAACGGATCCCAAATAGGCGGCTTTTTTGCCGTCAACGTATGTTCCGGTCGCACCCGAAATGTAGGCAAATTCCAACTCGCTGTAGTCTAAGCCTGCCGCACTCATTAATGTAAGCTGGGCAGCTCGAATAGCGCCGACGGCTTTTCCGATTTCGATCACATCTTTTTCGGTAATTTCAATGTTTTTTCCGAGGATGACTTTGCCGTTTGGAAGTTTTGGAATGGTGGCCATCAGTTTGCTTTTTAATAAAAGCGAAACGCAAGAAATGACGCCCGTTCCTGTAATGCCGACAGCCGCCGTCCCTTTTTCAATAATTTCGCCGGTTACGGGATTTACCAAATCTCCTTTTCGGATTTGCATTTTGTCATCCAAAACCGATAAACGCCAGTAATCGCCTTCGATGTTAATATCCGATATGGCGCCGGGACCTGCCAGCATGCCGCACGGGATGCCTTGTCCTTCAATAGAGGGACCGGCAGCAGCGCTGGCCGTAATTATTTTGTCGCCGACTTTAATTGCCATTTCGGCGTTTGTTCCATAATCGGTGACAAGGCACGGTTTTTCTTGCGTATAAAAATCGGTTTCTGTCATCATTGCCAAGGCGTCGGCGCCGATTTCGTGGCGGATTGCCGGCGGAACAATGATTTGGCAGTTTGGCAGATCACAAATGCCTTTAAATAATTCGTCGGCGGGAAAAATGCGGGCGTCTCTTTCGACATTTTCAACACCCAGCTTCTTTTGTTTGGATTCGCCGGCGTAAGCCAAGTCCCGAATTTCAATGTTTTGAAACAATGAGAGTTGGATTGGGTTGCCGCAAATGGCAATATATTCCACCAATGCTAAATCAATTTCAAGTGTACTTAGCATTTTTTTGACTGTTTGAAGCATCACTTCATTTGCCACATCTTCGCCGGTGACGATTGCAAATTCCAAATGGTCAATGACGTTGCCGCCGGGGAGCGGATGCCCCATTGTAATGACAGTTTTAATGGTTTTGTTCGTTTTTCGCTCAATCAATTGAGCCCGAAAGCCGCTCGTTCCAAGATCCAAAGCAATCGCGTACATCACGTTTCCCCTTTACTTTTTAAATAATGTTTGTTGTTTTAATTTAATCTTGTTTTAATGTTTTATAACGTTATTTAATGCTTTTTTAATCTTGGCTTGACGTTTTATAATGCCGTTTCAATGTTATCTTGGCGTTGTTTATTTTGAGGGGCTGTTCAAAATACATCCACTCATTTATTTTTTTAACTTTTACCATTTTATTCAGGAATAATTATATGAATCTTTAAGAGTATTAAGAATTCGAATTTACCCGATCGCTCTTGTTTTTGAATCTTGAAAAAAATTGAAAAGAATCTTGAAAAGAATTGCAAAGAACCTTGGAAAGAATTGCAAAGAACCTTTCTGCTTTTCAATGGCTTCAAAAACATTTTGAATTGATTAAAAAACATACGGGTAAACAGCAATTAAAAACAGCAATTAAAAACAGCAATTAAAAAACAGGACGATTGAATTATGTTTTCATAACTTCGATTAAATAATGGGGAATAAAATATGACTTACACACCAAAAGAGAGATTAAACCGCGTTTTAAACAAACAAGAAGTTGACAGAATGCCTGCTGTTTGTTTCACACAAACCGCAACCGTTGAACAAATGGAAGCCATTGGTGTTTTTTGGCCCGAAGCTCACGAAAATCCGGAAATGCTTGCAAAACTCGCAGAAGCCGCTCACACAGTTGCCGGTTTTGAAGCGGTTCGCGTTCCGTTTGACATCACGGCAGAAGCCGAATTTTTCGGCTGCAAATTAAAGGCGGGTACGCGTGAACAGCAGCCCTCCGTTATCGGTCATACGATCTCCACGCCGGATGATGTTAAAGCACGGGAAAATTTTAAGTTTGGCGGCGACGCACGTGTTGACCGAATCATTCAGTCCATAAAAATCCTTGCCGACAAATACGGCAGCACCCTCCCGATTATCGGTTCCATGATCGGACCTTTCTCCCTCGCACAGCACCTAAACGGCGACAACTGGTTTATGGGGATCATGACAGAAGACCCCGTTGTTCATCCGCTAATTGACATGTGCACCAATTTCTGCATCCAATACGCTGAAGAAATGGTGAAAGCCGGCGCAGACACAATCGTTATCATCGACCCGACAGCCAGCTATGAACTCCTCGGCGATGAATTTTATGACAAATTTGCTGTCCCGTATCATCAAAAAATTGTTCAAGCGATGAAAAAATTGAACATCCCGACAGTTCTTCACATCTGCGGCGACACGACAAAAGGCATTGCTCTTATGGACAAGTCGGGCGTTAACGCAATCAGCGTCGATCAAAAAGTCAATCTCACAGCCGCATCCGACAGTTCAAAGACCGCCATTATCGTTGGAAACCTTGACCCCGTCCAACTTCTCTGGAAAGGCGAGCCGGCAGCCATCAAAGAAAAATGCGCAGAAAATTTCACCGGCGGCGCAAAAATTGTCACGGTCGGCTGCGGTATTGTAACGGCAACCCCAACTAAAAATTTACAGGCTTTTGTTGAAGCCGTAAGGGAAATGAAATACTGATTTTAATGGAATCTTCGGATTCCATTTTTTACTTTTTTTTGAAGTCGAAGCTGTTTAATTCAGCCGCAACGGGCAACGATTGAATGGCGGTTGATTCGGTTATTGAATCTCTAAAAGCCTTTTTCCTAAAACATCGAAACCCCCCTCAATTTTTGTTTTCAGTAGCGCAGCGGATGAAAGCAAAAATTGAGCGTTTTCAAAAAAAAAATATGTTTTTACAGAAACTGTTACCGCTTTCAAAAAAAATATGTTTTTACAGAAACCATTACCGTTTTTAATGTTGCTGCCTTTAATGTTGCTGCTTTTTCTGATCATTGACACCGCTGTCGTTATTTCTATTAACTTAAAAAACAAATTCACATTTTTTTTATTTTATTTTTTTTAAGTCGAAGCCGTTCGATTCAGCCGCCTTAGGGCGACTGATCGAACGGGTGGTTGATTCGGGTTTCCATGCCGGTAAAGAAAAAATGAAACATCTTTTATATTACATCAATAAGAATGGGGTACCCGTTTCCTAAATACATCAGGCGGCTTTAAGGAAAACGGTACCCCGGGTTTGAATTGCTTCATGAAAATGATGTTTCGGGTTTGAAAAAGATAATCAGGGCGAAACCGTTTTCAAAAATCAAATACAGGGGTGTTTTTCATTTTTTTGCTTTTGTTTTTTTGATTTATTTGATACTTGTTTATTATTGCTTACACTTTTTATTCTTCATTTTTCTGTAAATATAAATCGCCATCCGTCGGAATGTAAACCTTTTGTTTTAATTTAATATGTTTACCATCACCAAAACCTTAATATGAAAAGTATTGAATTAGATTTGTCACTATTATTAGATACTAAACAAAACCCGTTTTAGTTTCTGAAAAACCATTTCTGCTTAATATTAATTTATACCTTAGAGGTTACCATAATGAAAGAAATCAGAATACATGGGCGCGGCGGACAAGGTTCCGTTACAGCCGCCGAACTTCTTTCCATTGCCGCCTTCAGTGACGGCAAATTCAGCCAAGCTTTTCCGGCTTTCGGTGTGGAAAGACGCGGTGCTCCGGTCCAGGCATTTATGCGTTTGGACAGCATGCCGATTCGCATAAGAAGTCAAATTTACGAACCGGATTATGTGATCGTTCAAGACCCGACGCTTATCGATGTTGTCAATGTGGTCGGCGGCTTAAAAGATACAGGTGCTTTGATCATTAACACCAAAGAGTCTCCTGAATATTTTATTAATAAAAAACTGAACACAAATGCGAAAATCATGACCGTTGACGCGACCAAAATTGCCATGGACATCATGGGCGTGCCGATTGTCAACACCGTTTTGCTGGGGGCGTTTGCCGCAGCAACCGGAGAAGTAGCCGTCACATCCATCCAAGAAGCGGTTAAAGAAAGATTCCCCGGAAAAGTCGGCGAAAACAACGCACAAGCCATTCAAAATGCTTATGATTTTGTCAAAAAGGAGATGAAAGCATGAAGATTACAATCGGTGCTATCTGTAATCCCGGAACAGCCATGGAAAACAAAACAGGCGGCTGGAGAACATTCATGCCGGTCTTCGATTACAGCAAATGTATTCGCTGCGGCATTTGCGAGACGGTTTGCCCGGACATGTGCATTTATCCTGATCCGGCAACAGCCAACGACAAAGGCAAATGCACCTTTGCAGTCAATTATGATTATTGTAAAGGATGCGGCATTTGTGCCAACGAATGCCCGAAGAATGTTATTACAATGACGCTGGAGGAAAAATAATGGCCGTCGATCCGAAAGACAAAGCAAAAATGAAAGTGG
>Ga0099364_10005275_pt1 | contig 19265 bp, 15 predicted proteins | sample TergutTh196P3_FD_73070 | JGI IMG/M metagenome (GOLD analysis project Ga0099364, IMG submission 73070) | Microcerotermes parvus P3 segment gut microbial communities from Pointe-Noire, Republic of the Congo - Th196 P3 | ecosystem: Host-associated > Arthropoda: Insects > Digestive system > Gut ...
CATCGAGTAATAAAATTTTAGGTTGCAATAGCAGGACTTTTGCTAGCGCAGCACGTTGTTGTTCGCCTCCCGACAAGTCATAGGGGTGGCTCTCAAGAAGACCATCAAGACGACAGAGCTTCACCATCGTGGCGAGCCGCTTTTGTTTTTCATCTTTCGGCATCTTGCGCTCAGACAATATCTCAAGCAAATCCTCACGAACAGTTTTCGCAACAAATAAAGATTGTGGATTTTGGGGCAGGGTATATACTATCTCATTAGTTTCGTCACGTTTCGCTCCCGTTGACTTTCGTACTCGCTGTGCACCGTCATTCTGCAAAGAAGGTGCGCGTTCGTTTTGTTGCTCTGCACGCTGGTATTGATAAGTCTTCGTTCTGCCGCGATATGGCTCATATAATCCGCCGATCAGCGATAGCGTGGTCGTTTTACCTGTCCCATTGCCACCTAGTATCGCGGTTATTTCGCCATAATTCGCTCGAAATGACAATCCCTTTATGACATCAGGCAGATTTTTTTCGTATTTGAACCACACTTCCTCAATCTCAATGGCAGGTTTGGATGTTAATGGTGCATAATCATTATCATTACTATCTATTTGGGCATAATTAGGATTGGCTATATTTTGCTCCGCTAGCCAATTCGCTCCTTCACGAACCGTGATTGGCACTGTGATTACTGTCTCTGATTCCGGGTTTTGAATTTCGATTTCCGGCTTTGTCCGGTGGACCGTGCCGCTAACGGCAGCCCATACACGCATTGGTGTCGGCATTGCAAGAAACATACTGTTGTCACAATCACGCAGTTTCATGGCAGTTTCCTTTGGTATACCATCAGCTATAATCCGCCCTGTATCCATAACAACAGCACGTGTGGACAGTGGAAATGCTTCTTCCAATCGGTGTTCCGTGAGGATTACTGTCACACCAAGTTCTCTGTTTATTTTGCCTACTGCTCCTAGAAATTCACCCGCAGCGATCGGGTCGAGCTGGCTAGTAGGCTCATCGAGTATCAGCGCGGATGGTTGCAATGCCATGATAGATGCAAGCGCAAGCATTTGTTTCTGACCGCCTGACAACTCAGTCACAGGCTTGTGAAACCATGTCTGTATTCCAAAAAAGCTCGCCATTTCAGCAACGCGCAGGCGAATCTCCGGTGTTTTCACCCCAAGGCTCTCAAGACCAAAAGCCAGTTCATGCCATACTTTATCCGTGACAATCTGGTTATCAGGCGACTGCATAACGAATCCTATCAATGCAGTCGCGTCATATGCTGATAGTTCATGAAGCACAGTGCCTTTGAAGAATATGTTCCCTGTCTTTATACCATGCGGTATGGTGGATGGTTTCATATGCCGCAGTAATGTGGTCTTCCCACATCCGGACGGGCCGCACAATGTGACAAATTCACCGCGTTCAATCACCAAATCAATGCCATTGAGCGCGGGTCTTTCTCTGTTTGGATATGTAAACGCCAAGTCTTCGATTTTGAAAACTTCCATGTTTCGCGATTTCTCCCCCATTGTTCTCTTAATCCACCCATTACGTTAGGTTCATTATGCTCGTCTGCTATAGATGGCTTTCCAAACCAAGTCCTCTTTTATGTTGACAATTAACGGAAATACCCCAAGCGCGAAATAAGCTGCAAACACAATGAGTGTCGCACCTGTCCACTCTCCTTTGATTGTAGGGAAGTATCGAAAGTGGTACACCCCCATGAAATTGCCCGCAACTACTATAGCAGAACATATCAATATATGAAGAAGCGCAAACCTATCCCGTTTGTCAAAGCGGAAAATCGAAAACGCGGTTCTACCCGGAAGGCCATAACCGCGACCTTTCATGCTGTCGGCAGTTTCAATCGCGTTCTCAAGCGCCCATGTCACCATTATTGAAAGTATCTTGATACCATGCTTCATTTTTTGAAGCAGATTTCCGCTCGATACATCCCTGCCGATACATTTTTGCGCGTTAGATATGACTTTTATCTGATCTCTAAATCGAGGAACGAGACGCAGCGCCATTGAGAGTATAAGCGATAATGCGGGGATTATCTTCCCAAATAAAAACACGAACTTATCTGATGTCATTATCACGTTGAAACAGCTATACCACGATATGACGGTGACAAGCATTATCGATGCGGATATTCCATATAGAATTGATTCCAGGGTTAGCGGGTTGCCATCCGGTAAATATGTAAGTATAGTGCCTCCCTGATGATTAAACAAAGGATTGATGAGAGCGGCAATAACGAACATGGGTAGCATATATATCAGATTGAACCTGACCGCCTTTTTTCCATTTAGATATACTGAAAATGTAATAGCGCATAATAGCGACATTGCGAGACAAACCGGGTGAGTGAAGAACATTGCAAACCCGATGACGGCAACGAAGTAAAGCAAGCTGATAAATGGATGAAATCCCGCGAATGCGTCTGCATTTTTCATTCGCGACTCATTTAGTATATTCTCTTGTGCTTTTTCTCTGCGCACAGTTAATCTCCTGTAATAATTCCTCAAGAATCCTCTTGACCCAATGAGCCACCGAGCATATATTCGCCAAGGTCGTGTCCGAGGTCGCATGTGTAGTGCCACTCGATCACATCTCCCGGCTGTAGCTGATAGCGCGATGACCCATAATTGGGAAACCATCCATTGACTTTATACATCCAACCTGACAGTTCTCCCACATCGAACTCATAGAGGTTATTTATTGCTTCAATATAAGCTGAGTTGTAGATTGGAGTGTTGCGAAATGTCATGTGAATCCCGGCACGCCTCATCTCGCGTTGCAGTATATTAAATACACTCTCACCCTCGTATGCTGTAATGGTCGTCGCGGGAAATATAACTCCATCATCTGGTACAAGCTCATGCTTTTCTCTATTGAGCAAATTCATGTTCGCAAGTATTGTGTCGCAGCGCACTACAAGTGTGACTGTAAACGAATCATCGCCGGTTACCATGTCCTCCGGTTCGACCGGTGCCGGTCTATCATCAGGTACTTGCGATGTTTGATATCTGTCAAGTCCCGTGTCAGGGTTAATATCCATCTCGGATGAACTCGAAGGGGATTCAGTCGATGCTGAGTCACCCTGTGTTGTCTCGCTCTCCGATTGTTCTGCATCGTTCTCAGGAAGTTCAGCACCGCTCAGAGCATCTTGTTCTTCAAATGGTCTATCAGACGATTCGACATGCTCCATGTTTTCCACAATGGAATTATCACTACCCAAAGGAGGCAACGATACCGTTTCATCAGTTTCTGATGTAGTTTTTGATGTTTCTGAAAAGCTTGATGTTTCACCGAGCCGGGAAAGTGATTCATCAGTTTGTGCCACTGCATCTTGCGCGGATGATGTGTCTCGTTTATTGTAGTTGCCGCCCCAAAACCAAGCAATCGAAAGGGCTGCCAGGATAACCACTGTGGCTATTACCTTGTTTTTGTGTTTTCTTATCATGTTTCTATCCTCCAAACCACCCGGTGCTTCGTTTTGTCTGCCTCAGAGGGGAATTATTGGTATCCCCATTCTTCATGAGATATTTTCATTAGGAGACTTGACAAAACGGCCATGACAATCATTTCTGATAGTCATGGCCGCATTCCCATTGACGTTCGCTCGAACAAGATTCCCTGTTCGGCATCACTCAAGCTCGTCTCCCGACTTACGCACTTCCGGAAGCTTTTTCAAGCTTCAACGTCTTTATTTCAGCCTTCCCAGTTCCGCTCTTGCAAAACCAGTGACCGGCTTTCGCCACGAAATATAGCCTCAATACGTTCACGGTGCCGTTGTTTGACAAGGAGTCTATGTCAAAAGTCCCTCTTGCCGCACACGTTCCGGATTTTCACCGGATTCCATTTTACCGATATCGCGGCATGACCACATGGCTTTAGCCGCTTACGGCGCCAGAGTTTAATTATGGAGCATCGAATCACTGTTTACAAAGTCTTGGTATCAATGTCTGACTTGATTATACATTTCACAATCAGCAAAGTCAACTGAAATTTGACTCCGACTGCCGTTTAAGTAGTGTATTTTGTTATGCGCTTGCTTCCAGCTCTCCCCCGCTGAACTGGTTGTTATACATCTCGAAATATAACCCTCTGTCGGCAAGCAAGCTGTTATGAGTACCTTTCTCAACAATAGCACCATGGTTCATTACAAGAATAATATCAGCATTTCTAATCGTTGAAAGCCTATGCGCGATAACGAAACTCGTCCGACCATTCATCAGTTCCTTCATACCGCTTTGAATCAGCATCTCAGTTCGAGTATCAACGCTCGATGTCGCCTCATCCAGAATCAAAAACGCCGGATTGGACAAAAATGCTCGAGCAATCGTAATCAACTGCTTCTGCCCTTGCGAAATATTCGAAGCATCTTCGTTTATTGTCGTATTGTATCCATCTTTTAGTGTGCGGATGAAGTAATCAGCCCGCGCTGAAACAGACGCCGAAACGATTTCCTCATCGCCGGAACTCCGATTACCATATGCAATGTTGTCTCTGATAGAGCCATTATACAACCATGTATCCTGCAGGACCATACCAAACATCGTTCGCAAACCTCCGCGAGTCATGTCACGAATGTCAACACCATCAACCGTAATCCGCCCTTCCTGCACATCGTAAAAACGCATCAGAAGATTGACCAAGGTTGTTTTGCCGGCACCGGTCGGTCCAACAATAGCAACCGTCTGACCGGGTTTTACATCAATATCCATATCAGCCATCAATAACTTATCGGGTGAATAACCAAAGACAACATGCTCAAAGCGGATTGCACCTTTCGGGTCTGCTATGTCATCGGTTCCGGATGCCTCCGGCGTTTCTTCTTCTTCATCCAAAACTGCAAAAACACGTTCAGCAGCAGCAAGAACAGATTGAATGTGCTCGATGACATGAGAAGCTTGAGCAATCGGCATATTGAACTGGCGGACATATTGAACGAACGCAGCTATATTACCAAGCGATATGCGACCACTTGCCATGAAAATGCCGCCAACTACGCAGACAAGCACATATCCTACGTTCCCCAGAAACTGAACAAGCGGCTGGATAAGCCCCGAAATAAACTGAGCTTTTCGCGAGTATTCATAATAGCGTTCATTAATCTCTTCAAATTCATGGATCGATTCATCTTCATAACTAAACAGCTTGACATTCCTCTGCCCTGCATACATTTCCTCGATGTGCCCATTCAAATCGCCAAGAGAACGCGACTGTCCGACAAAATAGCGCTGCGAACGCGGAGCTATAACATATACGACCAGCAAGTAGAGCGGTGTAACGCTCATGCAAATCAGCGTCAATAAAGGGTTGAGCCGTATCATCATTACAAGGACACCAATAACCGTGATGACGGAGGTTATTACTTGCGTAATGCTCATTTGGAGCATATTCCCTATCGTATCCACATCGTAGACAACGCGGCTGAGTATCTCGCCGTGAGTCCTGCCATCGTAGTATTTGAGTGGTAGCCTAGATAGTTTAATATCAAGGTCGCGGCGTAAGCTGTAGACCATTTTTTGAGTGAAATTTGCAGAAATACGTTGTTGCATATACCCAATCAAAGCCCCGAGCAATGATACCATGGCGAGCGTGAGTGTCCATTTAAGCAGATTGCTTGATCGCGCTGCTCCCGGAGCTATAAACTGCAAGCTATCAATGATGTTTGCTGATATTGCGGGAGTGAAAACAGCGATGACCGATGTTGCTCCTGTGAAAACTATAGTCGCTATTAGAAGCCACCGAAATGGCCAAGCATATTTGATGGTCTGTTTTAGCGTCTTCTTTATATCGTTGACCTTTTCTGCAGGCATACCGTGACCGCCGACCATTCCACCGCCGCCGCCTCCACCGCCGACAACCATTCGGCCTCCGCCGCCTCCGCCGCCAACGATTATTCTGCCGGCACCGCCACCTTGCCGTGCTTGTCGCTCTTGAACTTCGTCACGGACATATTTTTGTTTAGGCAAATCCTCAAACGTGTCTTTTCCATTGTGATGATGGTCACTATTATTATGACCATTGTTTTGCCCATTATCTTCAATATCTCTTTTATCATGTTCCGTACTCATAATCATCCTCCCGTAGCTGTGAATCGACAATTTCACGATAGATCATGCAGGTCTCCATAAGCGATGAATGGGTGCCTTTCCCAACGCATTTTCCCTCGTCAAGCACGATGATTTGCTCTGCATCCATTATTGTTGATACTCGTTGTGCAACAATAATGACAGCAGCCCTTCGTGTGATTGTTTTGAGCTTTGCGCGTAACTCTGCGTCAGTCTTTAAGTCGATTGCGGAAAAACTATCGTCGAATATATAGATTTCAGGGTCTCGAGCTATGGCACGAGCAATTGAAATACGTTGTTTCTGCCCGCCTGATAGGTTGGTCGCATCCTGCGACACAAATGATCCGTAACCGTCGCTCATAGCTTCAATAAACGTGTCCGCTTGCGCTATATGCGCCGCAGCTTTGATATCACGGTCTGTGGTTTCGAAACTGCCAAACCTGATATTGTCTGCTATGCTGCCGGTAAAAAGCTGCGCTTTTTGGGAAACGAACCCAATCCGTCGGCGCAGGTCATGCTGCGTCATGCGTGTGATGTCCGTTCGATTAACATAGATTTTTCCTTCTTGTATGTCATACAGTCGTGGGATCAGAGATACTATAGTACTCTTACCTGATCCTGTCCCACCGATTATTGCCGTCGTTTCACCGGGATTGGCCTTGAATGATATGTCTTCAAGTATCGGTTTTTCGGCACCGGGATATCTGAAAGTCACGTTTTCAAAACAGACTTCACCAAATATATCGGGAGACGGAGTTTCAGGATCGTCGGGGTCAGTAATCAATACCTCAGATTCAAGGACTTTGTTAATACGGCCTGCTGCCGTAATCGCATTTGGGATTAGGTTAAACACCATCTGCATTCCCATTAACGCTCCTAAAATTTGAATTATATACTGTGTGAATGCGACTATGTCTCCCACGCTCATATAACCGCTTTCGATTCGGAACTGACCAACCCAGTACACTGCAACTGTGACACCACTGATGACTATTGTTGTAATCGGGTTAAGGAGAGCCATGCGGTATCTCGCTTTGCGGTTAGCACTTGTGTGTTCGAGATTCGATTGATTGAATCTCTCATGTTCTTTTTCGATTGCATTAAACGCTCTAATTACACGGACACCGGATAAATTCTCCCGCAGCACTCGGCTGACTCCGTCGAGTTTGTCTCGCATGATTTCAAATAGCGGTCGTACCCACTTGATGTTCAAAAATACTACCAGTAGAACTATCGGCATTCCAATTACTACGATCGTTGCAAGCTGTGTGTCCATCGAGAATGCCATTACTATGCCGCCTATCATGTTTAATGGCACTCCTACAACCGATGCCAGTCCCGCTTGAAGGAGCATTTGCATCGATCTGACGTCGCTGGCGGTACGTGTGATAAGCGCTGCTGTTCCGAATTCATCGATTTGTTGCAGTGAGAAGTGTGATATTTTTCTAAACATTTCAGACCGCAAGTCTCTACCAAACCCCATTGATGATATTGATGTGAAGTAGTTTGTGACGATTTGGCACAATACGGAGACCAAAGACAATGCTATCATTAGTATTCCGGTCCTGATGATGTAGTCATTATCCCCTTTTGATATTCCGTTGTTTATGAGGTTTGCCATCAGGCGTGGCAACATTAGGTTGCACATTGCGATCAGAAAAAGGAATGCTACTACGATCAGCATCATGTAGATGTATTTTTTTGCTTTTTTGAGCAATTTAAACACTAAATCAACTCCTTAAAAAAGACATCTGCGAGACATTCACTGTCCCGCAGATGTTGTCGTTTCACCCGCTGCCGTACTCATACGGCCCAGCCCCATAAACCCTAAAGTTTATCGCCTGCTCAGTTGTTTATTGATTTTAGATGACGATAATACCAAAAAACGAAACCATAGTCAATCAAAAATTGAAAAACATTCGCAATCATCAAATTATGTTTATGATTTTGTTTGAATATTCCTGTTTACTTGTTACTTCAAATCGTGTATAATAGTCACCGTTGTTCTATTATCGTTTGCGTTTGAAAGGGATGGTAACAGTTATGATAAGGGTAGATACTCCGGAAATAATCAGGGATGTTCTGGAGTCTGTCAGAAGTGAATATGGATTCAACCACAACAGATACATCAGGGACAGTTTAGTATTCTGGTTGATGAGCTCCGGTGTGCATCTATATAACATGGGGGATATAAAAACGACAGACATCAACCGTGAAGAAAAACAAATAACAGTTAATGGGATTGTCTATAACATAATCGATGACGAAATACTCACTTTGCTCGATGACTGGGGAAAATGCGTATATGTGGAAAGTGAAAGATTCGGGCCGGTATACCTTGCAGAAAGCGAATATCTGTTCAGGCCAACGGTCGTAGACAGAATATTCGAGGAAAAAAGCAACACGGGAGTATTCATAGCTGCAATCAGAAGAATAGCAAATCACTATTATGACATGACGGGAAAACGTCTCACTATGACCAGCATGGGAGTCACCATGCCCGGCGTGTTCAGCGATGTCGTAGAAATATTCGAAATCGAGTAATTCAGAATGAGTGATTTCTATATAATGCGGAAAGACACGCCGGTCTGTGAGTTTCGCGTTGAAAATGTATCCGAGAATAAAGTAGGCATCGAACTGGTGGAAGTATTCGATGAAAAACGACTGCCACTTGAAATGCAATTTGAACCAAACATCGCGCACTACCTCGTGAGAAGGCTTGCTCCATTAATATATGGAAGCCTCGGATACAGCATTCATCGCAATGGCATCCCACTGGCGGCGAGCCTTGACGATATCATCGATTATACCGGCGGCTTGTCACTAATAGATGATTTTTGGTTGCTGCGAAAAGACGACAAGACAAAAAACTGGTCAGATTGCAACTTGTTTAGTAATGAGATCAGCGAAATCGTGTCTGACATAGCATTTACGGGAGAGGGGACGCTAAACGTCACAGAGTTTTTGCGTTCTCCTGACTTCACAACCGATGGCATGGTTGACAAAGCCTGGAGGCAAAAGGACGGAGCGGCATACTTATATAAATCGACCCATTCTTGGAAAGCAGAGTATGGGACCGAGCAATACTCTGAGTTTTATGCTGCGCAAATCGCTGAAAAACTGGGCATGAATTACGTCAGCTATGACCTGGAAATGTGGAAGGGTAGATTATGCTCCGTATGCGGCTTGTTTACCTCTGAGAACTTGTCATACGTGGCAGGGCAAAGCATCTCCTTTGACGTTGACAGCTTTATTCGCAGCTTGGACAGAAACAGCCGGTTGTATCAGGAACTTGCTGATATTGTCTTGTTTGACGCATTAGTCGTCAATAGCAGGCATCTTGGAAACTTTGGGTTTATTCAAGACAATGAAACGTTTGATATCGTGGGTTTGTCACCGATATTTGACAATGGCATGGCGCTTTTTGGCGATGTACCAACGAGGGAATTGACAAAACCCGCTTGCAAGCTCATATATTACGTTGTCTGCAACAGGAGATTTGCAAGAGCAAGGTCCGAGGATGTCAAAGCGCTGTTGACTGATAGGCAGCGGTCTCTGGCAAAGGAAATGCGTGATTTCAAGTTTCGGAAACATAGCGAATATAATCTTCATGAAGAACGGTTGGAGCTACTCGAGGCGATAATCCATAGCCGTGCAGGTTTTCTCAGCAAGCCTTAGAGGTCTGTTACGCTCCGGAGGTAATGTAGCCGATTGGATGAATCGTGTGATCGGCTATTGGGTTGAGTTTTCCCAGCTTATCGTCAAGAAGCAGCAATGCACGATCGATGGCGTAATGCCCATAACGCCGACGAATCGTATCGATTGTGAGTTCCAGCCGCTCCGCTTTTTCGCGCCTCCTCTCATCGTAAAAAAGATTGATTTGCCTCGGCTGATCCATGGGTACGAGATTTGTGCCTCGGATTCCAATGCTCCTGAGCGGCTTTTCCCAATTCCAATTCTTTTTGAGCAAACTCATTGCTACCGCGCACAGTTCGGTTGAAACAAACGTAGGCTGCTGCAATTGTTGCTGCCGCTCAAACCAGTGTAGGTCATTTGAACGAACGCTTATTTGCACAGTTTTTGCCATGAGTCCCTGCTCCCGCATCCGCTCGGCAACGCTCTCGGCGAGGTTTTGGAAAACTATGTGCGCATCGTCGTTGTTTTCAATATCACGAGGACATGTGCTGGAGTTCCCGATTGACTTGATTATGCTTTCGCTCCCCGAGACGGCAACCGGCGTTTTGTCGAGGCCGTTTGCGTATGTGTGCAGGAACAACCCCCATTTTCCGAACCATCTTTTGAGGTAATCCGGGTTACAGTCCGCCAAATCGCCAATGGTGTTTATCCCATATTTTGTGAGCTGCGACTTTGTGGACCTGCCGACTCCGAGCAGATCGGCAGCGGGCAGCGGCCAAACGACATCGCGGAAATTTCGCTCCGTGATAACGGTTGTCGCGTCCGGCTTTTTTATGTCGCTGCCAAGCTTAGCGAATATTTTGTTGTATGAAACTCCGATTGAGACTGTGACCCCCAGCTCAAATCTTATACGCTCACGTATTTCATCCGCTATGCTCTCGCCGTTTCCTCCATGCTTGCTGCACCCTGTCACGTCAACCCATGATTCGTCGATTCCAAATGGCTCGACTTGCGGGGAATACTCCGAGAGGATTTCTCGAAACAGGTGGGAAAATCGCATATATTTATCATAATCGGGCGGCACTATTATGAGGTTAGGGCATTTTTGCCGAGCTTCCCAGAGCGCTTGCCCGACTTTTATCCCATATGGCCGCGCTTCGTAGTTGCGTGCGAGAATTATCCCATGTCTTTGCTCGACGCTGCCGCCTACTGCAATGGGGTGTCCCCTGAGTTTTGGGTGGTGGAGCATTTCTATCGAGGCATAGCAATTGTTGAGGTCTGCGTGTAGTATTGTACGGGTGTTCATTGCCCTTGCCTCCTCAATAGCTTGCATAGATATATTATATTCCTAATTTTCAGGAAGTCAATACATATTTTTCTTATTTTTTAGTAATTTTAACCTCTTGATTATTCATCACCATACATATATAATAACCACATTCTAAACGTAACCGAGAGGAGAGACATGCATGGAAAACAAACCAACGATATCGCAAATGGAAGACCTCGCATATGACCTGCGAAAGAAACTACTCACAATGTGCGGCACATACAACGGCATCGTCCACATAGGCGGCGACCTGTCTGTGGCCGACATACTCACGGTACTATTCCAATATGGCCTGAACGTAGACCCAAAAGACATATCCATGCCAACCCGCGACCGCTTTATACTCAGCAAAGGACACGCCGCAGTCTGCATGTACATCGCCATGGCGCTCCGAGGATTCTTTAATTATGACGAAATCGTAGACACATATGGAAAACTCGACAGCGCATACGGAATGCACCCATGCAAAGTACAACTCCCCGGAGTCGAATGCTCATCGGGATCGCTTGGACACGGACTGGCAATGGCAGTCGGCATGGCGCTGTCCGGAAAGCAACGAAAAGAAAACCACCGCGTATTCTGCTTGATGGGCGATGGCGAAACATGCGAAGGCTCGGTATGGGAAGCAGCAATGGCAGGGAGCAGCTATAACCTCGGAAACCTCATAGCGATCATTGACCGAAACAGCCAACTCATGACCAGTTTCTCGGAAGATATGATGAAACTTGAGCCATATGCTGACAAATGGCGGAGTTTCGGATGGAACACGGTTGAATGCGACGGACACGATATCGCAGCGCTCACCTCCGCATTCGACAACTTACCCCCGCACGACTCAGGACAACCGACAGCAATTGTATGTAAAACAATCAAAGGAAAAGGCGTTTCATTCATGGAGAAAAACCTCGGATGGCACGCAGGCTCTCTGAGCGAAGAAGACATGGAACGCGCACTCGAAGAAATCGCAGTGGGAAGGAGCGTGAGATAATGGGCGTAACATTCAACTTTGGCGACATCATGTTGTCAGCCAGATCGGTCATCGGCGACACATTACACGAAATCGGACTAAAAGACCCGCGCCTATGGGTACTCACACCGGATATCGGAGCATCTGTCACTGAGTTCAAGCGTGATTGCGCGGATCGATACGTAGACGTTGGAATTGCAGAGCAGAACGTTGTCGGTGTAGCTGCCGGTCTTGCCCTCGAAGGAAACATACCTGTGATTATGGGTATGATACCATTTCTCACTATGCGAGCATGTGAACAAGTCAGGACTGCCGTATGTTACCAGAACCTGCCTGTCCGAATAATCGGTACGGGAGGTGGTTTGACATCCGGAGGCGGATCTACGCATAACGCTATGGAAGACATTTCACTCATGCGTTCGATGGTAAACATGACCGTCATTTCAATAGGCGACCCAAATATGATCCGCGATATCCTTTACGCAGGTATGGAATACCCCGGTCCGATGTTCATCCGTCTGGCACAAGGGCGGCGCGACCTCGTACTATATGAACCGGGCAGCATGAAATATGAGATTGGGAAAGGTATAATCGCTCGTGAAGGCAGCGATGTCACAATATTCGCTCATGGAGAGATGGTTGCGCAATCGCTCGAAGTCGCTGCGACTCTCGAGAATGACGGGATTTCAGTTCGCGTCGTCGATATGTTTACAATTAAGCCACTTGACGAGGAGCTTGTTCTTCGCTGCGTCGATGAAACAAAACGCATTGTAGTCTGGGAAGATCACCTGATGACCGGTGGTCTTGCGAGTGCGATATCAGATCTGCTAATGGATAAAGGCGCATATCCCGCAGCGTTCAAGAGGCTTGGAATACCACAAGTATATGCAGGGTTTGGCAGCGGTGAGGAACTCCGCGCAAAATATGGTTACAACCGCGATTCTGTCATAAGCGCAATACGCGAGCTGATATAAATTATAAGTGGACACGCTTACTCTCATGGATGCCATTGAAAAATGTCATTGTAGAGCTTTAGCGAAAAATCTTGCAAGTAAAGGTCTTCAAACTTACTTGTAAATGTTTGTAATTATATTACGAAAGGAAAATCATTATGAAAACAGCAGCCGTTACAAAAATCGGTAATCTCAGAGACCCTGACATAACTAAACGCGGAAAAATAGAACTAATCGATTTCCAGCCAAATGAAGTCGGTGATGAGGATGTCAAAATCAAAGTAGCATACTGCGCAATATGCGGTTCCGATCCCCATTCCGCAGAAGGCGCTTTCGGTCCCCATGTACCTCAACCGCTTGGCCACGAAATTTCAGGAGTAATTGAAGCACTGGGAAAAAACGCGACAAAAAAAGGCCTGAAAGTAGGCGACCATGTTGCGGGAAACTTTCTACAGTTTTGCGGAACTTGTTACTACTGTCAAAACGGCCAGCAAAATTTCTGCCGCAGTATGCCAAGGCGACAGAATCCGGGAATGTCCGATCATGTCGTCTGGCACGAATCACAGGTATACAAACTACCGGAAGGTACAACACTACGCCAGGGATGCATGTTAGAACCACTTAGCGTTGCGGTACGTGCTGCTGACAAAGTAAACGCAAAACCGGGTAGCAGGATAGCTATCAGCGGGGGCGGACCGATAGGTCAACTCATTCTCCAAGTCCTCAGATTGCAAGGTGCAACATCACTGACTATGATTGAGCCGATTGCAAAACGCAGAGAACAAGCGCAGGTTTTCGGCGCTCAGTATACAATAGATCCATTCACACAAAACGTTGAGGAAGAATCAATGCGCATAACTGATGGACTTGGGTATGATATCGTATGTGATGTGTCTGGTGCGCCTGCTGCAGTCGAGGCTCTTCCGGCAATAACATCGCGAGGCGGTACGTTATTATTTGCAGCGATGTATCCCGTGGGTTATAAGATGCCGTTTGATCTCTTCACATACTGTTACAGAAATGAGCTAACCATATCGGGGATGTTCCTATCTCCATACACATTCCCAAGATCAGTGCAATTAATGCCGCATATTGACCTTGAGCCGTTCATAGTGAAGTCCTTCCCTCTTGACGATGTCGCGGAAGCTTTTGAAACCCATCTCACCGGAGAGTACCTGAAGGTATTGATTCGGTGCAACGATTTAGATTGAGGCATCGATACATTCATCGCCATCTGTATCGCCATCTGTTAACTTATCAGAAAGGTATGGTCATAACCATGGATATGAAATCAGTTTTTGTTCACATTGGAATCACAGTCACAGACATCGACAAGTTTGTTGAGTTCTATGGAAAGCATTTCGGTTTTGAATTAAAGATGCGCGGTGTATTTCCACCCGAATTCATAGGAGGAACTCCTGAATTATATAAGCTGAAGGAAGGTTCCTACTCTGATTTTGCATTTCTCTCCTCCCCTGATGGCGCTATGCTCGAATTGTTCCAATTCAATGAGCTTCTCCCCGCTGACGAACCCGTCTGGAATAAACCCGGGTATCATCATATCTGTCTGAGAGTCGATAACGTGCCTGCAACATATAAAGAGATGTCTGCTGCGGGCGTGGAGTTTTACTTTGAGCCAAAGCCAATGGGTCCGAACGCAGATGCTCACTGGGTTTTCTTCAAGGACCCCGACGGCAATATGATTGAACTGCAAGACAGAAAGTAGTGTAACCGGTCATCATTACCCCGAATTGTCATTCTGAGAGAGCTTGCGACCGATGAATCTTATTCATACCGTAAAATCGGTGCAGAAAGATTCTTCACTAAGGCTCTTCAATGATTGCTCGGACGACTAATCACTAATGCACCGTATACAAAAAAAGGGAATGGTATCATAGTACCGTTCCCCTTTTTTACGATGCTCCCGCTAATCAATACTTGCCAAGCAATCAAGTATCATATCATTCGGTACGACATATATCATCCCAGAATATGAACCATCAGGCTCTCTTTTTATGACTGCTACCTTTCCATCATCGGAAAAGTCAACACCATCATAGTAATCTAAAACCAGATCATATAGATTAGAACTCACCCAGAAAATGCCATTGTCATCAAAGTAACCTTCCAGTTCTGCTGTTTCCATGGATTCAGGAGTTATGGCGAAACCACCGGAGCCAAAAATAGGCTCATCGCTCACGTCGCTCACTCTATAAGTAAACAAATCCCCAAATTCGAGCGGTCTGACGACGCCTTCTAAAATCTCGCACTCATCATACGGAATGATTCTTAGCAGTTTGTCATAAGTATTTATTCTATATGTATCCTCTGGTGGCACTGCCGGGGGTGAGTCGTTAATGTCAGTGAACCAATCCGGTACACTCAACGGGACATCAAATGATTGCTCCTGTGTGCTACCGTCAGTGAAAGTTGCTGTTGCTCGCAGCGTCAAAGTCGAAGGTATTTGATCAACGGTTTCAACGACTTTATATAAGTACAGTATGATTCCGTCAGACGTTTCCTCGATGCTTTGAAAAAAACTATTTCCGATATTATCTGTGCTTGCAGAGTCCCAATAATCCCACAATCCCGGGACATAGTTCGAGTTGTTTTGATCAAGCCATTGCCTATTGCCTTCAGATTGAACAATTATCCCTCTACTTTCCAATATAGCAGCAGGCAGTCTAGCAAAGTCACCATAACTAGTATCATATTCCACGCTTTGAATATTCTCTCCGTCGCACGTCAACTGAACTACTATGCGAAACCCGCTTTCACCTCTTATATAGTTATGGTAGAACCCCGATGACATGCTAAGTTGGTTAATATCCCTCATTCCGTTTAGATCGTGCAAATCAAGCGTGTCGCTGTTAATTGATTCCACGGCATATGCTCTGAAAGTAAAAGTATTCTCGTATTTTTTCGATGAGCCGATAAAATTACCCAGCAGCACTAAGCCTATCACTGCAGCGACAGTTGCAAACGATATGGCTATTTTCGTATAGGATCGCGAACTTTTCTCTGATGTGATGATTTTCCTTAGTACACGCGCTCTTGTTGTATCATCAGGTTTGATTGCATCATATGCTTCCGTTATTTTACTGTTCTTCATTTAGTACTCCTTTCAAGAGGTTCCTAGCCTCGCGTAAATGGTTGCGAACGGTTGAGTGAGGCTTTTTCAAGATACTCGCAATTTCCTTGGTCGTGTATCCTTCATAATAATATAGGTAAATAACATCCTTGTAGCGAGTCGGCAATTCCATGACGGATTCTAATGTTTCATCAATGTGATATGGGTCGTCTGAGTGCAAGGACTCATAATCGTCTATGTTGGCTCGGTTGCGCCACCAGTGCTTCAAGTAGTCCTTAGCAACATTTATCGTTGCTCTTATCAGCCACGCTTTTTCATGTTCCACGCTTTGAAATTCTTTGTTCCTTCTGAGCAGTTTCACAAAGACATCGGCTGTCGCGTCTTCCGCATCGGTTGTGTTTTTCAGATAGGAGTAGCTCACTCTATACACCATATCGAAGTATTGCTCATATGCCTGTGTAATGCTGGTGGATGATGTTTCGTTTTTGTCATACATGTATGTTTCCTCCGTCAAAAAGCTTCCTCACACTAATAATACGAATGAGGGGCTTAAAATGTCGGATTATTTAATAAAATTTCGCTTGTTTATTCATTCAGGTAAACCATATATCCTGACTGCATTTTCGTAATAGAACTTCTCCCAGTGTTTCTCAGGGATTATATGCTCAAACAAACGAAGATAATTGCCAAAATCGGTCAACGGCCAATCGGTGCCAAACATAAACTTATCATAATTTTCAACATAATGAATCCAAGTCCTAAGTTGCTCAACGTAACCATGCATATCTTTTAGGTAATTATCGACATCGAGTTTACCGGCAATTAACCCTGACAAATCCGCTGCAACATTCTCATTTTTCTCAAGTACAGCAGCCGCGTCCATAAGCCAAGGATTACCAAAATGGCACATAACAAATTGGACTTTCGGAAAATCCACTGCAACCTGATCCATTTGCATGGGGTGGCAGTACTTGAGTAGAGCTCTGGAATGAGCGGTCACACCCATATGCACCGCAACAGGTTTGTCGTAACTCTGTGCCAACTCATAAAAAGGAGTATACTTAGGATCGCATAAATCATAATGCGTATAGCCTGCGTAGATTTTCAAACCGACGCACTTATCAGCTCTGAGGTGAGCTTCAACCATCTCAATAGAATGAGAGATTTTGTCAGAGTCAAGCGAATCGTGTCCAACACCGGTGCAAAAACTGAGCCAGTCAGGAAAATCCCAACCACCGTCTTCCATGCTTAAATTGCTCATAACGACCGCACGGACAATCCCTTCCTTCGCAAACGCTTCCTCAAGATACTTTTCGCTATTCTCAAAACCCGATTCTTGAGCCAGACGATTGAAATGCGGAGCATCTCTGCGAAAATGGATATGCGCATCAATTTTCTTCATTACTTATACCTCTAAACATGATATTATTTTATACTTAAATCTAAGCTATCCGGAGAAGGCGTGAACTGTAATCGTTAACACTATACATACTTGCTATCGAAATATTCGCGAATCTTTTTACTATCCCGTAACTCCCACAGCGTAATATCCGCATGACCTTTAGTATACCCATTGCCAACTATCATTGTCACATCCTTACCAACACCTTCAGCCCCCAGTGCTGCTTTAGTGAAACTTGTAGCCATCGAGAAAAAGTAAACAGTCCCACCATCTCTCACAGGCAATATCGCAGCCATTTCACAGTTTTCCACATTCACGCAACAGATGGAAATATCATATTCTTTTCCATCGTTAGCAGCTAATGCGAGCTCCAGCAGTTCAATCGGACGCTGCGCATCAGCAACTATTACATCATCGGCTGTGCCAAGGTCCAAAAGCTCATCAATCAAGCTCTCACGCCTGACTTGCGAAACGACTCTTCCTGTCGGTCCTGCACGCTTTTTAGCCTCATAACCACATAAAATGCCGCTCTTTCCATTGCCTCCCAGAATCAGGACGGAATCTCCGGGTTTTACCAGTTTCGCAGTCTGAGCGGGAGCTCCGGCAACATCAAGCGCAGCAAGAGCAAGCTCATTACTCATGTCATCAGGGAGCTTTGCGTAGATTCCGCTTTCGAACAACACTGCTTTAGCAGTGACATCAAGGCGGTCGATTTCCGGGTGAACCTTTTCGATTGATTCAATCTTTAGTGGTGTAAGCGATAACGAGACAAGCGAAGCTATCTTGTCGCCAACTTTGAGATCACGGTCGTGTAGGTCATCTCCGATATATGCCACAGTGCCTATGAACATACCACCGGATCCGGTAACGGGGTTTTGCATTTTACCACGTTTCGCAACTATGTCCATCACCATTTCTTTAATACGCTCACTATCTGAATCGCAAGCTTCCTTTATCTGCGTAAACGACGCAGAGTCGATGTTCAGGGATATTACATCACAGATTATTTCATTGCTATATAACATAGTCATATCGTTGTCGATTCTTTTCGCTGCTTGCGGTAATGCTCCCATTGGCTCGATAGCCCGATGCGCGCCAAACTTATTTCCTTTTTCTGCCATTGTAAATCACTTCCCTATTCCAAGAATCGTTCTCGCCTCGTCAGGCGTTGCGATTTGTCGCCCGAGTTCATTTGCTAGTCTTACCACACGTTCGACAAGTTCGCCATTGCTATTAGCTGCAACGCCTTTGTCAATATACACATTGTCCTCAAACCCCACCCGGACATTGCCACCCATTGTTATTCCCATGACAGCCATTGAGAACTGGTTTCGTCCAATCCCCGACACTGTCCATGTTGCATCATCAGGCAGGCTTCCTTGCATAAACACCAAGTCACGAGCGGTAGCAGATATGCCGCCATTAACTCCCATCACGAGGTTAAAATGCATGGGGGCTTTTATATACCCTTTTTTATGCAGACGCAGCGCCATGTCGATCATACCTTTGTCGAATACTTCACATTCCGGTTTAACTCCACGAGCGTTCATCTTATTTACGAAGTTAATTATCATATTTTCGGTATTAACGAATACATCATCGCCGCCAAAGTTGCATGTTCCGCAATCCAGTGTCGCCATTTCCGGATTTAGCTCAATGGGAGCTAACCGTTCATCGTCTGTCATGCCTACTGCTCCTCCGGTTGATGGCTGGATTATGACATTTGGGGCAACTCTCCGAATGGCTTCCATGCAGGCAGCAAATCGTTCCACGCTCTGTGTCGGTGTCCCATCATCTTCTCTGACATGGA
>Ga0099364_10005276_pt1 | contig 19264 bp, 15 predicted proteins | sample TergutTh196P3_FD_73070 | JGI IMG/M metagenome (GOLD analysis project Ga0099364, IMG submission 73070) | Microcerotermes parvus P3 segment gut microbial communities from Pointe-Noire, Republic of the Congo - Th196 P3 | ecosystem: Host-associated > Arthropoda: Insects > Digestive system > Gut ...
CTATATACTGGTGGACAATATCACGACTCCTGTCACTACACCCATTTCAAGCATCAACAGAACCTTTGACGGTAACGGGAAAACTATTGTGCTGGGCATAAACATTCCCGGTGGAGGAAATGTTGGGCTTTTTGGTCAAGTTAGTCAGAGCGGAATTGTGAAGAATTTAAGATTGACCGGCTCAATAACTGTAAATAGCAGCAACACCGATAATAATTCTTATGTAGGGGCAGTTGCGGGTCGTACTAATGGAGGAGAAATATTTAATGTATCTTCCTCGGTAAATATCACCTTCAATGTACCCGGCCCCCTCCCCTCAGTTGGTTCCTATGTCGGCGGCTTGGTGGGGCTCAACACCGGACATATCAGAAACAGTTACAGTACCGGGGATGTCTCAACACATTCAGATGGTATAGCAATAGCAGGAGGTATTGCAGGAGAGCTTGGCGATTCTGCCGGCATTAGTTATTGCTGGGCATCAGGAGCCATAAGGGCTGTATATGGCGAAGCAAACTCTGCTGCAAGAGCCGGTGGTATAGCCGGTGTGTGGGGTTCTATTTATAGTACTTCTTTAACTAACTGCGTTGCCCTTAACAACTCTGTGCTTGCAGAGCGATCTAGTGGTGGTGGTAATGTATCTATGTCTCGAATAGCGGGATCGGGGGGTACTGGAGCGATACGCGCTAACAACTACGCCAATGTGCTTGATGGCACATGGACTACCGAAATTGGCCATAACGAGCGAAACGGCGCTAATTTTTCAACTCCCAACAACATAGCCAGCTGGATAGCTCCTGCCGGCAGCGGCCCGGGCTGGACCATTTATGGTGAAGCAACAATAATCCCGACACTTCCGAATGCTCCGACTGAAAGCAATCCCTGGTGGTGGCATATGGGAGCGGAACGGCCCAGGCTTTGGTTTGAAGATACGGTGAACGGTTTGTGATGCTTTGCGCAGGAAATTGTATGACAACTACATCAGGCAGGTTTAATAGTGAACATCAAGAACAAAAGACTAAAGCATGTCTTTCTCCGTATTGTCTGGTTAATGATTCTTTACTTTGCGATCTTTGTGCTGTTGGTCAACATTCAATTCCACAGCCATTGATAAAAGGAGTTTTTATGAAAGAGATGACATATACCAAACAAACCAATTGTATAAGCTCCTATATCCGGAAAGAAGATATGGAAAAACCGGAAATTCCGGAAAACCCGGACCCAAAGGCAGTTCTCCTGGACAGCATTGCAAAGTTCTGTATTGAATTAGAAGACTTCCAAAAAGTAGCAGAAAAATATTTAGATGACATTGAAAAAAAGGAAAAAGAAGGAAAAAAAAGTGTTTAGAAAAGGCAGGAAATACTCCATTGGAACTCAGCTTCTTTTCTTTTTTATTATTGGAATCTTGATAGTTACCCTGGCGGTGTCTGCAATTTTCGTGAGAAGCAAGACAGAAATTACAACCCGTCAAATAGAACTGGCTATACAGGAACAAATAGCCAGTATGCGTAACAGCCTGACCTTGACTTTTCAAATTCACGAAGATGCCTTGCGACATGCCTCAACGGGAATCTCATCACTATATGAACAGACAGGCCAGCCTTATCTCAGCGATGCGGCCATATCAGAGACAGAGATGCGCAGTTTCTTAACACGCATCAAGGGCGATCTTCCCAATGTTGCCCAGGTTTTTATGTCGAACAATATCCCAACATTTGAGGAAGGAGGTTATGCGGTTTTTGCCCCTGAATGGAGATTTGGCGGTGATTACGATCAGAGGACAAGGCCCTGGTTCACAGGGGCAAAGGCAAGGCCCGCTGAAGTAAACTTTACCGATCCCTATATGGCAATGGCAACGGGCATTTTTTCAGTCTCGCTTTCTACAATAATATATGACAGTTACAGAAACGATCTTGGGGTAATTATTCTGGACATTGCCGTAAGTTCCCTTACGGATATTGTAGCTTCAATGCAAAATATGGAGGGGCTTAACAGTTGGCTCCTTAACGGTGAAGGACTCTTTATCAGTCATGAAAATACCGAAGCGGTAATGAGGGATAATTTTTTTGATAACCCTGATTTTTCCAGGTATAGGCAGCAGATTTTATCCGGTGATTCCTTTTATATCATGGACAATGATATGATCATTTCTTCTTCCAGAATTCCGGGAGCTGAATGGATAGTCGTTTCTGCAATACCCAGATCTATTGTTTTTGAAGCAGTATATAGATCAATTTACACTGCCATAATTCTAACTGTAGGAATAGTTTTAGCCTTTGTGATATTGTTGATTTTTTTTATACGCCGTATCACAAGACCAATCGTGGCAATAGCAGGAGTTTTTAGAGACATATCAGACGGTGAAGGAGATCTGTCCCGTTATAAATATGTTGATGTAAAAGCAAATAATGAGATTGGTGATCTGACCCATTACATTAACATAACGATGGAAAGAATTAAAACAATGATTAAGCATGTCATGGACGGGACAAAGGAAATTACCGGTACAAGCAACAATCTTGCCAACGAAATGACAGAAACAGCTGCTTCCATGAATGAGATTGCTTCGAATATACAAAGTATAAAGCAGAGCATGTTAAACCAAAGCGCCAGTGTTACCCAGACAAATGCCACCATGGAACAGATCACAGTAAATATTGATAAACTCAACGGTCATGTGGAAAGGCAGAGTTCCAGCGTATCCAGGTCCTCTTCGGCCATTGAACAGATGCTTGCAAATATTCAGTCTGTTACCCAAACCCTGGTTAAAAACACAGAAAACGTGGATAAACTCAGCGATGCTTCCGAAGTAGGCCGCACGGGACTGCAAGATGTAGCCGCAGATATCCAGGAAATCGCAAGGGAATCCGAGGGCCTATTGGAAATAAATGCTGTAATGAAAGGTATAGCAAGCCAGACAAACTTATTGAGCATGAACGCTGCAATTGAAGCGGCCCATGCAGGGGAGGCGGGCAAGGGTTTTGCCGTTGTTGCAGACGAGATTCGCAAACTTGCAGAAAATTCCAGCGAGCAGTCCAAGACAATCAGCACTGTACTAAAAAAGATCAAGGGTTCGATTGATAAAATAATTCAATCTACTGATAATGTTTTAAAACGATTCGAAGCCATTGATTCCAGTGTTAGGACTGTTGCCGAGCAGGAAGAGAATATTCGCAATGCAATGGAGGAGCAGGGCCAGGGAAGCAAGCAAATCCTGGAATCCATAAGCAATCTAAACGAAACCACCCATCAGGTCAAAAGCGGCTCTTTGGAGATGCTTGAAGGCACAAAAGAAGTAATGAAGGAAGCTGATGATTTGGAAAAATCTACACAGGAAATAACAGGCGGCATGAACGAGATGGCCTGTGGGGTGGATCAGGTGAACACGGCGGTGAACAATATCAATGCTTTAACCAGCAAGAACCGTGAAATTGCAGCCCAATTAATGGAAGAAGTTTCAAAGTTTAAAATTGATTGAAGTGAGTAAATAATGAACAAAGAAACAACAAATCTCGAAATGCTCTCAACCAGGACAGGATTTAATGCTGCGGTGAGGTATATTAACAAAACTATCGAGGTATCAGAAGATCTGGTGCAAAATAACCTGGGCGATTTATTATTCGAGCGAGGTGATGAAAACCTCTCGGGAGAACGTGCTGCATTTCTGCTTCGCATGCTTTTGGTAGAAAAACTGCAATACACGGCAATTTCAAAAAATCTTGAAACAGTTGCTGAAGATCCGGGCAGTCTGGCCAAAGAATTCGAAAAATGGAAAGGAGTGGATCTCATCGCAGCTTACCATCATCCCGATCTGGGCCTTCTTATAGCAAATCCCAAAGTTGCACAAGAGCTGGTCAGTTTCGGGATGCTTCGTAAGCGTGAGCTCATGGTTATTTATGCAGGCAAAGGCAGTGTCCCGGCTGATGCAAGCTGCAGGAAAGCGGCAGATTTAGCTCTGAGCATCTTCGAGGGGAAAAAAGTAAAAACCCCGCCTGAACTTCTGAAGGGGTTTTTTTCTGTCAAGAAGGTAAAGAAAGAGAAAGTAAAGGTTAAACGTCCTCCAAAAGCACCCAAGCAACATAAAGCGGCGCCAATAAAAAGCACCCGCGTAGCAGCCCCGGTAATTACCACAGCGGCTCCGGCAGTTACCGGCGGCTCCGCGCGGATGACGCCCATGTATTCAGTGGTTGTTTCAAACGAACTATTCCATAACGGAAACGTGGAAGCCTGGAAGCGGATCATAGCAAGCTATACCGCTAAATACCCGGCATTATCGGTGTTCATTTATTACGAAGGGGAGCGTATTCTGGATATAAACACCCTCTTTAAATGGGGAAAGGTAAAACACGGAAGCTCCATCCAATTTGCAGTCTCCGGCAATGACATAAAGGATGTAGCCAAATTGCAGCGATACTTCGTTCAGGCTGCCTCCAGTCGCTTTGAGGCGTTCCTCCACGGCCCTGTAAACAATGTTCTAAGGCTTTTTGGATAGATGAACAGTATGAACAAACCGGTTTTATTAATTTTAACCTTATTTTGCCTCACAACGAGCATTGAACTGCAGGCAGACATGGTATTCATAGAAGGCGGAACCTTTACTATGGGCAGTCCCATAAATGAAATGGGACGTTCTAATATAGAAGGGCCGCAGCATCAAGTTATGGTGAGTTCTTTTTATATTGGAAAGTATCCGGTAACTCAGGAAGAATATCTTGGAATCATGGGAATAAATCCAAGCCATACGGTAGGACAAAATTTACCCATAACCATGGTAAGCTGGTTTGACGCTATTGAATATTGTAACAGGAGAAGCCTCGAGGAAGGCCTAACCCCGGTCTATACCAGAACCGGAAATGACGTAATCCGGGATCGCTATGCTGATGGTTACCGTCTGCCCACAGAAGCTGAATGGGAATATGCATGTCGTGCAGGGACTGTCACACCTTTTTACAGCGGGACAACAGTTGATGCTGCAGGATGGCATTCCATCAACTCAGGACAACGGAAACAACCGGTAGGTCAAAAAGAGCCCAATTCCTGGGGCCTTTATGATATGCATGGCAATGTCCTTGAATGGTGCTGGGACTGGTTAGGTGAATATTCCCATGAGTCAGAAATAGATCCACAAGGCCCAAATAGAGGAACATCGCGTGTATATCGTGGCGGCAGTTGGTTATTTGAGCCAAGTCAACTCAGATCCGCATTCCGCTTTGGGAACCACCCCAATCTTCGCGTAAGCCTGGTAGGCTTTCGAGTTGCTCGTAATGGAGAATGATTATGCCAAAAACTTTTACAGAACGTTTGCATTTTATTTTTTCTCTGTTTTTTATTTCCGCTACCCTTATGTTGGTAGTGACTTTGGTAGTTTCAGTTTACATAAGCCGTATGGAAAGAGCAGTAGAAGAAAGTGTCCAAAATCATTTATTGTCTGCAGCTCAGGCAGCTTCGGTTTTCCTTACAGTGGAAGAATTAGACTTATTCCATACCGCAGATGACATGGAAAGGCCCGAATGGGAATCTTTAAAGCTTAGATTAATGCAATTTGCTGAAGATCATAATGTGCTCTACGTCTACTACTGGCGCTATACCGGGGACGGGCAGATTCAATACATTATTGATAATGATGAAGACGAAGAATGGATGGTCACCCCCGAATGGATATATCACTTGGATGAGGATCCTGCCACTGCCGAGGCGGTTCCCTTTATTATGGCAGGAAATGCTTGGGCCTCGGATCTTGGAGACTATACCACAACTTGGGACGGTTTAATTTCAGGCATTGCCCCGGTCTTTAATGACGATGGTACAGTGTATTGTGCTGCAGGGGTTGATCTTAGCGATGATATAATTATCTCCCAGCGAAATAATATAAGAGTTATGAGAACTGTATTGATCTTTTCTCTTATTCTATCGGTGATGTCAGGGTGTCTGGGGATTTGGTTATACCGAAAAAAAGCTCTTCAAAGTGAACATGCCAACCAGGCTAAAAGTCAGTTCCTGTCGGTAATGAGCCATGAGATCCGTACCCCCATGAACGCGATTACCGGAATGTCTGAACTGCTTTTGCGCAAGGATATTCCTGATGAAGCCCGTGCAGATGCGCAGGAAATAAAACAGGCGGCATCAAATCTAATTTCAATAATTAACGATATACTGGATTTTTCCAAGATCGAAGCAGGCAAACTGGATATAATTCCTGCGAGATATATGCTTTCGTCTCTGGTTAACGATACCGTTAATATCATCCGTATGCGGCTTATTGAGAAGCCTGTCAGGTTTTTCACCAATATAGACGGAAGCATCCCAAACGATCTTATAGGAGATGAGGTACGGCTCAGGCAAATTATTCTTAACCTCCTTTCTAATGCGGCAAAGTTCACTAAGAAAGGACATATCAGCATGTCCATTACAAGGCATCCGGAGGATGCAACGGATACAGGTAAACAGGTCCGGCTAAAGATTGTAGTAAGCGATACCGGTCAAGGCATTACTGCTAAAGATCAGGAGAAGCTATTTTCAGACTTTATGCAGGTGGATACTGTCAAGAACAGGGCAATTGAGGGAACCGGTCTGGGTCTTGCCATAAGCAAGAGGCTCTGCAATGCTATGGGCGGAGATATCAGCGTGACAAGTGAATACGGCAAGGGAACAGAGTTCATTGTGACCATTCCGCAAGAAATTGTCTCAAACCTGCCCTTTGCAAAGGTAGAAAATGCAATAATAAAAAAGGTACTTGTTTATGAAGGTCGTATTGCCTATGCAAAGTCGGTATGCTGGTCTTTGGAAAATCTGGGAGTTCCTTATACAATGACAACAAATACTGAAGATTTTATAGAAGCCCTAAGCAGGGAAGAATGGTTTTTTGTATTCTCAGGCTATGGTCTATATAATAAAATCAAGCAGATAATGGACAATGCAGTATACTTTAATAATAGAAAACCGTCTCTTGCACTTATGATTGAATGGGGGACAGAAGCCTATATCTCAAATGTACGTTTTATTTCTCTGCCAATACAGTCTCTTTCAATTGCAAATACTCTGAACGGTAAACCGGATAAGGAAGGATTCTCCGGCAGTTCTGCACCGGAAAATTCAAATCAGTTTACCATACCCAATGCGAGAGTTTTGGTAGTAGATGATCTTGCAACTAATTTGAAAGTAGCAGAAGGCCTCCTTGCACCATATAAGGCAATAGTTGACACCTGTCTTAGCGGAGCAGAAGCAATTAGTTTAGTAAAACAGAGAGCTATGGATGGCGAAGATTACGATCTTGTGTTCATGGATCACATGATGCCGGGAATGGACGGCATAGAAGCAACCGCCGCTATACGTGAATTTAATACGAACTTGCCAATAATTGCTTTAACCGCAAATGCTGTGTCAGGCATGCGAGAGATGTTTATAAGTAAAGGCTTAAACGACTTTCTCGCTAAACCTATAGATGTATCCAAACTTGATGAAGTGCTCGAACATTGGATACCGAAAGAGAAACATTATATAGAGACCCCCAAAAAGCTCATTTTATTAGTAGATTCTAACCCTGCGAATCTCCGGCTTGGTATAAAATCACTTGAAGAAAAGTATGATGTTATTACCGCACCGAGCGCGGAAAAGATGCTTAAGCTTTTGGAAAACTCCAGCCCTGATTTTATTCTGATTAACGATTGTTTTCTTGAGGACGCGCACTTGCCTAAAGACATTCCGGTGATCTCGCATACAGAGCCGTTTGACCCGGCGGCACTCGTTGCCGGTATTGAAAAGAAAACGGTTTTATGGGAAAATGCAGATAATGCAAAATAAAAAGAGATTGAAGTATATTATTTTAGGCTTTTTCCTTTCTTCCTTTTGCATTGTGCTATTTGTCTCTTATTGGGCAAATGAACAGATAAGATTTTCCTTATATACCATGGAATACAACATAGAAAGGCGATTGGACGTAGTTGTTGATTGGCTTGCAGAATTAACCAGCGTTGAGGAACTGGATCAATTCCGCAATGTTGAAGACATGGAATTACCTTCATACACTGATCTGCGCTTAATGCTGCATGAATTCACCGAGCGAACAGGCGTTTTATACGCATATTATATTCGGCATGAAGGTGATTACCTGTATTATATCATTGACAATGATTTTGACGAAGCAACAAGGGTTGGACTTGATACCGAGCCCTTCATTTTAGACGATGAACCCTGGATAAGAACAGCGATAGAGGGCAGAACTGTCCATGCCGGGTTGGGAAATTACTCTATCGGATGGGATGGTCTTTTGACCTCCTACGCACCTGTATTTCGCCCTGACGGAACAGTTGGGGCCATCGCAGGAATAGACATTGTAGATAAATCTATTGTAACAGCAATGCGAATGGTTAGAATTCTAACAGTTTTGCAGTTAATCATGGTATGTGCTGTTTTTGCAAGCGGCCTATTCTGTTTTGCGCATTTCCGCAAAGAGGCCCTTGCAGCAGAAGAAGCCAGTTTGACCAAAAGCAATTTTATTGCCAGCATAAGCCACGAGATCCGCACCCCCTTAAACGCAGTGATTGGGCTTTCCGAGATTGTGTTAAACCGGGGCAATCTTTTTCCTGAGAGCAAAAATGATATTCATCAGATCCAACAATCGGGGTCGTCCCTCTTGGTTTTAATTAATGATATTCTGGACATTTCAAAAATAGAAGCAGGAGGCTTTGAACTTGTACCTGTTGAGTATGAGACAGCCTCATTTATAAGCGACACAATTAACCTTAACAGGGTGAGAATAGGCTCAAAGCCCATCACATTTATTCTTGAAATTAAGGGTGATTTTCCCCGAATGCTCAAGGGAGATGAACTGAGAATCAGGCAGGTATTGAACAATATCCTCTCAAATGCCATAAAGTACACAAAGGAAGGAAGTGTCAAATTAGAAGTTAAAAATGAGGAGTTATCTAACCCTTCACTTATCACTTTTACAGTAACCGATACAGGTTTGGGAATACGCCCTGAGGATATGAAAAACCTGTTTTCTGAATACACCCGAATCGACACAAAATTAAATCGTACAATCGAAGGGACAGGGCTTGGCCTTTCCATAAGCAAAAAGCTTGTAGATGCAATGGGCGGCAGTATAACTGTAGAAAGCGAATATGGCAAAGGTTCGGCTTTTTCTGTAAGCATCGTACAAGAAACAGTGGATTCAACAGGTATTGGGGAAGAAACAGCCGAGAAATTAAGACAGTTTCTCTACATAAACCCGGACAAGGCAAAAGAAATAAATCGTATCCGGATGCCATACGGCAAGGTATTAATTGTTGATGATTTACCTGTTAACCTTAAGGTAGCCTGTGGGCTGCTCGAGCCCTACGGCCTTCAAATAGATACGGCTGAATCGGGGCAGAAAGCCATAGACTTAATTAAGAGCGGTATAAAATATGATCTAGTATTTATGGATCACTTGATGCCGGATATGGACGGCATCGAAGCAGTCAGACTAATCCGTGAATTTGAAAAGGAAGTACCAATTGTCGCTTTAACTGCAAATGCTCTTACCGGAACTATGGAGATGTTCCTTTCAAATGGTTTTAACGGCTTTATTCCCAAACCAATTGACATTTTTCAACTTGATGAAGCTCTAAATCAATGGGTATTGGATAAGCAGAAAATCGCAACTGAAATACAAGCGGTGAAAGAAGAAGCTAAAAATGAAAAAACGGATCAGAACGGGACCGTGCTGCTCATTCAAGGACTGGATACACAGCACGGGATTTCCATGACAGGAGGTACCAAAGACGGTTATATCAACGTATTGTCCATGTTCAGTAAAGATGCGCAAGACAGGCTGCCATTATTACAAACCATGCCTTCACATGAATCCTTAACCATGTTTGTTACCCAGGTTCACGCCTTAAAAAGCGCATCCTATTCCATTGGCGCTGCTCACATTGCAGCTCTGGCTGAAGATTTGGAAAGAGCCGGAATAATAAAAGACCTTGCAATTATCGAGGATAAACTGCCCGGTTTTACAGAACAACTTACAGAACTGATAACCAATATTAAAGCTGCCTTGAAAATAAATACTTCTGCATCATCATCTATTCAATCTCCTGCATCAATCCCTCATTCCTTATTGGAAGAACTTGCCGCGGCACTGGATTCCGAAAAAGTGAATGACATTAGCCGTATCTTAAAAGAAATAGAAACCATTTCCGGCCAACAAGCTTTTGATTCATCAATCAAGGATGCCCTGGACCAGCTTTCAAATGAGGTCATGATGGTTGAATACGAAAATGCAAAAAAAATCCTTATTGGATTGCTTGAGAAATAAGGCTAACGCTGAACCCTGCCTGAAGCATCACCTGCCATAAGAGTTTGCACGTCCTTAACCGATACCCTGTTAAAATCCCCCGGAATAGAATGTTTTAGGCAGCTCGCTGCAACTGCAAACTCTAGAGCATCCTTTTTCGATTTATAGTTACTTAACCCGTAAATAAGCCCTGCAGAGAATGAATCTCCGCCGCCGACACGATCAACAATATCGTTAATCTCGTACCGCCTTGAATGGAAGAACTGCTCCCTGTCATTAAGGCAGGCCGCCCAACCATTTGAGTCTGCACTATGGCTCTCTCGTAAAGTTATTGCAATTATTTTTAAGTCAGGATACTTCGATAAAACAATATTTGTTAAGTCTTCGTACTTTTTTACATCGAGCTTCCCGCTTTCCACATGCACATCGGCATTTATACCGAGCGACTTCTGACAGTCTTCCTCGTTTGCAATAAGCACATCAACATGCTTTATTAGGGCGGGCATTACTTCATCTGCGCTTTTTCCGTAATTCCATAAATTTTTTCGGAAGTTTAGATCGCAGGAGACCGTGCAACCTTTGGCCTTCGCGGCCTTTATACTTTGCAATGAAAGGTCTGCTGCGCTCTGTGACAGAGCCGGGGTAATGCCCGTTATGTGAAACCATGAGGCCCCCTCGAGGATCTTCTCAAAATCAATGTCGCAGGGCCCTGCCAGAGAAATGGCCGAAAATTCTCTGTCGTATACAACCTTGCTCGGCCTCTGATTTGCACCTGCTTCTAGAAAATAAATTCCAAGACGACCCTTACCCCGAGTAATATTTTCTGTGGATACTCCAAAGCGCCTTAACTCCCTTATGCACTCATCCCCGAGTGCATTGCCGGGAAGCACCGTTAAGAATTCGGCATTAAGACCAAAGTTCGCTAACGATACTGCAACATTTGCCTCCCCTCCTCCAAAGGTCGCTTCAAGTAATGGTGACTGGAAAAGACATTCTTGTCCTTGAGGTTTTAACCTTAGCATTATTTCGCCAAACGATACAAATTTACCTTGCACTTGCTTCCTCCCACTTCACTTCAACAAGGTGTACGGCAAAATCCGCAACCTCTTCTTCAAGGTAAATCAACCTTATATTTCCTAAATCGTCTTTCTTTATTGTATCACTTCTAAACTTGCAGCCCCTACGCTCAAGATAGGCAATAGCCCTTTCGACACTGTATGTACCAATTGCAATATGTCCGTTCTTCCCCGGCCCCGGAGACTTCATGTGCTCGATAAATGAGTCAGAGAAGACAGCGACAGGTGTAGGTATTACATTAAAGCTGAACAGGCTCTGCCAAATCTTTGCTGCACTATTGGCATCATCTTCGTTAGCAGTATTAATTCCAAGGTGTGCAAGTCGGAACCCTAGCATTTTATTAACTGCCTGTCTTGTAAGGAGGGTTATCTCGTCAAAACGCCCGTCATTAATAAGATGGGCCTTTACCATCCATGAGCCTCCGCAGGCAATGATCCTATCGAAGGATAAATAACTATTTAAGTTATCAGGTCCTATGCCGCCTGTAGGAATAAACTTGAGCATCGGGTAGGGAGCTGAGACGGCCTTTAAGTATCTAAGGCCGCCGCTTTCCTCTGCAGGGAAGAACTTTACGGTATCAAGTCCTGCTTCAATTGCAACGTCCATATCGGAGGGGTTAGTGCATCCGGGGATTATCGGGATGCCCCTTTCTTTACAATGGGCAACCACCTTTGGATTATAACCGGGTGTTACAATAAACTTGGCCCCGCCTGCAATGGCCAAATCGACCTGCTCAACAGAGAGTACTGTGCCTGCCCCAATGAGCATTTCAGGTACTTCAGCGCTAATCCTCTCTATCGCGCCTCGTGCAGCATCTGTTCTAAAAGTAATTTCAGCACAGGGCAGCCCTCCTGCCAGCAGGGCCCTTGCTAAGGGAACACTACTATCCTCCTCATCAATCCTGACAACAGGAATTATGCCTATTTTCCTTATACGATCAAAAATTTCTTGCATATAACTATTTTCTTATTTTTAAGAAAATTAATCAATTGCAACTTAGCCCTATGGACAAAATGCCTGATTTGACCTATTATCTAGAATGGAGGGTTCTATGCAAAAAATACTTTTAAAGAAAACCATGTTAATTTCCCTGCTTTTCTTCCTTAGTCTTTCATTTCTGCCGGCTCAAACCTCAAATGATCCTGCTCTATTTCCCATTATTCATAATTTTTCTTCAAGGAATTTTTCAAATGTCCCTGTGAGCAATGCGCAAATTGAAATGCTTGTTCAGGCAGGTCTTCGTGCTCCGAGTGCAGGTAACAGGCAGCCCTGGCTTATCACCGTAGTGCGGGATATAAACCTTGCAAGACAGATACTTCCAAATATAGTAGACGGGAATATTCTTGTAGTTATTTCGGGGGTCGGGGACGGGCAGACTAACGGTGCTGTCATGTTAGACTGCGGGCTTGCAGCACAGAATATGTTTATTGCAGGCCAGGCAATGGGACTTGGTGCGAGGCAGTATACGAATCCCGGTTTGATAAGAAGCACAAATAATCTAAAGGCTGAGCTTGGAATGCCCGAAAACCATAATGCCATAATTGTTACACAGTTCGGGAGGCTCCCGCCGGGTGTGGACGTTATTGGTTCTGCATCCCCGAGGGCTGCTCCTGAGACAAGAGTTATTTATAGGTAAGGAACTCTAGCCTTTTACCGCCCCTGCGGCAACGCCCTTTGCTATCTGATTCCTGAATATCGTATAGAATACCAGGATTGGCAGGAGGGCAATTACAAGGGAGGTAAACAGCCTCCCGAAGTCTGCACCGAGAGCCCCTGCATAACGACCGACTGCTGCAGGTATTGATTTATATCTGTCACCTGCAGTAAGTATGTTCATTAAAATAAACTCATTCCAGGTTGCAGTAAAGGTGATGATCGCAAGGGTGACTGAAACAGGCTTACACATCGGAAAGATTATCTTAAAAAATATCTGCATATAACTTGCGCCGTCAATTCTTGCAGACTCAATTAATTCATTAGGTATGCCCTTGATAAACTCGGTACATAAATAGATGCCCATTGGCAGTCCGAGTCCAATATAGGGAATCAAAACTCCTAGTCTTGTATTATAAAGCCCTACAGCATTTACCATAAGGAATAGCGGAATTAATATCGATTGAATCGTAAGCAGTATTCCAATAATGAAAAGACCATGCAAAAGTGCTGTTATCTTAAATCGCAGCTTTGCAAATGCAAAGCCTGCCATATTTGCAAGTAATACTACAACAGTGACAGTAACACCCGTATAAATAACAGAATTAACAAACAGGTTCTGAAAGCCGCCTGTAATCCATACATGGGGATAATTTCCAAAAAACCATTGGCTTGGGAATGCAAGCTTACTTATTGACAGATAATCCTGGGTGGTTTTAAAGGACTGAATAATAAGCCAGAATATTGGATATATTGCAAGAAGAGTAAAGGTTAACATTAAGACATAAATTAGAATCTTTGTTATAACGGAAATATTACGCTCAGCCATACCCTACTCCTTTCCGCTGAAAATTTTCTCTACTCTTCTTGTAATTATTATTAATGCAAAACTGATAAGGACCATTACAGTAGAAATAGCATTTGCTAATGGATAATTCGGAGAACCTTGAAATGCCGCAAGGTACATATAAAGCGACAACACCCTAGTCTGCCCTGCAGGACCTCCTGCAGTCATTACAAAGATAAGATCAAATACCCGTAGTGATCCTGAGATTGCAAGAATTGCGCAGGTAACAATTACACCTGAAAGGTTCGGAAGAATAATTCGAGTTAGAATTTGCCCCTCTTTTGCACCGTCTATTCTTGCAGCCTCAATTATTGCAGGGTCAATGCGCTGAATATTTGCCATAAAGATTATCATATAAAACCCTGTATACATCCAAAGTATGACTACAAGTACGGGGATCATTGGTGTTGAGTTTAGGGTATACTCCGCAGTCGGATTAAACATGCGTACAATGTCCATATAAAGGGAGTTTGGGCTCATATAAAAGGCCCTAAAGAGCATGCCAATAATTACAGGGGAAATAACATTAGGCAGATAGATCATTGCCTGGAAGAAGCCGGTGCCCTTCACAAGCTTCCTTGAAAGAACATAGGCAAGGGCAAAGCCGAGGGGGATCTGCCCAAACACCGATACACCGACAATGAGCATATTGTTTTTTAATGCACGGTAGAAGTTGCCTGCAGGCTCGGTGAACATCCAAATATAACTGTTAAAACCCACAAAGCTGACATTCGGGTTTCCGAAAATTCTGCCGCCGTTATAGTTGGTAAAACTTAATAAAACAGAAAATATAGTGGGAAAGGCCACGACCGAAAGGTAAATAAGCAATGCAGGTATAATAAGCATTGCGTAAGAAAACTTTTTTTCACCCCTAGTGGTCATGACCCCTCCGTTACTCTAGCGCCTTGATGCTCTCCAGGCTTCAAATGCCGCCTGTGTTGCAGCCGCAACTTGCTGAGGAGTCTGTATCCCAAGGCCTATTGCCTGTAATCCGTCGTTAAGAGGCGTATAAACAGGACCTTCGAATGCCGCATCAATAACTACAGTTGACCTGTCGTACTCTCTTGAAAGATAGCCTACAGAAATCTGCAATGGCTCAAGATTCATTCTTGAAATATCAACATCGGTTCTTGAAGGAGTTGGAAATATTCCGGTCTCGACTAAGAAGGTCTGCGCTTCCCGGCCTGAAAGCCACTTCAAAAGTCTCCATGCTGCTTCTTCCTTTGCTGATCCTGCCGGAATATTTGCATTCATGCCCCAGCCGGTTGCAAGTACTACGGTATTTGACCTGTTAAACTTGACACCGGGGAGATCAATTTCGGGGAAAACAGATAAGCGAATATTGTTCTGCCTTTGCGGGGAAATCAGAGCCTGACCTGTGGTTATATCGGTAAGGAAATCCCCTACTCTCCAGTCACCGTCAATATAGTAGGCTGATCTATTTGTGGCAAAGAGGCCCGGGCCGCTGCCGTAATCAATAGAAAGGGTTGCCCTTGAAAGTACGCCATCATCATACATTCTTCTTATGAAATCCAGGGCTGCAATAAAGTCAGGATCGTTAAAGTTGGTCTGCCCTGAGTGTATTCTCTGATCCCAGCCTTCGCCCATGAAGCGCCCTGCTACAACAGAGAAGAGACAGGACTGCATAACCCAGGTTTCTGCATTTGCCATAAGTATGGTGTCATAACCTGCGGCCCTGAGTATGGGTACCTGTGCAACGAGCTCTGAGTAGGTTCTTGCAGGCTGGAGGCCGACTGCATTAAGCACTTCCATATTGATGAAAAAGGCATTTGTTGCTGTTAACCCTCTGGGGATCATCCCAAGATATCCGGCACCCTGGCCTGCAGGATCAAGGGCAGCAGGGGTAAAGTACTGAGCGAGGCCGTCCCTGCGTACAAGCGGTTCAAGGTCTTTTAAGAGCCTTTGGGTATGAAGGGTGGTTGATCTTCCCGAAGGCCATGCAATCATTAAATCGGGTAACTGCCCTGCCGCAGCGTAGGCCTCTACCTTATGATGGAAGGGCTCATCAAACTCGTCTTCCCTTACAATCCTGATATCGGGGTTTGCTCTCTCAAAGGCATCCCAGATCAATTCGTTTTCTGCAATAGCATTTGGGTTGACCATGGAAAAATAGTTCAAGACCCGAAGTTCAATCCTTCCGTCATCTGCCGCCTGCCTTCCGCCCCCTGCAAAAAGGGTGCCGGCAATAAGGACAAACAATACCGGAATAATTAAAAACCGTAATGTTTTCTTCATCTGATCCTCCATAAAAAATATTAAGAGAATTCTCTCATATAAACAGTTACCTGTCAAGAAAATTGCCTTTTTCTTGGATTTATGTCAGACAGGAAGTATGGATTGTTCTGTATCCTTCTCAAAATACCTTGCTTTTTCCATATTTGCAGTAAAAAAAGCTGAATCTCCCACCTTAAACTCTAGATTTGCCTCCGTACGGGCTATTAGAGATTGGTTTACAGAAGGGATTGAGAGCCCGAGATGAATATCTGCTCCAAGAGGTTCAACTAAACTCACCTTTACAGGAATGCAATTATCCGGATTTTCAGTCTCTCGATAGCTTAAATCTTCGGGTCTGATACCGAAGAAAAGCTCCTTGCCAAGGTATTTTTCAAGATGGGGAAGATGAGTGCCGGCGGGCCTTAGTTTAAAGGTATCCACTTCCAGAATTATGCCGTTTTCATCCAAAACCTTCACTAAAAGGAAATTCATTGGCGGAGATCCGATAAAGGATGCTACGAATTTATTTGCAGGGTTATTGTAAAGGAAAAGGGGAGCCCCAATTTGTTGAATTTTACCATCCTTCAAAACTACAATCTTATTTGCCATGGTCATGGCTTCCACCTGGTCGTGGGTTACATAGATAATGGTAGCATTGAGCCGTAAATGCAGGTCTGAAAGCTCAGCCCTCATCTGCACCCTGAGCTTTGCATCGAGGTTGGAAAGAGGTTCGTCAAAAAGGAAAACCTTGGGGTTTCGTACTATCGCACGCCCAACTGCAACACGCTGACGCTGGCCTCCTGAGAGTGCCTTGGGCTTTCTGGATAACAGTTTTTCAATGTCCAGAATCTTTGCCGCTTCCCTTACCCTTTCTTCAATCTCTTTTTTATTTATCTTCTTTATTTTTAGGCCGAAGGCCATATTATCATAGACAGTCATGTGCGGATAAAGGGCATAATTTTGGAAAACCATGGCGATATTCCTGTCTTTCGGGGGAATATCGTTCATTAATTCGCCGTCTATATAGAGTTCACCCTCGGTAATCTCTTCAAGGCCTGCTATCATGCGGAGGGTTGTTGACTTCCCGCATCCGGAAGGGCCGACAAGAACCACAAATTCCTTATCTTCAATAATAATGTCAGCATTATCTACAGCCTGGATATTCCCTTCATAAACCTTACTTATTCCCTTAAGTTCTACTCTTGCCATTCGGCCTCCATGCTATAAAAAGTCTAATCGGGTATTACAGATTAGTCAATTGTCATTTGGGAGCAGACCTTATCGTAAAAACCTGATCTGTTAAGGGAATTAAAGGCCCAAATTACAGCACCTGCTACATTTGGCACACTTAATTTTACATAAGCAAATTTATAAGCCGGATTAGAACCGGAAACCATTTCCTTAAGCATATTAATTAATATGGGATGCTCCTCTTTCACGAAAACAGAGCCTGCAAAAACAATGTATATATCATCCTCTTTTGGGAACTGCAGCTCTTCAATCATGCACTTTATGCCGCCTGCATAATTTGCAGCCACATCGCGGAGAATTCCTATTGCAACTTCATCACCTGCTGTAGCAGCCTTAAAAGCAAGCCTATTGCATGAGCCTGCATTGAAAGTTTTTTCGGCTATTTTCTCTGAAAGTATTTCCACATAATCGTATTTGCTGACAATTCCAATTTCCTTAAAAATCAGCTCAGTCATAAGGGTGGCCTTTTCCTTGCGGAAAAGCTCGCTGTACACTGCCGATAGGAGCATGCGGCCAATATAATATGCGCCGCCCTTATCCGAAGAAAGATAGCCGACACCTCCTATCTGCAGCATTTTTCCTTCTTTATTGATGCCGGCAAGGGTACAGCCCGAGCCGCTAATCGCACAGATTCCTGACCCCTTTGGATTACCCGCAGGGATTCCAAGGTAGGCGTCATTTGCAAGGATGAATTGCCCGAATTTCAGTTTTCTTAGAATCTCGGAAATTATACGGTGCTGCAGTTTAGTGTCCACTCCTGCAACCCCGAGCACAGAGAATGCTACCTGTTCCATGGTAATTTTATTTTTATTTATTACTGACGAAACAAAGCTCCCAAACTCTTCTTCAAATTGTTTAAATGAGCCCGGCATCATCTCATGGTTAAGCGGCCCCCAATGAGCCAAGTCTATTAGATTTGCTTCCGTGTCAAATAATGCAAGATGGCTCTTTGTTGCCCCGATATCTATGCCAATTACATACTCATTCATTAAAGCCCCTATGTATATATTCTGCATTTGCCTTAAGCATGTCATCCAGTACAAGCTTTGCCTTGTCAAAGTCTCCAATCAGCGGGTGTACCATAAGGGCTGCAAGAGCATCGGCCCTGCTGCCGGTCATTGCAGCTTTAACTGTGAGCCTTTCGTAGGCCTTTACCGACTGCATAAGGCCTTTAATATAGGGATTAATCTCATTTTTAAGTTTAACAGGGAAAGCACCCTTATTGTTAACAAGGCATTTGGCTTCTATTACATCATTATCTTCCATGAAAGGAAGAGAACCATTGTTTTTTACTCCCGCCACATGATACTCGTTTTTATCGTTTTCTATAGCATCCGCTATAGAGACCGCCGCTGTGGAGTACAGTGCCCCGCCCCGGAGCATGAGCTCCTTTGGCTTTATTTCCAGAGCGGGGTCTTCATACTGCTTAAGAAGTGATTCCTCAATTTCCACGCAGATTTCTCCCCTGGTTTTTTCTGCTTCAAGGCATTTTTTAAGCTGCGCTTCTTTAAGGTAAAAATAGCCAAGGTAAGGAGATGGAATGGCAGGCACAGAGGCAAGGAGCTCATCATCATAATCCAGGTTTGGGATATTTTTCATGGAAACAGGTTTCCCCAAAGACTCAAGGATATTCTCCCCATTCACCGTAACAGATGTAATCCAGCTTAAGTGGTTTAGCCCCACATACTCATAATCAAAATCCGCAGTGCCAAGATTTTCTTTAATTGAAGCATGCATATTAATAAAGCAATTACAAAGACCGATGACCTTAACATCTGTATGGTTAAGCAGGGCTTCTGCAATAATCCCGGAAGGATTTGAGAAGTTAATTAAATGGGCATTTGGGGAGAGTTTCTCAATACGTCTTGCAATATCGAGCATTACAGGCACTGTTCTTAAGGCATTCATAAAGCCTCCTGCACCTG
>Ga0099364_10005277_pt1 | contig 19261 bp, 13 predicted proteins | sample TergutTh196P3_FD_73070 | JGI IMG/M metagenome (GOLD analysis project Ga0099364, IMG submission 73070) | Microcerotermes parvus P3 segment gut microbial communities from Pointe-Noire, Republic of the Congo - Th196 P3 | ecosystem: Host-associated > Arthropoda: Insects > Digestive system > Gut ...
CGAACAAATTTTGGCGTTATATCCGAAAAACTTATTTCCGTATCAATCTCTATATTAGGCACAAGCATCTCGTCGGTAATCGTTTCAGCGACTATCTCTTCAAACCTTTTGCTGAACGTCGTCACATTTTCCAATTTCATTGTAAGTCCAGCTGCATACATGTGTCCGCCAAAATTTTCGAGCAGGTCGCTACATGCGTCAATAGCTCTGTAGAGGTCAAAACCTTCCACCGAGCGCGCCGAGCCGGTTGCCATGCCGTTGGATTCAGTAAGCACCACAGTTGGTCTGTAATAAGTCTCAATAAGCCGCGACGCTACAATACCCACCACGCCCTTATGCCAGGTGGGGTCAAAAACGACGGTGGTTTTGCGGAACTCCTCCTCAGGAGTAGCTGCCAGCATACGCAACGCCTGACGGGTAATATCAGAATCAACATTTTTCCGGTCGCTGTTGTATTGGTCAATTTCAACGCTGAACTGTTTGGCTATACGCTCGTCGTCAGAAATAAGCAGGTCTACAGCATGTTTGCCCGATTTCATGCGTCCGGCGGCATTGATGCGCGGACCTATCTTGAAGACAATATCATCTACGTGTTGCTGCGAGCCTTCCAACCCCGAAATTTTGACTATAGATTTTAAGCCCAATCCGGGTTTTTCGTTCAGTTTTTGTATGCCCAACGATGCTAAGATGCGATTTTCGCCATCCATTGGCACAATATCCGAAGCGATGCTAACCGCCACTAAATCAATATATTCATATACTTCTTCAACCGAGATACGATTTGCCTGCGCGTATGCCTGCAACATCTTGAAACCCACGCCACAGCCGGATAGTTCTTTGTACGGATATTGGCAGTCGGGACGTTTAGGGTTGAGAATAGCAAAAGCCTTAGGCAGTTCGTCTCCGGGATAATGATGGTCGCAAACGATAAAATCTACACCCTTGGAATTAGCATATTTTATTTTTTCAACCGATTTGATGCCGCAGTCCAAGCTGATTATCAATTTAAAATTGCCTGCAACGGCTGTGTCTATACCTTTCAATGAGACGCCATAACCCTCTATGTATCGGTCGGGTATGTAGTAATCAACGTCATGGTATATTTTTTTCAAAAACAGGTAAACCATTGCCACAGAGGTTGTTCCGTCTACATCGTAATCCCCGTATACCAATATTTTTTCGCGATTGCGTATAGCATGCCCTATTCGGTCTATTGCGCGTTGCATATCTTTCATCAGCATTGGCGCGTGCAGGTGTTCGTATGCCGGTCTGAAAAATTTTCGGGCTTCTTCAAAATTCCGTATTCCTCTCTGCGCCAGCAATGTCGCCAAAACGACATCTACTCCCAATACATCGGTAAGATGCTCTATTACAGATGCATCAGGCGACGGTTTTATAATCCAATTTTTGATATACATAACAGCAAAGATAAAAAATATACTGCTATAATAACGGCTTATGTGTGCGGAATATTATAAGTAGAGAAAAAAAAAGTTTTGCTGCCCTTTTTTTCATCGAGCATTTTCTGTCCAAATTTTATAGGCTTCGGCAAGTTTCGGCATATAACTTTCTAATGTCGGGTATTTGTCTCGTTGTTTGTTATAGCTTTCCAATTCATCAACAAGTTCCTCTATCCAAAAAAAACCAAAAGCGCTTTTTATCAATCCTATCCACATTTCTATTTCAGACTGACCAAAATTATTGTCTTTCATATACATAATCATTGATGCATTTACTAAAGTCTCATCTAACACGACCTCCCATGAAGAATACGCTTCAGTTATTATGTCTGATGATATCTTCTCACCACTATCCCTAAACATTTCTTTGTTCTTTTCAGTCAGTTTGTCCACAAACGGATGTAATCTAAATTTACTCCGTAACTGTTACCACCGAGACCAAATCCAATTTTTATCAAAAATATTTCTGTTGGCTCTTTCCCAAAAAAAGAAAAGAGCCAATTCAAGTTTATTTGCTCATAAATCGGAGCAAAGCGTTTGACAGCCTCATCGTATAAATCGGCATTATCCTTGAAAAATTTATCAAATTTGGTATCTTTATAAAATTTCTGTAATAATGGAACAAATTTTTCCACATTTTCTTTTGTCCACCGTGGGTCAAGTTGCCAAATATCTTTGACATCTGTCAGCAAGTTCAGATTGGCATCCAAGTGAACAGCCATACACATTGGTCCATCAAAAGAAATTCCATGCTCGCTTATGATTGATTTTGTGAACTGTATCAACTCATGATTTTTGTATTTTTCAAAATATTGTTCAATTCTGTCAACATAAAGTTTGAAATTTTTGTTTGAATACTCCTGTTTTTCCGCCAAACGAAAAACGATACTTAACAACTCTACTCTCTCATCGACTTTGGGTTTTTCCAAAAGAACTTTTTTTTGTTCACACGCCTGAAAATTAAGCATGATTAAAATGGCTATTATTAATACTTTATTCATGATTTTACTTTAATCTAGCAATAACAACAACCGGATTATCTTCCCAATCAAGATTTTTCAGAATTTCTCTCAGCTTTTGATGCGCTGCAGCGTCTTTAATTTCTACGCTTGCAAAATATTCTTCGGTCAGAATTTCTTTCATATCCTCTGCCTGCCAAACATCTACCACTATGCCATCCCCGGCATAATAACGCGGAAAAAACGATAACCCGCCATTTATGTCATTTATCAAACCTTTTTGAAGAAATTGGTCTGAATCAAGGATTTTGTTAGAATTTGTGGCGATACAGTAAACGGCGTATACGGTTTCGCGTCCAGGTCTTTGTGCACGAGGAAAATTCGGGTCAATATTAGGTCTTGATTCTGGTCCGGGAGCTATTCTTGCAGTGTACAATGAATAAAAAAAGTGATTGGGTGTCCCAACAATTTCTATAATTCTCATGTAAAGGTTGTCTGCTTCGGCGTTGTTTATTGTCAAAATCTCCCTTTTACCCTCTTCGTTGATTTTTCCTAAAGGATATGAGTATTTCCCAAAATCAAAGACGAACATTGGTTGTAAGTCCATGTTTACTAACGTGTACAGGGTGTCGTTAATATTATCTTTCAAATACAATTTATCATCTATCTTAAAAGAAGCAAAGGTTGATGATATTACCCAACTGTTACCAGTAGTCATATTGTCAGTATAATAATTATTTGGAAAACATTTAATAATTTCGCCGTTATTGTCAAATAAACAATATTTGTATTCCAAATTTTCCAGATATCCAGAAAGAAAGGAGCCAACAAAAACATCATCCTCTACGCAGGATACATTCCATAATCCTTGCCCATCGACAACCGGCACAGGAAACGAACGGATAAACAGTCCGCAAAACTCGTATTCAAAGATGTTAAAACCATCGAAAACATAGATAGTTTGCCGTTCATGACTGAAAAAAATATTATTAATACCAATATATTCGCCCGGACCTCTTCCAAGAGCACCAATTTTATTCAAAAATTTACCGTTCCTGTTGAAAACAAGAATGTTTCGTTGTTCGGGTATTACCCTGGTTGTAGTAAGTGAAGATACAAAGATAAAGCTGTCGCGAAAAAAGACATTCGGCCCGCCGCCAACCAAAGAAACATCGCTCGTCTCTAATGCAACTAATTCTATCGGCGAAAAATATTCTGAAAGGTAAGCCCGTTTATAATCACCAACGCTACTTCCTACATCTATTACGGGATATTGCCCGACAGGTCTGTTCTCCGAACAGCCGGATAATAAACATATTACCAATATAGAAAAAATAAATTTCTTCATACAATTCAATTATTCAATTATTCAGTTATTCAATTATTCAATTATTCAGTTACCCACTCTTAACCACCTCTGCCGGATTTTGCCTTGCTGCTTTCCAAATAGTCGATAAAATAGAAAACACAATTACAACAAACACAGTGAGAAAAATTGCTACATATATCCATACGTCAATTGACGTCTGTTTAACGTATCCTTCCATCCAGCGCTTCATAATTAGATAACCCGCTGGGAAAGCCACAAGCGCCGCTGAGCTAAGCAAAATCAGATATTCTTTGAAAAATATGTTCATTATATCTAATACTTCTGCGCCGTGCACTTTTCTGATTGCTATTTCCTTGCGACGTTGTTGGCTGGTGATGTTGGCAATAGAATATACTCCGAAAACGGCTATCATGATACATACGAATGCCATGACGGACAAAAGCTTTAGGAGTGCGCGCTCGGATTCGAAATACTCTTCAAAAATATCTTCCATATATGTGAACTCAATACCAAATTCTCCCCATTCTGAAAATTCTTTACGCAGCCATCTTGTAATCGCTTGTTCAGTTTGCTCTCGCATACCTTCTTCGTATCTAAAGGCAATAGCATTGAAAAGGTCAAGAAGCCCATGAGGAAAATATATTCGCGTGGGTACTGCCTTTTTGGTTGGAGTCAAGAAAAAATCACGACAAACGCCTACAGGATTAAAGTCGCGTGTTGAAAGAGGTTCTATATATCCCGACAAAAAGGCATCTCCAAACTCTTTCATAACAGACTCGTTAACGACGTATATACTAGTAGGGTCATAGTCGTAGTATCTCGTACCTTCTATGATTTCAATTTCAAAAAATTTCAAAAAATTTGAAAACGCCGGCAACATGCTAATAGCATAGCTTTTTATCTCACCGTCTTTTACGTAGGTCCTCTGTTGGGTGCCTGTAATCATATTCCTGAAATAATTGATGGCGCCGAAATTCATTATAGGTAGCGCATCAACTATTTCGGGAATTTCAGTAATCATAAACTCGGCAAAGGGCGGCGTCAGTGGGCAGCAAGTTATTGACACCGAGCCAATATTACGACGGTTCATTCCCAGGTCAGTATCATGCAAAAAACGAATCTGTTTGATAAAAACTGTAGCACAAAACATCATTCCAATACTGATTATCAACTGTATGAGTAAAATACTATTGCGAAAGATATTGCCAGCCCCCGGTTTGCCACCTCCTTTCATGCTTTCAGTAATGACCTGCCTTTGGAAATATAAAACTGTAATGCCGCAGATAACAAAACCAAACGCAATTAGCATAATTGCATAAATAAAAAGTTCGATATAAATACTCGCATTGGCGTTTCCAATACTTGCATATTCTTTAAATATTGGCAGCAACCATGTAATAAGTCCGAAACCAGTAGCAAGCGACAACAAAATAACAAACATAAAATCAATATATAGCGTTGCTATGATTTGCCGATTCTCTGCGCCGTTTACCTTGCGCAATGCCAATTCTCGTAATCTCATACGAACGCGGGTAACATACAATGTCAGATGGTTGAAAAGCGAACATAAAATAACTAAAAGCCCCGCTACAACAAAGATTTGTATATGAGCAAATTTGATGTCAGAACTTATATTTCCTGTCGGGTCTTTATGCCTTAGTTGCTTCAACGACGTCAATACAAGAGATATAGGGGTTGGCCTGAATGGTATTTCAACCTTATCCAATTTATTTTTAAGATTTTGCACATCTACGCCATTTTTTACCAATATGAAAGTATGAAACGCTCCAGCCCCCCAACTATTTAACTCTGCTTCTGTATAACGGTGTGTTATCGGAATAGCTGTATTGAACTGCATATTTGTATTTGAGCGCCATGCAGGCATAGTTGTCTCTATAAAAACATCCATATTTGTAAATACCTTGATGGTTTCAACCGTTGCCGCGTTATTCAGGTCGGGCGTTACAGCTATCGGTCTATCAGTGCGTCCGGGTATAAATAGTTCATTGGGCAGGTCTAATTCAAAAATATTGCAAAAGTTTTGGTCAAGATATAATATCGACAAATTTGCAGGTCTTGTGATTCGTATTCCTGTGGCTTCCTCTATCTCCGGATAGTTTGTTTTCAGCCAGTTAGACAATGTGTAAGGGGTATTACCGGCTATTTGATTCGTAGCGGAGGTTTCAACGGTGTTCCATTTATTATAAGCTATATTTACACGATAAATTCTTTCAGCGTTAGCATGAAATCCATCGTAGCTCATTTCGTATCTTATCCATAAAGCGGAAAAGGAAAAAAACGTAAACCCAATTGCCAGCCCTATGATGCTGATGATGTTTTGAGTTCGGTATTTACTCAAAGACCGTAAAGCGATTTTTATATGATGATAAAAAAGCTCTATGCTCATTCAAGATTAATAATTTCAACAACAAATTGTTCGTTATCAGTTGAAAAAGACCGCACAAGATTTTTTTCGGGTGAATCAACAACCGAACTTGGTAATCCCCTTTCAGCTAATAAAGAAAAAAGTTGCCCTGTATTCAAATCAAAAACAAAATTGCGTGTAGGAGGATTATACGGAATTGGTCTTCTATCAGCCAATTCACAATTTTCAATTAAAACAGCATCAAAGTACAAATGGGTATCTGTTTTAAAACGAACCTTTATTATAATTTCTTGCTGTTCCAAAACAGAAGGAGTCCGGACAAATAGAGGCGTAAGCTTTTCGTTCACTAAAAGAAAAGTAGTGTCGGAAGACCTGTCGACAAACACATATTCTTGACCAAATTTAATTCTGGAATTATTGCCAAAACTGCTATCCGATATCCTTTCCGAAAGGGATAAATTCAATCGAGACACGATATTGCCATCATTTTTAGAAATTAATAAATAAGGCGAATTGATGCAATCTACATTTCCAAACAAACGAACTGCATCTGCGTCATATTGGTTGTATGCTAAAAGAGTTTGTTCGTCAAAATTATAAAAATCGCTAATCCAGGAGATCGGTAAACTGAACCGGCGCAGAAATTTTCCTTCCTCCGAGAAAACAACGAAATTATTCTGCAAAGGCAAGAGGTTAGCGACAAATATTTCTTTGTTAACCTCGTCAAACACAACGGAAAGCCCCGTACTGCCTATACCGTTTCCAAAAAATTTGAAAGCTGACACTATCTTACCGTCGCCGTCAAATACAAAAATATCGCCTCTTCGCCGGTTAGCTCCCACAATGCGATTGTTTGATGCATAAACCAACTTAAAATCAATATCATCCGCTACTTCTTTTGTGGTATCCAACAGAACAAATTTAGATTCATAGTTATCCACAACAAATTTCATTTGAGGATAATCTTTTGTTAAATCTAACACGGGAATACCTCCTCGCGTGTTTACTAATTGGCTGTAACCGTTAACGGGAGAAAATATACCAACGCAAAACAAAAAAAACATTAATAATTTCATATCCTTCATTTCATTTTTAATACCTCTAACCCTCGGTTTTGGGACAGCGCAACATCGCCCTGCATATATAAGACGACTAAGTCATAAAAAAGGTTTACAAAAATTGAAAAAAATGCAAAAAAAATACATTTTTTATTGTTTTTTCAAAAAAAATGTATTATCTTTGCCGCGTTAGTTAAAATATTGTTTTTTTTGTAAAAAAGTTTTTAAAGATGGGTACCATTGAACAAATATGCGAAACATATTGGAGCAAATTGTGCAAATTTGCTGAAAAAATATTAGGCAGCAACCTGTTAAGCGAAGATGTTGTTCAAGAGGTCTTTCTTTCGATTTTGGAAAAAAGCGACGATATAGAAATTTTAACTGAAAACTACTTATACTTAGCTGTAAAGAATAAATGCCTCGATATTTTGAAGCACAAGAAAGTCGTTTTCTCACACGAAGAATATACAAAAATAACAGCCGAGGCGGAAAATTCTTATTGTTCAAACATCGAAAATCCCGAACAAATTTATATAGAGTTAGAAGACGCGCAAATAAGGGAAATGCTAAAAAAATACATGTTGTCGGGCTTGACGCAAAGGCAACAAAAAATTGCCGCATTATTGTTTGAAGAAATGAAATTAGTTCAAATAGCTCAAAACCTTAACATAGCAGAAGGGACCGTAAAATGTCAACACAAACGCATAAAAGACAAATGGAAAAGCATGAATATTAATTGGATTAGGAAGGCGCTCATTTAGCGCGCTACCAACCAATCTTCCATGTAACAATTTCAGAGTCGTTTGATGAAACAAAGGCGCTAAAAACTTCGTCGTTGTCTGACAAGTATTGTACTTTGAAGTTCATAGTATTCGTTGTCTCGTCTATGTATTTTTGCGCTAATGACGTCATATCGAAGGCAAAGGGAACGAGCAATGTCACTTCTGTACCCGAGCCGCTGCCATATATCCTTGCCCTTACAAATAACGTCGGGATGTTATCTTCATCGGTCATTTCGGGGGCGTAAGTCATTTCGTAGTCAAACGATTCGCCCGCCCTTGCCGTCTGTTCAAACATGAAGACTAATATTGCTCCAAAACTGCTGTTGATTGTCATTCCATTAAGAGGCACATTATGTTGTCCGCTCAAACTTATTCCTCCCGGCGTTTCAACGGGCTCGCTACTGTATATACGAAAATAATCATAGTACGATATTTCGACGTAATCTCTTGTAATCTGCGTATTGAAGTCGACATAATACGCAATCCATATTAAATTTCCGTCAAACAAAGGCTGGTTCGGCAGTTCATGTATCAAAAACCACTTGTCGTGTATTGCCGGATTGATAAACAGTTTTCCGTCTTCTTCCTTCACTATTGCCGCGCCTTCGTAGGTTTCGGTATTGCTTTCATCTTTTTTGCAACTGCCCGTTGCCAATATCGCTAAAATCAACAAATACAATGTTACTTTTTTCATGTTTAAAATATTTTATCTATTAAAAACGGGTCTGTCTGCTACTATTGACGGGTTTCCGCCTCTTATGAAGGGCCACCCGGCTCTGTCCCACCTGACATTATCAAGCATCAGTTTTCTACCGCCTGAGGGGTCGGTATTATCAAAGGCATGATACAAAATCCAGTCGTTGCCTTCATCGTCCTGAACTATTTTGGAGCAATGTCCGGTGCCGGTGAAGCGTTCGTTGTGATTGATAACTATGCTGAACCCATGTTCGAGCATATCGTTGCCGCTTTTGTCAAAATACGGACCCAGCAGGTTTTCCGAGCGCCCGACGACTAACTGGTAAGTGCTTGTAACTCCTTCGCAGCAAGTGCCAATAGACGCAAACATGTAATAATATCTGCCTCTTTTGTGAATCATCACCGCCTCGTATATGTCGCCTGCCACCTTCACTTTTTCGGCTCCAGTTCTTATTGATAGTCCATCGTTGCTCAACTCGATAGCATATATGCCATTGAAGCTTCCCCAGAATATATATTTTTTGCCGTTGTCTTCAAAATAGAACTGGTCTATAGAATTTAATACTCCTATTTCGTTAGCCCTGAGCAATGCGCCCTTGTCTACGAATGGTCCTTCGGGCTTTTCAGCCACCGCCACGCCTATGCCATTGGTCATCCAGCCTAAATGACGCGAAAGGGTGTAGTACAAGTGATATTTTCCGTTTACGAAGGCTATTTCGGGAGCCCATAAGCCCGCCCCCTCTTCGAAATTGGGGCGGGTCTCGGGCGTAAAAGCTGTGCCTACTGAAGTCCAATCAACTAAATTGCGCGATTTCATGATGTTCGTCAACCGCGAGGTGGCATAAACATAAAAATAACCGTCAGTCGATTTTATGATAGCCGGGTCTGCCATGGCGCTTCTAACAACCGGATTGAAATACTTCTCAACCATTGTTATCTCCTGACTGTGACAATCTATGACAAAAAATAAGGAGAGCGCTAAAAAACTTAACAAATACTTTTTCATTGAATTTATTATTTATCTAATTATTAATTATTTATTATTATTATTATTATTATTAATTATCTATTTAATTTTTTTGTTTTATAAAATTCTGATAACGCTATCCATGAAAATTGCGCCGAGTAGTTGAAAGTGCGCAGGCTCGACACAGCTACATCGTCGCGATTGTTATACAGGTCTGTTGCGGTCATTTCAGGGTCCCATCCTGAGAGGTGGTCCATGGGGAGAAAACCATGATGATAGAAATTGTCGAACGCAAAGTTCAGAGTCTTTGAGAAGGCGTCAATAAATCGCGACGAATTATGTATATCATAGATATAAGCTTCTACCCATGCGCGCAGCAGACAACTGTCGAACTCCGCTTTGCCGGTTTTGTGTTGGGGAAAAACATAGAAACCCTCTTGGACATTGGGGTCTGCAAAAAAGCGGAACGACGCGTCAGAAAGGGCTACAGAATGAGCAAGATACTTAGCTCTTTTATCTGTATTGACAATGACCCGACACAAATCGGCAACCCCCGACAATGTTGAGCCCGAATTGTAAGAATACGCCGTGGGGTCGAGCCTGCCGTGCGCGGTAGTGGTTCGCAAGCCCGCATTAGGTCCGCTTTCGGGCACACTCGTGGCAACGCCGCCAATCATATCGCCGTAAACGCCGTCGGGACGTATAAATGTGCTATGCACAAAATCGTAGAGCCTGACAGCATAATCCAAATAATACTCGCTTTTGCGTGTTGTTGCTTTTGTCACGCTGTTTGTATTATAGTCGCCGCGCACAAGGTGTTCTATTTTTTCGTCCGAATCCTTATATATTACAGCAAGCCAAACTAACGGCGAAATAAAGGGACTGTTTGAACATGTATGTTTTGTTGAATATCCGGGTCCCCATGTAATACCGCCCCATTCCGTGCCGTCGGGGCGCTTGCTTTGGTCCCAGCCGTCTAAACAATACTCGGTTAGATATTCAGACGTCTCCAAATACCATTTCCTACGCTCTGCATTTTGCGCTAAAGCGTCGCCGCCAAGTTTTCCGGCTTCTATGTCGAGCATAAAATACACTTCCAAAAAGCAGCGTATTAACCACATCTGGTCGTCGTACACGTTCTGTCTGCCGCTCACATTGTAGTTCAATGCGTCTATGGTTCGCTGACGCGGAACGCCGTAAATATCTTCCCACCGGTGGTTAGACCGCGTAGTAGACGTGACAACGGCATAACCCTTGTAGTAATCCAGACTGATAGTGCTGGCGTCCCATGCAAGCTGTTCATAAAAATTGAACAAGTGTGCATACACAGGGTCGGCGCCGGGCAGTTCCTTGATTTCATGAAGGCTTTTCATCGCCGCAAGAAGCATCTCCAAGATATTGGTATACTCATACAGGTTATAGCTTCTGCCAACCGTTTCGCCGGTAACAAGGTTATACTTCGGGCGCGGGTTCAACACGCGGGTGGTCTTCCATTCATCAAAGCAGGTATACTTCCAAATAGTGTTGTTAGCGATGCGTATAGCGCGAAGCAAATTGGCGTTGCCGGCGTTCATAGAGCGCAAACCGTAAATATCTACAGCATGTTCATAGATAGTGCGTCCCTTAGTTGTGCCCCAGTAAAGATTTTTGCCGTCAGTTAAAACAAGGTCGGGAGATACCGAAGCTTCAACTGCTGCCTTAGCATCGGAGGCAGCGGCAACACTATTGTAGTGACGAACATTAAGGCGGTCGGAGCCCTGACTGATAGTCAAGTGAACAACCTCGCCAACGTCCTGAGAAACGACCGTGAAGCCGTTCATCTCAAAAATACCCCGAATTTCATGCAATATCCTGCCATTCTGAGGCTGAGCAAATAATACGGAAGAAATATTTGCAAACAAAAACATTAAAACTATGAAAAATGAACGTATCATGTTTATATATATTTAATTTTTATTATGTTGATTATATTGATTATATAAAATTATGTAATTATATATTTCATCTTGTCGGCGTAGACATTGACGGCGGTCTCGCTTCGGGCGCTGCGCCCCAACTTTTATTAGGTCTCGGTCCCATCTGAAAAACAAGCCGACCACCCTGAACAATATCAGAATGGTTTATCCATGCCTGATTGTGCGTTTTGCCGTTGAGAGTTGCAGACTGAATATATTTGTTTTGATTGGAAACATCTTTTGCTTCTATAACAAATTTTTTGCCGCCGCCCACGTCGATAGTGGTTTCTTCAAACAGCGGACTGCCGATATCCCATACGGGACGACCCGGACATTGCGGGTATAGCCCGATAGCGTTCAACACATACCAGCTCGACATTGAACCTCCGTCTTCGTCGCCGCTCAATCCGAAGGGCGTAGTGTCAAACCACAATTCCATCATCTGGCGCACCTTGTTTTGGGTCATCCAGGGCTGTCCGGCGTAATTGTAGAAGAACGGAATATGCCACGACGGCTCGTTGCCGTGACAATACATCCCCATCAGTCCCGTCATATCGGGAAACTGGGCAAGAAACTGCAATTTGTCGTTCCTGTGGTTAGTCACAAAGAGTTCGTTCAAGCGAGAAATAAACTTTTCGTCGCCGCCCATCAAATTTATAAGTCCCTGAACATCGTGCTGCACGTGCCAACTGTAGATATATGCGTTGGTTTCGGCAAAATAGTGTTCGCCGGCAAAACCGCCCGAATACATCGGGTCGAACGGCACAATCCAGTTGCCGTCTGCCGACTTGGGCGACATGAAACCCGTTTCGGCGTTCCACAAGTTCTGATAGTTGTGCGCCCGCTGCATAAACAAACGGTAATCGTCCTCTTTGCCAAGCTCTTTTGCCATCTGCGCCAAGCACCAGTCGTCGTAGGCATGTTCCAGAGTAACCGCCACAGACTGCCGCCTGTGCCAGGGGTGCACCTCTTCTACCCACTCTTCAACGTGCGGATTAGCGAGCCATTGCGACTGATAAGGCAACCGGTCATAGATACTCATGGGCGTATTAAGCGCCGAAACATCGGGCGACCAGTAATGAGGCACCCATTCCTGCCTTTCAGTGTTGAAGCCCGCACGGACAGGCAAAGACGGGAAAAAACCATTGTCGAAATAGCATTGCTCCAACTCCGTGATATACATATCGTCGCGCCAGGGTATCATAGTGGCTTGCGTATGATTTTTTCGCATAGCCTCGTATGCTTTTTCAACGTCGAAATCGCGAAGACCCCTTAAATAGGCGTCCGTAATTACAGCCGTAGCATGGTGCCCAATCATGGCGCCCGAACTGATAAGCCACCCTGTGTTGTCGTAGCGGTCTAACCAGCCCCGAATGGTACTCTGGATTTCTTCGGGTTTAATAAGCGCCTGAAGCGGGTATGCGCTCCGATAGGTGTCCCACACATTGCCCATACGCAGGGCGCGCGTGCGATGCAGAGTGGTGTAGAAAAGCTCGCGCTGCTTCTCAGTGCCGCCTTTGACGGTGATAACGCTCATATCATCATCCCACAGACGTTTTGCATGAGCTTTTACCTGGTCGAAAGACTTAGCCCCTGCTTCGGCTGCCAGAAAGTCACGCGCCTCTTCCATGCTGTTGCGCGAAATGCCTATTCGGAACTCTACGGTCTCTTTGCGGCTGCCAACGGGATAGCTTACGTAAAAGCCCGCGCCGGAGCCCGATTGCGCTTTTGAACCCGCAAAAATAGTGTCATTGCGCCAAGTTCCACACTCCGCAAAAGGCTTGCTCAAAACGGCATGGAAAAAACTCCTGCCCGCGCCACGACCGCCGCCACGCATCATAGTCTCGCCCTCAATGACCGTCTCGCCTTTGATTTCGACAAGCGAACTGCCCGAAAGATTGACAAACAAGTTGGAAGTCTCGTGCTCAGGAAGCGTAAAACGGAAAAGAATAGTGTTGGAGGTAATGGTAAACTCCGTGTCTATATCAGGGTCTTCCAGCAGAACCTGATAATAATAGGGCGTTGCCGTTTCGAAATCGTGGTCGAAACGAGAGGCGTTCTCCCTGACCCCAACTTTCATCTGTCCGGTGTTAGCCATCAGACTTCCCACGCCAAGCGGAAAACCGTGTATCTTGTCGGCAAAATACCAATCGGTCATGGGCGAAAAAGTGGGAAACAAACTCACCGTACCACCCGGAACTTTGATAACCGGAGTAGTACCACGAGTCTTGGGGTTGATAGTACCGATGTACATGTAAACATAGTCGGTAGGCACGCGCTTATCAACGCCGGAACTACAACCAAAAAGCATTGAAATACACAATGCCGTACATAAAAAATTTAATCCTGTTCTCATTTTTTTTATTTATTATTAATTGTTATTATTATATTAATTATTATATTGTTATTATTATTATTAATTATTATTAATTATTAATTATTATTGTTGTTGTTATTATTATTATTAATTATTAATTATTACTATTCGGTTAGGTTGTACTATCAAGTTATCTATGAAATGACGCTTAATAAGCGCTGTCATCCCGATAGGGATGTAATATCGGTAGAAAATGGATGCACACATGCGCCACGGCGTGCCGTTAGGTACGCAATATTTTTCAATCCATATTCCGTCCCCAAAGGGACGGTGCAGAGCGGATTGTTCTGACTTTTCTACCGATATTTTGTCCCTAAAGGGACACCGCTTCAAATATTTACGCCATTTTATCAGTGTATAAAGGGCAAAATATGTCATTTTGGCGCTTCTACACAGTGTATAAAGGGCAAAATATGTCATTTTGGCGCTTCTACACAGTGTATAAAGGGCAAAATATGTCAGCGACGAAAAGTCCCGCAGGGACGACACCTTATTAACCGTAGGTTTTAACCTACGGTTAGACGCTGCATGCCACGTCTCTACAAAGTCCCGCAGGGACGACACTTGAATACTCCTGCAAAGTGTCGTCCCTGCGGGACTTTGCAAGGCGTGTACATTCATTTGCTTCCGTAGATTAAAATCTACGGTTAATAAAGTGTCGTCCCTGCGGGACTTTCCTTCTAATTCATTGGCTACTTTCATCTAATTTTTAATTTGGTTAATATCATACTATAGCATGGTCCCGTCCCTCGACAAAGGATGCCTAAAATATCACACCACGGATATAGTGTTCCTTCATAGTAAACTGTAACTCCACCCGGTACATTCCACTCCTTAGCAAAGTCGGGAAAATTACAGATGTCTACGAATACCCAACCACCTGATGGAGTTCTGAAACGAGGGTCGTCCAGAGCTAATTTAACAATATCAGTATGTTCACTCGTAGCTGACCTAAACACAATTCGTTCTGAATCCATTGGTACAGACCAAAAAACCTCATCGAAAAACAAACGGGCAACGCCTTTAACATTACCCAAGGGCGCATCGTATTCATCGCAGGGGCAAGCCACAAAAGGTACCCCGCCACCTTCTTCGGCTTTTTCCCCGCAGGAAAACAAACTCCCCGCCAGCGCTACACACACGCAAAATGCTACGCTTTTCTGCGCAATGCGCTCAAAAGGATTTTTATATTTAAAGTTTTTCATTTCAGGGCGCCTAAATATTTTTTTGTTTGCGATTCCCTGTGGTGCATCCTCACGCGCCAGACCAATTCTTGCACGCCCACTACCTCGAAGCGCTCGTCCAAATGATTTGCTAACAGTTTTGCCGCGCTTGCGCCACGTCTGTTGCCGCCTTGATTTTCGATGAGAAAATCGTCGGTAGGTCCCACGTCGTTGAAACTGCTCCAGGCATGAACGGAAATGACCGAAAACGTAATATCATCGGCCTCCGATTTAAGCTTGTCGGCTATAAATGCCGGGGTTCCTTCTCTGGGATGATTTCTGTTGCGGAAGTTCCATAGCGAGTAGCGAACGGTTATAACCGGAATATCTACTCCGTTCTGATTTTTCACCCAGAAAATTTCTCCCGCTCCGCCCGCATAAGGCGTAAATTGCAACACTATGATACCTTCGAGCATGTCGTTAGCGTCAACAAAGGCTTGATAGCCCCGCGCAGCTTCTTCCGAAAATACGTCTTTAGCCATCAGTCCCAATATTTTCACGCGATGTTGTTTCATAAACGAGCCTACCGAATGGGCTAGTGCCGTCAGTTCGTCGGGGCGGTTGCGGTATGTTCCAAAGTTGTCGGCATACATGTAGCCTCCGCCTAAGGCTTCCATTATGGTATATTCGTCCTTTTGGCGATTGAGTATGTTTGCAAACTGCGGCTGCGAAACCATTGCCATGTTGCCAACGGGAATGCCGAAGCCCATCTTCATTTCGGCTGCGTCGGCGTTCATAAAATATTGTTCGACAAAACGGTTCATCATCCATTGAATGTTGTCGCCATCGGAAAGGTAGAACGACACGAAGTTTTTCTTTTTTGAGTAATCTATTGTATTTGGGTCTTGAACCTTCGCCAACACCTGCGTCTGTCGTTTTGAATATTGCATCGACGTCATCGGGATGTTGTAGCACCAGTCGCTTGGTATCCACACGTTTCCTTCTTTTGAGGCTCTGTTTACGAACACGTCCTCGCCTATTCCCTGTTCCCATCCGAACACTGGCGCTCCGGGTTCCAACCATTTAAGCGCCTCTTCAAAGAGGTCCAGATTTTGTCCATGCTCGGCTGTGTTCCTCACACGATTTACGTTGAGCACGAAAAGGTTGTTTGTGATGGCAAAATCTCTCAGTTCGGCTGTTTGCACGGGCATCACCACCAGCGCTCTGTTAGAGCATTTTTCCCGGAACTCCGCCCACGAATCGCGGGTCGTTTTTTGGCGCGCATCGTATGCCATTGCGTATCCGGCAGCATCGAAGCGGGCTTTGTCGCGAACGTCTACGATTATTGCATTATGCACGTGTGCGGCTACCGAAGCTACTATGGCGCTTTCGGGATTATTGTCTACGTCGGTGAGCACATAGCCGTCGAAGAGGTTTTTTATTTCCGCCTCGTTCAATGCAAGTTGAATGCCTGTTTGTTTGCCGCGTTCCTGGACGCCCAACTCATGTAGCGCCTGCAGCGAAAGCGCGTAGGATTCGCGGTAGTCGTGGTCGTAGAGCCATATCCCTGTCTGGCTTTTGCCTTGCTCTACGGCTCTATTGACCAAGCCGCTGATAGACTGGCTCAACAGATGGTGCTGCAAGCCTTCTTCGGGGTCGGTTTTGCCCAAATCGTTGCGTCCTGCGGAAATAGCATTTATGATAGACCAATAGCCCTCCGGCTTGACGGTCATTTCGGGGAAGACGTAATGCCCCGCGTCGTGAATGGGGTCGTAGCGTTCCATATAGACGCCGCGAATGTTCTCAATTTTTATCTTGTCGCCCGAACCAAGATTGCACGAGCCACAGACCAAAACAACTGAAATACAAAAAATAGAAGAGATGATCAATGTGATTTTCATTGGTAATAAATATTTTTAAGGTAAATTTAAAATAAAATGCAAAATTAAAAAAAAATGGGGGATATTTCTGTTTTTTTTGCAGAAATTTCCCCCTGAAAAAATAATTAATTATCTGGCGGGCATATTAACTCTAATAGCCTCGTTGTAATTATATCGCGCTTGTCCTTCCGTTTGGTACCTTATGCGCGCTCCCACGCGAACAAAAACTGTCCGGTTGGGTGGTATTGGCTGCGCCGACGTCAACGTTAGCGTGTTGCCAAAACCTACTTCGTCCTCGAAATTGTTGCCGTTGAACGACTGCAAAAATGCGTACGATGTTCTGCCTTCTCTAAAACCCACGTATGCCGTTTCGGATATAAACAGGTGAACGTCTTGCACTTGCAGAAAATTATTATTCCATCCGCCCATTGGTTGAATTTTTTCTTGGAACGCTTCCGGGGTCACGGCTCTGTTTACTCTCACGTTCACGCGTATCTTTCCGGCATCGGCGCCTTCGGTGAGAATAACCGGCTCGCCTACCCATTCGACCTTAAGGAAGGGCTGCACCTGAAAATTGACTTCAGTAACGCCCTTCACGTCTACGTATCGCGATTCGTCGGCAATGACTACGCCTTGCTGATTGACGCGCACTAAGGGAATAAAAGGTCCGTCGATACGGATGTTATAGTGTCCGGCAAAAACTTTTGTATTTTGGAAAAAACCTTCTTTCATGCACCAAAAATCGAAGTTCTGAGGTACCTCAGTGCCTGTCCAGCTCAATTCGCGTATTCTGATTCGTATTCCCTCGCTGCCCTGGTCTGTCAGGACGCGTTCGCCCGTGGCAACGTCGGTAATTTCGCCGCGTATGGTCTCGCCCGGCGCATCGTAGTTGTCCATCTGGAACAACTCGCAGGAAACTGAAAATGCCAAAATACATAATATCAATAAACTATTTAATACTCTTTTCATTGTTCTAATATATTTTTTTAAAAGTTATTAAATTAACGTCCCGGTTGTTGGTCTATTACCGGACTTCTTGATACCTCTCCTGAGGGTATTGCAAAATGATACTCTATGGGTCGCAAGCGATACTCTCTTTGCAAACTTTCTTCAAATCTGGCGTCGAAGAACCATTTGTTCGCCTGCGTGGAAAAGAACGGATACAGTCCTCTGTAGTAAGCTCCGTTTTCTTGGGTACTTCCGTTGAGGGGGTCTGAATGTTGGGTTCTCCATCGACGTATGTCCCACTGCACTTTGTTTTCAAAAGCGAGCTCTTTTCGTCTTTCCCTGCGAATAATCTGCAGTCCTTCATTGTTGAGCGTAAGCTGCCCCACTAAGGGGTCTGCTCCGGCTCTATCGCGAATATCTTCTATTGCCTGCGTTGCTATCAACACAAAATCATCTCCGGCGGGCGCTGTTTCACCTGCCATTGCGAGTTCGCACGCTGCTTCGGCTACATCAAGCAAAATCTGAGCATAACGCAACATAATCCAGTGCTGGTCCATTTCCTGCTCGCGAACACGAGACTGGGGAACATCCGGATTTAGCCATTTGCGAATATAAAAACCCGTAACAGCGGCGGTATTCTCGTCCGTAAACGGACCGTTGATGCCGCCCGCTGTCATCCTTCTCCCATCGGGCAAGGTGATAAGATTAGCAGTTTGTTGATCCGTTGTCGGATTGTGTCCTAATCTTAATACGTCCTCCGTTCCGCCGTATTTGCCCGCACCTGTCACTGCGTCCACAGCCGGATAGCGAGTAGCGCGGTTGCCATAGTTTACAACGCCGTTGATGGTCATCAAAGGGTCTATACCGCCCGTAACATCGCCAGTATATACGCCTCTGCGGATTTCAATCTCTTCGCCCTTAAACATATCTCCGGGAAAAATTACGTAAGCCCTGAGACGTGGCTCGGCATTGCGGAAAAAGTCCATAGGATGGTCGAAAAGCAAATATTTTCCATCGTTGTCAAAGACCTTAATTGTGCCGTCGGGGTTTTTGTCGAAACCGTCAAACAGTTCTATGAAGTCAAGCGTAGGGTTGTTGCCCGACGAATATCCGTTGGGTCCCATGTGCTGACGCGGGATGTTATAAGCGTCGAAACTGTGCGTCTTGTAGGGATACTGATATTCCACGATGTAGATGTTCTCTCTGCTGTTGAGGTCGCGAAACACTTGCATCATGTTGTTATATTGGGCTTCCTTGTCGCCTGCCGCCCACCTGTTCCGGTACAGTTCATATCTTTCCG
>Ga0099364_10005279_pt1 | contig 19254 bp, 9 predicted proteins | sample TergutTh196P3_FD_73070 | JGI IMG/M metagenome (GOLD analysis project Ga0099364, IMG submission 73070) | Microcerotermes parvus P3 segment gut microbial communities from Pointe-Noire, Republic of the Congo - Th196 P3 | ecosystem: Host-associated > Arthropoda: Insects > Digestive system > Gut ...
GCAATATCAATTTAGAGCCAATATATAGAATATGATAAATCAAAATGAAATAACGTTTGAATGGCTTGTTCAAATATCGAAAAGATACCGAAATACAGACAAAGCATTAGTTGAAAAACTAATACGCGCCCTGTTGCTTTTGGAGGGATTGGCAAAACAAAATCTTAATTTCACTTTCAAGGGCGGAACAGCGTTGATGTTGCTATTCAATTCGACAAAACGACTTTCGTTGGACATAGACATTGTTTTGCCGCAAGAGATCGAAAATTTTGAAATTATTTTGGATAATATTGTTGAAAATCAAGGTTTTTTACGAAAAGAACTCCAACAAAGAAATACACAATCAAAGATAAAAAAAGAACATTATAAATTCTTTTTCAAGCCATTACACAAAACAAAAAGCGATGAAGCGTATGTATTGTTAGACGTACTTTACGAAAAAAAAGCAAACTACAAACGTGTGATTGCCACGCCAATACAATCGGATTTTATTCCAATAATTGACAATCCGCTGACCGTAAATATTCCAAGTATGGACGATATTTTGGGCGACAAACTGACGGCTTTTGCCCCAAAGACTACCGGAATACCGTATTTCAAAAACGGCGACAGTAAGAGTATGGAAATTATCAAACAACTGTATGATATTGGTAATCTTGCAGATGTAGTTACAGATATTGAAATCGTGAGAAACACATTTTATAATTTTGCAGAAACAGAACTTGCGTATCGAAATTTAGACCAAACGCCCGAAGATGTATTGAATGATATTTATCAAACCGCCCTTTGCATCGTTACACGCGGATTAGATGGAAATGGAAATTTCAACGAATTGCAGAAAGGCATTCAGCGAATTGGAAATCTGATTTTTTCGGAAAACTACCACATCGAAAAAGCGATAACCCACGCAACGAAAGCGGCTTATTTTGCGACATTGATAAAGCATAAAGCATCATTAGCAGAAAAATTTGACAATAGACAACAAATGGACAAATGGCTGATTGACAAACCACTAAATACAAAACTAAACAAATTCAAGAAATCCAATCCAGAAACGTTTTTTTATTGGTATAAGATTTTTGAACTTGAAAAGCGCTAAATATGGGACGATAATTCGCATTTATATGTTCATTTTTGCACCAAAGGCGTTTATTATCGCTTTTTGGTCGGCATTGTAGAGCGATACAAGGCTGGCGCCGCCGTGCGTCATTTGTTTGGCAAAAGGCACGGCTCCGCCGCGGTCAGTCACATACTGTCCGTAATCGCCGAATAGTCGGGCTTTCCTGTAAGTCTCCGGTTTTGTTTTGAAACCGACCGGACGGTTTTTCAAAAGACATTTTTCTGCATACAGCATCGTATTTTTCGGTAAAGATAGATTTTTTATTTTACATAACAATATTTTTGCATTATTTTTTTAGGGCATATCACCCTCTAACATAAAGTTTATTGTTATTCTTGTAATAACACCGTTTTGCACATATATTTGAAATGAGCCACGAGAATAGTCTTCGCTGTCTTCATAGAAATGAAACCATAAAGCAGTATATAATTGAAATTCCCTTTCTCTCGTCCTTTCATTTTCCATTCCTTCTTGATATAAAAGCCACATGTCAGGAAAGTTTTTTTAAATAACTTCAATCGGATTACCTACTTGAATGGAAATGTCTTTATTTTTGAAATAAATAGAATCTTTGGGAGATACTAATTCAAACCACCAAAATTCCACATAGTTGTACTCTTCATTTGTTCCTTTTCGAAAAATGATAGAGTCGTTAATCTTATCTTCATACAAAGTGCCGAATTCTTCATCTACGTATGAACTTATCAAAGACGCATTTATGTCCCAATCTTTGTAGGACAAGTCGCCCTCTGGGTAGTTTCGATATACTTTCTTCCCGTTTAGAAGTATGTCTGACTGGAAAACACCTATAGTTGGATTTTCCTTTTCTTTGGCTAACGATACGGGGTAGGTTTGGGCGGGGGAGTTGAAAATTGATAGTTGAAAATTGAAAATTATGAATAACAAGGCAAATTTGCAAATTTTGCCGAACCGATGGGGTAATTGTGTATTTAAAACCTTAATCTTCATAAACTCTCTAATATCTGAAAACTAAACTCTAATAACTAAAAACTACCTCTGTATCACTATTCTTATCTGTTTTCGTTCGTTTCCTGCAGTTAAAATCAGAATATACATCCCTGTATTAAGGTTTGTCTGGTTATAGTTGATGCGGTAGTAGTCCGTTCCGCTTCCATACTGTTCGTTCAGTCGCATACCCGATGCTATTTCAAACATCGTGATTTGGACGTCAGCGCTTTCGCGAAGTTCTATTTCTACTTCAAACTGTCCATCGGTGGGGTTTGGAAACGCGATCGCAGATTTTATAAGCGGCTCTTTGTAGCCTAAAGCGGTTTCCTGCGGTTTTTCGGAAGACGAAAGCGCGTGTACCAACCTTAATGTATGCGACATACATCCGTCTGACCATGCCGTAAGCCCGATATTGTACATTCCGGTTTCGCCAACAATCAACTGTAACAGATAACTGTTTTCGGAAGGCTCGTTTACGGGAGTAAAAATTGTTTCATCGTAGTCCCATAACAGTCTGTCAATGGGCATGTTAGAAAGTTCTATCAGCATCAGGGTATCGCCAACGGCTATCGTTGAAGGCAACAGGAAAGCGGCTTCCAAAAGATTGTTGCCTATGGTAACAGATATTTGCCCTTTTACCTCGCAGCCCCGTTGATTTATGGCTTCGAGAAAATAAACTCCCTCGTCGCTTACCGTAAGGTAACGCTCATCGGATATATCTTCGGCGTCTTCGGTAAACCATCGGTATGACTGAAAAATGCGTCCATCAATAGTAAAAGTGTTGCCCGGACACATCGTAATGTCATCGCCAATATCTACAAACAGTTCTTCCGGCTCGTCCACAATGTATGTTTCTATTGTCAGGCAGTCGTTTGCGTCCACTATCGTCAGAATATATTCGCCTTTTGCGAGATTTTCTATCCTTTCGGAGTTTTCGCCGTTCGACCATTCGAGGATATGTGGGGTAATTCCGCCAAGTGTCGCTATTTCTATGAAAGCGTCGCTCCAGCCGAAGCAGTGCGGCTCTTTGTAGTTTATCAGTGCAGAGCGCAATCTATCGGGCTGCGCTACGTCGAAATATCGCGTTACGGCGCAACCGTTGTCATCGGTTACAGTCACATGATGCGTACCGTAGGCGTAGTTTACGGCGTTGCCAAGCGAGCCGTCTTCCGTCTGTTCATCGTTTGACCATGTCAATCGCCATACTGCAAAGGGGTCGCCGGGGGTAACACCCGTAACAGTAGCCGTTCCGGTATCGTCGCCGTAGCAAATAACGGGAGTGGTAACAATATCGTTAATTCGCGGGGCAACAGAGGTTTGTATAAACTCTTCCAACTGTTGCGGACAGCCGTTTTTGTCGGTTACAGCCAATCGGTACTGACCGTTGCGGTGCAGGTTTTCTACGCGGCTTTGGTCGCCAACGGTATTATTCAGCGCATCAGTCCACGCGTAGGCGAAAGGAGCGGTACCGCCTTGCATTTCAACGGATATAGCGCCGTTGTCGTCGCCGCACAGGGTATGTGTGACGTCTATTTCCTTGAACAGCAAAACATCGGGTTCGGGCATGTAAACCGTGAGTATATCCTGCCCCTCGCAGTTGTTTACGTCTGTGAAGATGAAAGTGTACCAGCCTTCTGGCAAGCCCGAAAATTCTGTGCCATCGCGCCAGACAGCGCCCGTTTCGAGAGCTAATCTGTATGGCTCCGTGCCGCCGACAGTGGCAAAGTGAATTATGCCGTTGGATTCGCCGTTACACAATACGCCGTCTATCTGCGATACAGAAGATCGCAGATAATCAGGCTCGGTAACGGTTATTTCTACGCTCTCTACAACTCCGTGTCTGTCAATAACATAAAAGCGATGTGCGCCTGTTGTTAAATTTTGAAAATCGGGCGAATTGGCGAAAAAATTATCTACATCGCGTCTGTATTGATAATCGCCCCAGCCGCCTTCCGCTTCAAAATTAACATAAGCGTCCAAATAATCCTTGCAACTTTGGTTTTTATGTTCCACAACAACCAATTTTAAGGCGCTTTCAGGCTCTTTTACTTCTACGCTTTGCGTAATCACGTTGCCATAGCGGTCGGTAACCGAAACGGTGTAAACGCCGGCATGTACGTTGTCCAAAATTGCCGTTTGCGGCATGTTTATGGCGGGCGGTATGTTTTGGGCGCTTTCCCACGTAAAACTGTTTTCACCGCCGCCGCCCGATACCACTATCCTGATGCGCCCGTCGGCTGCGCCCGGAATATTGACGTGCGACAGCTCGATAACAGTGAAAATAAACGGATTATATGTTTCGATGTGAAACTCGCCGGTAATTCTTATGCCTTCGGCTGTTTTGCCGGATATAAACCAACTGCCGCCCGTTAAATTTTTCAGATAAACAGTGTTGTCAGATGTATGGAACAAGTCCGTTGAAACGCTTGAAGCGTAACTGATAAACTCGCCGGAAGGGGTAATTATCTCAAAATCAGTTAAATCGCTAATTGCAGAAAATAGCGTAACAAATCCGTTTTCGGCTTCGTAGGCTGTTTCGTGACTTATTTCCAATATTTTGAATACATAATCGTTAGGATTTGGCAGGAAAACATTTGCAGCAACGGCGCAGCCTCCGCCATCAGTGACTTCCACGCGATAATGTCCCGACGCTACGCCATTCAAAACGGGCATGGCGCCGACAGGCAACATGTCGGGACGTTGAAGCCATTGCCAGGTATAGGGCGCGTTTCCGCCATTGGCGACGGCTGTTATGCCGCCATCGGATTCTCCATCGTCCGAAGGATAGGATATTTCGATAGATTCAAGCCGCAGGAGTTCGCCGTCGTTCAATTCTGCCTCAAGGTCGAAAATGCAGCCGTTGCCGTCTATCAGGCGCAATAGATAATCTCCGCTATCGAGGTTTTTAAAATCTACGGAGCCGGAAACAGGAAGTTCTTCCGTAACAACGTTCATAAACAGTTCATAAGGCGCTACGCCGCCCGAAACATATACCGTTATTTGTCCATCGGCGCCGCAAACGGGTTGTAACAGCGATGTTACGCTTGCAGACAGATGGTCTTTCGGCTCGTCTATTGTAATGGTTTCCGTATAAGTGGCTCCCATTCTGTCTGTTACAGTAATTTCATAACTGCCCGCATACAGACGGTCGAAAGTGTTTTGAGGCGCAAAACCACTCTCGGTCAATCGTTTAAAACCATAATCGCCCCAGCCGCCGTAGGCTTCTACAGTGATGCTGCCAATCTGCGACTTGCATAGAGCGTCATTCTTTTCGGTAACGATGAATCCCAGCGCAATTTCAGGCTCTTCGATTTGCAATGGCGCGGTTTGGTAAAAACAACCTTTCTGGTCTTCAACACTAATAATGTAAAAGCCAACTGCAAGTTCGGGAAATTTAAGGGGTACATTGCTCCTGTTACTGAAGTTTCTGATGGTATTGTTTTCATTGTCAAATAAAATGAGGTCTTTTAAACCTGCGTTGCCGCCTAATACCGTGTATTCAATAATGCCTGAAGCCGTACCTTTGTGGTCAACATTTATAACGTTGTCAATCTGCAATTCCAATTTATCCGGTTGTTTGATGATAATTGAATAAGGCGCAAGCGATTTACAGTTATTGACATCGTGAATATCAACAAAATAGGTGGCGGGAATCAGATTGTCGTATTCGCCGTTGAGGGTTGTAATCGAAAAGTTTATTTCGGGCGCGTACACGGTAATATCGCGTATATCGGCGTCCCCTTTGTTGCCTGCAACAAAAATCATGCCGTTGCCATCGTCGTAACATTCTACGTCTATGCCGTGTGTTGCGGACGATACAACAGGATTAACATACCCGTCAACGGTCAGTGGTACGGAATAAGTTGCGCAATTATTTTTATCAACAACCAATATCCTGTATTTGTCAACGCCATCAATAAGTCCGATAAATTCGGCGATTTCCGATTCATAGAGTTCCGTTATTTCTTTACCCAAAAATTCATTAGACACATCGTTAAGGGTAAACGCGTAGGGCGCAGTACCGCCGGCAGCCCATGCCGTCAAGCGTCCGTTTGCAACAGTTTCGCAAATAATGCCAACCGATGCGGTTTCTATAACAAGCGGCTCGTCGGGCTGGGTTATAACTTGTGCAGGAGCGATTACCAAGCAGCCATGCTCGTCTTTTATTGTCGGAGTATGGTTACCGGCGGCAAGTTTTTGGGCTGTCAGAAAATTATCCGAAATATATGCATCTGAATTTATTGTCTCCGAATTAAAACTGTATGGCATGGTTCCCCCAGAAACCTCATACCTTATCCAGCCCGAATTGTCCTGAAAGCAGAAAAGGTTTTGATATGCGTCTATGGCTGCGGTCAGTTCATCAGGCTCGTCAATGGCGATACCGTAGGAAGCGGTACCGCCGTACTGGTCTCTTACGTAAAAGATATAATCGCCCTTGCCAAGGTTATCAAAAAGATTGTTTGTATTGTCACCGGTTACGGCAGCGTTGATATTAAAATCGTATCGCTCTATCCAACCGCCTGAAGCAGTTAATGTTACAACGGCGTCTGAATCGCCGTTACACGAAACTGGCGTTGTGATATTTGCTGTTAGGGTCAGTTTTTCGTCAGGCTCGAGTATTATAATTTCGCCTATATCAACACAATTTTTGGAATCAGTTACTTCAAAGCGAAAAAGTTTTCCGTTGCCGGATTCGCCGCTTAAATTTTCAAACAGGTAAGGCAAGGCGGTAAGTTCCATAAATGGATAATCTAACTGTTTCACTGTGTAATCGCCGTTGCCGCCAAAGATAATCAGTTCAACGTCGGTAGTCTCGCCTTTGTCGCTAACGCGAACAACGTCATTATTAATTTCTATTTTGTCTTTACCTTTAAATTCAAATTCTACTGGAACAGGTAAAGAACATTGAAAACCGTTTTTTGTTTCAGTAATATTTATCGTATAAAATCCGGTAGAAAGTCCCTCAATAATGATACGATCAGTAAAAAAAACTACATCGGGAGTAGACAGGGGATAAGGGTTCCATTCGCTTACAGATAATATACTGTTTTCTTGAACATTATTCATTATAATTTCGACTTTTCCGTCGTCGTAGCCGTGGCAGGTTTCCGCTGTTTCTATTTTATCATAAACAGATAAGGCGGGTGGAGCGTCCATTGTAAAAGTTTCCGAAATTACACAGTTTTTGTCGCCGTATTGCATTTGCACGATCCCCTCGCCTTTTGAATAGCCGCGAGCACGATCGAAAAACGCAAAATTTTCTAAATGATTATTGGGATTATTGAATAAAAACGGACCATTAACTTCCTTTCCTTCTACTTCAATATAACCGTCGGAACTGCACCACAAAGAAGGTTGATGAAAATCTGAAATGTTGATTTGTGGCGCATTGGTTGGCTCGGGAACTCGTAAGTATTCAAAAAGTGTTTCATTTTCAACTATATCTGTCACTTTAATATTGTATGTACCCGGAAGCACGTTGTTAAAAACGGCAGTTCCGGTAGGCGAGTCCAATGAGAAGTTATTTAATAAGTTGTTGCCAGAATCGTAAACATATACCGTGTATCCCTCCATAACTCCTTTGTCTACCCCGCTAACAGTAATCTGTGCGTATGTTTGTTGACCGTTGCTGTTAGTGGCAGTTGAATGACAGTCGGCAAGAGTTACTTCGGGATCATCAAATTTAATAGGATCGGGCGAAGTCAATTTCTCAGGTAGAAGCATTTTAGTCGAACAGTAGTCATTTATCGCTTGAAAAGTATAAGTTCCGGCTCCAAGCGGAAGCGTAACATCGCCGCTAAAATATCCATCTGTATCAGGTGTTGCATCTAAATTAAATGGACCATGAGTAACATTGCCGTCACTAATTCTTACAGCTTGTGTTTTACTGCCCGAAACATTTAGAATTACCTCGCCTTTTTCGCCTATTTTGGGGATATGGAAACCGTGAACCAACTGAGGTAAATTTGCATGAATGGTGAATTCGGGAGGGAAATCGCCTATAGTAAACTCTCCTCGAAAAGGACAGTCACGACCTAAAAGATCAACGTTAACGTTGTATGTTACGCTTGTTTTATAAATAGGATTGGTAATTAAAATATAACCGGGCCGACTTGTAGTATCCATTAATTCGTAATTTTTATTGTCTGGTTTATAATAATAGGTCTCGCCATCATCGTCACCTACAAAAATGTCAATAACATAATTACTCAGCTTACCACTACGAACGGGAACTATAATAACAGGCGTACCATCGCTGCAATCCGGCATTTCAGGATATACGTTTTCCGGGAGTTCTAAAGGTTTGTATAGCTGCAGTTCGCTGTTGCGAGTGTAGATTGAGTATTCTCCATCAGCCTGTAAAGTTCTCGTTCGAAAACTAAGTTTATCTCCAGAATTGATGTGCGGGACAATAGTACTGCCATGAACCCGTAATGATTTTCCGCTTTCAACCCACCCAATTGTATGCCAACTTCCGTCGTTGCCAAAAATCTGCACTTCTGCTGAAGAAATAATATCATTTAAGAAAAATTCTTCTGCTGTGACAACGACGTACGTCGTGGAAGAACAAGCAATAGTCGTATTTGTATCTTCTAATTCAAAATGCACCGATTCAATATAACACGGCTCAACAATGGTAACATTGAGATAACCATTGTATGTTGTTACCGCTTGGAATATTCCTTGAGCCTTAACGTATTCCATTGAGACGCTTTCACCTAAATCATTGGGAATCGCACCTATGTAAAAGTAAGTCGGCGTCCCAATGAGAGGCAAAATTACACTCCCCCCTGTTTGATTAAAATAGTGATGAGCAACATCGCCACTGGTTGAGCCAACATAGAAATTGTAGCCGGTGGGCGCGGAGTCATCAGGAAAAGTACCCGGACTAAAGCTGACATATATCACATATCGGTTTTCTACTTCCAGAGTTTGCCCCAAAACCCCCGCAATCCCAAAAAGCGCCATTAAAAACACTGCCAAACGTTTCATAATTAAGGTAATTGAAAGTTTCTAATAATTGTTGTTTCAATGTTTATACCCGGCAATACGTAAAATACGTCCATAGGAGGATAGTCATCCGGCCGTTTATTGTTAATAACAACAACAAAATCCAAATCCAAACGGGGCAAATCCGGATAATTATTTGCTGCGATGTTCTGCCATTCGGTACGTTGTGCTTCGGGTGTAATTCGAGCATTAACGCTCGCAGAACTCGCATCCCATCGTGTCATTCCCTGCACAATCCAAAAGAAACCAAACGAATTGCTGGAAATATTAATATTTCCCGTTGTACATTGTTCATCAGTCAAAAATACTGGAGTGGCACTAAACCCTATTGCCCTTACGGGTGGGAAGCCATATTTTTTTTCCCAAGAACTACTTCTTCTAAATGTTAATGAAGGCTGTTCGTAAATTAACCAATCCGCCGTGTTTTTCCACGATTCAGGCACATGTGTCTCAAACTGTATAAGAGGCATAGTTTCAGGTCTGTTATTCACTGACTCATAAATTATAGCATTATACTCCGTTTCGTATAAATCCAAAACCTCTTCTGAATAATGCATATTGTGTCTGTGTGCATAATCATGCCAGTTAATCCACCGCCGAAATCTACTTCCAAATCCATCCTTTAAAGTTTCCCATTTTTCTGTAAAATTATCGAATTTACTTGTTGCGAAAAAATACTCGTAAAGGGTTTGATCTGTTGCCATATCTCTAATCTCTACATTATATACCCTTCGCGGCAGCAACATATTAGTTGGCATCCAATATTCCAAAACGTTCAGCTTAGGGTTGTAGACAATCTCTTCCTGTCCCGTAAAATCTTCTTCCAGCACGTCTTTTATCATGACGTAAATGCGCCTGTCAAACATTTTCATTTGTCCGTAGCCGCCGTTAAGAATGAAATAGCCCTTGTCGTATTCTTTTCGCAGGAAATTCAACTGTCTGTTCATCGGATAGGTAACCGCAAAATCGTCTTCGGTAAGCGTCAAGTCCGTCAAAACCTGATATTTAATTTCTTCGCTGTTCAATTCCAACAGTAGCCATCCGCCTTCGTTTGCCGGTATTTCGCCCGGCGTTGGAGAATACAGTTTTTTGGTATAGACCGTTAGCGTCAACTCTCCCGATTTTTTAAAATATGGATCGGGACTTACGGTTATTTTATTTTCCTCAACGATGTACGCTGTTTTTGCCCAGGTGCCGTCTATAAAAACCGATACGCTATCTAACAGCCACCGTACATACGCATCAACCCGTTCTGAAAATTCAGGCTCTTCATTTCTTGTTCTTCGTGTAATTTCTACAGAAGAGTACTCATACAGCGGTCCCTCGCTTGCTTCAACAATATAGGAAGCGCGAAACCCCCAAATACTCGTAGACGCTATACCTGCCTGATGGGGAGTAACAACGGGTGGATCCTTTTTGCAACTGCTCAGGCATACGCCCAGCGCAAATACTATTACGCTTATCTTTTTTAAAATTGTTTCTGTTTTCATTTTAGTTTTTATTAAATTTATTTATGTATAGAGTATACGTAAAATTTAAAAAAAGGTTTCATTTTTTTGATTTTTTTTTGCAAATGTTAAGATAAAGATAAAATGGCGTACCATTGCGAGATTTGACTGCGTCGAGCCCTTCGGGGTTCTCCCTTCGGTCGAAATGACCGTTGCATATCTGGTAAAAGGGGGAAACGGCGGCAATCCGTCAGGATTGCATCTTTCGGTAGAAACGATATAACCACACACCATCCAGCAATCCACTAGGATTGCATCTCTCATTTTTCGAAAGATGCAATCCTAAAGGATTGCAAAGGCAAATCGTTGTATATCATTATTTTACCGAAAGATGCAATCCTGACGGATTGCCCGTTAGGGCATTAACATCAATAGAAATGGCAACCTCGCGATGACATTGATTTCCCGTAGGGAATTAACAATATGAACAGGTACACGGATGCACACAAGCACCATGGCGTGCCTTTCAGGTACGCAATATTTTCTACTCATATTACGCATTTATTTTCAATTTGCTGAAAACTGAAAACTAAACATACATCAAAATTTCCCCGTAACGCTTAATCGGTTGTCTTGGCGTGCAACAGTCATTCCGAAGGAATACCCGTAGGCGATATTTACCATATACTGAACGTTACCGTTAGTCTGTCCTGTTGTACGAACTGTGGCGGCGCTGAGGCTGAAATTGTGATTTTGCAGCAACGTGTAGCCACCTGTAATCCGTATGTTCAGTATCTTTGCGCCGCTCGCTTCGGCGCCTGACATGTGGCTGTAAGTGGTGGAAATCATTCCTCGCAGCGATTCCCAAAAAGTTTTTTGCAGCGACAGGCTGTAACTCGCCGTACCCACGTAACTCGCAGGCGTCTGATTGTGGTTGTAATTCAACATTGCCGATAAACTCCATTTTGCAGGAACGTGCGAAAACATATAAACTAAGGCGCCATTGTAAATATTATTACCCTGAATTGTAGAATATTTCTGTTGTTCAGACGCCCTCTGAAACATGATATTTGCAGAAATGTTCTGATGCTGGCGTTCAGTGTTTTGCAATTGATACGAAACGTTTCCCCCAGTAGTCAGATTAATTTGCGTAAATTCTAATGTGTCCAAATTCTGAAACTCGTTAGTTTGTGTTAATTGCTTGTATATGTCGCGGATATGCAAATATGACTGCACGTTTGACAGGTTTACTCCCACGTTCCATTTTTGTCCGATGGCAGTTGAAGCAGCGCCCGAAAAAATCATTCGCGAAGTAGCGGTATTTTTCTGTTTTTCAATGTCATCGCGTTGAAAACCGCCACTTAGCGCAACATTTACGCCGTAGAGCGAAGTAGAAATATTTGCGGTAATATTTTCAAAATCGTTGGTCATATAATATGCGCCCGCCGTAGCGTAATTTGGCGCAATACGCTCGTAGCCAAGACCGATGTTGTATATGGTCGTGGAATATGTCAGATTGTGGCGCATGGCGTGAAAAACGGCTACATCGCCGTCGGCGTTGAACAGGGCGCTTCCGGAACCGTGCATCGTATTGTTATTTACCGCGCTCACGCCATATTCAGAGTTCAATTTGACGTTGTCGGTAATTCGCATATTCAGATAAACGCTGCCGGAAAGATTGTCCTGCGGCGTTACTGTAATACTGTCGGGGTTGGCAAAAACGATGGAGCTTGCATCGTCCTGCGCTCTGAAAAGGTTTATTCCCACATCTGCCAATTCTCCCGAATATTCGGCTTTGAAACCGCCGCCCATGCGCCTGTAAATCGGCGGTAGATCGTTCTGTTCGGCTTCGGCTTTCTTCAATCGTCCGTAGATGGCGGTAAATCTGAATTTTCCCGGAGGGGTCAGTTCCACTCCGCCGCCGTAAATTTCGTGTCCGGCAAGGGTATAGGGCGAAAATTGCAAAGAGGCGTATCCGGCATACACTTTTACCCATTTGTAGGAAGGCGCAATAGAAAAACGGTTGAACGGCAACGAGGCGCGACCGCTAAATTGCTGATTGCTGAAGGAAAACGACAGCGGAACGCTTGCAACGCCGAAAAAGTTGAAGTTCAGGTTACCCGTGATGAAGTATGCGTAAGGATTTGGCGCTTGTCCGCTGTTTGTTGCATTGAAAATATGACTGAACGAAATGCCGCCGTTGGCAGTTAGAGGAGGAGCCTTTATTACCGCTTCAATATCCTGTGCATAAAGGAAATGAGGCGTCAGTAGCGTAAGGATTGTTACGCAGACACACACAAAGAAGCCTCGAATATGCATGGATTTGTTCATTGTATTGATACTGAATTACTCAGCGCCGAGATGGATTCATCATCGTAAACGGCTCTGATTGCGTAAATGTATGTTGTTTGTGGACGCAGACTATTGTCGGAGTAACTGTCGCCTGTAACATTGTCAAACAGGCGTATAGGGTCGTCGCCAATTTTGCGGTATATCAACACGCGATTTACAGGCTTGTCGGCTGTGATATTCCAATTCAGGTCTATCCCGTCCACCGTGCGTCTAAGCATGAGCGTCAGGTTTTCGGCAGCTTCTATCCTTCCCTGCATTGGTCTTGACGGCTCTGACAACAATCCGCTACGTTTTTCGGCAACGATATGGTAATTGTACGCTATGCCCGATTGCGCAGAATTGTCGGTAAACGAAACAAAAACATTGTCGTCATGGTTTACTGCGCCAAGCGGCACATAAGCGGTATCGCTTGCAACCGACTGTCTGAAAACATGATAGCGCACAACATTTGCGCCGAAATTGTTATACCATGTCACGCGTATCGTGGAGCCAAGCGCTTCTATCTCGCTCATTACAGGCGGCATTGGAGGAATGATGTCGGGTTTTTCCAATTCAAGCAATTCGGAAAAATCGGAATGATTTTGTCGCAAATCAACGGCTACAACCTTGTAATAAGCCTTCTCGTCAAGCGTTTCGAGGTTTACCAAGTCCATGAATGCGGTATCTCTTATCACGGCGGGATGTATTAACACAAATTCAAAGTCAGGGCGATTGGCGCGATACACGCGATAACCTTCAAGGTCGCTCTCCGTGTTGCGTTGCCATCTGATTAGCGCCCGTCCGGTACTGTCTATAACGCCTGCCAAACCCACAGGCGGCAAAGGCGGAATACTGTCTATCAGTTCGGCGTAGGTAATCAAGGTAGAAAGCGCCTCATCGCCGCCATCTTCAAAAACGGATATGGCGTAATAGTTCGTCAATCCGGGAGTTTCATCAATGAAATCGCGGGCGGCGGGCAAGTCAGTTTGATGCAGCATATCCTTTGCGCCTTCGGGAGCAGACGAGCGGTAAATCCTGAAACCCGAAATATATTCGTTCATCGCTTCGGGATACTCCCATTGCAGATGTACGCGGCTGTTATTCAATGTTTCTGCGCTTATAATTACAGGAGCGTTGAGGATCGGCAAGCGTCCCCTGCCCGAAACAGCATCGCCGGGAGGTCCGGTTTCGCCGAAAGCATTCATGCCGCGAACGCGATAAAAATAAGTAGCCGAGTTGTTTTCCAATGTGTCGGTTTTATGTCCTCGCTGCGGAGTTACGCCCTCATCGGCAAGTTGTATGACTACATTCTCGCCAAGCGGGGAAAAATTAATACCGTCAACGGATCTTTCAACAATGTAACCGTTGTATATGTGACCAAGATAGAGAATATCCCACGAAATATCCACTGTACGGTCGTTCCATCTTGCCTGAACATCGAACGGAGGCGGCAAAGGCTGATATTCCGAAATTCCGGTAAAGGCATAAGCCGTATCAACAGGGAAAGCGAGAGTATCAGTTGCCGGAACGGGGATATGCACGCTGTACAGGTATTTTTCGTTTGTCTGCGCCGTCAGGTCTGCCGTGTACAGCCCTGAAAGTCGCGCTGCCGTAACAGACTGGTCGGCGGCAAAGAGCGCAAAGGCAAAACGGTTATGCTCCTCGCGGTAGCGACGTGCAACAAGATGAGGATTGGCAAACATGGGGGTAGAATCGCGAACAAATATACATTCGGCGGCAATAACAACGTATCTGTCGTCCTCGTGGGCTTCCCATTCATCAAGCGGGCGAGGCAAAAACGGCTGCGAGCCGAGTATGGCGGGCGAGGAATCGTCTGTTAGCGCTCCGTCGCGAAGGATAGTATGCCGCGTAACCACATAGCCGTAGCGATTGCCCAAATGCCACGTTTCAATATCGGCGGGCGCCCAGCGAAGCAAAATCGAATCAGGACGCGGGCTTGACAGCAGAGCAAGGCTGCCGCGCTCCTGCGCGGATAAAGATAGCGAAAAGAGGAGAGCAAAGACGAAAAATATGGGATCTCGCACTTTTCGGGGTGGATTGAAGCGGCTTTTTGATGATTTTTTCATTGTTCTAACAATAATTACCGCAAATAAGAATACATTTTTGACCAAAATGTCTGATATGAACCTTGCGTTGCCCAATTGCGTTTTAATATATTTTTGTTTTATGATCATCGCCCCAAAATGTCTTAATTATTTTCAGTTTGTATACCAATAGCATCTTCCTTTTTTATGAATCCATTGACAGTGTCACCATTATCCGTTTCATACTCTATCTTTAGAAATTGACCTTCTTCGCCTATAACTATAACAATGTCATCTTTAATAAGGTACATCTCCGTTATGGTTTCCGGTGTTTCGTAAATCATACTTTTATCAACCCGTATGCCATAAACTCGCAACCCCAAAAACTCCTTGATATAGTCACGATTATCGTGTATTCCGCGCTTATACAAAAAAATCAATGCGTCCTTAGGTAACTTATCAATGTAAATACATTCATCTCGGAAAATGTTTAAGTAACTCCTTTCTTCTACATGGAATATAGTAGCGCTTTGACCTCCCTCAGGACCTTCATGTTCACCAGTTGTAACAAATACGCTTCCGCTATATTCTAATGAATCTAAAGCAGTAATTTCAAACCAGCTATGTGATGTATTGGCAAAACCAAATTCAGAAACACCAATGCTTAATCTATGGTATACATCTAGGTGCATTTGTAAAGTCAACCATTTTCGTTCCTTGAAAATATGGAATATTTGATAAAATGCCCTCTCAGTAGGATGTGTATAATTTGCATACATTTGCCATACCCCTTGAAGTTGATCAACGTTATAAACTCTCATTTCCTTTATTTGTCCAAACAATGAAGTTTTACAGACCAATAACACTATAAATAAATTAATCGTTTTCATATAATCTAATTTTTACTATTTAATACTTCATTTGCTTTAATGGTATATTTTTCCCTGTCATAATACCCTGTAATTTCTCCTTTTTCGTTAAGTTTGTTCCCACCATTAACTAAAATACTCACTTGTCGTATTTCATCATTATTTTCATCAAAACTTGAACTGAAAATATACTGGTTTATACCTTTATTTTTCCAGTATATCATTGAAACTTTCATTGCCAAATCAATATCAGTCTCCAAAAGGTCCACAATGTCTTCCAATCTTCTTGTGTCATCGGGATATTCCCTTCTCCAGTGATTGAAAAAATCATTTTGATAATTATATCTGCCCGTTAAATGGATAAAACCGCGACCTCTGAAACGCGCACCGTCTCCCGAGGCAACATCTCCATTGCCCAGATTGGATTTATTGCAACAATATACATAGGTGAAAAAAGCGCATTGCTCATTGCCGTTTAAGTATTTTTCCTTTATTCTCATTTCTGAAAATGCATATTTTGTTGCATTGTCGTCAAATATCTTGTTTATAAGGCTATATATGGTATCTGTTTGCAATCTTCCATTATGAACCAAGAAATAAAAATCGGTATCAGAGTTATAATCTTCGAATAAATCAGGATTTTGCAGCGGACGGAAAGTTTTTCCATTGCTGCTAATATCGGGGCTTGTTGTTCGTCTCGCAAAACTGCTCTTGATAGTATTTTCAGAATAGTTGCAACTTTCAACTAAAGCAGAAAGTCCTGCTGTTTCATGTCCTATCTGACCTAAAAAGTGACTCATCCTTTCAGGCGTATCAATATTGAATTCGCTGCTGTATTTATTGATAGCATCTACAACCTCTCTTATTCTTGTTGTGTCTGTATTGGGAAATATTTCTGCAAGTTGAGACGTTGTAAGTACTACTCTATTGATGGTGTCCTTCAGTATATCCAAATGTTTAAGCCATGTTGCTACTTCATAGTCTTTGGTAGAGTTTTCCGGCATCAATTGGAATACAAAATCAGGATTCGAATCGCTGCTTGCGTAAAATGCTATCAGCACATAATCATCTATCCTGTAAGATGGCAAGGCGTTGTAATTAGGAACGGTAGTTAAAGCGCCGGTAGGACTTATATTGCTTATCTCTATAGGAGAAAGATAGGTTGGTTCAACACTCTGATTTGATTGAAGTTTAAACGTTGCTATCTTTACAGTGGTTTGGTCGTTTAGTTCGTCAAGACTTGTGATTTGGGGTTTGGTAAAATTCAGGGAACTGACATAACTGTGTAACGCCACATCGGTAGTATGAGTCCATTGACTGTTATCAACGTTGATATCGTATGTATAGGTATCTACATATATTTCTTTAGGATCAACCTGATTATAATTGGGATTGTCTCTTGTTGCTATATGAATAGCAGCGTTTCGCAACCTGCCTGTATGAGAAGATCTTCGTACCGACCAATCATTCAAATCTCCTTGTAAATAAGCGTCATTTCTTATAGATGCTGTTTTGAGAGAATCAAATTGAGACGCAACAATATCATATTTTTTTGCAATTTTTGACAGTTCCAAGTCGGTCATTTGAGGAAATATTACTCTCCAACTGTTAATAGTGGCCGTGTCGGTTTTTACGCTAACACCCTCTTCTTCATCCTGCAAAAATGCCAAAATCAGCCTCTCAGGATCCTGCACCATCTTCCACTGATGTTTCCACAATTCAATCCCATTCTTATAATCCATCAGGTTGTCCGTGCTTCTTTGCGGGGCTACATAACGGTCGCTGCTGAATGTATGCCGCAGGTTAAATGCGCCGTGTCCCAATTCGTGTGCTATCAGGAACGCCTCTGGGTTGTCATATATAAAACCAATCTGCCTTTGCCGCGGCATATAGCCGGCAAAGTCAGTGGAATGGTCTTTGCCTTGCACGTTATTTACAAAAAACAGATAAAACGCATCTTTTTCCATTGCGCCGAAGGCGTTTATAATCGCTTTTTGGTCGGCGTTGTAGAGCGATACGAGGCTGGAACCGCCGTGCGTCATACGTCCGTTTGGAAAGGTTACGCTTATGCCGGGCAATGCCTCTACTGTCCAGTGGGTTATCGCCTGCGCGTAAATACGGTTAAGTTCGTTTGTTAGATTGTTGACATCGGGCATTTGGGCATTGTTTACGGGAACGATATATACTTTGTGGTTTTGCCGGTCGAAACTCATAATGTTGAGTTTTCCGGCAATTACTTCCGTTGTGTCATTTAATTTAATGTATGCGTAAAGGGCGGTTTCATCACCCGCTACGCCGCCGCGCACGGTCAATTCTTCGTTCACGCGCTGCGGCGGGACGCCCATTGCATTGCGGAACGTGACGTTTTGTCCGGCGTCTGTTCTTAAAGGGTCGGTCTGGAAACTCTCTATGCTCTTGAAAGCGGGACGGTAGCCCGGCTTAAGTTCGGGATATTCGTTCTGTATTGCCGTTTTGTATTCGGTGTATGCGTCAAAACCGTATCGTTGATTTGGAGAGGCTGAAAAATTTACCGTTGGCTGTGAATTTTCTTCCTTTTCACGGTTATGGTTGTTCAAAAGGCGGTTACTGCCACCGGTAGCCTCAAATTCCTCTCTGCCCATTAACAGCCCCTTATCCGTAAGAACATATTCCTCGCCATCGGCGCCTTTTATCAGAGTGTGTAGCTTAAACACATTGTTTACTGTGTCGCCGTTGATTATTAGCCGTCCCTCGCGGCTCATATATATGTCCTCGATAGGGCGGTGGATTTTTATGGAATCGCGAAGACGGGTATCCATGGTTAATCTGTCCAAGGCGTTAGTCAGTCTGTCCAAATATTCCTGCACGTTGTCCATGTCGGCTACAAAAGTGGGGTCGTAAACGCTTTGAAGTTTCATGCGAAGTATTACATTGTCGGTATTTACCGCCATGTCCCAGTATTCGCACAGGAACTCCACGTTCCAAAATCGAGCGCGAAGCCATATCAACCCTTTGAATCTGCCATCGCTTTGCGGCACAACGCTTTCAACGATGAAGCGCGTATGACCGTGTCGGCTTTCTAATGTATCGCCATGAAACAGTTCGTCGCGCAGTTCTAAATTCGTTATAGTTCGGGTTGTTTCTACAATTCCGCACGGGCAATCGGGACAGTCGGGGGTTACTCGCGGTTGCGGCTCGGGTATTGATATTGTTTCCCAGTGCGACCACTCGCCCGTTGAAATGCCGCCGTTGCAAACGGGCTGCACGCGAACGCGATAAGTAACGCCATGAGGTAAGTCATTCCACGAAAAACGGGTGACGTAACTTGGCAATATCTGGCTCCAGTCGTCAGACGGATTATGCGCTTCCACGTTAAAACTCGTGTGGTTTGGCGCGTTTTGCCATTGGAAAGTCGCTCTACGCCCCTGTACTGTCGAGGTAAAATCAGTTACCGTATCGCAACGGCTCTGAAAAGCGAATGT
>Ga0099364_10005281_pt1 | contig 19249 bp, 11 predicted proteins | sample TergutTh196P3_FD_73070 | JGI IMG/M metagenome (GOLD analysis project Ga0099364, IMG submission 73070) | Microcerotermes parvus P3 segment gut microbial communities from Pointe-Noire, Republic of the Congo - Th196 P3 | ecosystem: Host-associated > Arthropoda: Insects > Digestive system > Gut ...
TAGTTCCGACGGCGGTAGCACCGCTCCCGAAGGGAGCGGCGGCAGTTCCGACGGTGGCACTTCCACTGACGGGGAAATTTTCGGCGCGAGTCTTGGTCTGTTTGCGGAAGAGGGCGACGAAGGTGGCACAGAAGGCGGCGGCACTGAACCTGGTGGCACAGAAGGCGGCGGCACTGAACCTGGTGGCACAGAAGGCGGCACAGAGGGTGGCACAGAAGGCGGCGGCGAACCGGGCGAACCCGGCGAAAGCGGCGGCGAAACGGACGACCCTGATATTATTCCGTTAGAAGCCTCTAAAACATACGTGCATGTCGGCTATCTGGGCGAGGGAGATTACGGCGGCACTCTTAATGTTGAGCATGAATACTATGTTATCCTTGATTATGGCAAAGCGAATGAAACTAAGGGGAGCTCCGATTATTTGTACGGGCTTGTCAACCCTAAAATCGTTACAGGTAGTACAGAGGAGGCTGATTTGTTAGAAAACGCAAGGCATTTCAGTCCCACCACAGTAACTGAAGATAGTGATCTTGCAGTCGGAAAAGGCGGTCTTTTCGCAAGAACCCCTGATTCATATATATATGTCGGAACAGGCGGAGATTTCCTTTTCCTCGATAGCGGCGACGAAACATACAGTATCTCCTACGACCGTCTTTACTACAGCGGCGGTCTGCGGAACAACAACTGGTTCTTGCGCCATGTGTTCGACCGTGACGAAGAGGAGCTTGCCGACTATGAGGGCAGGGTTGTAGTGGAATCGCTTGTTACGGGCAGTGCTACTGATGGTGAAATTGCGGATGCCATTGCGAGAGCGGACATGATTGTCCTCTCCCGAAACATTACGCTGTCGGCGGATAACGCCATTGCGATATACAACAGCAGCATTGCGCGCAGAGATGAGTACAGGCTTCTTATCGAAGGGCTAATACCTATTATGTTTGACTATAGCCTGACAGCAGAATCGAGTGATACGAATGTGCGGCTCTTGACAAGGGCTTTGGCAGCTAAGGCTAAGGACGACCCGCAGGTTGATTCTGTGCGGATTACTTCCTTGCCAACCGATGCTCCCGCACTTGGGACGAACCGTACAAGCGGTGTCAATGACAATATCTTTTGGACGAACGTATTCCCAAGAGGAGCACCCGTCAATGACCGCTTTTTACATCACTTTTTCACTAACTTCAACGAGGAAGGGACGGATACAGAGTTTCTCACTTACCCGCTTCTTGGCTTTGTCGATGTCAGGGATGAAATAAACTTTGAAAACTTCCTGCGCAAACAGCAGGGGCTTGAGCACGAGGATGACCAACTGAAGCGGAATATCACGGTCGCGAACTCAATAAGGTACATCATCAACTTCAAGGGTCAGCGCGTGGAAAACAAATGGGACACTATCAACGTGCTTGAAATTCAGCCGGGTGCGGTCGGCACTAACAGCGACTTGAATCAGGCGTTGGTGCGAAACATGGTCGGCGACCAAGACGTAACTGTCAATATCACGAGAATGTCCACATACGAGTTTGTGGGTAAGATTGAGGACCTCAACGAAAATTATCACATGATTTATATCGGCGGCAGCTCGATGAGGGTAAACAGCTCCAACACATCCACGACTGCGCCTGCAGGTCATAACAACGCAGTAACATACAACGATACAAGCATGAACGGCTTGCTTTACACGAATATCGGTGACAGATTTGCACTGTCTACAGCTACTAATTACCAGTCATCGTATAACTCGCGGACAATTTACTCCATGCTCGACGGCGGTCCTGAGTATACAGGCGGTACTAATGTCGGCACCTACAGGCTCTCAGGCAACGATATTACGAGAGCAAAAATGAACGACATTTTGGACTTTGTCGCGGCGGGTTATCCTGTTGTAATTGACGGCAGACTTTTGCGCGCTCCGGGCGGAGGTAATGGTAATAACACCTATACGTCGGCAGATAGCTATGCGCTAAATTCGGGCAGGATTGACAACAGCTCTGTTATGTGGGAGATGCTGAGTGAAATTATCAATAAGCCCAATGTGTTCTCAAGAGGAAATATATATCGTACCACCGCCGCTACAAGCTACACGGGCAGCACATATAACACCAATGTCGGCAGGTACTTAAACCTCTCGAAGCCGGTCATCAATATGATAAATCAGCCTGTTAAATATACGGGCGTAAACGGGCCTGTTCTCGGAACAAGGGGTGACGGGAATGTTCTTCGATATGAGTTTGAGATTGAAAACATAACCGATGCTACGCCGCAACACACGACTTATGATGTCAGGCTCTTTATTGACGTAAACAGCGACGGAAGATACAAGGACAACGAGGAGCTTCGTGATGTAACAGTAAGGGATGTTCGGACAAATACTGTTTTGTCAAGGGTCAACGGCGAGTACCAGCTTTATGCGGGACGGGAATACGTCCTTACGAGGACAATGCCTGACAGCGCGGTTGGTCTTTATGCGTGGAATCTGAGTGTTACGAAAAACGGAACCGACAGGGTCGGGGTCGTTCGAGGCTCTGTTACGGACTACACGCGCATTAAGCCATCAGAGGCGTACACAATTACAGCCTCAGCTTCGGGCGGGGCTTCACCCGGTCTGACTCTCAGCGTGGTAAACAGCAATGGAGCTACCGTAGCTCCAAGCTCCGTGCAGTGGTACAGGTCTACAAGCGGCGGCAGTACGTTTGAAACGCAACAGGCAGTTGCCGCAAGCGATAACCCGACGACTAACGGTACATATTATTACCGCGCTCTTGTAAATGTTGACGGTCACAGCGAGTATTCGGGAACTATCAGCGTGACTCGCGGTTCAATCTGGACTGTGTCAAATTCGCCCGCTCCCGCGACTGCTCCAGGACAGGTGAATCAGGCGTATAGTGTTAATATTACGGCAACGCGCTATAATCACAGCAGCCGAGGAACTAATACCGGTCTCAGAATGTCGGTGGCGGTCACTCAGGGTACGACGGCTATAACTTCGTCAAACGCCAATATCACATATAACTGGCAGCACAGAAACACAACTAACGGGACTAACCCTACTGCGGCATGGGGACAGGATGCTGCTTATGAAAATGGTACGTTACCCTCATCTCAATCCATTGATGCAAATCTGCCCAATAATAACGGAAACAGGGTTTATGAGTTCAGATGTCAGGTGACGATAAACGGTGTTACCGTAAACAGTGCATGGATTAGGTCAACGCACAACAGAACAACAGCTTCGGGCAACTCAACACAATGGAGTAATCCTGCTACTATTACTGCCGGTACAGGCTCAAGTTCTAACCCCATTACTCTTAATGCTCCGTATACGCGCACAATAACCGTTAATAACGTTTCAAGCACGACACCGAGCTTGCAGGTGAACGTCACGGGTGCGGGTCAAGCTATTCCCGCCGGCGCAAATTATACATATCAGTGGCAAAGGTCTAATAACGGAACAACGGGTTGGGCTGATGTTACGGGCGCGGGAACGGGCGCGACGACACGGACACTTACCGACACCGTAACTACGGGCACATACTATTACCGCTGTAATGTGTCAATACACGGCGGTACGGCGGCAGCCTCGCATATTGTACGTGCCGCGCAATCCACAGGCTTTACAGCCTCAGCACCTGCCGTAACGACAATCGGCGAGAACACAGCACAGCGTATTAACATCTTGCAGATAACCTCGTCGCTTATCATGGACTGGTCTCCGTTAATAGATAATAAGATTGACCTTGAGTTGCAGCTTGAGCCGAGGTCTGCTGTGGCTAACGCACAGCTCAGGGCGAGTAACGGAACATATTACACAGGTATCTACGGAAAACTGCTTGCCGACGTGGAGGATTTTGATGTCAACATCATTTCCGTGCGTGCGGGTGACATGAATAATCTCAATATTGCACGGTATGTCGGTGGGACTCCCGTAAGACCCAAGCTACAGGCGCATCTTGCGGGTAACGGCGTTACACTGTCGAGCTTGCAGTTTAATAATACCGCGAACAGATTAAACAGCTTAGAGCAGATATTTGACACGTTCGATATGATTATTATAGGCTTTGACGATTGCTGGGGCGAGCTTTCCGTAGACTCAAGTCGCGCAATAGTAAACTATATCGACTCAGGAAAATCCATACTCTTCACCCATGACACCACCTCCTTCTACGTCAATCCCATGTTCGCAACCCAAACCGATGGTGCTCGGTGGGGCTATGAGTTCAACAGATACTTGAGGGATGCTGTTCGGCTTGACCGTTACGGAATCAGCAGGATAAACGTCAATGACGGCAGCTTGCACAGCACGGCAACCGCTTTGAGAAGCTGGAGCGCGGGCGGTTCGACGGCTTCAAGGCAGAGCACTATCACGGAATTAGAACGGGCGACTCTCAACGGCGCGAACACGAACTATTCGATAGCGTATGCTCCGAACACCGCCAGGGCATCAGTCGTAAGGGATTCGCACGGCTTTACAGACTACACCATAAAGAGCCATGGGGGCACTAATGGGGTTAGCGGTTATACGGGAACCAACGACTCGAACGACCGAACCACAAACGTGTCACAAATAAATTCGGGTAAGATAACGACATATCCGTACAACATAAACATAGCTGATTCGGGTAATGTAATCCAAGGCGGGATTCAAAACAACAGGGCAATGCGAGTGGCGACAACGCACTTCCAATACTTCCAGCTTAACCTGAACAGCGAGGACATTGTCGTTTGGTATGCCTTAGACAGCAGCTACTACGCATACAATGATGCCGTAAACGGATACTATGTGTATAACGCGGGGAATGTAACTTATTCAGGCGCGGGACACACGCAAAGAACGGGTTCAGGCGGTCTTGCTACGGGGAATCCCAGTTATACGGGAGTAGCGAGCAATGCCATTGCGCCGGAGATGTACAATGAAGCCATGCTCTTTGTCAACACCATGATAGCGGCGTTCCGCGCAGCACCCAAGCCGCCTGAGGTTTCAATCATGGACGAGAACGGTATAGAGATTGTTTATCATCTACTCCCGTCGGACGGTACGATTCTTTCAAGCGAGGTCGGCTCTGATGAAAACCTCAAGGTGTTCTTCCAGGTGTCTGACGGAAACATAGCCCACTGGAAAAATATCACGTTGAACCTCAGCTATCGGGAGGGGAGTCACCGCCAGCCGTCGGCGAGCATTACAGGTCCTCTTGTCGGCTCAGGGTCTGAGGATAGCGGAACTGTCCTGTATCCGAGGGTTTATATGGCGGACGACGACTTCGAGCAGAATGTGAACCTGTATGATGCGGGAAGACCTGAGCTTTTGGGCATACAGCCGGGCGCAATCCATTGGTTTGAGCTTCCGCAGGGTGTTATTGACATCTTGAACAACGGAGATGAGAACGCCGCTGTAACGGTTCGGCTTCAGGTTGTGACACGCTTGCAGAACAGAGGTATTATCGAAGAGCTGCGCGGCTACGCCGACCTGATAATCCGCAGGGTAGAGCTGTTCCCGTTAGGCTAACGCGTCATAAATGACACGCTGGATAAATAATGCTTCGCATTATTTATCGCGCAATATAATACGCTGAATAATGATTGTGGGGGCAATATCTCACAAGTGAGGTGTTGCCCCTACAGGCGACAAAAAATAATACTAATACAACAAGGAGAAGCGAACAAACATGAAAGCAAGAGGAAAAAAACTGCGATTGGGCGACCTGCTGTTAAAGCATGAGGTTATAACGCAGGAACAATTGGAAAAAGCCTTTGAGTATCAAAAGCAAAACAGGTCAATGCGACTCGGCGACTGCCTTATTGAGTGCGGGTTCATAACAGGTGACGATATTGTCGAGGCTTTGCACGTTCAGCTCGGCATTGAAAAGGTAGACCTTCGTACCGTGCGTATTCCGCCAGATATTATCGGTCTTGTCAGCGGCTCTATTTTGCGTAAGCATACGGTACTTCCGATTGCCTATGACAAGGACAACAGCAATGTACTCATAGTTGCGATGGCAGACCCGCTTGATTATGCCGCGCAGGACGATATTCAGATGATTGCAAACTGCATGATTGAGCCGCGTGTGGCTTCACAGGCATCAATTAACGCTCTCCTTGACCGTTTCTTCGGAAGCGACGAGGCGATGTCCGCCGCCGAGCAGTACGCCAAGGAGCGCGAGGCACAGCTTCAACAGCTCGCCGAAATGGAAGCTCAGGGCGAGGCTGATGTCGCGAGCGCGCCGATTGTTCAGCTCGTTCGTTCGATTATAGAACAGGCTGTCCGCCAACGCGCAAGTGATATTCACATTGAAGCACTTGAGAAGCAAATCCGTGTCCGCTACCGTATTGACGGTGTTCTGGCGGAGAAAATGATGTATGACATCGCGCTTTTGCCCGCGATTACGGCGCGTATTAAGATTCTTTCGGGTATGGATATTTCCGAGAAGAGAAAGCCGCAGGACGGGCGTATGTCGATTTTTGTTGACAGGGCGGAGTATGATATTCGCGTGTCTATTATGCCGTCCTCATACGGCGAAAAGACCGTTATGCGCCTTGCAAACAAGATGGCTTTAACGAGAGATAAGGCACAGCTTGGTATGAACGAGGTGGAGCTTAAAAAGTTTGAACATATTCTGCAAAACCCGCACGGTATTTTCCTTGTTACAGGCCCGACGGGAAGCGGTAAGTCAACGACCTTGTATACCGCGCTGTCAGAGCTTAACACCTCTGAGGTTAATATTGTCACCGTTGAAGACCCTGTCGAGGCTAACGTCGCGGGTATCAATCAGGTGCAGGTTAATGTCAAGGCGGGGATTACCTTTGCGACCGCGCTTCGCGCTTTTCTGCGCCAAGACCCCGACATCATCATGGTCGGTGAGATTCGTGACGGTGAAACAGCGGGAATCGCCGTTCAGGCATCAAACACGGGGCATCTTGTTGTCAGTACGCTTCATACGAACAGCTCGGCGGGTACGGTTACACGTCTGCTTGATATGGGTATCGAGTCTTATTTGCTCGCCGACGCGCTTATCGGTATTATCGCGCAACGTCTTGTGCGCCGCCTTTGCCACGAGTGCCGCAAGCCGCGCCTTGCCGAAAAGCATGAGAAAATGACCTTGGGCGTTCCTGTTGACGAGGAGCTTACGATTTATGACCCGGGTTCTTGTAACTCTTGCGGTGAAACAGGGTACTACGGGCGTATCGGTGTTTATGAGATTATGCAGATTTCACCGAAGATTCGTGAGATTATAACTGCTCAGGGTTCTACAACCGATATTCGCAATACTGCTATCAGCGAGGGTATGGTTACTCTGCGCGGCAGTGCGACAAATTACGTTCTCAAAGGGATTACGAGTATTTCCGAAATGCTTGAAGTTTCTATGGACGATTAGTATTAAGGACGGTAAGAATTTATGCCAAATTTTGATGAACTGATTGTAATGGCTGCGGGCAAATACTCGTCGGACCTTCATTTGAGTACAGGTCGCCCGCCTTCCTCGCGTGTGGACGGTATTGTTACGCCTATGTCTGATGTGAAGATGACCCCCGCCGACATAGAGGAGGTCGCCTTTGGTATCATGGACGAAAGGCTTCGCGGGATTTTGCGCGAAAAGGGCGAGGTTGACTTTGCGTATTCGATTAAGCAGGTGGGGCGTTACCGTGTAAACGTGTTTCGTCAGCGCGGCTCTTTGTCGCTTGTCGCCCGTATTTTGAATATGTCGATTCCCGAACCGGGTGAGCTTGGTATTCCGCAGAGTGTTGTTGATATGGTGCATAAACGGCGCGGGCTTGTGCTTGTCACGGGTGCTACGGGTAGCGGTAAGTCTACCACGCTTGCTTCGCTGATAAATGTTATAAACCATACCTATCATCATCATATTATTACGCTTGAAGACCCGATTGAGTATCTTCATACGCATGTCAAGAGTATTGTAAACCAAAGGGAAATAGGGACTGACTCACTGGCGTTTGCTCCCGCCTTGCGCGCTTCACTGCGCCAAGACCCTGATGTTATTCTCGTCGGTGAGATGCGCGACTTGGAAACTATCGGTACTGCCGTCACTGCGGCGGAAACGGGGCATCTTGTGTTTTCGACGTTGCATACTGTCGGCGCGGAGAACACGATTAACCGTATTATTGATATTTTCCCGCCGAATCAGCAACAGCAGATTCGTACTCAGCTTGCCGACGTTTTGGAGTGCGTTGTTTCGCAACAGCTTTTACCGATGAGGGACGGCAAGGGGCGCAGAGCGGCTCTTGAGGTCATGCTGACGAACGCCGCTGTTAAGAATCATATTCGCGAGAATAAGACGTATCAGATTAAGTCTGTCATGCAGACGACACGCGGCGAGGGTATGCTTACTATGGACGATGCGATTATGTCGCTCTATAAGGCAGGGGACATCGACCGCGACACCGCCCTCAGCTACTCACAGGACAGAAACGCTATGGAGAAGAAGATATAGCGGGGTTGGTAGGTAAGTGTTTGCGTAATGCGAACGGTTAGCGGAGCAAAACTAACGATTGTAAGCGAAATGGAAGAAATAGGCGAATCGGTGTTTGAGCGAAGCGAGTTTCGATTCGCCTCTGGATATGAGCAGGGCGGCTTTTTAAGCCGCCCATACAATCGTTTTTTGCGTAGGTCTGAGGTATTCAGGTTGTCAAACCTGAATACCGAAGCAAGTGAGCATACGCAAATTCCACCCCACCTATATCTTTTCCCGCCGTTTTGCTTTCGAGCCTGTATCCACAGGAATTTTTATAATTGGGATTGAAATTATCGGCAATGTAGTGTAGAATTGAAAAACGCAATATGCGCCCGTAGCTCAGCAGGATAGAGCAACTGCCTTCTAAGCAGTAGGTCGAGCGTTCGAATCGCCCCGGGCGTGCCATAAGCCGACAAATAAAACAATTTCCGGAAAACAGCCTTGCCGGAGCAATAGAAAATGTTTATGGGGTAGTTACCCTTACCGGCAAACAGAGGAACAAGGTTTTGGAGGAGGCGAAATGATAATTTATCACGGAAGTAATGTCGTTGTAGAACAACCTAAAATTCTTTCAAGTGAACGTATGCTTGATTTTGGAGTCGGTTTTTACACCACGGAAAACAAAGAACAAGCCATCAGGTGGACAGAAAAGGTTGCTGAACGCCGTGAGAATAAAGACCAAATAATTTCTGTCTATGAGTTGGATATTAAAGCGGCAGAGCGAGAGCTTAACATCATCAGATTTACCGAGCCAAACGGAAAATGGCTCGACTTTGTATGTGACTGTCGGCGCGGGCGTGACCCTGCAAAACCGTATGACATCGTTTTTGGACCGGTTGCGGATGACCAAGTTTATTCGGTCGTACAATTCTACGAAAACGGCGTGTATGACAAGGATTACGCCATCGGGCGGTTAAAAGTCGATGCGCTGTATAATCAAGTATTATTCCATACCGAAAAATCGCTCGAATACTGTCGTTTCGTAGGATATGAAAAGTTAGAGGGTGCTAAATAATGGAAAACAGTAAATTTGAGGTTGTATTGCAGACCATATTAATCGGATTAGTTGCAAAAATTATTGAAGAAACAGGGCTTGATGAGGATACGGCAATGGAAAAGCTCTATTCATCCGAAATCTATTCCGCAATGGAAAATGAGAAAACCAAGGTATGGCATTATAGTGTTCCCAAGCTATACGAGCTATGGGATAAAGAAACGAAAACGGGACAGCTTGTGTTGCCCGAATATTGATTGGAGAGCCTGATATGAGCAACACGGTGCATTTCAAAGTGTTTTGTCTTGAAAGATATAAGAGTGAACACCGCTTGAATGGAAGTGAAGCATTCCGACTTTTTAAGGAGTACGGCGTGCTTGATTACCTCACTTCTTTTTACGATGTTTTGCACTCGTTCGGCGAGAAATATATCGTTTCGGATATTGACGAATATATTGCTTCTCGCAGAGCGGTTTGATTTTTGCTAACCATTTGCAAATAATTTCAGTCTGAGTACGTTCCAGCTTGCGGGTTTTAGGTTTACATTCAATGTGCCGTTCGTGATTTCCGTAAAAGGAGCTTTAATTGGAGCGACATTTTCCACATCTGCCGAGTTACGGGCTTTTAGGTCCTTGCTCGTCATTTCAATGTGCTCAATTATTTGATAACCCTCAAAGTCGCGCACATCGCAGCTTAACGGAATCGTGTCTTCAAGGTCACGGTTTACCGCAAAAATCGTTAATTCTGAAAGCTCCTCATTTTGTACTGCAATTGCTTCAATATCATTTACATCGCTGAACTCAGCCGTGTCATGCTTAGTCGAGCTGAGGACGGGCATCAGGGCTGTGCCGCGCCCATACTTTGACAAATGCAGATACGGATAAAAAATCGTCTGCCGCCATGCTTTACCGTTAGGCTCGGTCATAATGGGCGCAATAACATTTACAAGCTGTGCCATACAAGCCATTTTTACACGGTCGGAGTTTTTCAAAAGTGTCATTAGCATTAGCCCGACGACAAGCGCGTCCTCAAATGTATAATTATCCTCAAGCAGGTTCGGAGCGATTTGCCAAGGGCGATTTTTCATCTCATCGTCGTCATTGCTGTTGCTGTGATACCAGACATTCCATTCGTCGAAGCTGAGATTTATTTGCTTTTTACTGCGTTTTTTTGCCTTAACGTAATCACAGATTGAGGTGACAGTTTTAATAAAGCTATCCATTCCTTCCGAACGAGCAAGGAAATTCTTACTGTCATTTTCTCTGTTTCCGAAATATGTGTGCAACGAAATATAGTCTACCGCATCATAACTGAGGTCAAGGACCTCCGCTTCCCATTCGGGGTAGGTTGGCATTGCTGCAAATGAGCTTCCGCAAACAACAAGCTCTAAGTCAGGGTCTATCTGCCGCATGGCTTTTGCGGTTTCGTTAGCTAAACGACCGTATTCATAAGCGGTTTTGTGTCCGATTTGCCAAGGGCCGTCCATTTCGTTTCCAAGACACCAAGTTTTTATGTTGTGAGGGATTTTAACCCCGTGACTAATCCGCAAGTCAGAATATTTCGACCCGCTCGTATGGTTGCAATATTCAAGCAGATTGAGCGCATCCTCGATTCCCCGCGTACCAAGATTTACCGCCATCATCGGTTCGGCATTAACACGTTTACACCAACTTGCAAACTCATTAACGCCTACTTCGTTGGTTTCTGTTGTCCTCCATGCCAAATCAAGCCGCTTAGGGCGTTTTTCTACAGCCCCTACTCCATCCTCCCAGTGGTAATTTGATACGAAATTACCGCCGGGGTAACGTATTATGGGGATATTCAGCTCCCTGACAAGCTCGATAACATCTTGCCTAAACCCAAATTCATCAGCGGTCGGGTGACTTGGCTCGTAGATTCCCCCGTATACACATCGCCCAAGATGTTCTACAAAGTTGCCGTATATGCGCTTGTCGATACTTGATATGCTAAAATCGCGGCTTATAACCATCTTTGCCTTTTTCACAGACATACCCTCCTGCTTGTTGTTTTATGTATATTATATGTTAAATAATCGTTAAGTCAATAAGGGATGGGGAGTTTTGCAATTTGCTTGATTGTTCAATGGTATTATGATACCATTATTTTATAAGTAATAGCACAAAAACTCATGAAAAAGAAAAATGAAATCGCTATCTTATAATAGCTTTTGTTGTACTCTTTTGGTCGGAATCCAACTGAATGGAGATATTCCAATGATTCCATTAAAAATAGAAACCTTATTACAAGACCGTGTGGTGGAGAGTGACCGCGTGGAGTATAAGCGTGGTTGGAATCCCTCGGAGGTGATAACGTCAATCTGTGCTTATGCAAATGATTTCAACAATACAAACGGCGGATACATAGTCATCGGCATTGAGGAAAAATATGGTCGTCCATCATTGCCGCCAAATGGCATAGATGAAGATGACTTGGACAGAATCCAGCAGGAGTTATTTCAGTACTGCAATTTTATCATGCCACGCTATTTGCCGAAGATTGAGATTGTGCAATATCAGGATAAGTACCTGCTATATCTCTGGAGCTCCGCCGGAGATGCCGGACCATATTCGGCTCCTGAGGATGTATTCTCGAAAAGCAAGCATAAGGAGTATTGGATTAAACCGGCTTCGGTTAAAACAATAGCCAAAGGTTCAGAACTCACAGAGCTTTTTGATAAATTCAACTCAGTTCCATTTGATGACCGCATAAACCGACAAGCTAAAATCGCAGATATTCGGCGTGCTTATGTGGAGGATTTTCTCAGAGATAGCAATAGTTCTTTAGTAGATGAAATCAACAATAAGCCGATGGAGGATATGCTGGTTGCCCTCGAAGTTGCGAATCCTACCGATGTTGGCATTGATATTCGCAACATAGGGTTGCTGATATTTGGTGATCGTCCGGATAAATTTATTCCCGGTGCGCAGATTGAACTGATTCACTTTCATTCCCCGGAAGCAGAGGGTTCTGATGATTTTACCGAGAAAATTTTTTCAGGACCAATTCAAAAACAGGTAAGGGATGCGCTATCATATCTCAATGCGGTTCTACTTGTTGAGAAGGTAGTAAAACACCCGACTCGTGCAGAATCTGATCGTTTCTTTAATTATCCGTACGCAGCCTTAGAGGAAATTTTTGTAAATTCCGTATTTCATAAATCCTATAAAATTCAAGAGCCGGTAGAGATACGCGTTTATGTCGATCGTATTATGGTGATAAACCATCCCGGACCGGAGAAATGGATTAGCATGGATAAGTTAAATATCGGTCAAGCGGTTTCCCGTCGTTATCGAAACCGACGTATAGGAGAGTTTCTTAGAGAAATTGATTTGTCAGAAAAGAAATCTACCGGAATCACGAAGATTTTACGTTCGTTAGAGAGCAACGGTTCTCCGCCGCCTGTGTTTGAAACAGATGAGGAGCGGAATTATTTCATCGTGACTATACATCAGCATGAATCGTTTGCGAATACGATGCCAAAGAATGTCCAAGACAATGTCTTAGACAATGTCCAAGACATTGTCCCTGTAAATGTCCCGGACAAAGGAGAAAACAGTATCCGTGAGAGTAAAGTTGATATCCGTAGGAATCGCATAATTGAGTTGTTATTGGCGGACGGGGCAAATACAATATCTGATTTGGCAAAAGCTCTTAATGTATCAATAAAAACAATTCACCGTGATTTATATGAGTTGAAAAATCAGAAGCGAATTGAGCGGATTGGTTCTGATACAAGTGGGCATTGGAAGATTTTGGATTAGTGCGAAAGGTGTGTTTCTCGTTTGTTACAGATGCACTATAACCACATCTAATCGTGCCGATACCGCAATCCGGTTCGGATTTGACATTAAATAATCCTAACTTAGGGAGGTAGGTAATGAAAACATACTACGATATAGCAAAGGAGCGTTACGGTAAGGTCGGTGTTGATACCGAGTTGGCGATTAGGCTGTTGCAATCTGTCGAAATTTCAATTCACTGTTGGCAGGGTGACGATGTTACAGGGTTTGAGATTGACAGCGAGGCGTTGAGCGGGGGGATTCAGGCTACAGGGAATTATCCGGGTAAAGCCTGCACTCCTGCGGAGCTTATGTCGGATTATGACAAGGCTTTTTCGCTAATTCCGGGCAAGCACCGCATAAATTTACACGCAAGCTACGCTATTACAGACGGTGAGTTGGTTTCACGCGACACGCTGGAATACAGACATTTTGCGAAATGGGTTGAGTATGCAAAAAAACGCGGGCTTGGGATTGATTTTAATCCTACGTTTTTTGCTCATCCGATGTGTAAGGATAACCTTACTCTCACAAGTCCCGACGAAAACGTCCGTTCTTACTGGGTGCGCCATGGTATTGCATGCCGCAAAATCGCTTCCGAGATTTCAAAGGAGCTTGGAAAGCCCGTACTTAACAATATCTGGATAGCTGACGGTTACAAAAATATCCCAACCGACAGGCTCGGTCCTCGTATGCGCCTTAAAAAGAGCTTAGATGAGATTTTTGCCGAAAGGTTAGACGGCGTTATCGACTGCGTGGAAAGCAAGCTGTTTGGCATTGGGTTGGAGGCTTACACGGCAGGCAGTAACGAGTTTTATCTGTCTTATGCCGCAGGGCGGTCGGATGTCTATGTTTTGCTTGATAACGGGCATTACCACCCGACAGAAACAATCAGCGACAAGCTGCCGAGCCTTTTGACACGGTTTGACAAAATTCCGCTTCATGTTACGCGCGCGGTTCGTTGGGATTCCGACCATGTGGTTTTGCTTGAGGATGAGTTAAAGGAAATAGCAAGCGAGATTGTGCGCAACGACGCGCTTAATAAGGTTCTGATAGGGCTTGACTTTTTTGATGCTTCGATAAATCGCATTGCGGCTTGGGTTATCGGTACGCGCAATATGCAAAAGGCGTTGCTTTACGCTATGCTGTGTCCTTGGGAGAGGTTTCGCGTTTTGCAGGATAACGCTGATTTTACTGCGCTTATGTCCGAGCAGGAGGCGATAAAAACCTATCCGTTCGGCGCGGTGTGGGAGGAATTTTGCGAGCGAAACAAAGTGCCGTATGACAATGATTGGTTGGTTACTGTGAGGGCTTATGAAAATGAAGTGTTATTGAGGCGTTGAGTGATTCAATTCGCAGCTTCAAATGAGATACAAAAATTCAACAAAAGCATAGGGGGTAGTTCATTGTCATATTATCTTGCTATTGATATAGGCGCATCAAGCGGGCGGCATATTCTGGGAAGCGACAACAACGGTGAGTTGGTAATTGAGGAAATCCACCGCTTTCATAACGGGTTTTCGAGCGTAAACAACTATTTATGCTGGAATCTTGAAGCGTTGTTTGAGGAAATCTTAGTCGGTATCGCAAAATGTAAGGAAATCGGGAAAATCCCCGCAAGTATCGGGATTGATACGTGGGGTGTTGATTTTGTGTTGCTCGGCAAAAACGGCGCGAAAATCGGCGATGCGGTCGCTTATCGGGACAGCCGCACCGACGGTATGGATGATGTTTTGAGCGAGATTATCAGCGAGCAAGAGCTATACAGCCGAACAGGGATTCAAAAACTGGCGTTTAACACAATCTATCAGCTTCTCGCTCTGCAACGGCAACAGCCTGATTTGCTCAAAGCGGCGGACGGTTTTTTGATGATACCTGAGTATTTCAGCTACCTGCTGACGGGTAAGCGAGCGCATGAATACACAATCGCGACAACAACGGGTCTTGTTAATGCCGCCGCAAAAAATTGGGATTATGAGCTGATAGAGAGGATAGGCTTTGACAGGAGCTTTTTCGGCGAAATCGTCCCGCCCGGAACGGTTCTCGGCGGTTTGTTGCCGAAGGTTCGGCAAAGGGTCGGTTTTGATTGCAAGGTTATTCTGCCGTGTACGCATGATACGGGGTCTGCGGTGGTGAGTGCTTCGATTGATGATGAAAGTGTTTTTCTTTCAAGCGGAACGTGGAGCCTTATGGGGGTCTTGCTTGATAATCCGATTTGCACAGAGGAGAGCCGTTTGAGTAATCTTTCCAACGAGGGCGGGTATCAGTATCGTTTTCGTTATTTGAAAAATATTATGGGGCTGTGGATGATTCAATGTATCAAAAAAGAGTATGACAACAGATACAGCTTTGATGATTTGCGGATTCTCGCGGAAAAAAACGCTGATTTTCCGTCCGTTATTGATGTGAACGAGGGGCGGTTTTTAGCTCCTGAGAATATGGTGCGTGAGATTAAACTTGCTTGCGGGGAGTCGGAGCAGAGGATTCCTTCGGGTCTTGGCGAGTTGGTTTTTTGCGTGTATAACAGCTTGGCGATAAGCTACGCAAAAACGATTGCAGAGCTTGAATCCATTACGGGCAAGCGGTATAGTAATATCGTTATTGTGGGCGGCGGCAGTCAAAATCGTTTTTTGAATGATTTGACGGCGAGGGTGTGCGGTAAAAATGTGATTGTCGGGGCGGTGGAGGCTACCGCAATCGGTAATATTATGGTGCAGAGTTTTTGTCATTGCGAGCCGAAGGGTGAAGCGAGCCATGTAATTTAATTAAATTTGATTTTGGATTGCCGCGCCGCATTTTATGCGGCTCGCAATGACGGGAATGATGGATATACTGTTTCGCAAGCAAAAACTGTTTCGCAAACGAAACAGGGGTATAATGTGAGATGTGCTCGTTGTGTGATTTGCTATTCGCTTGCGGATGTGTTAGAATTGCAGAAATTTTACTTTCAGGTTGCGTATGGAAATTCTTAAAAAACTTATTTCGCCAAAGGATATTAAGGGCTTGAGCATCGACGAGCTTTACAGGCTTTGTGAAGATATTCGCGGCTTTATTTTGTCCAACACTTCAAAAAACGGCGGGCATCTTGCTTCCAACTTGGGTGTTGTGGAAATCACGGTTGCGATTCACAATGTCTTTGATACAAGCAAGGACAGGCTTATTTTTGATGTTGGACATCAGTGTTACGCGCATAAGATTTTATCGGGCAGAATGGACGGTTTTCGCAATCTGCGCGGTCTTGGCGGGGTGTCCGGTTTTCCCGACCCTGATGAGAGTGAGCATGATGCCTTTATTTCCGGTCATGCTTCGACTTCTGTTTCCGTCGCGCTTGGCATGGCGCGGGCGAGAACCGCGCTCGGAGATGACTATTCCGTCATTGCCCTGATTGGCGACGGTGCTTTGACGGGTGGGCTTGCGTTTGAGGGTTTGTCAGATGCGGGGCAAAGCGGAGAGCCGCTTATCGTAGTAATCAACGATAACGAGATGTCAATTACCGAAAATGTCGGAGGGGTGTCAAGGCATTTGGCGATTTTGCGTGTGCGCCCGTATTACTTGGCGGCGAAAAAGGTGTATCGAAAGACTATTGCGAAGATTCCATTTTTGGGAAAAAGGCTCACGAGCTTTCTCGGCGGTATCAAATCGGCTCTGAAAGCAACTATGCGCCTGCCGTCGAGTATGTTTGAGAATATGGGCTTTGTCTATATAGGTCCTGCCGACGGGCATGATATTAAGGAGGTTTGCAGACTTCTCAAGGTCGCGAGGGAGCTTGCTAAACCTGTGGTTATTCATTTGAGGACGGTCAAAGGTAAGGGCTATAAATACGCGGAGGAGAGCCCTGATGTTTATCATGGTGTGCCTTGCTTTAATGTCGGCAACGGTGAGCCTAAGGCGGCTTCCGGCAAGACCTTTGCAATGTCTTTTGGTGAGGCAATTACGGGGCTTGCGGTGTATGACAAGCGGATTTGCGCGATAACCGCCGCCATGCAGTCAGGTACGAGCTTGGACGGGTTTGCGGAGGTTTTTCCGAAGCAGTTTTATGATGTCGGTATTGCGGAGGGACATGCTGTTTCAATGGCTGCGGGTTTGGCAAAGCAGGGTATGTTGCCTGTGTGCGCTATTTACTCAACATTCATGCAACGCGCCTATGATATGCTTTTGCATGATGTTTGTCTTACAAATCAGCATGTTGTGTTTGCTGTTGACCGCGCAGGTCTTGTGTCAGATGACGGTCAAACGCACCAAGGGACTTATGATGTCGGTATGTTTCTGCAAATGCCGAATATGACGGTGCTTTGCCCGTCGTCTATTTCGGAGATTCGCGATATGTTGCGTTATGCGATTTATGAGGTTAAAGGTCCTGTCGCAATTCGCTATCCGCGGGGCGGGGGAGATTGCTCTGAGGGCGGTCCTGCGGCTGCGCCTTATGAGCCTGTGCTATTGAGGTCGGGTAAGGATGCGGCTATTGTCACATACGGCAGATTGATTTCAAACGCCATGCACGCCGCCGCTTTACTTGAAGAGCAGGGGCTTGACGTTGCGGTGGTCAAGGTTTTTGATATTAGTAATGTTGGTAAGGAAAAACTTACCGCCCTGTTGGGCGCGGGGGGCGTGTCTGGTGCGTTGGATACGCCGAGTGCGGGGGGCGCGACGGGTGCGCTACGTGGCGGTAAAAAGTTTTTTGTTGTTGAGGAATGTGTACACGCGGGGTCTGTTGCCGCAAAATTAGCTTCACAGGTTTCTGTGAATGTGGGTGGAGCTTTAGGCGCGGTCGGGGATATAAGCATTATACCGATAAATCTCGGCAACGCAATTGTCCCGCCCGCGACTACGGATGAGTTAATGAATATGTACGGGTTGGATGCACAGGGTATTGCTTCTACAGTATGTACTCATCTATTGTAGATACTAATTTTCCGATTTGCGGTTTGCTTAGGTGTGCATCTACGCCTATGTCCAGACCGTTTTGCTTTTGTGCATCGTCTATTAGGCTTGAAAATACTATTACGGGTATTTTTTTCAGCACGTTGTCGCTTTTTATCAGCCGTGTCAGATGATGTCCGTCCATTCGCGGCATTTCGATGTCGGTTATTATAATTGCGGCTTTATGCTCGATTTGCGTTATGTTTTCAAGACAGGTGTTGCGGCATTTTTCAAGGTATTCCCACGCATCCTGTCCGTTATTAAAGTCGGTTATGTTGATATATCCTGCTGTTTGCAGGGATTCGAGTAACATTCTTCTGAGAAAGACGGAGTCTTCTACTACGATTATGGGCTTCGTGGTGTTTTCGCGTTCGCCCATGCTGTGGATTTCCGAGATTTGAAGTCCTGTTTCCGGGTTAATGTCGTAGAGGACTTTTTCAAAGTCAATAATTGTTATTATTCTGTTGTCGAGTTTTGTTGTGCCTGTGATTACGCTTTCGCCGCCGCCGTATATGATTGCCGATGGTCTTTCTACGTCGCTCCATTTTACGCGGTGCATTCCTTCAACGGTGTGGACGACAAATGCGGCGTTTGTGTTCTCGAAGTTTGTGAGCATGAACATATTGGTTGTGGGGTCTTCGTTTTCCGCAAGTGCCATGTATCGGGGTAGGTTGATGATTGTGATAATTTTTCCGCGTGGTTTTATGATTCCGTCAATGCACGGGTGGGCGAGTGTCATTGGTGTGACTTTGGTACTGCGCATGATTTCCGTGACTTTGGCGACGTTTATTCCGAAGGCTTCGCCTGCTATGGTAAATTCCATGAGCTCCAGTACGCCTGCATCGTCAAAGTGTATAGAGCCTGTGTTGTCATTTGCATTTCTCATAGTATGTCCCTCCGATTTGCTTGTAGCTTTTTATGTAATTTATCATATTTTTAATAATGTTGCAAGTGCGGAGCAGTCGCTCCTGTTCAGAGATATTATTTTTTTCGCTTAACGGTATCCGCGCATTGTCGCTCTAAGGCTCATTCGGCAGCCGCATAAACTCGCTGTCGCTCAAACAGTATGCGGC
>Ga0099364_10005282_pt1 | contig 19239 bp, 12 predicted proteins | sample TergutTh196P3_FD_73070 | JGI IMG/M metagenome (GOLD analysis project Ga0099364, IMG submission 73070) | Microcerotermes parvus P3 segment gut microbial communities from Pointe-Noire, Republic of the Congo - Th196 P3 | ecosystem: Host-associated > Arthropoda: Insects > Digestive system > Gut ...
CCCTTATATTGATGACGGCGGGACGCGGCATGTCTCAGCTCATAACGGGAGCGCGAAACCTCACCACGAACTACGCGCCCTATTCCGTGATCGGCCAGGGAACGTTCTTTACCGTCCCGGTCCCTATATACATTGCCGCGGGAATGCTGCTTCTCATCTGGTACTTCACGCGGCGGACGGCCTTCGGCATGTTCGTCGAGGCAGTTGGGGTGAACGCGTCAGCGGCAAGATATTCGGGGATTAATTCGTCCCTGATAATAATGATAGTCTACGCGATATCGGGGCTGTGCGCCGGAGTTTCCGGGTTGATATACGCGTCGGGGATAATGGTCGCCGACGCCAACAACGCGGGGCTCAATTACGAGCTCGACGCGATACTCGCGACGGTCCTCGGCGGCACGTCGATGATGGGCGGCAAGTTTTACCTTGGCGGCAGCGTCGTGGGCGCGCTCATAATCATGGCTATCACCAAGTCGATCTACAGATTCGACGTCGCGCCCGAGAGCGCGCTGGTCGTCAAGGCGTTCGTCGTCGTCCTTGTGGTGCTGATACAGTCGCCGTTCTTCAGGAACTGGTGGGAATCCTTCAAGAACCGCCGGGCGGCCGCCAGGGTATCGGAGGCTTAGTCATGGAAAAGAAAAAATTCGGCATCGATATTAAATATATCCCAGCGCTCGCCGCGGTAATACTATTCTTCGTCGCCTACGCCGTGGGTGGTTATCTCTATGGTAACAGAGGATTCCTCACGATGAGGACATTCGCGTCGATATTCACCGACAGCGCTTGGATCGGGGTATCGGCGGTCGGCATGACGCTCGTGATAATATCCGGGGGCATCGACCTCTCAGTCGGCTCGGTGGCGGCGCTCGCGACGATGATGTTAGCCTACGGAACGGAGGTCATGGGCATCAACTCGGTCGTCATGCTGATAGTTGTGCTGCTGACCGGAATACTGTTCGGCTTTCTGATGGGCGTCCTGATAAACGTGTTCAGCGTGCCGCCGTTCATCTCTACGCTCATAGGGATGTTCCTCGCGCGCGGGCTCTGTTTCATGATAAGCATCCAGTCGATCACCATCAACGACCCGCTGATCCGCGCGCTCGGCAGATGGAGGATAAGGCTGCCGTCGGCGGGGAGGGCTCCCGCTTTCATCAACCTGAGCGTGTTAGTATTCATCGCCGTCCTGATCGCGGGCATCGTGATAATGCAGCACACCCGCTTCGGGCGCGGCGTATACGCCTTCGGGGGAAACCGCACGTCAGCCACTCTGATGGGCCTCCCCACGCGGCGCATACAGATAGGCATATACACCTTCAACGGCTTCTGTTCGGCTGTAGCCGGCGTGCTGTTCGCGTTCTTCATGTTCTCAGGCTACGGCCGCCACCTCTACGGGATGGAACTCGACGTCATATCGTCGGTCGTGATCGGGGGAACGCTTCTGAGTGGAGGCGTGGGCTATCCCATAGGTTCGCTTTTCGGTATAATGATAAACAGCGTGATTCTAAAATATATTTCATTCAACGGAACTCTCTCGTCTTGGTGGACAAAGATAGCTGTGGGCGTTCTGTTGTTGTTCTTCATCGTCATGCAGAGATTCACGGTCGTCATGGCCAACAGGAACAAGAAACTGTTGAAGCAAAAAACTTAGGAGGGATATATCTATGAGCAACATTCCGGATGTGAAAATTGGTATAGTGGCTGTTTCGCGCGACTGTTTTGTGATGGAACTCTCCGAGCGCCGCCTTAATGCCGTATCGGCTGAATTAAAGAAAGTCAAGCCGAAAATCAATTTCGTCGCGGCGAAGAAGATAGTCGAGAACGAGACAGACGCAATGGCGGCCCTCGATGAACTAAAGAAAGCCGGGGCGAACGCCCTGGTGGTCTATCTCGGCAACTTCGGGCCTGAGGGACCGGAAACGCTTCTTGCCGCGAAATTCTGCGGTCCCGTGATGTTCGCGGCAGCAGCCGAGGAAACCGGGAAAGACCTCTTCGACGGCCGCGGCGACGCGTACTGCGGTATGCTGAACGCCTCTTATAATCTCGGACTGCGCGGCATCAATGCCTATATACCTGAATATCCGGTCGGCACTGCGTCGGAGGTAGCCGGCATGATAGCCGATTTTGTGCTGCCTGCCCGCGTCGTCATCGGAGTGAGAAATCTCAAGTTATTCACGTTCGGACCCCGCCCGTTCGATTTCCTGGCGTGCAACGCGCCCATCAAATCTCTTTACGACCTGGGGGTCGAGATACAGGAGAACTCCGAGCTCGACCTGCTCGTGTCTTTCAACGCGCATAAGGGCGACAAGAGGATCAAGAGCGTCGTGAAGGATATGGAGAAGGAACTCGGCGCCGGTAACAACCATCCCGGCGTCCTTGAGCGCCTCGCTCAGTACGAGGTGACGCTCGCCGACTGGGCCGAGAAGAACATAGGGGCCTCAAAATATCACGCGTTTGCCAACAAATGCTGGCCTGCGTTCCAAGAGGCGTTCGGCTTTGTCCCGTGCTACGTAAATTCACGCTTCGCGTCCCGGCTCATCCCGATAGCCTGCGAGACCGATATTTACGGCGCTTTATCCGAATACATCATCTCCGCCGCGACCGGCATACCGCCGACGCTGCTTGATATTAACAACACCGTCCCGGTGGATCTCGTCGCGGAGCACAAAAAAATCGCCGGGCGTTACAAGCCCACCGACCTCTTTATGGGTTTTCACTGCGGCAATACCCCGGCTTGCCATCTTGTTAAGCCCAGCATGGATCACCAACTGATAATGAAACGTCTCATTGAGCCAGACGATGAGCCGGATGTCACGAGAGGGACGCTTGAAGGCACAATCAAGGCGGGGAACATCACGATATTCCGTCTCCAGTCCACGGCGGATACGACTCTTAGGAGCTACGTGGCCGAGGGAGAGGTACTCAATATGCCGCCGAAGTCGTTCGGAGGCATTGGCGTATTCGCGATACCGGAGATGGGCCGATTCTACAGGCACATACTCGTTGCCAGGCACTATCCGCACCACACAGGCGTGGCGTTCAACCACGCCGGAAAAGTGTTGTACTCCGCTCTCAAACTGCTGGGAGTGGAGGAAGTGGCTCACAACCTGCCGGCAGGAAACCTGTACCCGAACGAGAACCCATTTGCATAAGTGTCTGCGGCGGGACCTAAACAAAGGTCCCGCCGCATTTTGGAGGTGATTCCTATACTGAGTAAGCTGAAACAAGAGGTTTGTGAGGCCAACTTGATGATGCCGAAATACAACCTGGTTACTTTCACGTGGGGCAATGTGTCGGCAATAGACAGAGACTACGGACTCGTAGTGATAAAACCGTCGGGGGTTGAGTACGACGTAATGAAGGCATCCGACATGGTCGTCGTCGAAATGTCGGGAAGCCGCTGCGATGGACAACTGAGACCGTCGTCAGATACCGCGACGCACCTGGTGCTTTACGACGCTTTCCCCGAGATAGGCGCGGTCATCCACACCCACAGCAAATGGGCCACAATTTTTGCCCAGGCGGGAGAGCCCATACCCGCATTCGGCACAACACACGCGGATTACTTTTACGGCGAGATACCCTGCACGCGAGACATGACGCCTGACGAAATCAAACGCGACTACGAAGAGGATACAGGCCACGTGATCGCCGAATTGTTCAGTCAGATTGATCCCATGAGCGTCCCGGCGGCGCTTGTGAAAGGCCACGGGCCGTTTTGCTGGGGGCGTGACGCGAAGCACGCGGTGGAGATCGCCGTTGTCCTGGAGGAGATCGCTATGATGGCCGTGTACTCAAAGCTCATTAATCCGTCGATACAACCGATACAGCAGGAGCTCCTGGACAAACACCATTTCAGAAAACACGGAGCGGCCGCCTACTACGGACAGATTTAATTAAGACAGGAGGAACAGCATGGACAATCAGGCGATAAAACAGGCTATAACCGAGGGACGCGCTTTCCTCGGTATTGAACTCGGATCGACGCGAATAAAGGCGGTACTTATTGATCCCGATCACGCCCCAATAGCTTCAGGCGGTCATGACTGGGAAAACCGTCTTGAGGATGGATTTTGGACGTACAGCCTTGAGGATGTGTGGGCCGGACTTCAAAACTGTTACCGCTCGCTCGCGGACGACGTGCGCGCCCGTTACGGCGTGACTCCGTCCAAGTTTGGCGCGATAGGCATTTCCGGAATGATGCACGGCTATCTCGTATTCGGCAGGAACGAGCGGCAGCTCGTGCCGTTCCGCACGTGGCGCAATACGACCACAGAACGCGCGGCTGCCGAACTCACGGAGAAATTTCAGTTCAATGTCCCACAGAGATGGAACGTTGCCCACCTTTACCAGGCGATTCTCAACAAGGAGAGCCACATCGGGGACATATCGTTCCTCACCACGCTGGCAGGTTACGTTCACTGGAAGCTCACTGGCAAAAAGGTGCTGGGGGTCGGAGAAGCGTCGGGAGTGTTCCCGATCGACAGCTCGGTAAATGATTTCAACGAGCGGATGGTGGGACAGTTCAACGATACGATTTCGGACTTAAATCTCGGCTGGAAACTCCGCGACATACTGCCCGCCGTACTCTCCGCCGGCGACGACGCGGGAACCCTTACGGCGGAGGGCGCGAAACTGCTCGACCCGTCGGGAACCCTCGAACACGGCATACTAATGTGCCCGCCCGAAGGCGACGCGGGGACCGGTATGGTCGCCACCAACAGCGTGGCCGAGCGCACGGGCAACGTATCAGCTGGCACATCGATTTTCGCTATGCTGGTTTTGGAAAAAGAACTATCCAAGGTCTACATTGAGATCGACATGGTTACGACTCCTGCGGGCAAACCGGTGGCGATGGTCCACTGCAACAACTGCACGTCGGACATCGACGCGTGGGCCAATCTGTTCGGTGAACTCACCGAGATGATGGGGGCAAAAGCCGATAAATCAGCGCTCTATGAGGCAATGTACAACAAGGCATTAGAGGGCGAGCCGGACGGCGGCGGAATCATAACTTACAACTACTACGGCGGCGAGGTAATAACAGGCATCGACGAGGGACGGCCGCTTATGGCCCGTTTGCCCGACAGCCGTTTCACCCTGGCGAATCTGATGCGCTCAGTTCTTTTCTCGACGATGGCAACCCTCAAGATAGGCATGGACATTCTGACCGAAAAAGAACACGTCCGCCTCGACACCCTGCTGGGGCACGGCGGGCTCTTCAAGGTAAAAGGCGTCGGTCAGAGCCTAATGGCCTCCGCGCTGAACGTACCGGTGGCCGTAATGGAATCCGCGGGAGAAGGCGGCGCGTGGGGCATCGCCCTGCTGGCTGCATACCTGCGTCAACGCCGCGACGGAGAGACGCTTGAGAACTACCTCGCGTCCCGCGTGTTCGCGTCAGACGCCGGCTCCCGGGTCGAACCAAAAACGGAGGACGCCCGCGGGTTTATCGCCTTCATGGAGCGATACGCGAAGGGACTCGCCATAGAAAAAGCGGCGGTCGAACATCTGAGATAAGCTTGACACGTCCACTGCCGCAATGTAAAATTCAATCTCGGTTGTATGGAAAACATGCGCCGGTAGCTCAATTGGATAGAGCATCGGACTACGGATCCGAAGGTTACGAGTTCAACTCTTGTCCGGCGCGCCAGAGATAGTAAGGCCTTACGCGGTTCAGCGTAAGGCCTTTTTTTGATGCCGCGTTTCGTATGCGTTCCGAGGCGACTATATGCTCAATCCGCCAACAGCATCCTGTCGTAATCAATTTGATGGTTGCCGCGCTGGGAATACATTCGCATTAAATCCGGCGCCGTCATTTTATCTCTCACTTCGGAAGAAAGATCAAAAATCACCCTGCCGGCGTCGAGCATGACAGTTCGAGTTCCTGTCTTTAACGCCGCGTTGATATTGTGGGTGATCATCATTGTGGGAAACTCGTTTTCCGTCACGATTTGTTTTGTTATCTCCATTACCTTCTCCGCCGCCTGGGGGTCGAGCGCCGCCGTATGCTCATCCAAAAGGAGCAGCTTGGGCTTGCCGATCACCGACATCAGCAGCGAAAGCGCCTGCCTTTGGCCGCCGGACAGAAGCCCCACTTTTACCTTCATTCTATTCTCCAGCCCCATGCCGAATCCGGCAAGGCGTTCGCGGAACAGCGCCACGCCTTCTTTTCGCACACCGGGGCCGAGTGGGTTCCCGGACCTGTAATACGCCAGGGACATGTTCTCCTCGATGGTCAAGTCCGGCGCCGTACCCCTCATGGGGTCTTGAAAAATCCTGCCGATGAACGCGGAACGCTTATGCTCCGGCATATAAGTGATATTCCGGTCCTCCAGAAAAATTTGCCCCGCGTCAGGTTCATGTACGCCGCCGACGCAGTTAAACAGGGTGGATTTTCCCGCGCCGTTCGAGCCGATGACCGTAACAAATTCTTTCGGTTCCAATGAAAAGGATAATTCCCTTAACCCAGGCTGCTCGTTTATCGTCCCCTTGTTAAATATAAGCGTCACTTTCCTGAGCTCAAGCGCCGGCATTGCGCTGCGCCTCCCGTCGGGTTTTCATCAGCGAAAGCCGTCCTCGCGCAGCCGGCAGGGAAAGCGCCAACACGACAATTGCCGCCGAAACCAGTTTCAACGCGTAAGCCGGGAAGAAATTACCGCTGAGGGCAATGGCGATGATGAATCGATATATAAGCGATCCGAATATCGCCGACAGCAAACCTATGCCCACGGAGCGCCTCCCGAAAAACGCCTCGCCGATGATAGCCGACGCCAGGCCTACCACCATTATGCCCACGCCGGAACCTATGTCGGCGAAGCCCTGATACTGCGCCAAAACCGCGCCCGACAAAGCCACGCACCCGTTGGAAACTCCCAGAGCCGTGATCTTCATCATGTCTACATTGATGGAGGAAGCCCGTACCATTGCTTCATTGTTGCCCGTGGCGCGAATACACAACCCAAGATGAGTCCTGAAAAACCAATACAGCGCCCCGGCCAGCGCCGCGCACAGCAGAAGGGGCAGCAGGGTCTTCACGAGTTCTCTGTCCAGGCCAAACGCGCGGGTCACGATGGTGAATATCGTATTGCTGCCGATGAGCGTCACGTTTGACCGGCTGCCCAGCACAAACAGATTCACCGTATACAGGCTGCTCATGGTGATGATTCCCGAAAGGATGGAGTGAATAGACAGCTTGGTCTGAAGCACGCCCGTACACATTCCGGCCGCCGCGCCGCACAACATTCCCGCGCCCAGGCCCAAAAACGGATTGCCCGCCGCCGTCAGCGCCGCGGATACCGACAGTCCAAGGGTGAAACTGCCGTCCGCGGTCAAATCCGGTATATTCAAAATACGAAAGGAAACGAATATTCCCAGCGCGAGCAACGCGTAAATCAATCCCAACTGCACGGAGCCCATGAATAACAGCATATTGTAATCCTTCTAAGTTCCGGCCAAACCCGCCTGTCGCCGTCTAATCCAAAAGAACCGCGTTTGAGAGAATATCATCGGGCAGGGTTACGTCGATCGCGTCCGCGGTGGTTTTGTTGATCACCATCGTGAAATCGGAAACCACCACTGACGGTATATCCTCTATCGGTTTGCCGCTAAGGTATTCGTGAACCATGTCGGCGGTCATGGCGCCGATCGTCGGGTCGTCTATGCTGATCGTGGCGAACGCGCCTGAAGCGACCATAACGGCGGAACTGCCGTATACGGGAATTTTTGCGTCCCTTGCCACCTCCGCCACCTGAGCCATCGCGTTTTGCACTATGGAATCGTTGGGCACGAAAATGACGTCCACTCTCCCCGCAAGGGCCTGAGTCGCCTGCTGTACCTCCGATGAAGCCGTCACAACCGCTTCTCTGTAGGCGATCCCGTTTGCGTCCATGTATCGCTTCGCGTTCTCAATCGTGGTGACGGAGTTGATCTCGCCGGGGCTGTAGATTACCCCGTAGGTTTCGTAGCCTGGTGTGAGCCGGTCGGCAAGCCTGAACATTTCTTCCACGGGAATGGCGTTGGAAGTACCGGTCGCCAGCTTATCCGGCTTTGACATGTCCGTAATGACGCCCGCTCCCACCGGGTTCGAGACGGAAATGAAGAAAACGGGGATACCGCTTTCCATGTTCACAATGGCTTGGGTCGCCGGCGTGGCTATGGATACAATAACGTCCTTTCTCGCGCTGACCATGGATTGGCAGATGGAATGAAGCGTGCCGGCGTCGCCGCCCGCGTTTCTGTAGTCGATATCCAGCCTGTCTTCGCCATAGCCAAGCTCTCTCATACGGGCGATGAAACCTTCCCTCATGTCTGTGAAGGCTCCGTTGTCGATTATTTGTATGATGCCCAGCCGGACAGTTTCCGCGTCCTGTGTCCCCGCGAAGCAGCCTGTCATCGCCGAAAAAATCATCACCATAGAGAGCGCCAAAATTACCGGTTTACGTTTCAAACTTCATTCCTCCCAGGAATATTTTTTTGAAGAAAAGGCACCGTGTTGCCTCCGAAGGGCATCACATATACCTTCTTGTCCGTGAAGTCCACGTTCCTTAAAAGCGAACCCGCGTCACTATACACGCGAATACTCATTCCCGCAAGCTCTCCGGGGGGTATATCCGTGAGCAGATGTACGTCAAACCTTGCCAGCGCTTCGCAGAAAGCGTAGAAAATATAACCGTCAATTGTGAACTCCGCCCTGAGTGCCGCGTCCAGTTCGCCTTTTCGCAAGGGTTCTATCCAATTGAAGAATTCCGGTGTGCCGCCGCCTTCCTGACAGCGCGCGAAAAAAACGATTTCGCTCCCGTCCCGCGCCGCCTGCGTCACATTGATGAGGGACTTGCAGCCCTGGTAGAGATTGATGTCTTTTGGGAAACCGCCGCAGCTCACCACCACCATGTCCGCTTTTTCCCGAATGGGCACGCCCATACAGCGCTCACATTCCCGGCAGCTTTCCTCCCAGGCCGCCTCGAAATCCCCCGCTATTATCCGGCAAATATCGCCGTGGGAGTTTACGGCAATGTTGACGCCGAATACAGGCGCGACCAGCCGCGCCGCCTCCGACATATCCTCGTGCACGGGATTTTTTTCCAAAACTCCCAGGCCGATAAGGGGATTTGTCTTTGGCGTGTCCGGCGAGAGAGAATGGATATGGTTCCGGCGAATCGTCTCAAGACCGCTTATGCCCGGCAGGATACTCTTTCTTCCGCCGCTGTAGCCGCTCATAAGATGATATGACGTGCCGCTCAAAACAATCACTTTCCTGCCGCCCGCCGCCAGGGGATTGGCAAACACGTCATTACCGCGCGGCGTCCGTCCGACGTGGACAAGATCATCGGCCTCACAGTCATGGTTCAGCACGCGCACTTTTTGGAAAACCTCAGGAGTCACAAGGGTTTTCATCTCCTGCTCCGTTTGAGGGCGATGGCCGCCCAAAGCGATCAGGATCACGATATTTTCGTAGGGTATTCGCGCTTCCGTATGGAGATATTCCACGAGGAGCGGACAGATTTTGTCCTGGCGCATCCAAAAGCGGGTAATATCACTGATGATCAGCGTTACTTTATCTCCCGGCGACAGCAGTTGTCTTAAAGGCTGGGAATCTATACACTCATCCTCCACCGCAAGGCGGAAGGCACGGGGAAAATCACTTATCGGGGGGACGTCCATGCCCGTTAAAATCTCCACGGACTTCGCGCCGGACATATTCAGCCGAACGCTGCTCTCCCCATAGCGCAGGTCGATTTCGCTCATTTTTTGGATTCTTCCTTTCTTTATTTCACGCAATCGAATATCCCGCGCAATTACGTCCATTTCTTTTTTAGTTCGGCTAATGTCCGGGCCGCGGACTCAAAATCATAATCTTCTATCTGCCGCGCAAGTTCATCCACGCCTGGGACGGCATTAATATCATCGAGCAGATTCACGCTTTCAGGGTTTAGATTTTCGAGCATGGGCTCCAATTTCTCAAATAATTCCAGTATTTGCCCGGTACTCAGGGGGGTGTCTTTCCGCGCCGGAAGTTCATCAAGCAGCGGTTTCAGCTCCTCGATAACCGACATAAACTCGGTTTCGAGTATGTTCATGATGTCCTCCGGAATCGGCACCGTTCCTTTTTTAAGCAAAGTTTCAACCGACGCGGCGGCGTTGTACAATTCGGTTTTGCCAATCTGGCCCGCGTTGCCTTTCAGGGAGTGCGCTATTCTGTGCGCCAGCTTAATATCATCCGCCGCAATCGCCTCGGTAAGTTCGGCGTATTTGGTCGGATTGTTTTTTATGAAACTAATCCGCAGCTTCTTTTGCCGTTCGTCGTTATCCCGTTTCCACTCATTTTCATCTATGAGGTCGCTGCTTACGGGGGTCAGGTATTTTAACAGAACGCTCCACAATTCCTGTGATGTGAAGGGCTTTCCCAAACAGTCGATCATCCCGCTCTTTTTGTATTTCTCCGGTTCGCCGGCCATTACGTTTGCCGTCATCGCCACTATTGGGGTTTTCACGCCCAATGTCTCGATTTTTGACGCGGCCTCCATTCCATCCATTACCGGCATAAAAATATCCATGAGAATCAGATCAAAGGGCTTTTCACCTTTTTGTACGCGCTCCTGAATTATATCCACGCCGATTTTTCCGTTCTCCGCCACCACCGCCTCAAGGCCCACGCGCGTGAGATGTTTGCAGATAACCTCCTGATTCATGGGGTTATCATCGCATATAAGAACCAGGCCGTCGAAGTTCGGTTTTTCTATGGCATTGGATTTTTTATGCCCATTCAAATCGTCGGTCATGTATATCCTGCCGGGTTTTTTATTCTCGTCCATATCGTCAATCGAGTCTACGGTCTCAAATATAATTTCAAAGCTGAACGTGCTGCCGGCGCCGGGTGAACTTACCACCGTCAGTTTTCCGCCCATCAGCTCCACGATATTTTTAGCTATCGCAAGCCCAAGTCCCGTACCGCCGTAAGACCGCGTCGTGCTCGAATCGGCCTGGGTAAACGATTCGAATATTTTTTCGGTCTGCTCCGGGCTCATGCCTATACCGCTGTCTTTTACCTCAAAATATACAGTCGTATCATTATCGCTCGATTTTTTTACCACCGATGAAAGTTTGACCGCTCCGATTTCCGTAAATTTAACGGCGTTGGACAGAAGGTTTATTATCGCCTGATAAAGTCTGACAGGGTCGCCCAACAGCTTTTTATCCACCAGCGGTTCCACATAAAAATTCAGGCTGAGGCCCTTTTCTTTAGCGCTTGGCAGGATGACGGACTGGCAGCGCAGGAAAACGTCATACAGGTCGAAAGGCACATGTTCCAGTTCCATCTTGCCGGATTCTATTTTTGAAATGTCAAGGATATCGTTAATGATATGCAGCAGCCATTTTGTGCTGTCCGTAATTTTGTTCAAATAATCCTTGACTTCCTCCGGCTCAGCATCGTTATCCAGCGCAAGCTCCGCAAATCCCAGGATGCTGTTCATAGGCGTCCTGATTTCGTGGCTCATCGTCGCCAGGAATTTGCTCTTTGCCTTGCTGCTCTCCTCGGCGATTTCCGCCTTGCGCATTTCCTCGATAACGGCTTTTTCCTCGCGTAAATCTCTGGCATACCTGGCTATTATGTCTTCGCCTTTGTACCTGACGCGAACGAGAGTGACCTCACAGGGCAAGAGTTCTCCGTCTGGCTTTTCGTGCAGCCATTCAAAGCGCAGATAGCCTTCATCAAACGCTTTATTCAAATACTCAATCCTGAGTTCCATCGACCGCCGTCCGCATGGCTGGAACACCGGCGAGAAGCCGTTAAACTTTGCGAAATATTCTTCCCCGTCGGCCACCACGCCGAACATGCTGACAGCTTCCTGGTTAAGGTCTATGATTTTATAATCCCGGCCGACCATGTGGCAGGCGAGAGGCATCGCGTCAAGCATGAGCTGCATCCGCTCCTCGTCCTCAAGCGCCTTTTCCGCGGCGATCTTTAACTGGACGGCGGTATCGCGGATGTTTTCAACCATTTCATTACGAAGCATAGCGTCGGTAATCAGCAGGCTGCAGGAACGCAGAATCGATTCCTCTTCTTCCGTAAATATCCGCTCGCGGTGGCAGTCATCGAAACCGATATGGCCCCAAACCTGATCTTCCACAAATATCGGCACCACTAAAATGGATAAAATACCCTGCGAGGTAAGATGGGTCTGCTCGTCGGGCGACATGTTCCGCACCAGGCTGTTTACGCAATTTCCATTTGTAAATATTTTCTCCCATCCGGGTATTTGTCTGTCATACGACACATTGATCGTTATCTCGTTGCCGCGCATCGGTTCCACGAATTCCGACCATTCATACAGTTGAGTGCAATAAAGCTCCCCGTCTTTCGCGTGGTTTTTAAAGATGCGGACGCGATCAACCATCACCGCTTCAGCCAGCACTTTCATACATTTATATAGAGCGCTTTCAAAGGAGTCCATATCCGAATTGAGCAGGATGGCGGCCGCGCGGTTCACCGCTTGCAGCAGGCTGTCGCGATACTCAATATCCTTCATCATTTCGTTATGTTTGCGTAAATCCCTGGTATACCCGGCAACGGCATAATCGCCTTCATATTCGACCCGGACAAGAATGGCTTCCGCGGGCATGGGCGTGCCGTCAAGCATTTTGTACACCCAATCTACGACGAAGCTGCCGTTCTCAAACGCTTTTTTAACGCATATCGCGGCCTTTTCATCGGAACGCTGCCCGTCGGGCTGATATTCGGGATACAGCTCGGAATATCTTTCCAAATATTCCTGTTTGTCCCTAAAACCAAAAAGATTGACGGCCGCTTCGTTGCAGTCTATCTTATTGAGATTTCTGTCCCATAACTGGCAGCAAAGCGGGGTTTTGTCCAGCAAAATCTTTGTGCGTTCGTTCGCTTTGGCCAATTCATCCACCATTACCTCCAAATTGCTCGCGTAATCCTTTATGGCGGCCTGAACGCGAACGTAGAGAATCTGGTTTGAAATGCGCTTTTGCAGCAGAGGCCCGGAAAAGGGCTTTGCGATATAATCCACCGCGCCCAGGTTAAACCCTTCCCTCTCGCTCTCCTCATCGCTTCTCGATGTGAGGAAGATAACGGGAATATCCTTATAGCGAGCATCGGCCTTCAGTTTTTTTATGGTTTCAAAACCGTTCATATCAGGCATTTCCACGTCTAAAAGGATCAGGTCGGGTATGTCGCTTTCCAGATTCTCAAAGAGCGTGGCGGCTGATTGCACGGTATAAACCTTGTAAAACGCTTTAAGCAAAGCTTTACCTTGATTCAGGGTGGCAATATTATCGTCCACCAATACTACTTTTGCGCGGGTTTGATCCATGACTTACCCCTCCGTATCAGCTTCGGGCATTAGACAGCGTCGTCAGACCCCAAAAATGCCGAAAGTTTTTCAATAATGTTTTTATATTTTCCCTGATCCAGGTTTTCACGCAGCCACGCGGCAAGCCCGCCGTCGGATGTGTATTCGCAGCTTTCCATCTCGGCCATAGCCTCGTCTATCTCATCAATATCAAAGCTTTCGCAGGCATTCAGCAGCCTGGCCAGCAATGCCCGGTCGGGTTTCTCCCTGGTTGTTTTTTGCTCCCCGCATTTCGCCAGCGCGCCCTCGATATCGGTCACAAGTTGAAGAATAATATCGAGGAATTTCTGATTGTTCGCGCTCACAAAGTCAAAATCCCTGCGAGCCGCCGCGTTTTCCATAGCCTCCGCTTCGTTTCCCGCAATCTCCGCGAATATGCCGCGGCTTGAACCTTTGATGCCGTGGACAATTACGGCGTATACGTCCAGGTTATCAATATTCACTTCTTTAATCGCGTCCAGGAGTGGCCGCGTATTTTTTACATAAGACTGTAATACCTGAAGAAAGGCGTCTTCGCTGAAACCAAAGTGCTCTATGCCTTTTTCCATATCCAGCCCCGGGATGTTTACTCCCAACGCGCGCCTTTCTTTCCCGCGTCTCTTTTCAACGCTTATTCTCTTGTCGGGAAGCAGGGCTTCCGCTTCTTTATTCCGCACCCATTGCCGGACGACGGCGTCGAGGCGGGGCAATTCGATGGGTTTTGGTATAAACGCCTGAAAACCCTTGCTTAAAAACATTTCCTCATTTCCCACTATGGCGTTGGCTGTGAGGGCAATGATCGGAATTGTTTCAGCGTACTCCGTATTTATTTCCTCCCTGATAATCCGCGTCGCTTCGATTCCATCCATTTCCGGCATCATGTGATCCATAAAAATCGCGTTATATCTGACCTTTTCATCGCGGATAATATCAATCGCCTGTTGTCCGCCGGTCACGCAGTCGATTTTCATCCCGTAGAGATTCATCAGCCCCTTCGTCACATCGAGATTCGTAACATTGTCGTCCACCAGGAGCACCCGCGCGTAGGACATATTGATACGCGTTATCCTCTCGGTTTCAAACTTATTGATGGAGTAATGAAATTTTTTCAGGCTTTCCACCACATCCGGGCCGATTGTAACGTCATTGACATACTTTTGCCGGAGTTTCACCGTGAAAACGCTGCCCTTATCGTATTCGCTTTCCACCGTGATAGAACCGCCCATCATCTCGGCAACCTTTTTGGAGATGGAGAGGCCGAGGCCTGTCCCTTCCGTTCTGCGGCCGGATTCCTTGCGGTTATTTTCCTCCTCCATCTTGGAGTAGACGGTAAAGAGTTTGTTAATATCCTCAGGCCGGATGCCGACGCCCGTATCACGAACCCAGGCCGTCAGCCAAACCGCGTCTCCATCCCGCTCACCGCGGACGCCCAGTTCGACGGTTCCCTCCTTGGTAAATTTAAAAGCGTTGGAGAGAAGGTTGTTCAAAATCTGTTTTATCCTGAGCTCATCCCCATACAGGTAGTTCAGCAGATCTTCTTCGATATTCAGGATAAGCTCGACGGGTTTTTCCCCGACGTACAGGATGCTTTGGGTAATCGCGTCATTAATCAGGCTGGGAATGTCGTATTCGAGCAGATTCAGCTCAAATTTGTCCGCCTCGATTTTCGATATGTCCAGAATGTCGTTTACCAGACACAGAAGGGTCTCGCCTGATCTATATACCTTTACAAGGTTTGAGTGCGTCTCGTCGTCCAACTGTACGGTCTCAAGGGTCAGTTCCGTCAATCCGAGAACGGCGGTAAGCGGGGTTCGCATTTCATGGCTCATATTGGCTAAAAAGTTACTTTTAGCGCGGGACGCCGCCTGCGCGGCTTCTTCCATTTCCTTGCGGTGGGTTATGTCGTACGCGATGCCAACAACCCCGAACAAACCGCCGTTATTGAACAGCGGTGACTGTATTATTTCAAAAAACTGCGAGGCGCCATTCACGCCGGGTATATTTTTTTCAAACATGACGAGCCGGTTCTCTCTTACCGCCGTCCGGTCCGCTTCTTTGAAGCTTTCGAGCATATCGGCGGGCAAACCGAATCCGCTGCCGTCCCGCCCTATTATTTCATTCGCGCCGCATCCGAAGTGTTCCTCAAATTGTCTGTTTACCCGAATAAAATTGTGTTTCAGGTCTTTTACAAACAAAAGCTCGGGGACTGAGTTAAAAATTGTCTCAAGCATGGATTTTTCAATCGCAAGCTCCTCCTGGAGCTTGTTTCTCTGTTTATTATGCTTATGATTGACAATAAAGAAAACGCTGGTTCCGATGATCAATAAAGGGCTGATAATCGACAGGATCACCAAAGCGGTGAAGAATTGCGGATTGGATTCCCTGATGGAAGGGATCGTGTTTATGATCTCGGCGCCGGCGGGCAGAACATTTTGTCTTACATTAAACGCGTCCATCTGGTTTTGATCGAACACCCAGCGGTTGAACGCGGCCGAATCGGATACGACGGGAATATCCTCGGCTTTGACGCCGCCGAGCAGCTCCTCAAGCATATCGGCAATTTCCTCGCCGTAGCGGTAATAGTCCAGGCATTTTCCGCCGATCGCGTTATACGCCAGTTCAGTTGAATAAACCGATACGATTGGAACGGCGCAGTTTCTCTCCAGTAGCCGTTTCATTTCGTTCATCGAGTAAAATTGGTGGTCGCCGTCGACAAAATACGAGCCCATAAAAACCAAGCTGTCTTCAGGCAGGGCGTTGATTTGCGCGAGCAGCGACTCGTTACTCATATTTTCGTTGTATTCGATGTTGAGGCGTTCTTCGAGCGGCTCCAGCCCGGCTTCAATAGCGCTTCTGTATTGAATGCCCTCGACGGTATAATCGTTGACCACATAAATATTTTTTGTACCGGGGAAGATCGAGAGCGCGGCTTCCACTGTCTGACGCGCTTCGATATTTTTTACAATGCCCGTGAAATAATGCGTGTTGTCATGGATTATCTCGCCGTATTGCTCGTTGACGCCGTAAAATAAAACGGGGACGTTTCGGAAAAACAGATAGTAATAATCCTTCAAAAAATCCAGCGCGGTATTCCCCGAAACGATAACCGCGGCGACATTTCTCGACACGCAGTCCGCGCGGAGCAGAAAAGCTATGTGAGCCATGCTGTATTGATCCCTCGCAAAGCGTTTGGCGTCGAGGTTAACCGTCATCCATTCGATCGAGGTGTCGCTTTCAAATCGTTCCCTCAGGGCTTCGTTGAATTTGTCCTCCCTGTTTGTCTCAACGCTGGATGAGGTGATATGTACGATTGTCTTTTTTTGATTGATTTCCGGCATGGGAATGACATTGAGAATTTGGCTCGCGCTCCCATCGTTTATCATGGCCTCCAGCGCGGCGGTCAGCAGCGGAATGAGCGGCTCGTGTTTTTCGTGAAGATAAAGGTATTCCGTGAGCTTATCCACCTGTCCGACGCGGATCACATCGAGCCTCTCTCCCAGCGTCTCATGATCCCTTTCGACCAGAACGGCGACATCGTACTCGCCGTTTATGATCCCGCCAAGCACCGCCCTGTTTGTTTCCTTGGTGGTAATTGTCACATTTTCGGGGAGCCTTTCAAGGATATACGTCCTGTTTTCGAGAATCCCCACGCGCAGGCCGCCGAGTTCATCCCAACTGTTGATTTCTCTGTCGCTGCCTTCGAGGGCAAATACGCGCACATTGTTGTTTTCAAGCGGAACCGGCACTTGCCGCAGGTTTGTATAAACGTCGCTCAAATTGGGGTACGCCGCGATCACGCCGTCGTTTATCCCCTCGTTGGCCTGGATGTACCCCTCCCTTACGATTGGACAAACGAAATCGACATTTTGCCTGATGTTTCTGAAAGCGACATACACGAGCCTGTCTACCGCGAGAGGCTGGTTATCGGTGGTCGCGATCACCAGATTGCTTTGAGCGGTCAAATTTGACGGGTCGTTCTGCGCGAAAACAGGCATCGTTGTGAGTAGCATGACTATCAGGAATATTGCCGAACAATATCTGCGCCTATTTATCATTTTGCACCTCTCATGTGCCGATAAAGCGGGTATTTTACCGGATTATAGAACAGAAAGAACAGAAAGTCCATAATGATTCTAAAACGTAATAATCACAGGGGCGCGCATTGCGCGTCCGTTGTTTTTCAGATACTATTTACGTTGTGGTTAAATTTTAAACAGGAGGCCGGAAATGAATATCGAAAAACAACGCGACGGCGCTTCGCTCACGATAACGCTCTCGGAACCTCTCGGCGCCAGTTACGCCGCCGAGCTGGAAAACTTGCTCAAGGATCCCGGCAGCAACGAGAGATTAGCCATTCTTGACGGTGTTGAAGAATTGACCGTTGATATCGCCGCCGTCGAGTACATCTCAAGCGCCGGCTTGAGGGTTTTGCTTATGATGCATAAAAAAATGTCCGCTCAGGGGAAAATGACGATCAAAAACGCCTCGTCCGCCGCCATGGCCATCTTCAATATAGCGGGCTTCACGAAATTTTTGACGATTGAAATAATCCCTGAATAACGTGGCTGAGTCTTAGAGGGCTGCAGCGCCGCCATCTGCGCCGTACATCCCAACCTCCGGTAAGATCGAATTAGGTATATCTCCCGACATGGAGTAAATCAAATGAATCATCTCTTTAAACAAAATCATTTTTAAAATTTATATTTTCAGCAAGTCGATTTCGTTTCGCTGCCTTTCATGAGCTACCAATGTGTCCAGAATAAAACCGCAAGTTAAAGATAATCCGGATATCAGCATTAAACCGGTCGCTAATATGGAAAGAGGAACATGAGTCACATATCTTGTTCTTAAATACTCCAATATTACCGGAATGCCGCTCGCTAATCCCAAAATAAATAAAAGCAAAGATATGCTGCCAAAGAAAAATAACGGGCGGTAATCTTTCAGAATAATAAAAATGGTTTTCAAGACCCGAAAGCCGTCTTTCATAGTATTCAGCTTCGAGAAACTACCTGCCGGCCGATCTCTGTATTCGACAGGGATTTCCACTATTCCAAGCTTTCTCTCCAAACAGCGGATCGTCATCTCCGTTTCAACTTCGAATCCATCAGATAATATAGGAACATTCTTTGCAAAAAGCTTACTGAAAACCCTGTATCCGCTCATAATGTCTTTTAGGTTTGATTTAAAACACAGATTTACAAGTTTCTTCACCAAATGGTTTCCGAAATTATGAAAATTGCGCTTGTTTTGAGCGGCGTAAAAACCTGCGCTTAATCTATCTCCAACAACCATTTCAGCTGCTCCGTCAGCCACAGGTTTAATCAGCTCGCGAACCGCCTCGGCGGGATATGTATCATCCCCATCAACCATCACGTATACATCCGCGTCTATCTTACGAAATATTTCCCGAACCACCGAACCTTTCCCTTGACGCCCCACCCTCATTACACGCGCCCCCGCCGCTTCCGCCAGTTCCGCGCTCTTGTCGGTGGAGCGGTTATCCATTACGCGGATTTCAGATTCGGGCAACTCCCTTTTGAAATCTCTTACCACCTTTTCGATGGTTTGTTCCTCGTTGTAACATGGAATTACCACTACAATTTTCGGCGCGTCATACATAATTCTTACCTCTCTAGTTTCAAAAGCGTCCAAGGAGCGTATTTTTCAATATATAAATTACGTCCAATATATCTCGCTAAAAAATATTTTAAAAACCGTCGCGAGCACATATCCACCAATTAAGAAGCGGCATCGTACCGCGTTACCAACTTTGATTTTCCATCATCCAAAGCTGTGATTCAAGCGGGGCGTCGCCTGGTTCGAGCCTCCTGTAACCGCCACCCGCGTCCAGCTCGCAGCACTGAACGTTGTCGCCGAGATGCAT
>Ga0099364_10005283_pt1 | contig 19238 bp, 21 predicted proteins | sample TergutTh196P3_FD_73070 | JGI IMG/M metagenome (GOLD analysis project Ga0099364, IMG submission 73070) | Microcerotermes parvus P3 segment gut microbial communities from Pointe-Noire, Republic of the Congo - Th196 P3 | ecosystem: Host-associated > Arthropoda: Insects > Digestive system > Gut ...
TAATGTCCATTCCAATAACTATATCGACATCAATTGATAAGTCAAGGACATAAGTAGGACAATAATTTAATACAAAATTTGGTGTTATAAAAAGCGTTGTCATGGTGTAATTGGTTTTTACAGGTTTTCCAAGTCCTCCAACAGTGAGAGAATGTTTATCATCAACCATGCGTAATTTAAGTTTATCTCTTAAACTTGGTTTTATAGCGGTTATCGTTGCACCTGTATCCCAAAGAGATGTAAGTTCAATTCTTTGATTTCGTAAAGCTATATCAGTTGAAAATATGGGTTGCATTTCTATTGAAAGTAATAGTTTGTCTTTTGGTTCGCTGTATGATTTTGTAAATCCGCGATAATCATAATTACCATGCATAAGAGAATGCTTTCAGCTCCCCTTCAACACAGGTTATTGTTCCTTTATCTATTTTTTCATTGTTGATTTTGGGGTTAAATACCGATATACTGGGACTAATTTCAATTATCTTGTCTTCGTCAGAAGGCTTGTGAATTAAAAACTCCCCGGGTTCATAGTTGTCAAGCGCTGTTTTTGCGGCATCGGCAAACTTATCATAAACTCCGTACAGTTTTTCGCCTATTATCAAGAGGTATTTATCGTAGTATTTCTCGCGGAATTCATCCCTATGGGCTTCATAAAAGGCGTTTTCCTGTTCCAGTTCTTCCATACATTATAATCTAACTCTTTTATTTATAATTGTCAATGAAGAAGGTTAAATACCCGTATAAAAAAAGCCGCATTCGGGCACTTTGCTTACCTGTAATCAGGTTTACAAACCTCGCATATACGGCTTTTCCGGCTACCGCCTACATTAAATATCGCATAAATCCCAAGGATTGTCAATACATAGGAAGTTAGAAGTTAGCCCCCGCGCCGCCCTGCGGTGAACCAACCATGAGGTAACTTTTCCCGAATATTCATCACACAAAGACACGGATAACTTTATTCCCGAATATCTCACACAAAGACACAAAGGCACAAAGTTTTTAAATTTAAAAATATGACGTAAAAGGTCTTTGAAATTTACAAAAAAGCATGGTTTTTTATCAAAATTTCATATTTTTTCTTATTAATTTTGCTCTACTTTCTTAGTGTCTTCGTGTCTTTGTGTGAGTATTTATTAAATAATGGTTTTCCTACAGACTCCCGTGCCTCCGTGTGACAAAAAAAGGCTGCCCGAAAAACGCTCTCGGGCAGCCCTTTATTAACAAGAATTAATCTTTATAGGAAATCAAAAAGTTCGTCCGGATCCCATATCGAGAAAAGAGTAGGATCATCAGCGTACAGAGTTGTACTACCGGTAACAGGTATCTGCATCGTACCGTAATTTCTGGTTTCAGGCCTGGCGCCAATACCAAAAAGACCACCTGCTCTATAGGCAGTACCGCCATTGAAAAGTACCGGCTGCCCGAAAATATCATATACTGCCTGAACTGTTATGCCGGGCATAGCGTTGTTAAGAATGGTATCAGCACCCATCCCAGTTGCGTTAAGAACGGTGCCTAAAATACCAAGATTAAAACCAACCATGTCCGCCAAACCTTGTACGTTTATACCGAATGTCTCTTCAGTATACGGAATCGAATCTGCAGGCAGATTGGTAACCGTGCCGGTTATAGTATTGCCTTCTTTGCCGAAGAAGCCTACCGGGGTAATGCTTACTTCATATTGGCCCCCTGCCACTATGCCGACGCCATAAGAATCGAATTTAACGGTAGTAGGCCGCGGAAACATATAGTGCCCGCCATGCAGGTTGTAGTTGTGCAATACATCGCCGCTCTCTGCATTTTTTACCGTTACCTTGTAGAAATGAGCTCCGTCATCCCCAATGCTCGAACTGGTATTCTGGGCCTGGGGGAAGGTAAAGGAAAACCGTTTTTCGCCGGGTGTAAAGCTGATCTGGGCGCCGCCGCCAAACTGCGGGGCGTTGGATGCCGATATGCGGGCAGCCTCTCTATAGGGGAACTGGTTTTTGTTTACCGATGTGTCAAACACAAATTTAGTAGCAATTTCTGTATCCCAGAACATATCAATGCGGCGCACGGTAACCTGTGTGCCTGATACTTCTACGATCAGCGCAGTGCTGGAATCGCCTCGGTTATATGGCTCTAAAACCGTTACATTTAACGCGTTATGCATGGTGTCGGTGTAGCCTGCCCGGGGAGTAAGGGTGGTAAGGGGGTGGTGTCTATCCAGGCCGGTTTGATACAGGGCTCCGGTATGGATGGCGGTATAATCCTCCTGCCAGATTGCTCTGGGATCGGCGAATGAAATATAGGAACGGCCGGAGAACAATACTACCTGCGGATACTGACTGTAAATATCATGCAAGCCGGATCCCGGTTCCACTCCCGTGGTTGAGCCTAAGAGGTTGTTCTCTTCGGGGTGATGCTGGAACACAAAAATTGGTAAATCCGGATCTTCGGCATGAGCTTCCGCAAGACGCGCTTCCATCCATGACTTGTGATACGAAAGCGATGAAGTATTGGCTTCGTCATCTCTTGTATTTATTGTGATAAAGTGGTATCCGTTGATTTTCGTTACCTTTGCAGCCTCTTGATCAAACACTTCAAAGAAACGCTCCTGTGCATCATTCCCGTCAACTTCACTGTTGTCCAGGTTGCCCAGCGTTAACAGATTGCGCTGCGCGCTTGAGTGTGTCTGCATAATATCTTTGTAGATTTCGAACTGCTCAATTGTACCGCTGTTGGTTAAAGAGCCCAGGGCAACAACCGCTTCCATATTGGGATTTTCCCTTGTAAACCGCTGATACGCCCTCTCCAGCCTTAGTGCCGGTGATTGTTCGCTATTTACAGACCCGCCTATTCTTATGTCGCTCATTACGCCAAAGACGGTCAGGGTGCCATTCTCTTGCGCATTGATAAATTCGTCAGTTGCCTCTTCAAGCGCTGTTACTGCTTCATCTATCTCTTCCTGCGAAGTTGCCTGGTTTCTGACAGTTTCCGCCGCAGAAATAGCGTCGTTTAATGCAGCCAATACTGCAGGAGTTACCCACTTATCCGCTGGGAGTACATCACCGCCGTTATTGCTAACTGCGATCCCTACCTTTGCAGCTTCGGCGTTGAGAATTGCCGCATTAATTTCCGTAAAAATGAAGTGGCTGTTGCTTGTACCGTCTTGCTTTGCATCATTAAATACGCTAATTGCGGTATTAAGCGCGGTTAATGCCGCTTCTATGTCTGCCTGTGTTTCAGCCTCTTCTTTAGCAGTTTCGGCAGCATCAATGGCATCTTCAAAAGTTTGCATTACTTCGGCAGTTACCCATTGTCTCGATAATGGCACAAAATCCGCAGTATCGCTTATTTCAATCCCGTCCTTTGCAGCTTCGGCGTCGGCAATTGCTTCATCAAGCGCCGTTAAATCAAGGGTTTCTCCGTTTTGCTTTGCATCGTTAAATACGCTAATAGCTGTATTAAGCGCAGTTACAGCAGCATCTATGAGTGCCTGATCTGCTGCAGTTTCTCTGACATCAAGAGCTGCGGCAATTGCTTCGTCAAAAGCTTCCATTACATCCTCGGTAACCCACTGATCCGCTGGGGGTACATCACTGCCGTCTTCACTGATTTCAATCCCGTCTTTTGCAGCTTCGGCTTCGGTTATTGCCAAATTAATGGCGGTAAAATCGAGGCTGCCGCTGTAGTTGCCGTCTTGCTTTGCATCGTTAAATGCAGCTATTGCGGCATTAAGCGCAGTTACCGCAGCACTAACTTGCACCCGCGTTTTAGCCTGGCTTTTTGCGGTTTTTGCAGCGTCAATGGCATCTTCAAAAGTGTTCATTACTTCTGCTGTTACCCACTGTACTGATATCGGCACATATTCAGCGCTATCGCTTATTTCAATCCCTTCCTTTGCAGTCTCGGCTTCGGTTATTGCTTCGTCAAGTTCTGTAGAATTGAGGGGTTGACCGGCCTGTTTTGCCTCGTTAAATGCAGCAATAGCATCATTAAGTGCAGTTACCGCTGCATCTATTTCTTCCTGATTTACCGGGTCGTCATTTACAGCTATAGCCGCAGCAATTGCTTCGTCAAAAGCTTCCATTACATCTTCGGTAACCCACTCTTCTGTTGGTGGCACATCGCCGCCGTCAACACTGATTTCAATCCCGTCCTTTGCATCTTCGGCATCGGCAATTGCTTCTTCAAGCGCCGTTAAATTGAGGGGTACTCCGTATTGCTTTGCATCGTTAAATACGCTAATAGCGGTATTAAGCGCAGTTACAGCAGCATCTACGAGTGCCTGATCTGCGGCAGTTTCTCTGACATCAAGAGCTGCGGCAATGGCTTCGTTAAAAGCTTCCATTACATCTTCGGTAACCCACTGTTCTGTTACATCCACACCGACGCCGTCTTCGCTAATTTCAATCCCGTCCTTTGCAGCTTCGGCTTCGGTTATTGCCAAATTAATTGCGGAAAAATCGAGGCTGCCGCTGTAGTTGCCGTCTTGCTTTGCATTGTTAAATGCGGCTATTGCGGCATTAAGCGCTGTTACCGCAGCATCAATTTGAGCCTGCGTTTTAGCCTCACCTCTGGCGGTTTCTGCCGCAGAAATGGCACTGTTAAAGGTTTGCATTACACTTGCCGTTACCCATTTCTCTGTTTCTGAAACAAAGTTACCGTCTTCGCTGATTGTAATCCCGTCTTTTGCCGCCTGTGCATCGGTTATTGCCGCATCAAGCGCAGCATAATTGAGTTCGATCTTGGGGACTTCCGGCTCCGGACATCCTGGCAGAAATATTGCGGTTAAACAAATAACTGTAAAAACCATAATGGCAATAATTCCTGAGTTTCTTTTTCTTTTCATAAATAATCTCCTTAAACTTTTAAGGTTGCAGCGGAGCCGGCTGTCAACAACTGCCGATATTTTCTCCGTCTGTTATAAAAAAAATACAGACCGGACATTAAAGATTTATAAAAATTCTATTAAAAGATAATTAATTATTTATTAAGCAAGTTAAGGCGGCTTTTTTCAAATGATACAAAATCGCTTGTATTCACAATACAATACTCGACAAATATCTGTATTTTAGGTTAAAATAAGCTATGCAGGCATCGTTTCTCCAGAATCAGCACCTTGGCTTAAAAATGAACCCTCAGGTTTATCAATCCATAAAACTTATGGAGCTGCCTCTTGTAGACCTAAAGGAAAGAATTAACGAAGAACTTGAAAGCAACCCTGCGCTCGAGGCCTTAAAGGAACCGGCGGTTGTTTCTCTGGAAGAATCCGAAAAAGAAGCCCAGTCGGAATTTGTAGAAGAATATTTCGAGACCAGTTCCGATTCCGGTTTTATTCACAACAGTTATAGGGGGAATGTCGCTTCGGATGAGCACAACCGCTTTATAGAAGGGGTTCTTGCCCGTCCGGAAACATTGCAGGAACATTTATTGTGGCAGCTTCAGCTAGAACCTGTTGATGAAAAAATAAGAGACCTGGCAGAAACTTTAATTCAAAACCTTGACGACAGGGGCTTTCACAAAGAGCCGCCGGAGACTCTTTTTAAGGGCAGGGTTCCAAGCCTCCTTCCCGAAGCGATTCGGTTGGTACAGTCTTTGGAACCTGCAGGCTGCTGCACAAAGGATTACCGAGAAGCGCTAAAAGTCCAAATTTCCCTGCTCCGCGGCACTCCGTCTTGCATGGATTGTTCTCTGGATCACCTTGAACTTATGGAAAAAGGCAAATACTCCGCAGCGGCAAAAAAAATGAACTGCAAGGCAGAAGATGTTCAAGCCTGTTATAAACTTATAAAAAAACTTTCCCCTTTCCCGGGAAGCAGCGTCACATCTGCAGAAGTCCGTTATGTTATCCCCGATGTTCAGGTTGTAAAAATTGACGGCGAATTTGCCATTATTATTAACAATGAAGTGATCCCCACCCTGGGGATAAACCCTTTTTTCAGAAAACTTGTTTTCAAAAACAAAAAAAAATCTTCTTATGCCGGTCCTGTGCGGCAGTTTGCACAGCAAAATATCAGGGAAGCGCGGTTTTTTATAAGTTCAATCGCTATGCGTAACAATACGCTTAAATTGGTAGCAGGCGCTATTTTGGAATTTCAGTGGCCTTTCTTTGAAGCAGGCCCTAAAAAACTTGCCCCGCTTACATTAGGCGACATTGCTTCTGCTTTAGGCATACACGAAACGACCGTTTCAAGGATTGCAAACGGCAAATATATGCAGACCGAATGGGGCATATTTGAATTGCGTTATTTTTTTACCAATTCAATCAGCGGCACTGGATCAAGCGGCTCAAATTTTTCAAAAGGAGGAGTAAAGGCAATTATTCTGGAACTAGTCAACTCGGAAAAACAAAATATATCCGACCTTGACATTGTAAACATTCTGTCCAGGCGTGGAATTTCCATTGCCCGCAGAACTGTTGCAAAATACCGTAAAGAACTTAATTTAGGTTCTTCATACTCTCGCAAAAGAGAAAACCCGTAGGAGAAAAAAATGAACAAAGACATTAAAGTATTGCATTTTAACATGACTGATGATGCAAAGGATTATTTAAAAAGAAAAATCGATCGTATCCATAATGCCGAAAATATGATCGTAGACCTTATTGTCACAATAAAAAAAGAAAAGGATTTTAATGCCGAAGCCACGGTCAATTTTCGCTGGGGCGTTTCCATCCATGTAAAGGAAAAAGATTTTGATCTTACGGCAGCTATTGATAAAATGATTAGTAAGCTTGAAGGAAAAATTATCAAAGAAAAAGAAAAGGTAAAAGAAAAAAGACCCAGGGGAGAGGTCACTAAAAAACCCGATGATTCGGATGAAGATGAAGAATAGTTTTTTAAGGAGAATATTTATGAAAAAAATTTTACTTGTGTTTACCCTTGCCGCAATAATTTCAACGGGAACAGCTTATGCAGATCACCCCGAAAATTTTGGCATTGGCGTTGTGTTTGATATTGGGTGGGGGAATAACGGGCTCGGTATTGGAGGCGCGTTAGCGCTAAAATTCCCTAAGCTTCCTATATTTTGGGCTTTAAGCCTGGGCGGCGGCCACGGCCATTTTTATACGGGCATTACCGGGGATTGGTACTTTATAGATAAGGTGCTGGCGGATTATTCCGCTGGCATAACTGGGCAAATTATTGGTTTAATGATTCACGCAATGATTTTGATATAGGCGTAAGGGTTCCCTGGGGTTTAAGCTGGCAGCCGGAAGAATGGTTTGAATTATTTGGAAATATAGCTCCAAGCATTGGTCTTCATGTCCGCGGTAAACATAATGATATTAATGGTCGTCATGATACAAGGGCTTATTTTGGCTATAGCATACCCGTTGAAATAGGCGTCCGTTTCTGGTTCTAAATTGCGGTAAAAAACTACCCAGAATCGGTCGCCGACTGTTGACAATTTTGGAAAATTTGTATTTAATAATTATTAAGCTTACAGAAAGTAAGCTAATATTAAAATTTGGAGAGAATTTATGAAAAAACTTTTAATTGTTTTTGTACTTGTCACAGTTTTCAGTACAGGTACAGTTTTTGCGCAGCGCGAAGACCCTCGCCCTGACAACTTTGGAATTGGTGTTTTAGGACGCTTTGGAGGCGGCTGGCTAGGAGGAACTTACGGAGGGGCGGCTCTAGCTTTAAAAATTCCCAATCTGCCGGTTTACTGGGGTATAGACTTTGATCTTTATGGCGATAGCTATTTTAGAGTAGGTGTTACAGCGGACTTTTTGAATATTTTCGGCGGAAAATTTATCCCTTGTATCGGATGGTATTGGGACCTTGGAGCCTTTGCAGGTTTAGGTTTTGGTAATGACCGTATGGATATAGATATAGGCGTACGCCTGCCTCTTGGTCTTACTTTCCAGCCAATAGAATGGTTTGAAATATTTCTTGCATGGGTTCCAAGTATTGGAGTTGGGATTCGTACAAGATTACACAATGACGACAGAGCGTATTTATACGGCGGCTGGCCTTTTGAATTAGGTATTAGATTCTGGTTCTAAAAGAGGATATATGTTTACCCTCTCTGTAAAACCGCGTTTTGGTGAACTGGATGCTCTGGGGCATATAAACCACGGGGCATCGGTGGTTTGGTTCGAGCTTGCAAGGAATCCCATTTTTGAAATATTTGACCCGACAAAAGAGGTAAGCCGCAAAACCTTTTCGCTGATACTAGTTCATTCAGATTATGACTATGTCGAGCAGTTGTTTTACAAGTACGATGTTGAAATTAAAACATGGATAAAACATATAGGGAATAAATCTTTTACGATATGCCACGAAGCATGGCAAAACGGCAGGCTTTGCATCAAATGTAATGTTGTTCTGGTTCATTACGATTTTACTAACGAAAAATCTACCCCGATACCCGAAGATAAAAAACAATTGTTAGCTGAACATTTGATCTAGTTATATGTAACGATTACCGCATGGAACACCAAAGGGGCATCACCTGTATTGCTTATACTGTGCGATGCTCCGTTCCCGGTAATCATTACATCGCCTGCTTTTATCGGTTTTTCTTCCCCATTGTCATTTACCGTGCCCTTGCCTGAAAGTATAATATAGTACTCGGTTTCCGTTAAATGTTCATGGTTACCTACCGAACAGCCGGGCAAAAGGGTCACCTTTGCAAGCATCCTTATATTTTTTTCGTTATTACAGTCTACAAGGTGAAGGATTTCCGTATTTCCTTCCCCGCCGCGCATTTTTTCTTTGACATCTGTTTTCATGTCATCTGGTTTGTTTATCATTGTTTAAATTTACAGGTATTACACATTGTAGTCAAGAATGAAAAAATGTATAATGAAATAAATGTTGGGAATCGTCTTTACCGGCGGCGAGGGGCCGCAGGAACAAGTGCTAAGAAACCTTTTTTCCGGTCTGGCTGCGGATACAATAATTGCCGCCGCCGATTCCGGGCTTATTCTTGCGGAAAAAGCAGGGCTAAAACCGGATTGGATTATCGGGGACATGGATTCAATCAAGGACGAGACTTGTTTGGAAGCCTATCCCAATGAAAAAATAATCCGTCACCTTAAAGAAAAGGACCATACCGATACGGAACTTGCCTTAAACCTCTTATGGGAAAAAGGCTGCAACTGCATCTGGATTGCAGGCGGAGGGGGCGGAAGGACAGACCACCTGTTTGGCATACGCGATCTTTTTGAAAGGGAACGGTTCCCAACACGCTGGCTTACGGCTTTTGAAGATATTTACTGCATTGACAGTACTTCAAACAGCACTTTCATTGCCGCAGTTAAAAAGGGCGTTTTGGTTTCGGTTTTTCCCCTAGGGAGCGGCCCCTGGAAGGCGGAAAGCCGCGGGCTAAAATGGAGTTTGGATAATGTCCCCTGGGAGCGGGGGTTTTTCGGCTTGAGCAATATTAGCGAAAAAGAAGAAGTTGAAATAACTGTATCACTTGGGCGTTTTATGGTAATATTTATGGAGATTGTATGCCAGCGATAATAATTGACGGGAAGCAAATTGCCCAAAAAATTCGTGATGAAGTAAAACTAAGGGCAAAAGCCCTATTCGAAAAAACGGGTATTGTGCCATGCCTTGCTGTAATTTTAGCGGGAGATGATCCTGCAAGCCTCTCTTATGTGACGGCAAAAGAAAAAGCCATTGCAGAAGCCGGTATGGGAAGCAGGGATATCCGCCTGCCTTATAATGTTGCTGAAACAGAACTTCTTTCCATAATCAAGGAACTTAATGCGGATAAAGCAGTTCACGGCATTCTTGTGCAACTGCCCCTGCCAAAGCACATTAACGAATACAGTATCATCACTGCAATTAACCCGGTAAAAGATGTTGACGGTTTTCATCCGGTTTCGGCAGGGAATATGCTTCTTGGCAAGCCTTGTTTTCTTCCATGCACACCGCACGGAATTTTGGTTTTGTTACGCGAAACGGGAATTGCCACATCCGGCTCTCACGCGGTGGTTGTTGGAAGATCAAATATCGTGGGTAAGCCTTTGGCTGTCCTGCTTTCCCGCCGTGAAACCAATGCCACTGTAACTATCTGCCATACAGGGACACGCGACCTTGCCACGCACACGCTACAGGCGGATATTTTAATTGCCGCCGCCGGCATACCCGGTTTAATTACGCCAGAGATGGTACGGCAGGGGACGGCAGTAATTGATGTCGGCGTAAACAGAGTTGCCGATTCTTCTAAAAAGAGCGGCTACAGGCTTTGCGGGGATGTTGATTATGCCGCCGCTGAAAAAGCCTCTTATATAACGCCTGTGCCTGGAGGCGTAGGCCCCATGACAATAGCAATGTTATTACAAAATTTAATTCAAGCTGCGGAGGAATTTAATGAGCGATAATGAACAGGCTTACAAGCCTTCAACCGAAGCCATGAAAAAATCCAGGAATACAATAATACTGTGTTTTTTTGGGGGCATAATTTTATTGGTAGTTTTAGTTTTGCCTTTAGCAAAATTATGGTATATAGGTTTAATCATCGGGGTTGTTATCTGCGCCATAGGAGCGGGCTGGCTTTTGGGCAGAGACAAAAGCAATAAAAAAAACGGGGCTCTTATTCTTGTTGTCGGAATCATTGTTTCGCTGTCTAAAGTTCCTGTTAAGCCTGTCATGGCTGTAATGGGAACAATTGTAGCTGTCCTTGCCATAGGGCTTTTGGTTATGGGCATTATTAACCTGCTTAAATATTTTTCGGCTTCCAACAGGTAAAACTCTCCATGAAGTATTTTTTTGAGACCTACGGCTGTCAAATGAACTCTGCTGAATCTGCGGCTTTGGTTTTAGACTGCCTGGAAAGGGGCTGGGAAGCGGCTCAGGACGGCGAAAGCGCCGACCTTGTCTTAATTAATACCTGCTCGGTACGGGCAACCGCAGAACAGCGCGCCCTAGGCCGTATCGCCTTATACATAAGCCTTAAAAAGAAACGCCTTGCAAAGGGGCAAAATTTTGCCTTTGTAATTGCCGGTTGCATGGCGCAGCGGATGGCTAGCGATCTTAAAGAAAAATTTCCTGCTGTGGATTATTTGATAGGAACTTCAGCCCGTTCAATTTTTCCGCTTATTCTGGATGCGGTAGAAAAAAATATCGAAAATGGGAATTTCCCGAAAATCATACCCGATGAAGAGCCGAGTTTTTCTTTTTCAAAGTCTCATCTTGAAACAGATGAAAACCAGTCTCCGGTGCGAAGTTTTGTCCCTGTCATGCATGGCTGCAACAATTTTTGCTCTTACTGCATAGTCCCGTATCTGCGGGGCAGGGAAGTTTCCCGAAACCCGGAATTTGTTTTAGAGGAGATTCGCCAGGTAGGGCAGAGGGGGGTAAAAGAAATTACCCTTTTGGGGCAAAATGTAAACTCATATAACTGGAACAATGGGGAAGTTAATTTCTCACGGCTTTTACAGATGGCGGGCAAAGAAGCTGAAAAAAACGGCGTTAAATGGATACGGTTTCTTTCGGTTAACCCCGTAAATTTTTCTAAAGAGACCATTACTGTAATGGCCGAAAACAGGGTTTTTTGCCGTCATATACATCTTTGCGTACAGCATGGTTCAAACAGGATTCTGTCTAAAATGAACAGGGGCTATACCCGTGAATATTACATTCAACTTGCAGCCGATATACGCCGTGAAATGCCAGAGGTCAGCCTTTCGACCGATATTCTAGTAGGTTTTCCCGGTGAAACCGAAGAAGACTTTCAAGAGATACTTTCGCTTATGGAAGAAGTGCAGTTTTTATATGCGTATATGTATCATTTTAACCCTAGGGAAGGGACTGCCGCCTATAATTTTTCCGGAAGAATAAGCGAGGATGTTAAAAGGGAGCGTCTTTCCAGTGTCATAAAATTACAAAAAAAACATACAAACGCTTTGCTAAAGAAGCGTTTAGGACAAAAAGAAACAGTTTTAATTGAGGGAATTTCCCGAAAAAATGCCGATGAATTAATAACACGCACAGAACGTGATGAAATGGTTGTTGTTCCCGGCGATAAATCTTTAATAGGTTCTTTTGCCCATGTCACCCTAAATTCACTTAAGGGGAATACTTTTTGGGCAAAGGAATTAACAGAGGAGTCTTTATGAAGTTATTAAAATGTCTGTTGATGTTGATGCTTGCATCTTATTCAAGCCTTGTTTATGCCCAGTCGCCATTGCGTCTGGATGCAGAGATTCAAAGGCTGGAAAGATTATTGCCGCCCGGCAGCAGTTCTTCACAAGAAAGGTACGGCAACCTTGTCCGCTTGGCAGGGCTTAAGCAGCTTAGCGGGGATTTTGCCGGTGCCGCAGAAAATTGGCTTGAAGCCGCAAAAGAAAATCCGGCGGATGAAGAAGCTGTAATTTCCGCCGCCAGTTGCTATGCTGTAATAGGCGAATGGGAAAGAGCGGCTTATGTTTTGTACCCCCTGCTTATTTCAACTGTAAGAGGGCCGGCTGTTCAAAAGGCATATTTCCTTGATGCCTGCATAAAGGCCCGTTTGTCAGGCGATCTTACAGCCCTTGCTTTTCTCGCATCCGACCAGGGTTTTTTTGAACTGCGCCCTGTCATTTATTTTGCCCTTTGGCAGTTGGTTTCTTTTAACACTATTGTATCACCGGCGGACGGAGGCAGCGCAGAAACGTGGAGGAACAGGCTTTTGACTGAATTCCCCAAAAGCCCCGAGGCTCGCGCTGTTTCGGGGAGTCTTTCCGGGGGTATCGGCCTTGTTTTTAACCCTTTTTGGTTTTTTATCCCCTCGGCAGCTTTAAGTGTGGCAGATACCCCTCCTGAAAGACTGCAAATAGAGTCCCCGTCCGTGCAGACACCGGCTTTGGGTGCGTGGCTGCAAGCCGGCGTCTTTAGTAGTGAAGCAAATGCGCAAAAGCAGATAGATGCTTTAGGCAAGGCAGGTTTTTCGGGGACAATAAACGAAAGGAAGATAAACGGCGTTGATTATTGGGCGGTTTTAGTCCCTGCCGGCTCTAATTCAAATTCTACAATTCAAGAGTTAAAAAGAGCCGGTTTTGATTCTTTTTTACTAAAATAAAACTGTGGAAAAATTTGCCGATGAAGCAATTATTGAGGTAAGCTCCGGCTCGGGCGGAAACGGCTGCATAGCTTTCCGCCGGGAAAAATATGTCCCAAAGGGCGGGCCCTCGGGCGGAGACGGAGGCAGGGGGGGAAATGTCGTGTTTTCGATTCGGCATAACCTGCGCACCCTTTCCCATCTCCGCTATAGAAATGTTTTTAGGGCAGAAAACGGCAGGGACGGGGAAGGCAGCGGCCGTTACGGCAGGCACGGGGCCGATGTAATTGTCCCGCTGCCGCCCGGCTCCGTGGTTCATGATGCATCGAGCGGTAAAATGATTAAGGATTTTTCCGGCAGCATGGATGATGGCGCTTCAGGCAGTGAATTTGTTTTCCTAAAAGGCGGAAACGGGGGTTGGGGAAATATTCATTTTAAAACATCTGTAAATCAGGCGCCCAGAAAGGCCCTGCCAGGAAAGCCGGGAAAAACGGTCATGCTTAAAGTTGAATTGCAGATAATGGCGGATATCGGCCTTGTAGGTTTTCCAAATGCGGGAAAATCCAGCCTGCTGGAAAAGTTTACAAATGCCAGGCCGAAAATTGCGCCATATCCCTTTACTACAAAAATCCCCAACCTCGGCGTGCTTAGCGTTGGAGATACCGAAGACAGAAAGGATATTGTCATTGCCGACATACCGGGTTTAATAAAAGGCGCATCCGAAGGTGCGGGCTTGGGCCTTCGTTTCCTTAAACATATTTCCCGCACAAAAGCCCTTGTCTTTTTAGTCGATCTTTGCGAGGAAAATTATCTTACAGCCTTTGATGTGCTAAAACAGGAACTTTTGGCTTTTTCTCCCCTGCTGGTTCAAAAAAAACGTCTCTTGTTAGGTTCCAAGACCGATTTGCCCGACACCGGGGAACGGCTGGCCTTACTAGCGGAAAAATATCCCGAAGAAAAAGTTTTTGGCATCTCGGTTTTTTCCGGCCAGGGAATAAAGGAACTGGCGGATGAACTTTTACATTTAACGTCATGAGGAAACTATGAAACTGGCAATATTTGGCGGCAGCTTTAACCCAATTCATTTAGGGCATTTGTTTTTGGCAGAAACTGTGCTTTCACAATTAAACTATGACAGAATCGTTCTTGTCCCCGCATACCGTTCCCCGTTTAAACTTGCCGCAAAAGGAATGGAAGAAAATTACAATTCACGGCTTAAAATGATTGCCGCTTCAATAAGGGGAAAAACTGCCCTGTCTTTAGATGACTGCGAAATAAGGCGGGGCGGCATTTCGTATACGGCAGACACCGTTAAAGATATTATTAAGCGTTACAGCCCGGAAGGAAAACCCGGCTTGATAATTGGCGATGATCTGGCACACGAATTCCCCAGTTGGCACAAGAGCGCTGAAATTCTTGAAATGGCTGATATAATTATTGTACGAAGGGTACATTCCAAAGGCATCGATGCCCCGTATCCGAATATTCAAATTGCAAATAATATTATTGATATTACATCCGGCATGATAAGGGATATTATATCGCAAGGCGGCCCATGGAATTATCTGGTCGCTCCGGCTGCTGCGGAAATTATCGAAAAGAAAAAATTATACGATTTTAAACAACCGCCTTTAACGGAAAAGTCTGTCAGCAGTCTTATCCTTCGTGTGGAAGAGGCAGCAACCAAAACCCTTGATTTTGAACGTTTCCTCCATTCAAGGAATGTAGCGGCTTTGTCTTATGATTTATGCTGCCTTTTCAGATCAAAACACCCTTCCCTTGAGCCGGAGTTGGGCTATTTGGCAGGCATTGCTCATGACATTGGCAAAAACCTTAGCAACAGTGAATTAATTAAACTGGTAAAAACAAGTAATATGAAAATATCATCGCTTGAAAAAAACAAGCCTTCGCTTTTGCACGGCAAGGCCGGCGCGGTATTGCTTAAAAAGAAGTTCAAAATAGATGATAAGGACATACTTGAAGCAGTTGCCTTGCATACATCAGGCAGTGAAGCAATGCGGCCTCTGGCTAAAGTTATTTATATTGCCGATAAAATGGAGGTTTCAAGGGAAAAGGCGGATCCTGCCATAAGAAAAAAAATATTTGAATATGATGATCTTGACAAACTTTTTTTTGATGTGTTTGATCAAACTATAAAAGGTTTGCGTTCCAAAAATCTGGAACTGTCAAAAGAAGCCATGATATTAATATCTAAAATGAAGGAGATGAAGCTATGAGAGAAAAGTTTCGTTACATTACAAAGGATTTAAGCCCCGTTTTGCTTGGAATAATTTTTGTTCTATTTATAGCCGGAGGTATTATTTTTGCGGTATTTGCTTTGCGAAGCGATTCGGTTGTGGAAATTCTTTCCAATGATCAGGTTATAAGGATATTATACGTAATAGAAAAAGATCAATTGCCGCTTGGCTCTTATGTGCTGATGTTTTATCCAAAAACCAAAAAAGCGGCAATTTATAATATTCGGGAAGAACTGGGAATGTTTATAAAATCAATTAACCGCTACGACAGGTTTGAAGCAGTTTATGATCCCGGCAATATTGCAAATTACAGGGACGAAATCAGCAGCCTTCTGGAGATAGACATTGATTTTACAATTGTTATTAATACCGAAAATCTTGGAAAAGCCGTTGATCTTTTAGAAGGCGTAGAATTATTTATCCCTTCAAAGGTTGAAATTAATGACGATACGGGTCTTGTGTTGTTTCCTTCCGGCATAAACCGACTGGACGGAGATAAAGCAATATCCTATATCACCTATCAAACTCCCGATGAAGACAGGGAAATTGTAATATACCGCCGGCAGCGTTTTTTTATGAGCTTTCTTAAACGGCAGGCGGAAATGAATGAATCTTTGAAAATAACTTCTGTTTCCCGGACATTTCAGTCTTTTTTACAAACCAATTTAAGCCAGCGTTCCCGTGTCCGTCTTTTTGATATATTATCCGATATTGATACAGACAGAATTAATATTCAAATGATTGGCGGCAATATGCAGAGCGCATCGGGAAAAACACTTTTAATCCCTCACTTTTTTGGCGCTCTTGTTAAGGATATTGTGCGTCAGGAGCTAATATCGCTTGCAGACTCCGAGGACAGATCCATGGGTGTTCGTGTTTTTACTGTAGAAGTATTGAACGGCACTTCGGTTAACGGCCTTGCAGGAAGAACGGCAGAAATTTTAAGGGGGTTTGGATACGATATAATCTCTGTTTCCAATGCAAATAATTCCAACTACGATAGAACTTTGGTTATTGACCGTTCCGGTCTTGATGGAGCGGCGAAAAAATTTGCAGATATTATTCGCTGTACCAATATCAGAAGTGAAAATGCTGCAAGCGAAGAAAGGGATGATTCAATGCAAACTTATGAATATAGATCTGATTTTACTCTTATTTTGGGCAGGGATTTTAATGTTAACGGAAGATATGTTTCAGGCAACTAACAAAGAGGCTGTGAAAATACCACAGTCAATAGCAGAACTTCTAAGGCAGCATAAAGGTGAAAATGTGATCATTCTTGATCTGCGTTATCCCGGCGACTGGACGGATTTTTTTGTAATAGCGACCGCAAGCAGCGAGACTCATCTTGATGGTTTGCAGCGGCATATTAAAACTTTTTGCACAGAGCAGGGGATCGATATATTAAGGCAATCCTCCAGACAGGAAAAAGACGAATGGCGCATTATCGATTTAGGCACAACAGTTATTCACCTAATGAGCAAAACCGTCCGCGATTTTTACGATCTGGAACGCCTCTACTCATTGCCGATTCAAAAATAAAAAAGTGTTCTTGAAAAACGCTTACGCTTCCCAAGAACACTTTCCTAATTTTAGTTTTCTAGTTTAATCATCGTCGTAGTCGTAATCATCGTCATCGTCAAAGTCATCATCGTCTTCGTCAAAGTCATCATCTTCGTCATAGTCCTCGTCTTCATCCTCGTCCTCATCTTCATCCTCGTCTTCATCCTCATCTTCGTCTTCGTCCTCGTCTTCATCCTCGTCTTCGTCATCGTCGAAATCTTCTTCCATGTCATCAAAACTGTCTTCTTCTAACATGTCGTCCTCGTCATCTTCGTAACTGTCTCCAAACGCGAAGAACGGCATGGACAAATTGTCATCAGCAGATTCTCCGCTGAAATTAGACATTAATGCCAAGGCCTGGAAATCTTCGTAATTTCCATGTTCATTCTTTGTTTCGTGCAGAATCATAATTCTCTCCATATTTTTAAAGTTTTTTAGTTCTTCATACTTACAGTATGATCCCTCCTTCAAACATTAAGGGAGAGACAAGATAATTGTCAACAGGTTTTATGCTGACTTTTACCTTTTTTTTTGATATTATTAGCTATGCCCGAAATCAAAATTTTGGCACCTGCCAAGCTAAATTTAGACCTTCAAATTGGGGAAAAGCAATTGGACGGGTTTCATGGAATAAAGAGTATTTTTCTGGCGTTGGATTATGGGGATATTATAAAAATGAAGATTTCCCCCTCGGAACATGAAAAGCCATGCATAGAAATTAAAATGAATTGGCATATTTCCAATCCCGGGGGCATTCCCGAAGACATTCCCGAAATTCCCGAAATCCCTATAGAAGAAAACCTTGTTTTTAGGGCAATTTCGCAGTTTAAAAGCTATACAAGCTGTGATTTTTCTGTTTTTGCAGAAATTGACAAGCATTTACCCCCAGGGGGAGGGCTTGGAGGCGGCTCCTCTGATGCGGCATCAACTTTGATGGCTCTAAATAAACTTGTTTCTACAGAAAAAACACCCCTCAAAAAAGAAGAGCTTATAGAAATTGGCTCTTCTTTGGGCAGCGATGTCCCCTTTTTTCTGTTAAATACAACGGCAGCATTCGTAAGCGGCAGGGGCGAAAAAGTAAAGGCTTTAAGGCTTCCCAATTCTTTTTACAAATTATCTTTTTTGCTGGTAAACCCGGGGATTCCATGCAATACTGCATCTGTCTATAATCTGCTTGATAATTGGCGTCACGAAAAAAATTTTATTCAAAATGACAGATTATTTACCCCCGAGCAATTACTTCAAGTATTTTCCGCATCCCCGTCAACCTGGCCCTTTTACAATGATTTCCTGCCCCTTTTTCAAGCAGATAATAATTATATAAAGATATTTGAATCGCTAAAATCTTTGGGAGCGGAATTTTCAGGCCTTTCCGGTTCCGGCTCAACCTGCTTCGGCGTTTTTACAGACTATAAAAAAGCGCTAAAAGCCAAAAAAATTTTATCAAAACAATGGCCCCTAGCAGTGTTGACTTCGGTAGCAGCTACCATCCAGTTTGTCTAAACACTTATATAGTTTACATAATAGGATAAATATGATAAATTTTTGTTATGAATGGAGTAAATATTCCTGATAAATATCAGGAAGACATTAGAAAAGCTAATTTTTTCTTAAAAAATGAGGGTTGCAGGTCTGTTTTTCTATTTGGCTCATTGGTAACAGGCAAAATAAATGATAATTCTGATATTGATATAGGTATAAAAGGGCTTCCACCAGATAGGTTTTTTAGTGTGTATTCAAAATTATATATGAATTTAAACAATGAATTCCATTTAGTTGATTTTGATTATGAAAATGATTTTTTTTCTTTACTAGAAAAGCAAGGTGAGGTTATTGAAATTGGATAACAAATTAAGGGAAAAAATTGAACATGAAATTCTTAGAATAAACCAACTATTCGAAAACGGTAAACCATTATTGGATTTATGTAAAATTAAAGAACCTGACTTTATTGAAGCATCTGCTGCAGGATCATTTTTACAATCGTTTTATAATGGAAATGAAAGTATTATTTTATTGATCTTTAAAGCATTAAACGAAAATATTCCAAACGATTTACATTGGCATAAAAAATTATTTGAAATGACGTTTGAAAATAATGAGAAAAGAACAGCTATATATAGAAGTGAGTATAAAGAGCATTTTGCAGAATATTTATCTTTTAGGCATTATTTTAGACATTCATACGGGTATGAAATTGATTGGGGAAGATTAAAACCATTAATAAATGGAGTAGAAAAACTATGGTTGAATATCAGGGAAGATATAAATAATTTTGTAGAAAATAATTGAAAAAGCGCCTGCTGGAGCCTATCTTAAAAATTGTGTAAATGGCTAAAAAATGGTAGAAATACCAAGGGAGAAATTATGGTCATGGCACGAAAAAAAGAGAAGAAAGAAAAAGATATTATCGACCAGATGCTTGATAATATA
>Ga0099364_10005284_pt1 | contig 19234 bp, 19 predicted proteins | sample TergutTh196P3_FD_73070 | JGI IMG/M metagenome (GOLD analysis project Ga0099364, IMG submission 73070) | Microcerotermes parvus P3 segment gut microbial communities from Pointe-Noire, Republic of the Congo - Th196 P3 | ecosystem: Host-associated > Arthropoda: Insects > Digestive system > Gut ...
TTCCTGTACAATCTCCAAACAGGACAGTTTGCCTGACGTTAAATCGCGGTGTATGGTTTTAATTTTCGCATCCATTACTCTTCAATTACTTTGGGTACAACTAAATAATTATCTTTCTGTTTCGGAAAATTATCCATGATAAGTTGTTTTTCAACCGCGGAAGTCTCCACGGCAATATCTTCACGCAACGTTTCCGAAGAGATGGCGTTGCTTGCTAACAGGTTGACTTCTTTCTCTATGGCAGCCTTCCGAAGCGTGTCAAAAAGTTGTTCAACAGCCTCCGAAGAGGTTGCACCCTCTATGTTAGAGAGCATTTCAAGTGACGTTAATTCGTTCATTATGTTGATATAGATAATTCAGGCGTCAAAGTTACGAAAAAAAATCAAAAAGAGTTTTTTGATAGATTGGTTTTCACGAATTAGTTGTATCTTTACAAAGCAAAGACTTGTAAAACGGTTCAAATATACTTATTTATTCGACACAAAGGCTTTCTACTTTTGATAATCTGTTTCTTAATTCGCCAGCGTGTCCTTTCCGGATGCGGAGTGTCATTTGACAGGTCATTTCGAATGTTTGGGAAAGTATGTCAGGTCGCATTTCTTTGACGATACGCATCACTCCGTTCAGGTATGGATAGGCAAATGTGATTCGGATGTCTTCGTCGACTGTGCGTTCTTCTATACAGGCGGTGTCAATCGCTTCGGCGGCGGCAGTGCGGTAGGCTACAATCAACCTGCTCGTCCCCAGTTCGATTCCTCCGAAGTAACGAATCACGACAATCAGGATATCAGTCAGTTTGTTCGAATTAATCTGTCCAAGAATCGGTTTGCCGGCTGTTGACGAAGGTTCGCCGTCGTCATTCGACCTGAATTCCTTGTGTTCAGCTCCCAGCATATACGCCCAACAGATATGATGGGCGTCGTAGTATTTTTTCCGGAATTTATCCAACCGTTCTTTCACCTCATCGACCGTCATTACAGGAACGGCATATGAAATAAAACGGCTTCGCTTCTCCGTATAATAGCCTTCGGCTTCTTGCTTAATTGTTTTATACGAATCAACCATTGTCAATTATTCATTCATTTAGTCTGGAATATGCGTCTCCTGCTCGTCAAGATAGGCTTGGAAATCTTTCATAATCTCCTCTATTTCTTCGATAAAATAGGGGTCTTCCACCTTGCCTTGAATGGCATTATAGTACGCCTGAATAGCAGGCAAAGCACAAATATCCTGTCCGCGAAGCAGGAAATAAGGCTCGTCTTTTTCCACACACTGTTTAATCATCTGAATAGGATTCTTCATTGTTGCAACTTTTTATATTGTTAATTCTTCAAAAATATAACTGTAAATGCGCTTCCTTCACCTTCCTTTGTCTGCACTTGCAGGCTTCCGCTGTGTATCTTGATAATTTCGCGCGAAAGGCTCAGTCCGATTCCGGTGCCGCTTTTTTTGGTACTGAAAAACGGGATAAACATTTTTTCCTGTATTTCCGGTGAAATACCGCAACCGTTGTCGGCAACCGAAAAATAGGGATTCCCATCCTTCACGCCTGAAAAAAGAATGATTTGCGGGTCTGTTTTATCCCTTAAGGCATGCGTGGCATTGGTAATAAAGTTAATGATCACCTGCTCAATCAGATTTCTGTCGACAGGAGCCGTCACAGAGGAATTGTCTGTATTGACACTCAACAAGATTCCTTTCTGTGCAAGGGAAGGGTACATCAGCCGGCAGATGGAATTAAGCAGTTCATGCAGATTAACCTGCTGTATTTCAGGGACAATATTTTTGCTTAGGTTGCGATATGTATCGGCAAATCGCAACAATCCTTCGCTGCGTCGGCGAATGGTTTCCATCGCCGATTCCATATCTTCAAATTCAGCCGATTCATCTAACTTCATCTCTTCTTTCATGTTTTCCATCCGTTTTTTCAACGTATCGGCTAATGAAGCTACAGGCGCGATGGAGTTCATGATTTCGTGGGTCATCACATTGAGTAGCCCTTTCCATGCACTTGATTCGATTTCTTCCAATGTGCCGCTGATATTGTGAAACGCTATCAACAGGTAGGTTTTTCCACCGGTTTGAAAGGTAGAGGCGTTGCTCAGCGTTTTGATAATCCGATTACCTGCACTGATGGAGGTCAGTTTGTTCTCGCCCAACTGAATATCCTGCAATTCGCTGTAGAGTTTGGGATGGCGATTCTTCAACCAGTGGATATTCTTTACGTAAGGAATCTGAAACATGTTTTTGAACGATTCATTGATCCAAAGTGTATCCAACGTATCCACATCGTAAGCTAATATGCCAGTATTGACTAATTCCAGAATCCGCTTCAGGTATTGCTGTTGTGCTTCTTTTTCGCTGCCTATGGCGAGAAATGTATCGCTGATATCATTGAAATAGCCGTATAAATTGTTTCTTTTGCTTCCTTTCTCCGGATACCGTTTGGAAAAATCACGATACCTGACAGCCTCTACAAAATCATCTAAATCCCTGAATATTTTAAATATGAAACTAAATGTATGGTAGACCAAGAAAAACGTAAGGATAAGAAAAAATCCTGCCAAGGGAAGATTGTTCCTTTCAATAAAAAAAACAACAGCACCCTCTGAACAGAGTGTAAAGAGGAATAATGTGACTAAGTAAGGTTTAAACTTCATATTTCATATTTTTCTAATCGCCTGTACAAAGCACTGCGTGTCAGTCCAAGTTCTTTTGCAGCCTTGGAAATGTTTCCCTGGTATTTATCAACAACCTGCATGATGGCTTTCCGTTCCAAATCTTCCAGATTACCTGTTGACAAACCCGGCGTTTCCTGTGTTTTCTGTTCTATGGGTGAAAAGACGATGTCGTCGGCTTTCAGCGTATCACTTTCAGCCATAATCAGCGCCCGTTCAACGGCATACTGTAATTCACGGACATTGCCGGGATAGTTATACTGCATTAATTTAATTTTAGCAGGTTCGGATAACCTTAACTCAGGTTTCAGGTATTTTTTTGCATAAATACTGAGAAAATGGTTCGTAAGTAAAAGGATATCCTTTCCGCGTTCGCGCAATGGAGGAACTGTAATTTCGACGGTATTGATCCTGTAAATCAAATCTTTCCGGAAACGAAGTTCATTCGATAGTTCGGCAAAAGGAACGTTTGTAGCCGTAATCAGTCTCAGATTGACGGGGATAGGCGTATTGGTACCCAGACGGGTCACTTGACGGTTCTGCAGCACGGTAAGCAATTTTGCCTGTTGTTGGAGGGCAATGTTGCCGATTTCGTCCAGGAACAGCGTCCCTTCATTGGCTGTCTCAATCAATCCCATACGGTCTTCGCGGGCATCGGTATAAGCTCCTTTTTTGTGACCGAACAACTCGCTTTCGAAAAGCGTATCGGTTAGCGCACCGACGTCTACTTTGATATACGGTTTATCTTTACGGAGCGACAACTGGTAAATCGCCTGGGCAATTAAATCCTTTCCCGTTCCGTTCTCTCCGAGAATCAACACATTAGCATCAGTGGGTGCTATTTTTTCTAATTTTCGGAAAAGATTTTGCATAATTTCCGAATCACCGATAATTTCGACTGATGACTTTTTATCTTTTGTTTTGAATGGTTTTTGTCCGGGCGATTCTTGCTTTTCAAGCACTTCGGACAAGGTCAAAAGCAGTTGTTCGTTGTGCCAGGGCTTCACTAAAAAGTCGGTCGCTCCCTCTTTCAGGCACTTGACAGCCAAGTCGATATCTGCATACGCTGTAATCATGATCACTTGAATTTTTGTGTCCCACGATTTGACTTGCCGTAGCCAGTAAAGTCCTTCGTTTCCGGTATTGATGGAACTGTTGAAATTCATATCCAATAGCAGTATATCAACTTTATTTTCAGTTAATATACGTCGTAGATTTTCCGGATTCGGCTCCGTTAAGATTGCCTTCACCTCCGGTTTTAAGAGGAATCGAACGGCAGTGAGCACATCACGGTCATCATCAACGACAAGAATAGACGTTTGTTGTAAGTTCATGTTATTTCATCTTTAAATAATTCGTTTAAATCAATTTCCAATTCGTCCAAAATATAAACCGGCAGTTTTGGTCGCATTCATATACGGTTCCCAAATCATATCGACCTTCAGGTTGTAAAAGAAAGACTTTAACTGTTTTTGCTTTAGGGTCGTTAATCCAATATTCCTTTACTCCGGAGGCTTCGTAGAGGTTGAATTTTTCTTTTTTTTGAATACAGTCCATTGGTGCAAATGTACAAAAAATCCTGAAATTTACATTACTTAAAGCCAATCAATCATATTTTCAAGATGCATTCCATGGGATCCTTTGATCAGGATGTGATAGCCGTGAAACGGATTGGTTGATAAATACAAGCTTAATGCTTCAAGCGAAGGAAAACACGGATAGGAAGCGCTTGTCGCAACAACTGTCGCCGCCTCAAATTGTTCGCCGCAAAGCAGTACCTTATCGAAACCCCATTGGTCGAGTTGTTCCACGATATCAGTATGCAGTTGCAGGCTCTCTGTACCTAACTCGAACATATCGCCCAGGATAACGGCTTTGGGGCTAACCGCCAGCGAAGCAAAGTTTGCCAGCGCAGCATGCATACTGCTCGGATTCGCATTGTAGGCATCAATAATCAGTTCGTTATACGCAGTTTTTTTCCACTGCGAACGGTTATTGGTCGGCACATACTCACTGATTGCACGGTTGATTTCCGGAGCAGGGATATCGAAATATACGCCGATTGTGATTGCAGCCAGCGCATTCCAAAGATTATAGTCGCCGACTAAATTCGTAGATACGGTATAAGACACACTGGCTGTTTCCCAGTCAAAACACAGGAAAGGATGCAAACCCGTCACCTGTCCCGATACGAATGCGTCTTTATTTTCGCCGTAAGTGATTTGTTTCAATCCGTGGGCTATGGATTGAAGATACGTATTTTCCTTGTGAATAAATATCTTACCGTTTGTCTGACGCAAAAAATCATACAATTCACCTTTGGTGCGGATTATCCCTTCGAACGATCCGAAGCCTTCAAGGTGCGCATATCCTACATTTGTGATGATTCCATAGTCCGGTCGGGCAATCTGAGACAAATTCCGTATCTCGCCGGGATGATTGGCGCCCATTTCAATAACCGCCAACCTGTTTTCGGGCGTCAGACGCAACAGCGTCAGAGGCACACCGATATGATTATTCAAGTTTCCCAATGTATAGAGCACGTTATATTGGGTGGAAAGTACGGCAGCCAACAGTTCTTTGGTAGTCGTCTTCCCGTTCGTTCCCGTAATGCCAATCACAGGCGTTTGCAGGATTTGCCGATGATAGCAGGCTAATTGTTGTAACGTTTGAAGGACGTTGTCAACCACGATGTAATGATCATTGGTTTTCATTGCCGGATCATCCACCACCGCATACGTGCAACCTGCCTTTAAAGCCTCTTCTGCAAATAGATTACCATTGAATGATTCGCCTTTCAATGCAAAGAAAAGCGAACCGGACGAGCAGTTCCGGCTGTCGGTACAAACCACCGGATATTGCTGATAGATTTGGTATAGTTCAGAAATACGCATCAGGTTCAATCTGTTTTTCGGGAACAAAAGTAATGTATATTCCATTATTTACGTACTTTTGTTGGAAAATGTAAAGAAAATACGTTTTTCAAAGTTGAATGAATGAAATTGAATAGGATGTTTATCAACCTGAAAGGATATTTGTGTGATTTGAATGTACCCGTTGTGATGGGGACTTTAAATCTGACGCCGGATTCATTTTATGCCAAAAGCCGTGTGCAAAACCGGAATGATATGGATCGGCGACTCGCGTTAATGTTGGAAGAAGGCTGCAGGATAATTGATGTCGGCGGATACTCTTCCCGTCCGGGAGCAACCGATATTCCGGCTGAAGAAGAAAAGCGACGCCTGACTCCTGCTTTGGAACATCTGAAAAAGTATTATCCGGACGCCAATATTTCGGTGGACACCTTCCGGGCTGATATTGCCCGTTGGGCTGTTGAAGAATACGGGGTGGCGATGATTAATGATATTTCGGGAGGCGTCTTGGACGACCGGATGTTTGAAACGGTAGCGCGGTTGCAGGTACCCTATATCCTGACGCATCTGCGCGGTACGCCTCAGACGATGCAGCACGAAACCGATTATCCGGATATGATGGAAGAGATTATGCTGTATTTTGCCGATAAAATGCGCACCTTACAATTGCTTGGCGTCAATGATATCATTCTTGACCCCGGTTTTGGTTTTAGCAAGACATTAGACCAAAACTACGATCTGATGCGCTCATTGCCGGAATTTTCAATATTTGAACGCCCGCTTTTGGTTGGAATTTCTCGCAAAAGCATGATATACAATTTTTTGAATTGTGATATAACAGAAAGCCTGAACGGAACAACGATCCTTCATGCGTATGCTTTGATGCATGGTGTGAACATCCTGCGTGTGCATGATGTGAAACCGGCAGTCGAAGCCATCAAAATAATTTCCAAACTAAAAAACAATCAGCCATGTTCATTTCTTTCGGAATCAAAGATGCCATCGACATTGTATTAGTCGCATTTTTCCTTTATCAAATTTATAAACTGATGAAAAATTCAGGGACACTGGCTGTGTTTAGTGGCGTAGTGTCGGTACTTATCGTATGGGTATTGGTTTCGCAAGTATTGGAAATGCGTTTGATGGGAACTATACTGGATATGTTTATCAATGTCGGTATTATTGTGATCGTAATATTATTTCAGGATGAGATCCGGCGTTTTCTGTTTGCGTTGGGATCAAACCGTGGATGGAAGTTTGTAAGTAAACTTTTTTTCCGAAAAGATGAAGTAAACAGTGAAGGCAAATATATTGCTCCGGTCGTATTAGCTTCAATGAATATGGCGCGGAAAAAGACAGGCGCCCTGATCGTGATACAAAAGGAAATTGATCTGGCCAGTTATATACATACAGGTGAAATGTTTGATGCGGATGTGAATACCCGCCTGATTGAAAATATTTTCTTTAATAAAAGTCCTTTGCACGACGGCGCATTGATCATTGCAAATAACCGGATTAAGGCAGCCGGTTGTATTCTCCCGGTGGCGTTACACGCAAATATCTCAAAAGAAATGGGACTCAGGCACCGTTCCGGTTTAGGAATGGCGAACGAAACAGATGCATTGGCTATTATCGTATCTGAAGAACGAGGTACTATTTGTGTCGCATATAAGGGTAAAATCAGCTTACCCTTGACCGCTGAAGAACTCCATCTGATTTTATCCGGCGAGCGGGAAATCGAACACTTTTGTTAAAAATACAAAATTGTCATCTCGACATGTGATTTTTATTGCAATTTTGTAATCTTCGTATTGCAAAATTAGTATTTTTGTGCGCAAATAGTATAAATATATGAATAATTTGATACAAACAATCATTGCACGTGCGCAAGCTGACAAACAGCGCATTGTCCTTCCCGAAGGAACGGAAGAAAGGACACTGAAAGCAGCCGACAAGTTAGTTGCCGATGGGGTAGCTGACATTGTATTGTTAGGTAATCCTGAAAAAATCAAACAATTAGCTGTGGAATTCGATTTAAATAATATCGACCGGACAACCATTATCGACCCGATGAATCATGTAAAAAAACAGGACTATGCCGATTTGTTGTTTCAACTGCGTCAAGCCAAAGGGATGACGCCCGAAAAGGCTGCTGTTTTGGTTGAAGACCCGTTATACTTAGCCTGTCTAATGATAAAAGCGGGTGATGCGGACGGCGAAATTGCCGGAGCCGCAAATAGCACAGGCGACGTGCTTCGCCCTGCTTTACAGCTTATTAAAACAGTTCCTGGAATCAGTTGTGTTTCAGGCGCTTTTCTGATGTTCACAACCAATGAAGCGTTTGGGGAGAATGGGCTTTTGGTATTTGCCGACTGTGCTGCTTTACCCAACCCGACTGCTTCCGAACTGGCGCAAATAGCCATTTCCACTGCTCAAACCACAAGCGCCTTGGCAGGTGCGGAACCACGTGTCGCCATGTTAAGTTTTTCAACCAAGGGCAGCGCATCGCACGAATTGGTTGATAAAGTGGTTGAAGCCACCAGATTAGCGAAAGAAATGGCGCCCGGCCTGCTGATCGACGGCGAATTACAGGCCGATGCGGCATTGGTCCCGCGTGTTGCCGCCCAAAAAGCGCCGGGCAGTAATGTGGCAGGCAGAGCCAACACACTTGTTTTCCCAAGTCTTGAATCAGGAAATATCAGTTACAAACTCGTTGAACGGCTTGCCGGAGCAGATGCCGTCGGACCGATTTTACAAGGTATGGCGGCTCCGGTCAATGATTTGTCACGGGGATGTTCGATCGACGATATTTATAAAATGGTTGCTATCACATGCAATCAGGCAATTGGACTAAAAAAAGAGAAATAGCAAAGATAAATATGAAAACATTAGTTCTAAATTGTGGAAGCAGTTCCATTAAATATAAACTCTTTGATTTGGAGTCGGAAAAGGTCATCGCAAAAGGTGGAATTGAGAAAATCGGATTACCCGGTACGTTTCTGAAACTGATTGATGCCAATAACGAAAAAGTGATTATTAAGAAAGACATTGCCGGTCATGAAGATGGGATAGCCTTTATCCTCGACGTTCTGACAGACTCAACCTACGGATGTATCGAATCATACAGTGAGATTGACGCCATAGGACACAGGGTCGTACATGGAGGTGAAAAATTCGCTTCCAGTGTATTGATAGATCAGGATGTAATAGACAAGGTGGTTGAGTGTTCCGAATTAGCTCCTTTGCATAATCCGGCGAATCTTGAAGGAATTTATGCCATTCGGAAAATCTTACCCGATACGCCCCAGGTTGCTGTTTTCGATACGGCTTTTCATCAGACCATGCCCGATTATGCCTTTATGTTTGGCTTGCCCTACGAAATGTATACAAAATACGGTGTACGCCGGTATGGTTTTCATGGAACAAGTCATCGCTACGTATCGCACCGCGCCTGTGAAATCTTGGGAGTCCCTTACGACAAGCAACGCATCATCACGGTGCATATCGGTAACGGAGGTTCGATCGCTGCCGTCAAAAATGGTAAATCGATTGATACATCCATGGGATTGACTCCGGTCGAAGGTTTGTTGATGGGTACCCGTTGCGGAGATGTAGATCCCGGCGCCCTTACATTTATTATGAATAAAGAAGGATTGGATGCCGACGGTTTATCCGATATGATGAATAAAAAAAGCGGTGTATGGGGTGTGTCGGGCGTATCGTCGGATATGCGTGAATTAGAAATAGCAATCAAAGAAGGCAATCCGCGTGCCATTTTAGCGCTGAATATCTATAATTACCGTATCAGGAAATACGTAGGCGCTTATGCAGCGGCAATGGGTGGCGTCGATATCATCGTCTTTACGGGTGGAGTTGGTGAAAATCAATTCACTACGCGAAAAGCTGTTTGTCAGGACATGGAATATATGGGTGTTTGCCTGGATGATTCGAAAAATGACGGAATGCAAGGTAAGGAGATGGTGATCAGTACGCCAGACAGCAAAGTGACCGTTATGGTTGTACCTACCGACGAAGAATATGTCATCGCCGCCGATACGCGTGCTATCATTCTGTGAAAGGATTATTCACGCCTCTCTTTATTTTATTATTCAGAAAAACTTTATTACAATTTAATCAAAAATGAATCGTAGGATACTATATTTCTTACTAATTTTATTTGCATTTAAAGTAAATGCTCAAGTGATCACAGTTAATGTCAACCCATCTTCTCAGACAAAAGGATTACTTATGTTAAGTGAATTAGTGGAACAGATTGAATATATTTCTCTTGAGACAAATGACAATTGCATTGTTGGGCATATAACGGACTTTGACATATCAGACAACTATATTGTAGTCTATGTATTCCAATCAAAGGAAATATTTCTTTTCTCCAGAAACGGTCGGTTTATTACAATGATAGGAAGTCAAGGACAAGGTCCTGCCGAATACCTTTCTCCAGGTTGGATTTCTATTGATGAAAAAAAGAAATATGTATATGTTCAGGATGGTCAGAATCTACTAATATATGATTTTACAGGAAAATTCGTCACATCTTTTTCATTTGAGGGAAGAAATAAGATCATTTATGCATATCATGACAATCAATTTATAACTGGAACTTTGAGTGTTCAATCGAATGAAGATTATTATGTATATGGAATATGGGATTCTACTATGAAATTATTAAAACAGGATGTGAAAGGTGTTCCTGTGAAAAATAATGGAGGGTATAATGCAGGCGCACATGTTTCGCCTCCAATCTCAAGCTATTTTTATCAGGAAATTCTTCATCTGAAAGAAAGTGTATTGAATGATACAATCTATCTGGTGAATAAAAACAGTGACTTTGTCCCTAAATATATAATCAATTGTGGAAGATATGGGATGACACCGGAAATTAAAGGGGATACCGATAATTTTTTTGAAAATCGCAAAAAATATATAGGAGGTATGCGTTTTTTTGAAACGTCAAATTATCTTTTATTAAGATATTTTTATAATGGTGAACAAATCCCATGTTATTTTGACAAAAAAGCAAATAAACTTTTGTATTTCAATTCCGGCAAAGGCATTCCTGACGACTATGCCGGTGGAATTGATTTTTGGCCCTCCAAACAGAAAAATAATTTATTGTTTGGGTTTTATAATGCTCCCGATCTTTTGGATCATTATTTTCAACAGAAGAAAATAACTCCTAAAGGGACATCAAACGCAATTCATAGAGTCCAATCATTGATAAATCAATTAGACGCGGAGGATAATCCCGTGCTCATTATTGCAAGAATAAAACAATAATGAAATACGATGGAAACAGAAGCAGTAATTAGTTTTGATTATTATTTGCATCAGCTGAAAATTCCCGTAACAAAACATTTTGTGAAAGTTTTTTTTTATTATCACCGCCTACAATTCTTCTTTATCATCATACTGATGATAAAGAAAATCATTGTATGGAAAACGCAGGATATGAATGGATTTAACCCGTTCGTACAAGATGGATTTTAATGGTTCAATATTTATCTGCTTTTTAGCCGAAATAAAGATGCAATTACCGGGCATTTTATTCATCCATGTCTCTTTCAGTTCGTTTAATGGAATATTCTCTCTGATACGAGGCGTCAGATCGTCTGCGTCTTTCGGCACGAACGTAAATAGATCAATTTTATTAAAAACCATGATGACCGGTTTTTCGGTACATCCGATTTCAGTCAGTGTGTTGTTTACAACATCAATCTGTTCTTCGAATGTTGCATGTGAAATATCCACTACGTGCACCAGCAAATCCGCCTCGCGTACTTCATCAAGAGTTGATTTAAACGACTCAACCAATTCGGCGGGCAATTTCCGGATAAAACCTACCGTATCCGACAGCAGGAACGGAAGGTTTTCGACAATTACTTTCCGTACAGTTGTATCTAATGTGGCAAACAGTTTGTCTTCGGCAAACACATCGCTTTTACTCAACAGGTTCATCAGCGTTGATTTACCGACATTGGTATAGCCCACCAATGCCACACGAACCATTTTACCCCGGTTTTTCCGTTGGGATGACTTTTGACGGTCAATCTCTATCAAATCTTTTTTCAGTTTTGAAATTTTATCTAAAATGATTCGCCGGTCTATTTCCAACTGTGTCTCGCCCGGTCCACGCATACCAACGCCAACTCCCCCACGCTGCCTTTCCAGGTGAGTCCATAGCCGTGTCAGGCGGGGAAGCATATACCGGTATTGCGCCAATTCGACTTGCGTTTTTGCATGAGCCGTCTGCGCCCTGCGGGCAAAAATATCAAGGATCAGGTTGGTGCGATCTAATATTCTCACTTTCAACTCTTTTTCAATATTACGCAATTGTTTGGGTGAAAGTTCGTCGTCGAAGATAACAATCCCTGTTTCGTTCTCGACCACGTATTCTTTAATTTCCTGAAGTTTACCTTTTCCGACAAAAGTGACGGAGTTGGGTTTATCCAACTTTTGGTAGAATCTTTTGACAGGTTTGATACCGGCTGTTTCAGCCAAAAATTCCAATTCGTCAAGGTATTCCTTTACCTGCCGTTCATTTTGTTCCGGTGTAATCAGACCGACCAACACGACTTTTTCAGTCTGTACCTTTGTAATGATAAAATCTTTCAATTCGTTATATTTTAAAAATCAATTAGTTGTTATAGAAACAAAAGCTGGCAACGTTGAACGCAAAATTACTCAATTTATTTCAATTTTAACGAAACTTTCTTTAGAAAAAGAATCTGTTGCAAGAATGTTAATGTAATATAAAAATGTATAAAAATCGCAAACAAGACTTGGCGGTATATTAAAGATCTTAATGACATTTATAATTTTGAACTTTGCAGTAAAGTGTATATGAACTCATATTTAATAGATACAAATAATTTCAGTCAGTTAATAAATAAATCTCTTTAAAAAGATATGACAGCGCAAAATAAATATTCATGGAATTTATATTAATTTAAATGAAACGATTAGTTATATATCTCACAATATTTCTAACTTTATTGTTATTGGTTTATCAAGTTATATTACTATTTGATTCACAAAACGAATCTCAATTAATTGAGCTGAACATCAATCCATCATCACAACCCAAAGGTTCGCTTATGTTAAGTGAACTTGTGGAATAGATTGAATATATTCCTCTTGAGACAAATGAAAATTGCATTGTCGGACAAATAACACACTTTGATATATCAGACAATTACATTGCAGTATATGTATCGCAAACGAAGGAAATATTTCTCTTCACAAGAAATGGCGGGTTTATTACCAAAGTTGGGAGACAGGGGGAAAGCGGATCAGAATATCTTTTTCCTAATGGGCCATTAACAACTATTCAAAAAGTCCAGTCATTGATAAATAATTTAGATATAGAGGATAATCCCGTACTTATTATTGCTAAAATAAAATAATAATGAAATACTATGGAAACAGAAGCAGTAATTAGTTTTGATTATTATTTGCATCAGCTGAAAATTCCCGTAACAAAACATTTTCTGAAAGATTTTTTATTATCTTATCCTGCATATCCATCATTAGTATCGCGTCAACGGCAACTTGACGCATCGTCATTGCGAGGAGGAACGACAAAGCAATCCAGAGCATGGCGGTGTTCTCTGGATTGCTTCGCAGGCTCGCAATGATGGTAAAATAGCGTTGACACGACACTATTTTACCGTAACATATTCCTGATTCGTAATTTATCTTATCACCCTCGCATTCCCTTTCCAGATGCTCCATACCTGTGCTTCATCGGCAGGTTGTCCGTAATCGGTTATGAAAGTAGTTGCCAAGGCTCCTGTTGCCCAGCCAAATTGCACCCACTTTTCGGATTCCCAGCCTTTCAGAATGCCATAGAGCAATCCCCCGACAAAACCATCGCCTCCGCCAATCCGGTCGAGTATGGTAATTGAGCGCGGTTCAATCACATGCCATTCATCGCCGTCCAATAAAATGGCGCCCCACAAGTGTTCATTCACATTGACTACTTCACGCAATGTATTGGCAAATACGGATACATCGGGAAATGCCTGTTTTACATTCCTGATCATTCCTTTGAAACTTTCGATAGTTGCTGTAATATCTTTACCGCCGGCTTCCGGCCCTTCGACGCCCAGACAAAGTTGAAAATCTTCTTCATTTCCAACCAATATATCTGATATAGAGGCAATTTCTTTAAAAATGCCGCCCAATTCCTGTTCCCTTCCTTTCCAGAAAGAAGCCCGGTGATTCAGGTCGAAAGAAATTTTTGTACCGTGCTTTTTCGCAGCGCGCGCCAGTTCGAGACAAAAACGGCTTGTTTCAGGCGACAAGGCGCCAATCAACCCCGAAAGGTGTAATATCTGCACACCTTCCTGACCAAAGATACGCTCCAGGTCAAAGTCTTTTACATTTAATGTACGCCCTACTTCTCCGCTGCGGTCGTTCCAGACACGCGGTCCGCGTGAACCGTAACCACTGTCGGCGATATTAATCTGATGGCGTAGTCCCCAGGGACCGCCCTGTTCAACTTCTTTCCCTTCGAAGCAGATATTTCGACTACGCAGATTATCCTGGATAAACCGGGCAATCGGACTGCCTTTTACAAACGTAGTTAATACCTTGACAGGCAACCCTAAGTATGCCGAAACGCTTGCCACATTCGATTCGGCGCTGGTAGCCTGCATATACAGGTGATCACTCTTATGAACCGGTTGACCTTGTGCAACCGGCGTCAAACGAATCCCCATGCTGGTCGGAACGACCAACGACCATTTATAATTTTCTTTCAGTTTCATTGTTTTATTATTTTTTAGTTCTTTGATATATAATTATTAGGTTTTGTTTCTTTTGTCTGGATTGCTTCGTTCCTCGCAATGACAGTAAACGAACATCATCATTGCGAGCTTGCGTGGCGGAATCCGGAATACTAAGCATTTAGACGTTAAATTGAGAAAGCGTCGAATCCTCCGTCAACAACGGTCAATGTTCCCGTTACGAATTTGGAAGCGTCGCTTGCCAACCATTGCATTGTGCCCAGTAATTCTTCAGGTTCGCCAAAGCGTCTGAAAGGAGTATGTGCAACAATTGTTTTTGCTCTGTCTGTCAATGAGCCATCGGGGTTGGTCAGTAAAGTGCGGTTTTGTTCGGTTAAGAAAAATCCGGGCGCTACGGCATTGACTCTTAATCCTTCACCGTATTTAGTAGCTAATTCGCCGGCTAAATATTGGGTGAAATTCACGACGGCAGCTTTCGCCGAACCGTATCCTGCGACGCGTGTCAACGGACGGATTGCCGATTCGGAAGCCATATTGATGATACTTCCCTTTTTCTGTTCTACTATCGCTTTGGTAAAAACCATGGTAGGCAGGATGGTACCGAAAAGGTTCAGATCAACTACTTTTTTGAATGCGTCGATTTCCAGATCGAAAATGGTTTTGTCGGGAGGAATGGTCGCTCCGGGCATATTGCCTCCGGCGCCGTTGATCAATACGTCGATCCGTCCATATTTTGCCATGATATCGGTATAACACTGTTCCAAAGCTGCTTTATCAAGCACATCAGCGCTGAAAAACCATGCCTTGCCACCTTTTGCGCATACAGCATCCTGCAACGCTTTTCCCTTTTCTTCGTTTCTGGCAAGCACAACTACTTTGGCGCCTTGCTCAGCAAAATGGTGCACCATAGATGCACATAAAACTCCGGTTCCTCCGGTCAGGACGATTACTTTGTCCTTTACACTAAATAGATTTGTCATAATTTATAATAATTTTCGAAACACATAACAATACATCAGACTGACAAGCGGGAATGTTACAAAAATGCCGATCACAAAAAACCCCAACCCCAACACCGTAAAGCCTGTTGTCACCAGCAAGAGCAAAAACAGCGGCATTGCCTGTCCCCTGGTAATTTCCCAGCTTCGTTTCAAAGAAGCCATAATACCGGTATCTTCTTCCACAATTGAAGTATAAAAGAACTGTAGCCTGATAGCCAGATAGATACCTGGAAACACAAGTAAAGCAAAACCCACAATAATGACTACTGTATAAATCAAGCCGGTAATCAACCAGGTGATAATTTTTCGAGACTGCTGCCCATAAGCCGAAAATTGAGGTTCTTCACCATCTAATGTCTGGAACATATTTTGGGTATAACCCAGCGAAAAAAGCAAGGATAAGACCAGACTGAGCAAAGCAATAGCTATACCGGCAGCGCTTATCGTGGCCTGTTCGGGAAATGGAATAAACAAGATCAGTGACAGACTGACAATCACATATCCGATTAGCAAACCTGCCAATAGCCAGATTTGCGAAATAAGCCCTTTCCAGGCAACCCGCAAAACATCTGAAAGTACAAATTTTTGTGCCATATTCTGAACTTTAAAATCCATTTGTGCAGTAAAAATAGTACCTTTATTTCAAAAAAACAATTTTTTGAATCTTTTTTTGAAGATTGCCGGTATTATTTGATTCGTGATGCTTGATTTTTCATCATCAGGGGTCGCAAGATAAACCAGGCAATAAGTGTAGCCGTAATCACTCCTCCCGTATTTGCCCAAAAGTCCATCCAGTCGCCACTGCGGCTTCTTGAAAAATAGTGCTGACAGAGTTCCATCACTCCCCCAAATATAACAGGAGTTAGTATAACACCTGTCACAGAGAGTATTATGTTGGTTTTTCTTTTTCGGTTTTTGATTAAAAATTCAATCCAAATTACGCAGGACATTCCGCCATACATACAAAAATGCACCACTTTATCCCAACCCCTAAACAGCGGAATTTTCAATGCGGGAGGATTACTCAGTGATATATAAACTACACCCAAAATAAAGATGATGGAAAACAGATAATCTTTGATAAAGCGCCACATAATACTTCTTTCAATGTTTTGAATATGTCTTTCAAACGCAAAAAACATCGCTTTAGTATGATGGGTTGATATTTCGCATCTCATTGTAATTTCTGATTTCTCATAGCAATCAGTTATTCAGTTATTCAATTTTTATAATTGTAATTTGTGGCACACTATTTGTGGGAATAACAGAAGAAATGATTAATTTTGCAGTGCATGAGCAAAAAAGATATGGAACGTAATTATTTAAGAAGATTTATGGGTGAGGAAATAGACGAATCGAGGATCGGGCTTAGCCAATCGGATGAGATTCGCGCAGGTTTTACAGATGACGATGAAGAAGATGAGGATGAATCCTTTGCCTCGTCGCGTAAAGAACCTGTTACACCTTCTAATGTAGGTCAGGCGCAGTCAAAACCCACGAACGACACGCCGGTACTTGACAATTTCGGTACAGATATGACCAAAGCAGCAGCGGAAGGGAAGTTAGATCCAATTGTAGGGCGTGATACGGAAATACAGCGCCTGGCGCAGATTCTCAGTCGCCGAAAGAAAAATAATCCGGTACTGATCGGCGATCCGGGTGTAGGAAAATCAGCCATTGTCGAAGGTTTGGCACAGCGTATTATCCAGCGTAGAATCTCACGTGTATTATTTGATAAAAGAGTGATTAGTTTAGATTTGGGCGCCATTGTAGCAGGCACCAAGTATCGCGGACAATTTGAAGAGCGCATCAAGGCTATCCTGAACGAACTGTCAAAAAATCCGAATATCATTTTGTTTATTGACGAGATTCACACGATGATAGGCGCAGGCGCTGCTTCGGGTTCGATGGATGCCGCCAACATGCTCAAACCGGCATTGGCACGGGGCGATCTGCAATGTATTGGCGCTACTACATTAGATGAATATCGAAAAAGCATTGAAAAAGACGGTGCGCTGGAACGCCGCTTTCAGAAAGTGATCGTGGATCCGACTACGCCCGAAGAAACGTTACAAATCCTCCGGAATATCAAAGAACGGTATGAGGAACACCATAATATGATCTATACCGACGATGCTTTGAAGGCATGTGTCAATCTGACAGACCGGTATATCACCGACCGTAACTTCCCCGACAAAGCCATTGACGCCTTGGACGAAGTGGGTTCGAGGGTGCATATCTCCAATATCGTGGTTCCACCCAACATTGAGGAGTTGGAAGCGAAGATTGAGGCTACAAGAAACGAAAAATTAGCCGCCGTCAAATCCCAGAACTTTGAATTGGCTGCCGGTTACCGCGACAAGGAACGGCAATACCTTTCGGAGTTGGAATGGGCTAAATCCGCATGGGAAAAGGAAATGCAGCAACACCGCGAAACAGTGGATGCCGAACAGGTAGCCGAAGTCGTTGCCATGATGTCGGGCGTTCCGGTGCAGCGGATTGCACAAACCGAGAACTTACGGTTGCGCGAGATGGGGAATATATTAAAAGAAAAAGTAATCGGTCAGGATGAAGCCGTCGAAAAAATCGCCAAAGCGATCCAACGGAACCGAATCGGATTGAAAGATCCGAAGAAACCCATCGGTACGTTTATGTTTTTAGGCCCTACCGGCGTAGGCAAAACGTATTTAGCCAAAAAATTGTCCGAATACTTATTTGACTCGGCAGATTCATTGATTCGGATTGATATGAGCGAATATTTGGAAAAATTTGCCGTATCCCGCCTGATTGGTGCGCCTCCCGGCTATGTAGGCTATGAAGAAGGCGGACAACTGACAGAAAAAGTGCGCCGTAAACCTTATTCCGTTGTTCTGTTAGACGAAATGGAAAAGGCTCACCCCGATGTGTTTAACATCCTTTTGCAGATATTGGATGAAGGACATATTACGGACAGTCTGGGGCGGCGAATCAATTTCAAAAATACAATCCTGATCATGACCTCCAATATCGGGACACGCCAACTGAAGGATTTCGGACGGGGTATCGGTTTTCATCCCATGGGTGAAGGAGAAACCGACCGCGAATTTTCACGCAGCGTCATTCGTAAAGCGCTTGAGAAAAAGTTTGCACCCGAATTTCTGAATCGGGTCGACGATATTGTCATGTTTGATCAATTAAATAAAGATTCGATCAACCGGATTATCGACATCGAACTGAGTGAGGTGTATAAACGCATTAAGGGCTTGGGTTACCAAATCCGGATAACGGATGAGGCAAAAGAATTCATTGCTTCCAAAGGATATGATGTGCAATTTGGAGCACGTCCTTTGAAACGAGCCATTCAAAAATATATCGAAGATGAATTGGCAGAAATTTTCCTGGAAGGCTCCGTAGAAGAAGGAGATTCGGTTATTATCGGATACGATAAGGAAAATGACAAAATGACACACAAAACTGAAAAGTTCAAGGTTCAAGGTTCAAAGTACAAAGTTCAAGGTTCAATATTTGAGGTTTAAGATTATGGCTACGGTAAAATGTTTTGAAAAATTGAAAATATGGGTGAATGTAATGGGTTAACAAAAACGACAAAAAACGCAATCAATTGCACGATTGATTAAATATTATGAAACAGTCAGAAATGACAAGGAAGTAAATATAAACAATAAATTTTAAACATTACAATATGGCAACACAAGGTAATATCGGGGTAACGAGCGAAAATATTTTCCCCATCATCAAAAAATTCTTATACAGTGATCACGAGATTTTTCTGCGTGAATTAGTTTCAAACGCGATTGATGCGACGCAAAAACTGAAAACCTTATCGTCCGTAGGCGACTTCAAAGGTGAGTTGGGCGATCTGACCATCCGGATTCGTATTGACAAAAAAAAGTTGATAATTTCCGACCGGGGCA
>Ga0099364_10005285_pt1 | contig 19231 bp, 24 predicted proteins | sample TergutTh196P3_FD_73070 | JGI IMG/M metagenome (GOLD analysis project Ga0099364, IMG submission 73070) | Microcerotermes parvus P3 segment gut microbial communities from Pointe-Noire, Republic of the Congo - Th196 P3 | ecosystem: Host-associated > Arthropoda: Insects > Digestive system > Gut ...
TTGCTTGGTTTATGTTGCAGTTGACAGACCGCAATCTTAGTCTAGCACCGGGAGGTTTTAGAATGGCAACAGCCATAATGACGCTAAAGCCTTGCCCCCGGCATAGCCGGGGGTTTAGGGTGGCCAAGTAAAAGCCGCCCTGCTCGGGCGGCTAATTAGTGTCGCTTACTTGCTTTTTAAGAAATCTCTGGCGATGGGGCCCTGGAAGTTGATGCCGATGTTTTTGAGCGGATTCTTGAAAATACCGAAGGAGGAGGCCATGTCGCAAAGACTGACGACGCGTGCCTCCCAGGACTGATGGCACCTGACTTGGCGGGGATATTTCCAGAAAAGCAGGGCGATAATCGGTATATGTGACGAGATGATGTTTCTGATGACGCAATCTGGGTCCGGCCCGACGAGATGCGGGAAGTCTTCGCTAACGTTTTCGGCCGCCAGGGGTCCGTGGATGAAGAAGTGGAGGTCGAAAAACGGTATCTTCCTGTCATCCGTGAGTCGAACGTCCTCCAGGTGCCAGTCATACTTGTAGTAATCGTGTAGTAGCCCGCCGTGGGCAGCCGCGAAATAGTCCAACTTGAGCCGTTTGGCGACCTTGTACGCCCGCAAGGAAACGTCGAGCACGTGGGTGAAGGTGGAGATGTCTTGGTGGTGCCAGAAAGTGCGCAGCGGGAGGAAGTGGTCGGAAAAGAGGGTGGACTCGACGATTTCGAGGTAGTCTTGAGGTAGCTCGGCGATTGCTTTTTTGATGCGGTCGTTTTCGGCGAGCAAGATGGGTGTCCTTTCGTAGAGGCGGTTGAGCCTGTAGTGAAGAGCTTTTGCCCCTCTGACACGGTGTCGCTTGTCTACCTTGACGAAAGAGTCGATTTTATGGTAAAAGCTAAGCCTTTCGTTGGGATGATGGATGGTGCGGTCGATGTCCTGCTGGAGAGCAGTGTCATCTGTGAACCCTAAGTAGCTTTTCAGTCTTTCGTAGCGGTTGATAAGCTTAAAGAGGTCGGCGGCTTCGGTTGCGTAAATGAGGTCGATGCCTTTTTGGATAAACTGATCAAGGAAGGTTGCAGATAACATGTGGATTCCTCCTAGAGATGTATTTGGTGGAGCATTGGAAGCTAACTAATTTAAGGGGCGATTTATGAGATTGTTGGAACAGTTCTCCTACTCTGTCGTCCATTATAGCACAAGCGTGATTAAAAGTCAATGATTTTATCATGATTACAGGGGTGGCGCCTGTGGATAACTCCCTCCTTCGCCACTGTTTCGACCAGCTTCATCCTTCATCTTACTAATAGCGGCTTATTTGGTCAGTCCGTGAATGGATACTGGTGGGCGTCTACGCTTCGTTCGGATGAAATTGCTATCCATATGTTCATAGGCGACACAGATATGAGCCCGGGGATAGCTAGCAACCCTCGCAAAGCTCGTGGTTATTCCCTCCGCTGTGTCTACCCGTAGGGGGTGGGGAGGAGATGGCGTGGTGACGTGGGAAGGAGGTGGCGTGGTATACTGGAGGTAAATAGGAGGTAGAAATGGGGGAAAGGCGACATCCCGAGTGGCAGTACCTAGAGCTGCTGGCGAGGATTTTGAAGGAGGGGCGGACGAAGGAGAGTCGGGGGATTTGTCCGATAAAGAGCGTATTTGGGGCGCAGCTGCGCTTTGACCTGAGGCATGGGTTTCCGTTGATGACGACGAAGAAGATGTTTGGCTTTAAGGCGTTGACGCATGAGATGCTGTGGTTTATATCGGGGGATTGTACGACGCCGGAGTATCTGAACAAGCATGGGGTGAAGATTTGGGATGGGTTTAAGGATGACGGCGCGGTGAAAGAGGGGACGCTGGGGCGGATTTATGGGGTACAGTGGCGGCATTGGAAGCGGCCGGATGGGACGGAATTTGATCAGCTGGCGTGGGCGATTGACCAGGTAAAAAATAATCCTGATAGTAAAGCAATAGTCGTGTCGGGCTGGAACGCCGGCGAGCTGGATGAAATGCGCTTGCCGCCGTGCCATACGCTGTTTCAGCTGGATGTGATCAAGGGGAAGCTGTATTTGCATCTGTATCAGAGGGCGTCGGACGTGTTTTTGGGGTTGCCGTTTAATATCGCGCAGTATGCGGAGCTTTTGATGATGATCGCGAAAGTTACGGGGCTGGAGGCGCGAGAATTAGTGGTGTCGATTGGCGACGCGCACCTCTATACGAATCAGTTGGAGGCGGCGAAGGAGCAGGTGGTGCGAAAGCCGATGAAGTTCCCGAAAATGATTATTCATGGCGAGCAGAAGACGATAGATGACTTTAAGTTCGAGGATTTTGAGCTGGTGGGATATGAGTCGCATCCGGCGATTAAGGTGCCGATGGTGATAATTTGATGATGCCCCAGCCCGAGGCCAAGGTCAGGCTCTGCCTATCTTAGGCATCCTGCCCAAGCCTACACCTCCCCACCCCCTACGGGTAGACACAGCGGAGGGAGAAACCCTGGACTCTTGGTATGGCGCGCGTGGCCGGAGTAACACCCTCTACAGATAAATCAGCGATATGCGACTCCACTGCTGAGCTTACGGATGCTGTATACCAATATGTGATCGTTTGCCTGGCATACAGACCGGTCCCTGGAGTGATATGGTCTGCCGTGACAGTGGCGAAGGAGGAGCGACTTTATAAAGTCACAACTTCTCTTCGCCACTGTCTCAGATGGATGGTTTAGGCCGCAAGTTACTAATCCGGGGCTATCCAATCAGTCTGGTATAGCGAATTACTTCTCGGCGTCATTAAATCATGTGACATCAGTTGCTCGCATCTACATAGACTCTATTGACAACTTCTGGCCGGCAACTAACTCTGGTCAGAAACGAGATGGCTACTCCCTCCGCTGTGTCTACCCGTAGGGGGTGGGGAGTAAACCACAAGCAATTTCCAGACGACACTCTTTCTGATACAATCATCCTCAGTGAAAAAGCAAAAACAAACAGGGAGAGTGATAATTCCGCCGGATTTAGACCAGTATCCCGAACCGCATGAAATCTCAGCGGCCAAGATACTAGCAGCGCATTTCGAGACGCAGGTGATATTCCTCAAGCGTAATCTGAATTACAAACAAAAGTCGCCTGATGTGCGCTTCTTAGGTCTGAACTGGGAGATTAAGAGTCCTAAATCAGTCGCTTGAAGAAGCTTGGCGACACCCTTGGTGAGGCAAAAGACCAAGCTCGGGCGGTAGTGATTGATTGTCGCCGGACTAGCCTGCCCGATACGGTCATTATTGCGTTCATCATGAGACAAGCCTTGGCCAAGCGTAACATAACTAGCCTGCTGGTCATAACTAAACAACGCAAGGTCGTCAAGATCTATTGACTCCCATAGGGAAGACGTGTTATATTGTGGACAGGAAAGGCCGCGTAGGAGTTTATCTGCTATGAAATGGAGCGTTCCTGTATCAAGACGAGCCCCGAAAGGGGCTTGTTTTGCGTTTCGGGGCAACATTTAACCTCCTTCGCCACTGTTTCGGCAGATTCGTTCTATCCTGGTACGCGTGGGCTGCAAGAACAATCTACACGGGCTTGGTGGTGGCATTCATCCCCTGCCTCGATGACTTCCGCTTCTGACGCATCAGCAACCAGAAACGGCACTACCTTCGGCACAGCCGGCAATACCAAGTTTCATGGCTTCTCCCTCCGCTGTGTCTACCCGTAGGGGGTGGGGAGAAAGTGTGGTAAAATACAGACAGAATAAGGAGAAAGATGAACGAAGCAGACGGCTACTATGGCGAAGATTATGGGGCGGATGGCGACATCGACCTAAGTTTCCTAAACGAAGATGAAGAGCGCGACAAAGTCCGCCAAGAAGACTAGCGCGACCGGGCGAGTGGGTCGCCGGAAGGGGGATGGTTTGGTGCGGGTGGCGTTTGTGGTGCCGCACCTGTATATTTGTGACGCATTGCGTGGGAAGGTGATTTTTTCGCCTGGGGAGTTGGCGAGGGATCTGGTGGGGGGCTTGGCTAGGTGGGGGGATGGCGGAGTGACGCGGGGGGATGTTGAAGTGACGCTTTGGACTCCGGGGGCGGTTAAGGTTTTCGGGGCAGATGGGGCTTTGGTGCGGAACGAGACGGCCGATTGGTCGGGGCTGGAGTCAGAGCTTGACGCCCGGGGCTATGGACTACTCACTTTTGCGGCGAAACATCCGGCGCTGTTTGTGGCGATGGCGAGGCAGCTGCAGGCGGAGATTATATCGGAGGCTTATGCGGCGGCGAACAGGGGTGAATATGACGTGGTGCATATCTATACGAATGAGGAGGATTTGGCGCTACAATTCGCTAACCTATGCAATAAGCCGGTGCTATTTACGCATCATGACCCGTATAATTTCCTGATCAAGTACAAGAGTGTGTTTCCACGTTATAAACATCATAATTTCATATCTACGTCAATAGTGCAACAGGAGACCGCTCCGGCTGGGACGAATTTTGTGGCGAATATCTATCATGGAGTGAGTGAGAATGACTATAAGCCGTCGTTTAACAGAGGTAGATACTTGCTCTATTTGGGACGGATTGTGGCAGAAAAGGGCGTGGAGATTGCGGTGAAAGCTGCAAGAAAAGCAAACTTACCATTGAAAATCATGGGGAAGTATTATCAAGATGGTTATTTTGGGGCGGAAATCGAGCCTTTTTTGGGGGACGATGTTGAATATGTCGGGTTTTTGCAAGGCGAGGAGAAGTTAGAGCTGATTCGCGGGGCGGTAGCGACGGTTGTGCCGTCACGCTTTATGGAGCCGTTTGGGATGGTGGCGATAGAGTCGCTGGCGCTTGGGACGCCGGTGATAGCGAGCAAGAATGGAGCACTGCCGGAGATCGTCGGGAAGAGGGGTGGCGGCTCGAGGGGAGGTGGCGGCTCGAGGAAGGGTGGCTGTCCGGTGGAGTGTGGCTATTTGATAGACGTGGCACGAGAGGTGGACGAAAAGAAAGATGAGAAATCGATTGATGCACTGGCGCGGGTTATGGGGGAGGTTTGGCGGATGGATGACAGGGCGACAGACGCGAAGAGACGGGCGGCGCGGGCGGATTTTGAGGAGCGATGGACGCTTGAGAAGATGGTGGATGCTCATGCTGAGCTGTATCTTCGCTATGCTCGTAACTGTGCTCGTAGTGATCATAGTGACACTCTTGATTAGATAGAGTAAATATGATACAGTATAGAGAATAGGGCTAGGCGTGCTGCCCCAAAACAGTAGTGAAGCGCGGCACTTTTACAGCTTTAATCTATTAGAGAGGATGGTGTCCGATGACACAAAGCAATGAGGTCTGGAAGATGATTTTAGAGAAGACCGACCATACGGTTTTGACGCCGACTGCGGTGTTTGAAGGTGTGGGCGGCGTGAAGGACGCGCTGAGAATGGCTATAGAATATGGCGCTGCCAGTATGTGTCTGGCGCCGAGTTTTGTGGAGGAAGGGGTCGAATATGCCAACGGTCGAATCCCGATTTGTACAGTGGTTGGCTTTCCGAACGGCTACAGCGTAACATCGGCCAAGGTAGCGGAAACGATAATCGCAGTTGAAAAGGGCGCTCGAGAGATTGACATGGTGATTAACCTGGGGCACGTAAAAGCGAGACGATTCGATAAGGTTCAGGAAGAAATTTCCGAGATACGAGGAATTTGCGGGAAGGCCGTCCTGAAGGTGATTATCGAAACATGCTTGCTTAGCGATGAGGAGAAGGTGAAGCTTTGTCGTGTCGTGTGGAGCGCTGGGGCGGATTTTATCAAGACCAGCACGGGGTTTTCGACCGGTGGGGCGACGACAGCGGATGTGGCGCTGATGAAGAAGACCATCGATGAGATGGGCGGTTGTCGCTTGCAAATCAAGGCTTCCGGTGGGATAAATTCGCTGGATGACGCTAAAGCTCTGATCGGAGCTGGGGCGATGCGGCTGGGGTCGAGCAAGATTATCAGTTTAGTTAGGGGCGGGGGCGATGCTGGGAGCTATTAGATTAGAGAGGAGGAACAGCGCGGCCGGTTGGTCGCGCTTTTTATAGGTCTTTACGAGCTTTTATAGGCCGAAAAAGCGGCGCCACTCGCTGAGATGGGACTCGGGGATTGGGTCGGGGATGTCGAGGGGATCGCGAGGGCGTTCTTCGTCGGCGATGGGCAAGATCAAGACGCTTTCGTCGGGGCGGACTAGACCCTCCTCGCGGAGGCGAAGCTCTTGAAACTCAAGGGTGCGGTGGTATTCGACGGTGTATTCGAGTTGTAAGACTTCGAGCTGGAGGATTTCGGCGCGGCGCGAGGCCTCGGCGTAGGCGACTTGCTGCTCGTAGTTGCGCGCCATCATCTGGACAGCCTGGAAGAGCCACCAGACGCCGACTAGAGCGATGAGTGCGATGGTGGTCTGGGGCCAGCCCCAGTTCTGCCGAATAGTACGGAGGTGATTGCGAACGCCCACCAAAAACTCAGACACTAGCGAAGCCCTACGGCCTTCTGCGCCTCGAGAAGCTTGCGCTTAGCGATTTCGTTGGCGCGTTTTTCGCCTTTTTCGAGCAGATCGAGGACAGTTTTGTCGTCGATACTATTGTATTTGGCCTGGAAATCTGTTAGAAAATCAGAGACGACGGTGGCGACATTTTGCTTGAAGGCCCCATAAGAATCTTCACCAGCCCACACGGCAGTGACATTTTCAAGAGTGGTGTCGGTGAGGAGAGAAAGGATCTGGAGGAGATTGGAGATGCCGGGTTGATTGAACATGTCGTAGTCGATTTTGGCGAGGTTGTCGGTGGTGGCGGACATGATTTTTTTGCTTGCTACTGCCGGTTCGTCAGAGAGCATAATTTTGGAATTGGCGTTGGGGCTAGATTTGTCCATTTTCTTCTCGGGGTTTTGGAGGTCGCGGATGCGGAGACCGGAAGAAAGGCCCATGAATTCGGCTTGCTCAGAGGTGATGGAGGGCGGCAGGAAGATTTCCTTGCCAGCGCGGTGGTTGAAGCGGAGAGCGAGGTCGCGGGTGAGTTCGAGGTGCTGGAATTGGTCCTCGCCGACCGGGACATATTTGGCGGAATAAAGCAAGATGTCGGCGGCCATGAGAACGGGGTAGTCGAAGATGCCGACGTTGGCGGTCTCTTTGCCGCCGTCACTTTTTTCTTTGTATTGGATCATGCGGGAGGTTTCGCCCATGGTGGCGGTGCAGTTTAGAATCCAGGTGAGCTCGGAGTGGGCGGGGACGTAGCTTTGGCGATAGACGAGGATGTTGTCGTGGATGGGGAGGCCGGCGGCAAGGTAGTATTTGAGGCTTCTGATGATGTTGGCCTGGAGGTCGCCCTGGACGTCGGCGATAATCGTGTGAAGGTCGGGGACAAAAACGTTGATTTTATGCGTCTTGTGATATTTTTTGGCTAGTTCAGCCATGGGGCGGATGGCGCCGAGGAAGTTGCCGAGTGTGAGCTCGCCGTTGGTTCTTACCCCTGTTAGAATTGTTTCCATAAGTTCTCCTTGAGATTAGTATAGCAAAAAATTAGTTCTTCTTTGTAGCGTGCGCGGCACGCCAGGCGTCGATTTCGGCGTGGTGGCCGGAGAGGAGGACGTCGGGGACTTTGAGGGTTTGGCCGTCAGGGGTAGTGAAGGCTTCGGGGCGGGTGTATTGGGGGTATTCGAGGTTGTCGCCGTGGGAGAAACTTTCGATGGCGGCGGAGTTTTCGCCGCCGAGAACGCCGGGGAGGAGGCGGGTGATTGCGTCGATGACGGTGAGGGCGGGGAGTTCGCCGCCGGTAAGAACGTAGTCGCCGATGGAGATCTCTGCGTCGACGAGGGTGAGGATGCGTTCGTCGTAGCCTTCATAGTGGCCGCAGATGAGGATGAGGTCTTGGTTGTTTGTGGCATATTCGGCGGCTAGGGATTGGTTCCAGGTTTGGCCTTTGGGGGTCATGAGGAGGACTTTGGCGTTTTTGGTGAGGCTTCGAGCGTGGGCGGTCGCGGCGTAGAGGGGTTCGATTTTGAGGAGCATGCCGTTGCCACCGCCGTAGGGGGTGTCATCGACTTGCTTCCGGGGGCCGAGGCCGAAGTCGCGGAGGCTGATGAGGTGGTATTCGACGGCGTTGATTTCTTGGGCTTTTCGGAGCATGGAGGTGTCGAGGATGCTGGGAAACATGTCCGGGAACAGAGTGATGATGGCGATTTTCATGAGGTTATTATAGCATGGGGGAATGAAAAAGCCCCGATAACGGGGCTTGCATATAAAGGGCTGCTAGTTGCTACAGAGTCGTTGACGTTAGGTCTCTGTTTAATTCCTATTTCTAGGCTAAGGTGCGGTTGGGTTTTCTACGCAGAGGCTAATGTAGCCAAAACTAATATGTGACTTCTAGGTTTTTCTCTTCTTCGCTCGTGCGGTTAGCGAGCTCTTTTGCTAAGGGTCACAATACGCTGACGGCGCCTATCCAGTGGATGTTTTCGCCCGGTATGTATCCGCTCTTCCGCAAAGCCAGTGGCTAGCGAGTATCCCCAATCATTTGCGGAGATTTGATGGCCTAGAATCCATAAAAACTTTAGGTACATGAGCCTTACGATAACCCAATCTACTTCCATTGTAGCACACTCGGCTTAAAAAGTCAATAGTCTTATGCTAATGTTGGGGTTTACGGGGAAGAAGAAAGCGGCCCCGAAGAGCCGCTTTGTATTTAATTGCTGATATTTCTGATACTTCTTAAAATCCGTATTTGACGTAAAGATCAAGTAGCTCATCGCATGGATCCGGTATCTCTATAGGGTCGATAAGCATAATGACGAATCTGAGCGGGGAGCTGGCCGGGATCAGGCCGTGGCCAAAAGGGCCATAACCCAGGGAGGAAGACATGGTGATTTCGCGAACGCCGCCGATTTTCATGCCGGCTATGCCGTCTTTCCAGCCTTGGATAAGATTTTCACCGCCGGCAATCGGAAAGAGTAGCGTCGCTTGATCATGGCTTAGGCTCGAATCAAAAATTGTTCCGTCGGCCAGCCAGCCGATGTAGTAGGCGGAGTAACCATCGGTGATTTCGGGGCCGTCGCCGACCTTGATGTCGCGAATGGCGACCTCAGTTAAAGCATTGGCTTTGGTTGAGTCAAAAGGCGCTACTTCGGAAAGGAGCGCGTGAAAATCAGCGAGGTACTCATCGGAGAGACTGGTGGTGAGGGCGTCTATTTTAGTGATATATTCATGGAATAATTCCTGAAATCTGGTTCGCTCAAGAGCCTGAGCGGCTGGGCTGGGCGGCATCTGAACCGAATATCTGGCTCCCGAGCCGCCGGTAATACGAACACTGTACGTATTAACGAACTCAACTTCGACGCCGAAAATTTCGGCTATGTCGCGAACGCGAATCATGGGCCCGGCGCCGCGGTCGGTTACGGAATCGTAGATGTCAAAACGTTTTTCTTCGATCTGGTTGCCGCTGGTTATGACATAAAAGAGTGCGTTTTCTACAGTCCGGATGTCCGCGCCACCATAAGAATGGAGTGTCCTATCGGGGGTGTAGAAGGTGTTACGAAAGACGACGTAGGTATTTTCTTCTGCCTGTATAATCTCGTCGGAGCCATAAAGTCGCAGCGAAGCGCCGCGCGGTATGAAAACCAAACGGGAATTAGCCAAGCTTTCTGCCACCAAGACGAGGCTGACGTAGGGTTCGTTACTTCCTTCGGCTTCACTTACGAACCAGTCGTAGGCTGGCCATTCGTTGTCGATGACGGCACTGACGCGTGGCCAGACAAAGCTATATTCTCCATCCAGCGAGGGGGTTGCGAAAACGTTCAGCGTGAAGACGCTGACAAACAGGGTGACAACGAGGGCTGCAGATACCAATTTCTTCATAAAAAAGGCCTCCTTAGGGCACAAGATATTTAGGTAGCAATCAGCAAATTATTAATGTTCCGGTGTGCTAAAAGCCTACCCATTGTGACTATTGTAGCATACTTGCTTCAAAAAGTCAATGGTTTTTATGGTTATTTCGGGGGTTTGCAAGGCTAACAGGGGCGGGGAGGGGCGGCTTAATAGGAATGATTCTTCTGTTTTTGCAGTTTTTCTTATCTGAGGGCTCAGAGACAAAATGCTAAAAGTGTTATGCTTTGTTTGACTGGGCGGGTCTGCTAGGATTGTGTCAAAGGGTAGAAAACTGATATAATCAGAGAAAGGAGAGGTAAGATGGCAAAGAAAGCAGTGGAGGCAGCGGCGCCGGTGGTGGGCGACGGTAGAAGTAAGGCGCTTGAGCTAGCGATGGCGCAGATCACGAAGCAATTTGGCGACGGGTCGGTGATGAAGCTGGGGGAGAGCCGGGCGGATGTGGAGTTACTGCCAACGGGGGCGATTTCGCTGGATTTGGCGATGGGTGGAGGGTATCCGAAGGGGCGGATTATTGAGATTTATGGGCCGGAGAGCTCGGGGAAAACGACGTTGACGTTGCATGCGATCGCGGAGATTCAGAAGCAGGGCGGGACGGCGGCGTTTATTGACGCGGAGCATGCGCTGGATCCGGCTTATGCGAAGAAGGTCGGGGTGGATACGGCGAGTTTGATTATTTCGCAGCCGGATAACGGGGAGCAGGCGCTGGAGATTTGTGAGACGCTGGTGCGTTCGGGTGCGGTGGATTTGATTGTGGTGGACTCGGTGGCGGCGCTGGTGCCGCAGGCGGAGATTGATGGCGACATGGGCGACTCGAATATGGGTCTACATGCGCGACTGATGAGCCAGGCGATGCGGAAGCTAACAGGGGCGATTTCGAAGACGGGCTGTACGGTGTTCTTCATCAATCAGATTAGGATGAAGATTGGGGTGATGTTTGGGAATCCGGAGACGACGACGGGCGGGAATGCGCTGAAGTTTTATTCTTCGGTGAGGTTGGACATTCGGCGGATTGGGCAGATTAAGAGCGGCGACGATGTGGTAGGCAACCGAACGAAGGTGAAAGTGGTGAAGAATAAGATTGCGGCGCCGTATCGGGTGGCGGAGTTTGACATCATGTACAACGAGGGGATTTCGCGAACCGGTGACGTGTTGGACTTGGCGGCGAACAAGAATATCGTGGCGAAGGCCGGGGCGTTTTATAAATATAACGAAGTGTCGATTGGGCAGGGTCGGGAAGCTGCGAAGCAGTACCTGAAGGATAATCCTGCGGTGTTTGACGAGATCGTGGCGGCGCTGAAAAAAGTCCCAGAAGAGGACTTAGTGGCGGTAGAGCAGCCGGGTGAAGAGGAGGCGGACGACGCAGTAGAGGTGCGCGGGCTGCGATAGGTGGATGAGGGGGCTTGTTTGAGTTATTCGCTTGGATTCGAGGGTTTTAGAGTGTAAAAAGCCTAAAACCCCCACCATAGGACAAGGGTGGGCATTGCCTATGAATGGGGGTATTAGACCCTTCAACTCACCTTTCGGCCCACACCAAAGTGAAGCATGACCCACCTCAAATCCACGGGGCCTGCCGGTTAAAGGGGTTATTTCACCTATTACAAGTAAGAAGTGGAGGTAAAGTACTTCTTAGGCCATAGAAATAGCCAGTAATAAGTGAATAACCACTACAATCTAAGGCGAACCTCGGATTATAGTAATTGTGAGTTATATAGGTGCGGCTAACAGGAATATCCTGCTAACTCATACCCATTATAGCACGGTGGATTAAGAAAGTCAATAGTTTTATGCAAAAAAGTCTTAAAATCAATGAAATAGTGCCAGATGAGGCTGATTTTACCTCTCTGTTGTCGTCTATACCGCTTTCGCCTAAAATGTTGTATTACTGTGGTATTTTGCCAAAAAAGCGGGTAAAAAGCGTGGCGATAGTGGGGTCACGGAAACCGACGAAATATGGGTTGGATATTGCTTTTTCGTGGGCGAGAGAGTTGGCGGAACGTGGGGTTGTGGTGATTTCGGGGTTGGCGCTGGGGATTGACGCGGCGGCGCATAGGGGGGCGTTGGCGGGGCGTGAGGGTAATCTTCATAGCGGCGCCCCGAGAGCGGGGCAGAGTTTGTTCGAAAATCCATCAGGCGTTACCACTATCGCGGTGCTGGGGACCAGAATCGACCAAGTATATCCCGCTTCTAATCAGGAGCTGGGGGAGGAGATTATGAAGTGTGGGGCGGTTATTAGCGAATATCCGGTGGGCGCTGTGGGGTATCCGGGGAATTTTCTGAACAGAAATCGGATTGTGTCGGGGCTGGCGGATGCAGTGCTGGTGGTGGAGGCGAATGAGCGGTCGGGGTCGTTGGCGACGGCGGAACATGCGAGGAGGCAGGGGCGGCCGGTGTTTGCGGTGCCGGCGGATATTACGCGACCTCTGTCGGCGGGGTGTAATGCGCTTTTGAAGCAGGGGGCGATGGTGGCGACTTCGGTGGATGATATTTTGGCAGTGGTGGCGCCGGAGTTATTGCCGCCGAAGAAAAAGGCGAGAAAGAAGGGGCGGCAAGCGACACTGGCGGAGATGTTAAGGGCGGGGCAGCCGACGGAGCAGATTTTGGAGGCGCTCGGAATTGATGTGGTGACGTTGAATATGAGGAAGACGGAGTTGGAGTTGAGGGGAGAATTGTAGCGCTTTTTGAGTGCACCCCACCCCCTACGGGTAGACACAGCGGAGGGAATTGCCCTGTCCGTAAGGGTTATGGTCTGTACCAACAAAAGCACTGTTGACTGATATAAAGGTAGCGTGTGGCCCCTCGCCTAGTGAATTGGAGAATATAGAGGGTGCCTGCCACTCAGCACGCGTTGATGCTATCCCAAGGGTAACATCAAATCTACCTGTTATGACAGTGGCGAAGGCCCCGCGCTCCTCCTTCGCCACTGTCTCAAGTAATGACTTCCAGACGGGCTTAAGAGCTCAATCTATGCTAATGCGCCTTTGGGCATCTTCTGCTAATACCGGAATCAGCTCGATCTGGACTGACATAAACGAGGGTGGCCCAAGTCCCGGCATTGCTAGCACAAGCAGACAGCATGGCTTTTCCCTCCGCTGTGTCTACCCGTAGGGGGTGGGGAGGAGCTCTGTCGGAGTTGTGGTAGAATGAGGTATGAAATTGGTAGTTGGGCTAGGGAATCCGGGGCGAGAATATGCGTGGACGCGGCACAATTTTGGGATGATGGTGCTGGATTTTTGGGCGATTCAAAAGGGAGTGAAATGGCAGGAGAAGGCGGCTTTTAATGCGGAAATAGCGGAAATAACAGATGGGGCAGGTGAAAAAGTGCTGCTTGCAAAACCGACGACGTTTTACAATGAGAGTGGGAAGGCGGTGGCAGCAATCTGTAAGTTCTACAAGCTGGACGTGAATGAGGATTTGTTGGTGGTGTGTGATGATTTTAGGTTGTCGTATGGGGAGGTTCGCTACCAGAGAGGCGGGTCGGACGGTGGGAATAACGGGCTGAAGTCGACGACGGGCGCGATCGGGTCGGATTTTGCGCGGCTAAGGCTGGGTACCGGATCAGCGGCGCATGGTAAGATGAGTGATGCGGATTTTGTGCTGGGTAAGTTTTCGCCAGAGGAGAGGGAGAAGTTGCCGGGGGTCTTGGAGGAAGCGGTCGAGGAGATGGTGGCGTGGCAGGCTGAATAGGCGTTCATCTCACAACTCCCCACCCCCTACGGGTAGACACAGCGGAGGGATACGCCCAAAATCTTGCCATAGGTACCTATGACCGTACCAGGGTCAATAACCACATTAGTTAAGCGTGTGAGAGATGCACTAGGATCAGATGTTAGCGATCCAGCCCATATTGTCGTGTGGTTAGACTGACCGGTCAAAGCAGGGGGCGAGAAATAGCTCTCTGATACAGTGGCGAAGGAGGAGCGCGGGGCCTTCGCCACTGTCACGACTGGGTGGTACAACCGTGGAGTCAATTCGTCTGTCCGCACCCTACTATGGGCTTCTTCCTTAGAATCTGACACCCCGCCACAACGCGTCAATATCGCTAATACTTTGATACAACCAGGTATCCCGTCAGCCACCAAAGACTATGGCTTCTCCCTCCGCTGTGTCTACCCGTAGGGGGTGGGGAGGATCAGGAAAACGCACCAGCGCAAAAACACCCGACTCTCGTAAACAAATCCCACCCAAAAAGCAAGCAAAAACCCCGCTAAGCGGGTTTAAGAGCTCGGGTGGAGGTGCGTACGGGAGTTGCACCCGTCTACGCGGTTTTGCAGACCGCTGCGTAACTGCTCCGCCAACGCACCAACTCCTTAATTATAACACGAGCCGTGGTATATTAAAGATATGAACGTAGCGATAACAGGCGGCGATTGGCGCGGCTGGAGACTGGCGACACCGGGGCGAGCCCATCCTATGGGGTCGCGGGAGCGGCAGGCGGTGTTCAATACTTTATTCGACGTGCGAGGTCTACGCGTGCTGGATTTGTTTGCCGGAGGCGGAACTCTAGGCATCGAGGCGCTGAGTCGCGGAGCGGAGTCGGCGGTGTTTGTCGATCGGAGCCGACAGGCGGTGGCGACGATTCAAGAAAACCTGGCGACGATACGGCAGGGTGTGGAGCGGGAAAGGATGAACTCGGAGCGGACGGGGCATGCGACAGGTGTCGTGGCGCAGAAAGTTGACGAATGGGCCGCCGAGGCCACGGAACAATTTGATCTGATTTTCGCGGACCCGCCGTACGACGACGTGCAGCTGGATTTTTTGCCGTGTGTGGCGCGGTGTCTGAGTAGAGATGGGCGATTTGTGTTGTCGATACCGAAAGCGATGAACGCTCCAGAGGTGGAAGGGCTGAAGAAGGCAGCCGAAAAGACCTACGCGGGTGCAAAAATCGTGTTTTACGACAAAGTTTAGCGGGTTTGTCCCTCCCCACCCCCTACGGGTAGACACAGCGGAGGGAGAAGCCACGATACTTATCAGTAGGAGTGCCCGCGTTGAAAGATGTAGCCGTTGACCAGGAAATGGCGGCTATCGCAGTCGAGCCAAGTGATGAACCTTGCCAGTGGTCAATGGTGGACTGAGAGCGAGCTCCGTCAAGTGTAGCACCATTGACAAGATAACCAAAATCACCCGGTGTGACAGTGGCGAAGGAGGAGAATGCAAAAACCCCGCTTGTGGCGGGGTTTTGATTATTGGTTCAAGCTCCTATGGGCTGTTCGGTATATCCGCCATTATAGCGATAAGTTCAGCAATTTGTTCATCGCTAATTGTCCAGACGCCATCAGTGAAAGTGCCATATCCGCCATCGGAGAAGGTAAAGGAATCAGCTTCCCAGCTATTCCAGCCGCCATTTCTTTGTCTATCAGCCTCATTACTGCCTTCCGCGTAGTAGGCGAGGTGAATACTTCTATTCCTGTGCTTAGGGTAGGGTTCTGACGGTGACTGCGTAATGTCAGACTCAGTGCCTGGCGTAGAAATATAGAGAATATACCTCTTGGCGCTGTCGAGATACCACGTGTAGGTATTGGTAAACCCATACTCTACACATGCCTCGTGTAGAATGGCGGGAATTTCGGCTACCGTTCCGGTTTCAGACTGATAAAGAGGGATAGAGCTAAGGACAATCGATTCCGTGTAGGTGTCTCGGCTTGTTTCTTCTTGAGTTGTTTCGGTTTTGCAAGCTGCAAGCACACTAAGGCAGAGAATCGCGATAATCGCAATGGTAATAAGTTTTTTCATAATACATCTCCTTTTGGGTTGAGGTGGTTTTGGAATATATTTGAACCTTTAAAAGGCCTTGGCCAGTGAAAATACTAGCTCACTCTTCCAGTATAGCACACTTATGCTTAAAAGTCAATAGCCTAATGGTTATTAAGGGAATAACAGAGGTAGTTAGATTGCCGTGCCTTTGGTGAGGAAGGAGAACTTGGATAGGTCGGTGCCTTAGAGGGTGAGGAGTTTGATTTTCATCTGGAGGCCGCCGGCATAGCCGGAAGACGGGAAAAAGCTGGTTTTGCTTGCTTTTTGGGGTGGGATTTGCTTTAATTAGGGAAAGAGTTTCGGGGGAGCGGTTTATGCTGAAGACGCGCGCCCCAGATAATTTAGGAAAATGAGGCCCCTAACAGGGGTAAATAAGGAAGGGATTGATGCCAACTATTAATCAGTTGATTCGACGGCCTCGCAAAGTGGCGGCGAAAAAGAGCAAGAGTCCGGCGCTGCAGACGATTCAGAACACGCTGAAAACTCGATATTATCATCAGAACGCACCGTTTAAGCGCGGCGTTTGTATAAAGGTGACAACCAAAACACCGAAAAAGCCGAACTCGGCGCTACGAAAGGTCGCTCGTGTGCGGCTAACGAACGGCGAAGAGGTGTGGGCTTACATCGGTGGTGAGGGTCATAACCTACAGGAACACGCTGTCGTGCTGGTGCGCGGTGGCCGAGTGCCTGATCTACCAGGTGTGCGCTATCACATCGTGCGCGGCACGCTCGACCTACAAGGGGTGGAGAACCGCAAGCAGGGCCGCAGCAAATACGGCGCGAAAAAGGGAGGTAAATAATGCCTAGGAAGACGACAACCAGCCTGATTCGAACGGTAGCGCCGGATCGCCGATACCAGAGTGTGTTGGTGGCGCGACTAATCAATAAATCAATGAAAGACGGCAAGAAACAGAAGGCTGAGCGCGCGGTTTACGCGGCGCTGGAAGAGGCGGCAAAGCGACTAAAAAGCGACAAGCCGGCTGAAGTATTTGAGCAGGCGATTAAGAATGTTAGCCCGGATTTTGAGGTGAAGAGCCGACGAGTTGGTGGTGCGAACTATCAGATTCCATTCCCGGTTTCGGGGCACAGGCAGCTGCACTTCGCATATGTCTGGCTGATTAATGCGGCGCGAGAGAAGAAGGGCATGCCCTACAGCGAGCGACTTTGTCTCGAGATTGTAGACGCGTATAACCAGACCGGAACAGCGTTCAAGAAGAAGGAAGACACGCATCGAATGGCAGAAGCTAACCGCGCGTTTGCGCATTTTGCTAGGTAAGAGAGGTAACTAAAAGGATTTTATGGCAGAAAAGAAAATTGAGCTGAAAGACTACCGAAACGTGGGGATTATTGCGCATATTGATGCGGGGAAGACGACGACGACTGAGGGTATTCTGTATCGGACTGGGATAAATCACAAAATCGGGACGGTGAAGGGCGACGATGGTGGCGCGACGACCGACTGGATGGAGCAGGAAAAGGAACGAGGGATTACGATTACTAGCGCGGCGGTGACTTGTTTTTGGAAAGATCACAAGATTAACATCATCGACACGCCGGGACACATCGACTTTACGGCGGAGGTGGAGCGATCGCTTCGCGTGCTGGACGGCGCGGTGACGGTGTTTGACGGTAAGATGGGGGTCGAGGCGCAGAGTGAGACGGTATGGCGACAGGCGAACAAATATGGCGTGCCGCGTATCTGTTTTATTAACAAAATTAACCAGATTGGTGGGGATTTTTACAAGTCGCTGGAGACGATTCATAAGCGGCTGAGCAAGAACGCGTTGCCGATTCACTTGCCGATTGGTTTTGAGAAGACGATTAACGGTGTGGTGGACCTGATTGACATGAAAGCCTACACCTATAAGGATTTTACAGATAAGGAGCTGGTGGCGGGCGAGATTCCGGCGGATATGCTGGAGAAGGCGAAAAATGCGCGGTCGCTGCTAGTGGAGAATGCGGTTGAGGCTGATGAAGAGCTGATGGCGAAGTTTTTCGACGGTGGGGAAGAGGCGATTAGCGTGGAAGAGTTGAAGCGAGGGCTGCGGATGCGAGTGCTGGCTGGGGATTTCTTCTTGGTGACTGGTGGCGACGGGCGCGGCGTGATTGTTGAGAAGGTGTTGGATTTGGTGAATGATTACTTGCCATCACCACTTGATGTGCCGGCGATTTGGGGGAGGAATCCGAAGGATGATGAGGCGATTTCGCGCAAGCCTTCGGAGGATGAGCCGATGGCGGCGCTGGCGTTTAAGCTGGCGACCGACCCGTTTGTCGGGAAGCTGATTTTCGTGCGAGTTTATAGCGGGAAGATTAGCACGGGGTCGCATGTTTTGAATGCGACGACCGGTGATAAGGAGCGGATTGGGCGGTTGGTGCGGATGCACGCCGACAAGCGCGAGGAGATTACAGAAATTGGGGCGGGTGATATTGCGGCGGTTGTGGGCCTCAAGGACACGACGACTGGAACGACGCTTTGTGATCCGGCTAAGCCGATTATCTTGGAGAGTATTGATTTTCCGGATCCGCCGGTGTCGATTGCGGTGGAGCCGAAAACTAAGGCTGACCAGGAGAAGATGGGGATTGGCCTGGGGCGACTGGCTGAAGAAGACCCTACTTTTAGGATTCATACGGATGACGATACGGGGCAGACGATTTTGTCGGGGATGGGTGAGCTACATCTGGAGATTATCATCGACCGCTTGAAGCGAGAGTTTAATGTCGAGGCGAATACCGGTGAGCCGCAAGTGGCGTATCGTGAGTCGATTCGCGGGACGGCCGAGGCGCAGGGCAAGCATGTCAAGCAATCCGGTGGTCGTGGGCAATACGGTGATGTTTGGATTAAGTTTGAACCGAATGAGCCGGGTAAAGGTTTTGAGTTTGTTGATCAGATTAAGGGTGGCGTGGTGCCGCAAGAGTATCGCAAGCCGGTAATGGAGGGTATTAGGTCGACGCTGGAGGGCGGTGTGATTGCTGGGTATCCGGTGGTTGACGTGAAGGCGACGTTGTTTGACGGTTCGTATCACGAGGTTGACTCGAGTGAGCTGGCCTTTAATTTGGCGGGTGTGCTGGCGACTCGAGAGGGTGTCAAGAAGGCGAAGCCGGTGATTTTGGAGCCGGTAATGAAGGTCGAGGTGACGACGCCGGAAGAATTCATGGGCGACGTGATTGGCGATATCAACAGCCGACGTGGGCGGATTGACGCGATGGAAGATTTGATGGGTGGCGGTAAGGTGATTCGCGGTTTTGTGCCGCTGGCGAACCTGTTTGGCTATACGTCGGATCTAAGGTCGATGAGTCAGGGCCGGGCGGCTAGCTCGATGGAGCTCGCGCAGTATGAGGAAGTGCCGCCGAATATTGCTGAAGAGATCAAAGAGAAGCGGAACGCGAAGTAGCTCCCTAAGAAACCAAGGTTTCTTCCTTCCTTAACTTGATTAAAAAGTCGGGAGTAAATCCCGAACTTTTTAATTGCTTATTGACGCCTAGTGGCGTTCACTTTGCTCACAAAGACCACCCTTCCTCCCCACCCCCTACGGGTAGACACAGCGGAGAGTAAGACCAAAACGCTTGGAGTTGTTTGCGCTGGTAACGCCTGGGCGGATACTTGTTGCATCCTGGATGATGTAGGGTGCTATCGT
>Ga0099364_10005286_pt1 | contig 19231 bp, 11 predicted proteins | sample TergutTh196P3_FD_73070 | JGI IMG/M metagenome (GOLD analysis project Ga0099364, IMG submission 73070) | Microcerotermes parvus P3 segment gut microbial communities from Pointe-Noire, Republic of the Congo - Th196 P3 | ecosystem: Host-associated > Arthropoda: Insects > Digestive system > Gut ...
CGTTCTAATTGGCGGTCCGGTGTTCTGCCTCATACTTTGGAGGAGAAAATAGACATGCTTACGGTGAGAGATTTATCGGTAACCGCCGGAGGAGTGAAAATCTTAGACCGAGTTTCATTTGACGCGCAGCCGGGAGAAATCGTGGGAATACTCGGCCCAAACGGCAGCGGCAAGAGTACGCTCATCAAGACGATACTTGGTCTTGTCGCGCGCTGGTCGGGTAAGGTCATCTATAATGACGGAGATATGGCGAAGCTAAGTCCAAAAAATCGCGCCCGTCTGTTTTCGTACGTTCCGCAGAGCACCTCTCAAAATTCTCTTTATACTGTGTTGGAGTGTGTGGTCATGGGGCGCTATCCTTATCTCAAACGTTTCGAGCATTACAGCGCCAAAGATTTTGAAACTGCGATTGCGTCACTTGCCAGGGTTGGGCTTTCGGGTTTCGAGAACAGGATAATATCCACGCTGTCCGGGGGTGAGGCGGCGCGAGCGGCGTGCGCGAGGGCAATTACTCAGGACGCCCCGGTGATGCTGCTGGACGAGCCAACTTCGGCGCTGGACCCAAAACACTCCATCGGTATTACATCCCTAATACGAGAACTCGCCAATGAAGGACGGCTGATAATATTATCTCTGCATGATATTAATCTGGCTATCAATCATACTGACAGGCTGATTCTGCTGAAAAGCGGATGCGTATATGGGCAGACGCGTTCGCGCACGGTGGATGAAACTGTGCTTGGCGGCCTTTACGATATTCCCTGGGAAATATGGAGCGCCGGCAGAGGAGAAAAGCTGGTTGCCATCCCCGGCGAGATTTGAACTGCGGAATTATTCATAGTCGAAAATAAGACCTTTGATAAGCTGATCCAATATCTGGCTGCCCAGTTGATCCGTGACGCCGGAATTACCGCTTCCCTCGCCACCCGGACCCACAGGGATTTCCACCTTGAGCCTGATGCCCCTATCCTCCGTGTATCCATCAGGATTCCTGAGAGCGGGGGGAAGCGAGTCCACCCTGACCTGAGGTTGGACTGTTATGTCCGAAAACTTAATGTCGCCGGGTTTACCGGCGATGTGCAAGTTGACGTCGCGGAATTCGTTTCTAGAAAATCCAGTGATAGTATTCCCCAGGAAATTTCTCAGAAGGTCCCCTGTATCACCCAATTCTCCACTTTCGACGGTGGTGGTTAATACACCCTGGAAACCGGCAATCATAGCGTTCAATGCCCTGATATTGACGTTTCCCATGCAGGATAAGTCGATCTCCTGTTGCGTTGTTATGCTGCCGTCGAGCGTGATGTACTTGTAAACCGGAGCCTCCAAAGGCGCGGTTATTCTACTGCCGGGTAATATATAGATTGTGTGTCCGTCCAGTGTAAAGGTAAAGTGGGCTGAACGGAACGTCAGCGGTCTGCCGCCAACCATATTCGACACGGCTTTCGCGCCCTCGAAGCCGGAAACCTCGCCGTCTAATATCTCCAGATTGCCATTGCCATCCTGCATACTTGTTCTTCTGGAGTCCCCGTAAAACTGCACGAAAAAATTGGTCTTTCCTGTTATCGAGCCCTCCGAGTCAGGCACAAGGTCGTGAAATAGAGGTCCCATATCAACGCTGGTCACATCGATGTGCCCTTCCCAGTTTGTGCGATTTAAATCATTCATCATTTGAGCAGTCAAGTTACCTCCGTAGGCTTTTGCCGACGAATTCTCCACTATAACGAGGCCGTCCGCAATAGCGACATCGGCGTGCACATCGGTCATTTTGAGTCCGAATACGGACAGGTTAGGGACGCTGCCACGCCCCTTTCCGCGGAAATTTGCCATTGGTCCGTTACCTTCGAAGTTGAAATCCAGCGTTCCGGTTATCTCCCGCCTCATTTCGTCATCAAGAGTTGCGGTAAGGCTTCTTATGTCGACGCTCGTCCCGGTTGCTTTCAAATTAGTCTCCCAGTTATTTGCCATATTGATGGATCCGCTTGCGTTAATATTTCCACGGCCAACTACCGCTCTTATATTTGATAGTTCTATATTTTCCTTATTCCCTTTTACATCGGAAAAATTTATTACAGGCAGGAAGAGTCCAAAGGCTCGCACGGCGCGAAGCGCGCCTTCCGCCGTGTAATCAGGGGATTCGAGGCTGCCTTTTATTGTGGCGTTTACATTAGCGAGACCTTGGAATCTCTTGGAGGCTGGGTTGAACATGCGGGTAATCCTGCCTATATCGGCGCTCGTCACAGCGGCTTTCAGATTTAACTGTACCGACTCCGGTCTCTTCCAGTCCATTATATTACCCACTGTGCCATCCAGGCTGATATTTCCGTTGTTTATTTGCGTTCTGAGGTTGTCGAATTGAAGGCCGCCGCCGCTGTAGGTCACAGTACCATTAATCAGAGACAGGTTTGCCGTATTTGAGTAATTCAATTCGGAGTTTTTAAAAAACAGCCTGATTGAGGGCGCGGCATCGGTCGTAGTTTTCCATACCCGTGCGTCACCCGTGAGAGTGCCTGCAATATCTTGTGATACGAGCCCCATTGAAACGAAAACCGCGGGATCAAGGTTATTGAAACTCCCTTTCACGTTGTACTCCATCGTTCTCTCATTCTGCGGAAGGGTGACTGTGCCGGAGGCTGTCACCAATGAGTCGCCCAACTTGAACCCGGAGGATTTTAGATTCACGGAGGGAGAGGCGTAGTCGAACGCGGCACGGAAGTCCATTAAGACATATTTCCCGTAAATAAAAAATTTCGGGAAGAGTATTTCTACGCTTGAAATCGGTTTTGCGGTATCGCCCGAAATGGACCAGGAGCCGGAGGCCAAGCCGCCAAGATTGAAGTCTTTAATGACGCTTGCCATATCCCCGAGTCTTGCGAAGTTCAGATTCGAGAAGCTGCCGTTGAAGTCAAGTTTGGCCGGAGCCCCTCCTTGTGGGAGCGTTGCATTACCTTCCGCGGTGAGTAGTGCGTCTTGCCATTTCGCGCGCGCGGACTTGACGTTGAGTGTGTTGCCGGTGTAGAGCAGTTCGGCTGACGCGTCGGAGAGGCGATATTCACCCATCACGCCTAGCTCAGGAGATGAGAGCGATATCGCGTATGAAAGCGCGGACGCTGGCCCTCTGATGCCTAAGCTCACAGCGGCGTCGCTCTCCACTTTAAAGTCCGCCAGTTGCGGAAAGTTCGAGCGGAACGACGCGGCAGAAATTTTCGGGATAGCTACGTCGGCGCTCACTATGACGTGCTCGCCAATTGCGATATTCCCAGTGCCTTTGGCCGGCGCGCCTTGTATGTTTCCGATGAAATCCACCCTGGCGCTGCTGCCTTTATCCACCACGATGGTTGCGTCAATGTTGGAACAGGAAAATGAGGCCACATTTAGTGACGACGAGGCTAATCGGCCCCTTGCCGAGATTGCGTTCACAGGTCCCGCCAAGTCACACGACGCCACGTCTATCATTCCGGCAAAATTACTGATCCAAGGTAAAAGAGGAGTCAGACTGGCTGTATCGATGGAGTTCGAATGAATTCGCGCAGCTATTGTAGGGATTTCCCCGGATGATAACCTCAAATCTACGTCGCCGGAAATATTTCCATTAAAAGCTTCGACAGAGCCATTGCGAACTTGAAATAAACCGTTTGAGTAGTGAAAATTCGCGGACGTAACACTCAAAGGCATTCCCAGCACTTTTCCTGCGCGACCGGTCAAATTACCGGAGATCTCAAGGCTATCAAAATCAGCAATATTAGGGTTGGTAACATAGAAAGAAGTGGCGTAAAGGCCCTCCAAATCATATTCATCAAGAAAAGGCAAAATTTCGGCGAGTTTTTTGAAGTCGAAATTATTGACCTCACCGGTCATTTGAAGAGAAGGCGTTACGCGTCCCGCAGCGGATATATTCATATTTAAGAGACTCGCTTTAAAGTTATTGACGTCTATCGCCTGGTAGTCTGATAACTCGGTCTTGTTCATTTGTGCGTTGCATTCCAATGAAAAGGGCGTGTCGGCGAAAATTCCTCGAATGTCGATCCTGTAAGCGTGGCCTCCCAGTCCAATGGAACCTCTTTCCATGTTTAATGTCCCCCATGGTGTGTGCAGCGTGGAGTTAGAGAAGTACAAATTGTCCACCGGAAAGGAGTCGGAGTTTTCTTTCTGCTCGAAAGATATGCCGGAAAAACTGTCAACATCGGTAACGAGGTCGGAGAAAGTTAGCCGCGAGAGTCTGACAGCAGGCGAAGCCATTGTTGGGAGAGCGACTTGCATTCCGATTTCCCTCGCAGATGCTAGTTCAATATCCCCCGAAGATATTTTGACGTTCGAAATGTAAACCCCGGTCAGCGGATTTCCTCTGGTAGTATCCCAAGACATCGCTAACGGAGCGGATTCTTCAATGGCATTCCGCACTGTGCCTGCTACCAAGTCAGCATAGAATGTCTGCCCGGAGAGTGTTAGATAGCAGGCCATAAGGACCAGGCTGAGAGTGACTATAGTCGCAAATAATTTGATACTTCTTGCTCGTGGCAAATCGCCGACCTCCGAAAGATTTAAAACCTTTAAGCTAACTAAGAAATATTACCATATATTAATCGGTTTTGAATACCAATTCACTTGAGAATAATGATTCATTTTAGAATCTGTCATCGATAGAATTTCCGATTTTGGTTTCACGTGAAACTATATTTTTTCCTGCTTATGTTTATAATGTATATGGATAAAATTAATCGCTAAAAAACGCGAATAAGTGCGGAGGTGTTGATGTTGAAGGTTACCGCTATTGCCAACCAAAAGGGCGGCGTTGGAAAGACTTCCACGTGCGTGAACCTATGCGCGGGACTCGGATTGATGGGCAAGAAAATCCTCCTGGTCGATATGGACCCGCAGAGTAATAGCACCAGTGGTCTTGGTATCGAACGTCACAATCTTGAGTCAAGCGTGTATGACATGCTCGTCGATGACGCGGAGCTCGCCAGATGTGTAGTCGAAACACAGTGGGAAGGAATTTCTGTTCTGCCCTCCACGATAGACCTCGCGGGCGCTGAAGTTGAATTAGTATCTGTTATGAGCAGGGAAACTCGCTTGAGAAAAAGCCTTGAGGGCGCTGCCGAATACGATCATATCTTCATCGATTGTCCCCCTTCTCTGGGACTCCTTACTCTTAATTCTTTGGTAGCCGCGAATTCAATTATAATTCCCATCCAATGCGAATACTATGCTCTTGAAGGACTTTCGCAACTTACAAAAACAATTGAACTTGTGAAATCTCACCTGAACTCGTCACTACACCTTGACGGTCTTCTCCTCACGATGTATGACATGCGGACACGACTTTCCAAGGACGTGGCGGAAGAGGTTAGAGCTCGTTTCGGAGATAAAGTGTTCAATGCGACGATTCCTAGAAATGTTCGTATCAGCGAAGCTCCAAGTCATGGAATGCCGATTCAGTATTACGATCCGTCAAGTCAGGGCAGTACTGCTTATAATAAGGTCGCAAAGGAGGTCATCAAGAGATGGCAAAGCAAAGAGGTTTAGGTAAGGGACTTTCAGTCCTAATCCCAACCGAATCGACGCTGAAAAATGAGCGACAGAAAGAGGAATCCGCCCCATCAAAACAGCCGGCTTCCGTGATAAAGTGTGAGCTTCTTAAACCAAATCCTTTTCAACCAAGACAAGGCATTGAGGATTCCCAACTGAACGAATTGGCTTCATCAATAAAGGAACATGGCGTTATCCAACCCGTACTGGTTCGAAAAAAAGGCAATTCCTGGGAAATAGTAGCCGGTGAGCGCCGCTGGAGAGCGGCTCAACTAGCCGGATTGAAAGAAATTCCTATTCGTGAGATGGAGCTCTCAGATTCTCAGGTCATGGAATTGGCACTCGTCGAAAACCTCCAGCGCGAGGATTTGTCAAGCATGGAAATAGCTCAAGGCATTCAGGAACTTATAACAAATTTATCGCTAACGCACGAGGAAGCTGCTAAAAAAATAGGCATCAGCAGAGTTGCTGTCACAAATAAACTGCGCTTACTGCAACTGCCAAAGGAAGTTGTTTCCATGCTGGAATCGGGAGATATTAGCGAGGGACACGCTCGCGCTCTTCTTGCGGTTCCAAAGCCTGAACAAATGATAGAATTAGCGGTGCTGACAGATAAGAAAGGACTCAATGTGCGACAACTTGAAGAACTTGTGCGCCGTTTACCTATAGCACAAAAAATAGACGCCGCGTTCCCCCAAAAACCTCCCGCTTTCTCAGAATTTGAGGAAGAGATAGCCCTTCTCAATACAAACTACAATCTCAACATAAAAGTTGCGGGTAGTAAACGGAATATGGGTATTATCATAAGAGGTCTGAAAAAATGGCAAGTCCAGCTTCTACTTGAATATATCGAGGATCACAACGAAGTATTATTTCCTCGGGAATAGGAGATGCAAATGGATATTTTAAGAGCGCCTTGGCGTATGGAGTATATTGGTTCCTCAAATATAAAGACAGGTTGCATTTTTTGCGATTACGGAACAGACGATAAAGACGAGGAAAACCTTATCCTCGCCAGGGGTAAGTACTCTTACATAATCATGAACAGATACCCTTATAGCGTAGGGCATTTACTTATCACCCCATATCGGCATACATCAAATCTTCTTTCGTTGTCTAATGAGGAGAAACTCGAAATCTTAACGTTATCTCAGAGGAGCGTTACGATATTGCAGAAAATAATGAGTGCCGATGGTTTTAACATTGGCATGAATCTCGGACGAGTAGCCGGGGCGGGAATTGATACGCATCTGCATCTCCACGTGGTACCTCGGTGGAGCGGAGATATAAATTTCATGTCAGTAACTGCGGAAACGAAAGTTTTACCCGAAGCTCTTAGCGTTACATATCGGAAAATTCTTGACGAGTGGAAGATATGGAGCGCTCTTTGAAAGATGGGCAATACTTGTCGATTGCGGCTTCTGTTGATTTTGAAATCAATATCAAACGCTCGCGCTTCATTGCGTCTTTGCGCAGTATCTCAAACAGATTAGAATTCGAAGAAGCTCTAAAAGCAGTCAACACAAGATATCCGAAAGCGAATCATTATTGCTGGGCTTATAGAGTTATAGGAAATCCTATCCTGGAACACGCATCGGATTCCGGAGAGCCGGCGGGTTCTGCCGGCCGGCCCATACTCGGAGCTTTGAAAAAAAATTCACTGCTAAATATAATGACAGTAGTGACGCGATATTATGGTGGCGTCAAATTGGGTGTAGCAGGCTTAATATCCGCTTACGGAGAGGTAACGGCACAAGCTATACTAAATGCCGAAATAGTAGTGCAAGAACCAATGGCTTCGTTTGAATTTACTTGTTCGTATGAAATGTACAATTTACTTCTCGATACATTAAAACGCCGCCAAATTGCTTCCGAGAATATTGTGGCAAATTTCAGTGAAAAAATCTTCGGCGAATTCGATGTTCCTCTGAAAGAAATCGAAATGCTAATGAAAGAGTTTGATGAAATGAAATATCGTGGGATTTTATCATATCGGCAAAAAAATTAGTTAAGAACGTTAACGTTCGACATGAAGGTACTATCACTTATATCCTTGGGAGTTTTGATGTTGAATGTGACCGTGTCATTCGCACTTCCTGAAAGTACTGTGGCTTTGCGTGTTCCGGGAGTAACATCTGTAAAAATTCCGTCCGTGTAGGATATTCCAACGAATTTACCGTCGACATACCAGTAATGAGGAAAATTTCCCTCTGCGGAAAGAAATATCCTTTCTGTAGGCTCATTATTTTGCAAAATGATAGTACTTCCTTCCGTGGGTCTGATTATCTTCACAGTTTTTATTGATAACTCATTCTCTTCGCTTGACATCCAATTGTGCAGCGCTGTGGGCCAATATACAACAATACGGTCATCAATTTTTCTGTGTAAAGTACAAAGTATCGTTTCACTTATTCCCGAAATAAATAGATCTCTCACTGTTTGAGGGCAGTAGCTGTTGGGGATATTTCCCGAAAGTGAGCAGGCAGACCTTATGCTCACTTCGTTGGGCATTTGGAATGATTTTTCATTTTCGGTCCAAAGCTCGCGAATAACTTTCAAAAAAATTGGAGTAGCAGCCTCCATCCCAACTAAACGAATATCACCTTTACCAGGGGGTGAACCCACCCATATGACCACTGTGTAATTGCTGGAATATCCGGCAGTCCATGCGTCTCGCAATCCATAAGAAGTTCCCGTTTTAAAAGCAATCATCATTTCTTTTTCGCTGTCAATTTCACGATATATGGGTAGAAGGCGCCTCTGGTCCTGCAAAATGTTTGTCACCAGATAAGCTGTCCCCGAAGAAAGCACTCTTGTCTGGTGTGAATCACTATCGTGCGTCCAGCGCAATGGAGAGTAAGACCCGCCATTGGCGAGGGCTGTGTAAGCCGCGGCTAGTTGTATTAAAGTTATTTCGCAACCACCCAGTACGAGAGAGTCAGTATAAAATTGTTGATCCTTGTCAATATTTTTGAAACCGAGGTGATTCAGCATAGTTTTTGCGACGTTATAACCAACGAGCCTAAGTGTCCTTACAGCAGGCGCGTTTAAAGAACTTGCAAGGGCATTACGCGCGCTCACCGGTCCCCGGTACGACATATCGAAATTCCTCGGCGCGCTTCCATTGAAAGACAAGGGTGTATCCGCAAGTAACGAAGCAGGTGTAATTAAGCCGCGCTCAAAAGCTGCGGCATAAATGAATGGTTTTAGCGTAGAGCCGGGAGAGCGTAAAGATGCTCCGCAATCTACCTGTGCATGCGGGAGGCTTGAGCCATGTCTTGAGTTACCGACATAAGCGCGAACAAAACCTGTTGAGTTCTCCACTATGATCCCTGCCCCGGTTATTGCGATAGGATATGATGACAATGCGTCAGATAAAATATTTTCCAGAAGCAATTGTAAATTAGAATCAATAGTCGATGTGGCGACATATTTTCCCTCGGATTCTTGCCTGATATGCATTGAAGCCATAGATGCCTTGTTTGGTATTGAATATCTTTTGTTGGATATGGATTCTCGTTTAGCGAGAATCAGATCAACGTCCGTAATAAATCTTCTGGATGCGAGATAATCCAATTTGTCATTTCTTTCTTTGAGCGCTCTTTCGGGAAATCTGTCCGGACGAAATTTACTTGGGGAACGAAGTATGGATATTAACGCAACAGTTTCTCCAAGCGAAAGATAAGAGGAGCTTTTGTTGAAATAGGCATTGCTTGCAGCTTCGATACCTCTAATATTCCCACCGAATGGAGCACGATTCAAATATAATTCGAGAATTTCAGCTTTTCGCAAGGTGTTTTCAAGTTTTCGTGCGTTCCAAAATTCAAGAAGTTTATTATAAAATGTCCGTTCGCGAGGTCTTGCGATACGTATTAATTGACTTGTTATTGTGGAAGCACCTGAAATGGTATGGCCGGCTTTGAAGTTTGATACAGCGGCCCTTACAATCGCAAGGATATCTAAACCATTATGTTTATAAAAACGTTTATCCTCAAGAGCAATTGTAATTTTTTCTGTCCATATTCCTGTTTTGTTGAGTGGCACAGGGACACACCATTCATCTTTATCCGACAGTGAAACGTTAATCACGTTACCGTCATTGTCGAGAACCACGCTTGAGTAACTGTATTGAGTAACGTCGATCTCAGTAAAACCGGATGGTCTGTCAATAATGATAAAAAATACCAAGACCGATAATATCTGCGTTAAACAAATAACGAGAAAAATTTTTTTAGCTTTTTGAAATGTCATTATGGTTTGCCTTTCTTGAAATCATCAAATAAATCTTCATTGAGTGTAAAAGGTATAATGAAGAAATTATCCGGTGGATTATATCAAGTTAATGATACACGTTATTTGATTGTGATGTTGGATGTTGTTCCAATGCTCCTAATACCCGGGGAATACATCCCTTCTGCGGCGATGGGAGGAAGAATGAATGTACCCGGTGTTATTGCCCTCATAGTAAATGTCCATGTAAATTCCTTGTCAATATGATCGATAAAGAGGAGAAATCTATCGTCTCGGCTTTCGGTTCTGGTTGTGGTATAGCTGTAAGAATTATCACTATAGTAATCATAACTTTCATTGGAATTATCCGTCTGCTGCGCGAATCCGAGATTTTCAATTTCAAGACCGCCGGCAAGTGGAAGTACAATGATTTGATTTTTAAGTACTCCACCAAGCGGATTAATGGTTATTTTTGCGGTGACTCGTTCGCCATTTCGCACAAATGCTCCATTTGAAATATCAAAACCGTCTGAGTTGAAGTAACGCACGGAAGCGATCAGCCCATTGTTAACAGGGGTTGGAGGTTCTATTGGAACTCCGTCTACTGTCCAATAGGCGTATCCTGTGGAGGCTCCGGAGTTTTTTGCGCGAAGCGTTTCTATTCCCTCGGGAATAAGGCGACTTAAAACATTGTCTCCGCTTGTTTCAGCAAGCAAAACATCAAGTTCAGAGGAAAGGCTTAGCGCGGCTTCTCCATCTGATGGGTTATATGAAAAATATTGCGAAAGCGCCAGGAGCGACCATCCTGTTTCCTGTGTAGTGTAATAATTCGTTTCTCGCAGTGAGTTAAGCAAATTCGCGGCGAGAATCGCTGTTGTTGGCGACAGGGGATCTATTTCGTTCCAAGCAAACAGACGTAATGCCTGTGTTCTAAGCGGAGAGTTGAGATTTGTGAGCTCTTTACCATCAAAAGACAATATTGATGGAGAATCATCACCGGTAATTGAAGCGGCCGTTTCCTTGTCAACCTGCGCATAGGCAGCCGCGAGAAAAAGTCTCCCGTAATCGGGAATAGAGGAAAGATTATTGCGCAAATACGACATCCACGCAAGCGGAGATTCACCTTTTTGAGAGAGTACATAAGTTATGTAAGCGCGTACGGCAAGCTGCGCTCCGTATGATTCATTATCAGAAGAATCAGGCGTTTCAGCCATCAGGAAACGGAGGTATTCTAGCGCATTTCGTAATGTTTCACGTGGAACATCTATGCCCTCCTTTTCACAGGCGACCAGGAAGTGTGTCGCGTAAACCGATAACCAATTAGACGCCGGGTGCATCTCCCAAGGAGAGAAAGAACCGTTATAGAGCTGCATTGACTGGATCCTTCTAATTACGCGGGATAATTCATCCATCGTCTGAGCGCGCGATGCAAGTCTTGGGTCGATGCGCGACGCTAATTCCGGCGCAACTAAGAGCGTCCATCCTCGTGAAATGGTTTGTTCGGTGCAGGAGTATGGATAATCGAGCAGGAATAGCGCGGCGTCCGTAAGAGATATTGACGGTATGCCGGACATTGAAACCAATGCCCTTCGCGTACCTGGAAACCAATCGGCAGGCAGTTTGAATTCGATCGTTTCACCTGGATTCACAGCTATGGCTCCGGTTGCCGTGATTCGCGGGTAAGGAGGACGCACAGCCAATTCAATATCCTGATTCAACGTCGTATCTCCATATCTCGCAATCAGTGTTACCTTTGCTAAGCCTGATTCATCGTCTGCCTGCAGGAGTAGCGGGATGGAAAACGCTCCTTCTTCCGCCGGAACCACTACGGTTTCAGTGTAAGTTTTTTTGGCGTCGGTTTCAGCAACAAATTGTTTTTCGGCAACCGATAAAATAGAAATCGGGCCGTCGATTTTTAAGGTAACTGTAGTGTCGATTGAGTTGTCGGTTCTATTGAACAGTTGTATCTGAGAGCCGAAGATATCGCGGGGCGCTAAGGCTCTTGGAAGGGTAATATCCGCCACAACATCGCGTGCTATGGGCAACGATTTCTCCGATGCGCCAAAAGCTCGATTTGACGAGGCGATTGTCATAATACGAGCGCGACCTGAAAATTCCGGCACATCAATCGCCACGTCAGCCATTCCGTATTCGTCGGTTTTTACATCCATCACAACGGTCAATATCTTAAAGCGATCAGCGCGAACGGGAGCCATGGACGCTTTTAACGCGGCGCTCATGATATCGTCGTCGCCCCCGCCGGCGGTAAGCACCGGAGGTGTCTTTAAGTACAAAGGCATCAGTTCGGTGTATATGTCGTAGGCGTTCAGAGAAAGAGCGCGTCTTTGAGTGTAATTATTATAAAAATTAGGCGTTCTGAAATTAGTGAGACCTAGCACGCCTTCATCAACCAATATTATGGAAAACTCTCCGGGTGTTTCTTTGCCGTCCGAATCGGTCAGCTTCACGCTAAAATTGTTCGTTTCTCCCGGTATTATCTTTTCCGGCGCAGTGACGTCCACATTGAGTTTTAATTCGCCGCAATCAACGAAGAGCGGCACAGCTCCAAACGCTCTGTGCGCCGACCATGAATCCTCCGGTACGGCTGCACGCACGAGGTGGGCGGTGACCCATGCGTTAGGCATCATGTCATGCGTTACATCGAACGTGAACAGGGCGCTATTTTCTTTATTCGCGGAAGTGTAATAATAAAGCACATTATCCGTTTCGACGGAGAAAAGAACGGTTCCCTCGAATGAGCCCGATATAGTGGCGTGAGCCTTGTCGCCCGCTTTGTAAATTTCTTTGTCGAGTTTGATAGTAAGAGATTCCGGCAAAGTCGCGTCATCTATTCCTCCATATCCCCATCTCGAGTCATATACATAGAAGCGTTCCGCGGCGTAAATATTATTCGCATCATCCTCCAAAGAGACGATGTATGCGCCGTTGTTACGGAACGATAATTCAACGGTCGCCTTGCCGTCTTCAAATCTTATTGGCTTTTTATCAAATCCCTCCAAAGGTATGGTTTCGGTACGGAGTTCGGAGCGTCTGCTGCTGCCCGCTGTTGTCATTATATTTCTTGTGATTTCTCTGGCGATGGAGAGAGTGACTCCCTCAGGGTTGACTGCGTTGCCCTTTGTATCTATTGCGGCAAAGGCGAAAGGTATTGTCGTGTTCGTCGAAAGATTTGCCGAGGAGAATTTTATGCCGAGCAGCATATCGTTTGGATAATATGGCATGGTTAGGTTCTTGTATACCCAGCGCCCCGCATCCTCCCTTACTCCAATGGTGAAAACAGCGTCCAGCATAGAGCGTGCCGAATTTGTGATTGGCGGTAACGTCACCGTCGCATTGCCATCTTTGGATAACGTTCCGCTTGCTTCGATATTGTTTGATGCGGCGGATTCTATTCGGTAGTTGGAGAAAAAGGAGTAATCCGGCCAGTTCGGATGTGAGTATTCCCGGGGAATGAGACTGGTTTCAACTTCGTAAGCAAGCTCTGAACCGGACGCTCCGAAAAGATATTGGGCAAAGATATCGAGAGTTGGTGTGTCATTGCGATGAAGCTCGGTCTGCTCGCTTGATACTGTTACCTCTATTTTGGGCGGCGCAAAATCCTCGACCAGAAAATTTGCGCTCGCTATTGGAACGGTTTCTCCCGGGATTAGAACTTCGGCCCTCCAAGCGCCGGTAGGCCCGGCCTCTCCGATTATAACGTCGGCGGAGGCCATTCCGAACTCCGAAGTCATCACCGTGGAGGCGCTCCACTCACGTCCCATCGAATTATAAATCTTAACCTGGACTGGGAAGGGAGTTTCGGGCGACAGGTCGGCGTTACGCACAAGTATGCGTAAAGGCGCCGTTTCGCCGGGGCGGAATATACCGCGAGGTGTGTAAATAAAGCCGACGTATTTCCCTCGACTGTATGGGACGCCGTTATAGTCGGCATTGCCGGTCTGCCAGATATTTCCATCGAGCCTTAGAACGGAAACGTCGCCGTCTTTCCGCAGTATGACAGTATTCGGCAGTAAATTACTGTCCCAATCCGAATCCCTCTTTATGGAAACGACGCCGTGTTCGTCAGTAATGCCTGAGGCGATTAACTGATTACTAATAGTATATATTTCTGCTAAAACACCCTCGACCGGTTTGCCTTGCGTTATGGAATTAGCCCAAATGAGCGCACTGCTGGGCCCGATTTTCGCGCTCCCCGCCAGATCCGTCACGTTTATCACTCGCCATGTACTAGGCCAATATTCCGAAGAAGCGGCGTGTATTACGAAAAGACCCGTATCTCCGTTCAGTATTTTGCCGAGGTCGAAAGAAAAATCGAAGCTCTCATTCGGCTCGGATGAGAGCTCAAAATCGTTTTCATAAATCATTTCGGTTTCATTGCGTAAATAGTAGGGCCATCCATCCCTGGTTACAAATGCGACGTTGTTGTCGTATACTCTACTTACCGAGATATTCAATTTTCTCAGATTAACGGCGGTGAAGGGAATTAGTAGTTCCTCGTTTACCGGGGAGATGAATCTGCCGGTTGCCGCAAATTCAATTGTCGGATTGTAATCCGGGAAAATGAACGACTTCTCCCAGTCTTCTCCCAATCCCTCGCCGTAAATGGCCGGAAGTCCCGATTTCAGCTTGACCGTTATCAGCTCTCTCGGAGGGAAATCTCCGGCGACAAAAAACTCAGATCCACTGGTACTTATCGTGAAATCGCGCTTAGGAGTGATTTCGATGAAAGAAGAAGCCCTTGTGGTGTCGATCTCTGTTGTGGTGCGTATTACGATTCCGGTTTGACTGCCGTAATAATAGTAGTTAGTAGCGTATGATCCCGTAATTTTCAGGGAAAGGTCGCGATCAGCCGTAACCTGTACGGGATTTTTCATTGCGAGGGGGCCTTTAGCGGAGGCAAGGCCGGCGTCGATACCAACTGTTATCGGGCTCCCATCGCCAGGGACGACTCGAAGCAATACATTATATGAAGGTCCCGCATTATCGAGGGTGAAATTAACCCTGTCATCTTTATTATCTCTTACATTTATAAAGCCTCTCAAATTATTGGCGCTCACCGGCGCGTTGAAACTAAGTTCATACTGCACTTCCCTGTCCATTCTGTAATCAATTTGTCTTATGCCGAGAAATTCAAGAGGCGGCGTGTTGAATTTGAAAGATTTATTCCCGGAAATTGACGTTCCTGAATCATCTTTCACTCCGTCCGGTATTGTAGCCGTGAAATCTGTGGTTTCGGGCAGATAACCGTCGCGAAGCTGATAGATGAAAGTACTGCGCGATATCCAGACGCCCTGCCCCTCTATATCCGGGGAAAATACCACGGGCATGGCCCTCCTTTCGGGAGATGTTCCAATATCGGCGCTCGTTATCACCGGGGCGGAGAAATCGATTCTTATATTTGCGGGCCCTTCTATCAATCCTTGAGGAGAGAATTCAAGGACTCTAAAATCCTCTTTCGCCGTCGCAGTTGCGGCGGGTATGAAGATGAAAATCGCAATTACCAGCGGAAGCAGGCGCATACGCGCCAAAAACCGACTTACACCGACCCGGCCACGATTTTTCACAGAACATCATCCCTTCTATTTATAATTCAGCCTAAGAACTCTGTTTTTCTACCCCGGCGCTTCGTAACTGCTTCCCATAAGCGATTTCCAGTCTACATTTTCATCGAGAAGGTTCGGGCACGACATGTCAGGATAAAACCAATGCCTTCCCAATCCTATCAAAACCTGCCACCATTCGTTGGTGTCAGGCGCGGTTATCTCTCCCCCAGGTCCAATCCTTCTCAGCTCTCTGTATATCAGAGCCGTCATCTGATTTTCATCAAGGCACGTTGTGGTCTTGCTGTAAAATTCCATCATGTGAGTATATGAACAAGTCCCAAGCTGAAACAGTATATCCCTCCACCTCTCAGGGATCCGGGATGTACGGGCCAGCACGATCTTATCCTTTGCTCCCGAGTATTTATGATTCACCACAAAGAGAACGCTGTCAAGCGGAATATGATGAAGCTCGCCGTATTTCTTGATGAGTGAATCCGCTATAGGCCTAATTCGCGAGGTGCATATTTCAAAGTCAAATTCGTGGCTTGCTTCCAAGTCTATTTCATCTCCTTATTGTAAGTGGTGAAAATATACAACAAATTGCTTATTTTGTCCCGGATCGCGTAATAAGGTCAAAATAAATCAACTATCTCAAACTCAAATATTGAAAAACCACGCTTAAAAATGTCCATAAGTTGATATGATTCCAACTTGGAATCTCTTATTGAGGTATCGGGTTGTGGTATTAAGCTGGTTTTTTTGTCAGAGGCAGGAGAATGAAGGCGTTGCTCAGGTTCGGCGCTGCTGCGTCATAACCAATCGGCTATGATCAAATTAGGTATCAAACCAAAATGTTTTTTGTTGTTTGTAACCAGGGGAATATTCATTGCCCTTTATCTGATCTGTCAAGTTCAAATTCCGGACAGGCTTCATGTTTTTCGAAAAAATCTTCCCAGGTAATTTTGGGTTTTGGGAAAAGAATGATGTTGTCCGCATCTTTATATATGAAAACCTCATCGGTATCGACGCGGAACTCTTTTGGAAGCCGGACAGCTTGTGATTGTCCGTTCTTGAAAACTTTTGCGACGCGCATAACCAAGAAATCACCCCCGACAAAAATAATATATATGTTAAGTATATACTTACCGTGAAAATCTCGCCGTCTTGAGTAACTTTCGTTTATCGCGGTGATGAAAAATCATGGGCATTGATATGAAAATATTAAAATCTCTTGATTGTGATTTGATATGAATCCTTGTCGAGCAGGGATTAAACGGCCAAATAATGAATAAATTGCGTTGATAACGTTTGATTATAATTAACCTTAATATTGTGAAAAGACTGCTGACGGGTTTTTGACGCGCGCGAATCGTTATGGGGGATTGTTATTAACGGGAGACTCTGGCGAGCCAGTCGTCGATGAGCTGGCGGGAAATGCTGATGGAAGGCGGAATGTCGGGCAGTTCGTCAGGCGAGAACCAGCGAACTTCGCTGAGTTCGTCTCCGTCCGCTTTGGGTTCGCCGCTCTCCCAATCGGCGTTGAATCCGAACATCATCGAATTTGGAAATGGCCAAGGCTGGCTGCCGAAGTAGCGGATATTTTTTACGCTAATTCCGCACTCCTCGAAAATCTCGCGGCGTATTGCTTCCTCAAGGGTTTCGCCCGGATCGACGAAGCCGGCGAGGACGCTGTATCGCCCGGCGGGAAAGTTCACGTTATGGCCGAGTAGTATTCGGCCTTCCTTTTCCACCGCGACGATCACCGCGCTCGAAAGCGCGGGGTAGACGACATTGCCGCAGGAAGGGCAGAACCTTGCCCGGTCATGATCGTGGTCGCGCATTGGTTCTCCGCACGCGCCGCAAAATTTATTTTTAACGGATAAATTCATCATCTGATAGGCTGTTCCCGAGCGCCGGAATATTTCAAAACCGCAAACCCAGGGCAATTCGCGCCTGCTGATGAAGCTCACGCAAGCGGGGATCGCCGCCTCGTTTTTAAACTTGCCCCACAGATCCCTCGGCGAGGATTTCTCCACAGGCCCGTATTGGTCTAATATGTCTTTGAAAGTTTCGTAATCGCCGGATGAAGGAAGAGTGTTATGATCCGTGTGTATGAGCACTTTCCCTTCGGGTGATCCGTCGAAGATGAAAAATATGCGGCCGTCCTCAGAGGTTTCTGAGCTCATGCTTCAATACCCGGCCCAGGTTGTCGATTGGCAATTCAGGCAGGATTCTGACAGACCTTGGCGCTTTGTAATTGGGCAGGTGCGCGCGGCCAAAACTAATAAGTTCACGCGGTTTTACCGTGCCGCCGTCCTTTAGGACAACATAAGCCCGAGGAGCTTCCCCTCTCTTGCCTCCCGGCACTCCTATTACGGCGGCCCGCGCTACCTGCGGGTGACGCTCGAATATCGCCTCTATCTCGCCGGCGTAGACTGTCATGCCGCCGGAAGTGATGACGTCCAGAGCCGGTGATACTATGGTTATGTAGCCTTCATCGTCCAATCGCACTATATCCTGCGTATCGAACCAGCCGTCATGAAATCTCTCCGACGGCGCGCCGGGAGTTTCGTAGTAACCCGCGGTCACGGCGTCTCCCCGTATCCACAGTCTCCCTTCGGTGTTGAATTCTGCCGGGCTTCCATCCTCGCACAGCACCTTCGCGTCAAAACATCTCAGAATCCTGCCGGACGTTCCGGGTTTCATGGCGTTCTCCGACGGCGTTACAGCCAGGACGCTGGACGCCTCGGTCAAACCGTATCCTTGCAGCGGGGTCACGCCGAATATCTCTCTCGCGCGTTCCTCAATTCCCGGCATGAGGGCCCCGCCTCCGTAGAATAAAAGTTTTACCTTCGACATAGGGGTAACGTTTCTTTCTCCGCCGAGCAGGATGGAGAGCATCACCGGCACGGCCGGTATTACGGTAACCCCGGCGGTTCTGATGGCATACAGCGCGTTCTTGGGAGGAGTGAAGGAACTGACCAGCACCTGCGGCATGCCTGCCGCGAGGGGCAGTATTCCACCCACCACGAAGCCGAGCGAGTGGTAGTTAGGAATGGCGTTCAAAATGACGTCGTCTTCATTGAGGCTGGGTATGGCTTCCAGGATTGACGAAAGAAGGGTGATTATATTTTCGTGAGTGATGGGTACGGCCTTGACTGTCCCCTCCACTCCGCTGGTGTGGAACATCGCCGCCACATTCGAGTCCGTATCCGTTTTGACGTCCCTCCCCTCGAAGGGAGGGATGGAGTCGCCGAGTCTCGCCGTTGCGGAGGGAATACCGGCCTCCGAAAGCCTCTCCGCCACGCCGGCTAATTCAGCGCTCACTATGGAGGCAAATACGCCCACACTGTCGAGATAATGAGGCAGGGGAGGATATTTCAACTGCGAGTTGACAGGCGCCACGGAGCCGCCGAGCCTCCACGCGGCAGCGCAGCTCGCCAGCAAAAGCGGGCTGTTTGGCATGATAAGCCCCAGTTTGTGCCCGGCTTTGAATCCGCTTTTAGCCAGGTTACTCTCGCATTCCGACACCATTTCGTCGAGCGCCCCGCGGGACCACCATTCGCCCCGCCACCAGAGGCAAGGTTCGCTTGGGGCCTGTTCAAATCCTCTTATAATCATTTCATCCAGTCTGTTGTTCAACAGAATCGCTCCCCGATCGTTTCGTCATGCAAGTAATTTTCAATTAAGGAATATCGCGAGATAAGCGCCCCATGCCGCGGCGAAGGGCAGCAAATTCTCAGGTATGTCGTATCTCGCGTGATAAAGCCCGTATTCCATTCCCGTGCCGAGAAACATCATGCAGGCGGGAACACGCTCCGAGAAATAGCAGAAGTCCTCACCCGTCAGTATAGGCGCTTGCAGCGGGCATATGCCGTCGCTGCCGAGTAATGCCGTCCCTATCTTGAAGA